>Ga0302326_10032124_pt1 | contig 10468 bp, 7 predicted proteins | sample Palsa_T0_3_FD_202264 | JGI IMG/M metagenome (GOLD analysis project Ga0302326, IMG submission 202264) | Peat permafrost microbial communities from Stordalen Mire near Abisko, Sweden - Palsa_T0_3 | ecosystem: Environmental > Terrestrial > Soil > Palsa > Peat permafrost | place: Sweden: Abisko... | reverse complement strand
TCACGATGGGCAGGAAGCTGGCGTAGGCGACGGTGGACAGCAGGACGGCCAGCGTGACCGCGATGCTCTGCGTCGGACCGGAGCTGGCCATGGAGATGACGACGATGTCGCCGGCGCGTAGGGCAGCGTCCTTCAGGGTGCCGCCCGCATGATCAGGGGACTGCGCTCCGGCCGGGGGCGGTCCGCTGCTGGCTCGCGATGACATGGCGCATCTCCGTCTCGATCGGGAGGGCTTCGCAACGCTGGGAGACCCCAAAATGATGGCCGATGACGACGCAATACGGTCACCGAATCGGGAATGTCACCGAATCGGGATCAAAGCCCTAGGCCGGTGGTGCGTCCGGAAGCACCCTAACCGTCGGCGCCCGATGGCGGCGAAGGCCTCCTGCGCCGCGCTGAGCATGTCGTCGACGTCATCGGCGGTGTGCACCAGCGACAGGAACAGGTTCTCGTACTGGCTGGGGTGGAACAAGATCCCCCGCAGCAGCATCTCCTGCCACCACCGGGTGAACAGATCCTCGTTGGCGTAGCGCTGAGCGTCCCGCCAGTTCCTGATCGGCCGCTCGCTGAACCAGATCTGGAAGATCGTGCCCAGGCCCTCGACGATGACCGGCAGGCCCGCCTCGGCGGCCAGTTTACGCAGCCCGCTCATCAGCGTCTCGCCCAGCTCGCGCTGCCGCTGGTACAGGCCAGGGGTGGCCAGTACGTCCATGGTCGCGCTGACCGCGGCGCACGCGATCGTGTTGGCGTTGTAGGTGCCCGAGTGCGAGTAGCGGCCCTCGGCGATCATCGACATCGCTTCGCGGGATCCGCCGATTGCCGCCACCGGGAAGCCTCCGCCCAGCCCCTTGGCCATCGTGGTCAGGTCGGGCGTGACGCCGAAATACTCCTGCGCGCCGCCGCGCGCGAAGCGGAATCCGGTGATGACCTCATCGAAGATGAGCAGCGCGCCGTGCCGGCGGGTCTGCTCGCGCAGCAGCTCCAGGTAGCCCGGTTCGGGCAGGATGCAGCCGGTGTTGAACACCGCGGGCTCGGTGATCACCGCGGCCACCTGGTCGCCGCGCTCGGCCATCACCGCCGCGAAGCTCTCGGCGTCGTTCCAGGTCAGCACGATGAGCGTGGCGGCCAGCTCGGCCGGGACGCCGGGACCGGAGGCGACCGGGCGGGGTGAGCTGGCCGGGCCGGCCAGTTCCGGATCCACGTGGTTGCTCCAGTAGACGGTGTCCTGCCAGCCGTGGTAGTGCCCCTCGAAGCGGATGATCAGCCGGCGCCCGGTGTGCGCGCGGGCCAGCCGGACGGCGGTGCCGACGACCTCGCTGCCGGAGTTGGAGAACCGGACCAGCTCCACCCCCGGCACCGCCTCGATGACCTTGCGGGCCGCCTCGATCTCCAGCTCATACGGCAGGCCGAAGCAGGTGCCCAGCTCGGTGACGGCTCTGGTGACGGCCTGGGTCACGGCCGGGTGCCGGTGGCCCAGGATCATCGGGCCCAGCCCGAGCAGGTAGTCGACGTAGGAATGCCCATCGACGTCGCGGACCCGGGACCCGAGGCCCTCGGCCAGGAACGGGGGGTACGGCTTCCAGCCGAACTTGACGGTGCGCGCGCTGCTGCCGGCGCCTCCGGGGATGTAACGGCTGGCCTCGGTGAACAGCTCGCCAGAACGCTGCGCCCACGGCCGGTAACGCTCGTCGAAGGTCCGCTCGTCCAAGGCGGTATGGCTCCCGTTCGCTCGCTAACGCCGAACTCGGAACCATACTAAGCATGCTCTGTATGTTCAATGCCGCGGGCGTGCTTGACCAGCGCCGCGCCCCGGGGACCACCAGCGACGTCCCGCACCCGGCCGGAAGGTGGCCGGGTGCGGGCAGCATCGGGTCGATGGCCCGCCAGTAGCTGGCTGCCGCCTCGTTGAGGTCATCGACTACGCCCGGACTCAGCCAGGGCGCTCGTGTCAGGCCTCCTTGGGGGCGCTCTCCAGCGGGATCTGGAAGAACGTCGACCGCAGGACGAAACGCGCGATGAGCATCATGACCACGCCGGCCGCGACGATGCCGACGATTGACCAGACCTGCGAGGCAGGCGCGGCCGCCAGCGACTTTTCCACGATCCAGACCAGGAATGCGCACGAGGCGAGAGGCAGGATGCCGACCAGCAGCGCGTCCCAGGCGTTGCTGAAGACGCGACGCCGGTAGTACACGATGGCCGCCAGTCCGGTGAGGACGTAGAAAGCGGCATACAGCAGGCCGGTCACGTCGATCACATCGCTGAAAACGTTCGCGATCGAGCTAGAGAGCAGGTACACCCAGGTGGCCGCGATGAGGATCACGCCGACGACGATGCTGGCGATCGCGGGGGTGGCAAAGCGACGGTTGATGTTGCCCAGGACCGGCGGCAGCACCCGGTGACTCGCCATCCCGTAGATCATCCGGGCGATGACCACGACGGCGACCCCGGTGGAGGCGATCACCGACAGGGCCAGGGACAGGGCCATCACCTTGGCCCACCAGCCGCCGCCCAGCGTCTGCGCGATGTAGACGAGCGCGTCAGCCGCGTTGGCCTGCAGTTTGGCCGGCGATACGGCCCCGGCCAGGCCCATCTCAGACACGGTGTAGATGATGGCGAGGAAACCGACCGCGTAGACGGCGGCCCGGCCCGGGTTGCGCCGCCGGTGCTTCACTTCCTCGTTGACGTACACGGTGGCGTCCCAGCCGGTGTACATGAACACGGCGATCAGGAACCCCGACGCCAGGCTGCCTTTCCCGCCGATTCCGCTGGGGTTAAACCAGCCCGCGGTGATCGGGAAGGTGCCGTGATGATGGCTGAGCACCAGCACGAAGCCCGCGATCGCGAAGCCGAGGAGGATCGTGTACTCGATGATGGCCATGCTGACCTGGGTGCGCGCGGTGATTTTGATGCCCACCACAGCGATCACCAGCATGAGGAGAATCACGGCCGTGCTGATGAGGATATTGGGCCAGGTGCTGGTGGCGGTGGCATTGAAGACGGCCAGGACCGACGGGGAGAGAATCACGACGCCGGAGACCGCCCCGACCAGGCTGCCGGTGATCATCAGCCAGCCGGTGATGAAACCAAGGTACGGGTTGATCGCGCGGCCGACCCATTCGAAGGAAGCGCCGCAGTTGGCGTTCCACAGGTTCAGCCGGCGATACGCGTTGGCGATGATGAGCATGGGTATCGCGGTCAGGATAATGACAGGTCCCACGGCGTAGGCGGCCACGGCGGTCAGTGAGGCCAGCGTCAGCGCCGTCGATACAGTCGGGGCCGAGTTGGCCATACCGATAATCGTGTCCTGGGCCGCCCCAATCGCATCCGGCTCGAGCCGGGCCGGCGGCGACGATGTCATTCCTGGGACGGCAGTTACGGGTCGTTCCGTCATCCTGTTCTCCAGTCGTGGTGTGGCTCGTGCGAATTAGATTTTCGCAGGCAACAAAGAGAAGCGTCTCACGTTGCTCAGGTTCCGGTGCTTAAGGGCCAGTAAGCAGGAGCATCTGCTCTGCGGCCTCCCGCTGCGCGCTCCCCTGAATCCGATCGCATGTACGGCACGGCGCCCGCCAAACCCGGCGCGGACACGACGTTGGCGGATCAGGGGCGCCGGGCCACCAGGCGCATGCTACACCCGGTTGCACAGCCCTCAGTTTGGTCACTTGCAAACCATACGGTCAAAACCTGGCATCAGGTGACAAGGACGGCGAATTGCCACGGTAACGGTTGCAGGACACGGACCGTCAGGACTCGTCTTCTCCGCCAGGATTGGCCGTTTCGCTGGCCGATGCCCTGGCTTCGCCGACACCTCGCTGGAATCCGGCGAGCCGGTCCCGGGCCGCGGCAGCCGACCGTGGTGGCAACACCGGTTCCGAGCCCGGAATGGCGCCGGGGACCAGATTGGCATTCGGCAGCCGTCGGGGGAGCCCCGCTGTCGTCTCGCCGCCCGAGGACGGTGAATCGACCGTCCGGGCAGCATTCCAGCCTTGGTCGGCCGGCGACGACCAGCGGTTTCCGGCCGCGGCGTTGGGACCGGAGGAACTGCTTGGCGCCTCGCGACCACCCCTGAACCAATTCGACTCGACCGCGTCGAAGATAGGCAGCCTGCGCGTCTCCGCGGCAACCTCTACGGGCGGCACGATCACGCCACCCGCGGCGGCACTCTTCTCCGTGGGCGCCTCGGTGTAACCCGTGGGCGCCTCGGTGTAACCCGTGGGCGCCTCGGCGTAACCCGAGGGCGCCTCGGTGGCCACCGGAGTGCTAGCGGACTGCGACGTCTCGCTTCGCCACGGCGCGGCGCGAGCGGCCAGCGGGGCCGCAGCGAAGGTTCCGCCTGGGTTTTCGTCGCCTTGGGCATAAGCCTGCTGGCCAGAGGCGCCCGCAGGTTCGGGTAGCCCGGAACCAAACGGCCTGACGGCGGCGGGCGGTCCGGTCTGGAGCACCGGCCGCGGGCCGCTAGCCGCGGCCCGGCCCGCATCAGGTATCAACCGCCGGCCGGGCGGCGCGTGCCGGACATCCTCGCGCGGTGGCGCGAACTCCGGCGCCCTAGCCACGCTCACCCTCTCCTCGGCGGCGACGTAACCGGGATCGGTGGCCGGCTCAGGCAGGCCCGGCTCAGGCAGGCCCGGCTCAGGCAGGCCCGGCCCAGGCAGGCCAGGCCCAGGCAGGCCCGGCCCAGGCAGGCGCCGCCTTGACCCGGCGCTGCCGAAACTGCTGAGCCTCGACGGCGGAGCCGCGCCTTGGTCCGTGAGTATTTCACCAGGGAGCCAGGTCAGCGCGGTGAGACCGCCGAAATCCGCCTGTTGCAGTCGGACTCTGATGCCATGCCGCGCCGCGAGCCTGGCGACCACGAACAGACCCATCCACTTGGGCACGTTGATATCCGCCGCCGGGGGGTGTTCCAGCCGCCAGTTCGCATACGCCAGCTCTTTCGGGGCCATTCCGACGCCCCGGTCGGTGATGTCTACCAATACGCCGCCGCTGGTCAGCACCTGGCCGGAGATATCGACCTGCATGTCCCCCGCGGAAAACGACGTTGCGTTCTCGATCAGTTCGGCCAGCAGGTGCACCACGTCGTTGACGGCGGGGCCGTTCACCGCGATGTCCGGCTGCGCCGCCAGCGAGATACGTTCGTAATCCTCGACCTCGGACACCGCGGCCCTAATCACATTCACGAGCGCAATCGCCTGGGTCCAGTCGCTGGGCACCTCGTGACCGGCCAGAACCAGCAGGTTCTGCGAATTGCGGTGCATGCGGCTCGCGATGCGATTCATCTTGAGCAGGTTCGCTAGGCGCTCGCTGTCCTGCTCCCCCTGTTCGAGGTGCTCGATGAGGCGGATCTGGCGTTCCACCAGGGACTGGCTACGGTGCGAAAGGTTCACGAACATGGCGTCGAGCCTGCCGCGAAGTGCGGTCTCGTTGGCTGCCAGGCGCAACATCTCGGTGCGCATGTGGTTGAAGGCGCGGCCGACCTCACCTATCTCGTCGGAGGAATCCACATCAATGGGCTCCACATCGGAGGACGGCACGCCCTGGCCATTGTTACCGCTGATGTGGCGGATCTCATCAGGCAGCCGGACCTCGTCCAGGTCGAGCGCCCCGGCCCGAAGTTTGCGAATCGGCCTCAGCACGGACCCGGCCGCGACCGCCGCCAACCACAACGCCAGCGCCAGGATGACGATCGCCACAACGGTGAACGCGACCGCCGACAAAATAGCCCTGTCGCGGAGCGAACTGCCCGACGGGTGGGTCGACGCGGTATGGGTGGCATCGGCAATGCGGACAACACAGAAAGCAACGACGGCGACGGCGACGGACGGGATAATGACGAGCAGCATCAAGCGCGAGCGGACGCGCCAATTCTTCAGCTCACGGCGCGAACCGCTATGCGCGGCCGGGCCGTGGCGTGAACGCTGGTGGCTTCCGCCGGACGAACTGATGCTGCCGGGGCGGGCGTCGTGCCCGGCGGCAGGTACCGGTTCACGGAGGAACGCGGAGCCATCGTGAGCCTCTGCGAGGGTCCTTGGGCTGGCGTCAATCGCCGGCCTGTCATCGGACCACTGCGAACTATCGCGCTCAGTCCTGATAAAGTCCCCGACCACAAGGAAGGCGACGACGAGGACCAGGACAGCGATCAAGATTGCGGCCTGCATGGCCACTCACATCCAGCCGGTGACGGGGGTCATGCGCGCGATGCGTCGCATGATGCGAGACCGATAATGCCCGGCCACTTCGGTATCGGCGGGCTCGGCGCCAAAGGCGACCCAGAGCCGCTCCAGCGGCGGAACCGACATAGCGCCCCTTTCCGGCAGCCTGTCCTGCGCTTACATTGCCGACCCAACTCTAATAGGTAACCGGTCGGCGCACGCGGATTCTCATTTAGAGCGAAAAATCAGTATTTCATGGTGTTAACCCATGTTGCATGACTTTTGATCATATTTAACATGTTTTCTACCGTTATAGTACCTTATATCCGATTTGGCAGACACGCATCCTCAAAGAAGGGGGTCAGCTCTCCCCTAGGTTGGCCAGGCTCTGATGGACGGCAAGGGTCAGCGGGTCCCCGGCCGGCAGAACCCGGTCACAGCGCACGGCGGTGTCGCGGAGCAGCGCCACCGCGTCTCCTACCCGGCCGACGGCATAGTACAGGTGCCCCAGGTTCGCCAGGCGGGCCAGCGTGTCGGCGTGTTCAGGACCGAGGAGCCGCTCCGAATCCGCGCAGCACTGCTCGGCGAGCTGCATCGCGGCGGGCATCCTTCCGGCCGCCTGATACGCGGCCGCGAGGTTCGCGGCGGCCGCGATCGTGTCCGCATGGACGCGGCCGAGCACCTTTTCGCGGTCGGACAGCACCCGCTTGTATTGCGAGACCGCGTCCTTTATCTTGCCTCCGGCCAGGCAGGCCGAGGCCAGGCGGTCCCGGGTGGCCATGGTCTCGGTGTCGCGCGTGCCCTGCGTCCGCTCGCGGTCGCCCAGCGTTCGGGTCAGCAGCCGGATCGCCTCGGCGTTATCGCCGGCGGCCAGGTGTGCGGAGGCGAGCTCGTCACTGACGTTCAGCGTGTCCGGGTGGCCGGGCCCGCGGAACTGCTCGCATTCGTTGAGCGCACGGTGCAGGACGGACACCGCGTCGGCAGGCTCCCCCGCCATGATCAGAGCCCGGCCGAGGTTGACCCGCGCCGCGATGATGGCGGGGTGTCCGGCGGCAAGCTCGCGGCCCCGCTCGGCCAGCACCCGCTGGTACCAGGTGACCGCGTCGGCCGCGTACCCCGCCGCCAGGTAGGCGGCCGCCAGCTGAGCGGCCACCACCAGGGTGTCGGGATGGCCGGGAATCAGCTTGCTGTCGCAGCGGGCGGCCAGGTCCCGCCAATGCTCGACGGCCGGCCCGACCATACGAGCGCTATCCAGGCTACGGCCCGCTCGCAGCAGCAGCGGATGGCATCCGTCGGCCCACAGCACGTCGGTGGCTGAGCCCTGCAAGCTAGCCGCGTTGGCCCGGAGGCCTTCCGCCGTCCACGGCTGCGGTTCCTCGGTCGGCCACGCTTCCAGCAGCGCGCTCGCGGCGGCCCGGGCCGCGGGGTCCTGGACCTGGGCGGGCGCCGCCAGCCGGATCGCCCCCTGGAGCACCGAGCTCATCAGGATCGTCGGGGGTGCTTCGGCCCGGTTGATGGTGATCAGGCCGGCCCGCTCGATGGCGAGCAGCGCGTCCCAGGCCGGCTTGGTGTCGACCGCGGTAGAGAACGGGGTCACGGCCGCGCCCAGGTACCTGGCCACCGCCGACGTGCTGAAGATGGCTCCCGGGATCCCGTGGCCGTCGAGCAGCGCGACCAGCACCAGCATCGCCCGGACCGAATCACCCGGCAACAACGATTCCGCCTGCCCCAGGGACAGCGTCCAGGTGACCGCGGCGGCCGACGGCACCTCTCCGGCCGCGACCCCGATCTGCTGCCGTCGGCGGGCGAAATAGTCCCGGTAATCCCGGCAGGCCAGGGTCGAGTTCGCGACTACGGCGGAGGCCTGCGCGAGCGCCAGCGGCTCGCGGCCGAGGGCTTCGATGAGGTCGATGGCGCCGTGCCGCTGAGCCGGATTCACGCTCAGCCGTTCGGTCAGGCAGTTGAGGGCCTCGCGGACGCTGAAGAACCCGATCGGGACGACCTGCGTGCCACGGTGCCCGGCGGCCACCGTTGAGTGCGGGCTGGTGACCATGACCCGGCCGACCGGTCCCTCGGGCCACAGCCCGTCCAGATCCACCGATTCTGACAAGTCATCGAACACCACCAGCCACGGCTGCCGGGTTTCGCCGAGCCAGCTGATGAAGCGCGCCACGATCGATTCGGCCGTACCGGTCGGCTCGATACCAGTGGCGGGCACCGAGGCCTGGACGAAGGCGGAAAGCACCGACGTCCGGCTGGTGGCGTTGATCCAGATCAGCAGGTCGATCGCACCCGACCGCCACAGCGACTCCGCGGTGACCACGGCGACCTGGGTCTTGCCACAGGCACCCAGCCAGTTCTGCGGGCCCTCGGCGAAGGCCGAACCTGGCACGAGCGCCACCGACGAACCGGGCACGAGCGCGTCTACGACACCGCGGGCGGTATCGGGCCGGTCGGTAAAACCCTCGGCGAGCGGAGGCACCTTGCCCACCCGAAATCGCCGAGATCCCGGCTCGGCTGGCATTTCTCCTGAGGGCACCACAGCCCGCTATCCCCATCTATTCATCGTGTCGAAAACCTCCTCGGAATACTCAATCCATAACACGTGAAGGTTCAGACACGCGGAGCTTATCCATATTGACGTCTTCACTAACACCCCATTATGCACGTGCACCCGGGTAGCGATATAGGTCTACCAGAGGTCCGTACCAGGTCCGGCGCAGGTGCTACTGGGGTGAGTAGGAGCGCTACTGAGGGTAGGGGTCCTGTGTTACAGGTGATGGGCACCGGACGTTACAAACTCCTGGAGGCTTTGGTTACTAAAAGTAACTGAGAGTCTAAAGTTTCTTTTTAGCATATATGTTGCTGAAGCTACGGGTTGGAGGGTTCTGGTGAGCTAGGACACCAGCCCGGCCCGGCGGCTACTGAGGGTCGGCCACCGAAGCCAGCAGGACCGCGCGGGCCTGCGCGATGGCGGCCAGCATCGCACCGCGCAGCACCGGCTCGTCCGGCACGCAGGTCGGCACCACGCGCGGCCGGGCCGGGAAGATGCGGGCGACTTCGGCGGCCACCCGGTCCGCCAGCACGGTGCCGCCGGCCCGGCCCACGTCACCGCCGAGTACCACCAGGCCCGGGTCGAGCACGGCGCAGACGGAGGCGACGCCGACCGCGACCCGGTGCGCGAGTTCGTCCAGGAAGCGCGCCCGGCCCGCCCGGCCCCGACGACAGGGCGGCCTGCCGCCGCCGAGCGGCTCGGCCTTCTCTAACCGATGGGCGCGAGACCCTCGTTACTGCCGGCAGCGGGCGGGGCCGCTGGGGCCACCCTCCGCCGGCCTGGGCCAGACGGCTCGGGCACGGTTGCGGCTTGTAATGCGATAAAAGCGCTGGGGAACGTGCATAATTACCATCATGCGACTGTCAGCTCGAGCCGACTATGCGCTGCGTGCCGCGATCGAGCTCGCCGCGGCCAGCAGCGGTCACGTCACGGCGGACCAGTTGGCCCGTGCCCAGCAGATACCGGGCAAATTCCTGGAGACGATCCTGACTCAGCTCCGGCGGGCCGGGCTTATCCGAAGCCAGCGCGGACCGGACGGCGGTTTCTGGCTGGCGCGTCCGGCGGCCGAGATCTCGCTGGCGGACATCATCAGGGCCATCGACGGCCAGCTGCTCGGCGTGCGCGGTGAGCGCCCGGAGAACGTCACCTATCCGGGCGTGGCCGAACCCCTGCAGCAGGTGTGGATCGCGCTGCGCGCCAACGAGCGGGCCGTCCTTGAGCAAGTCACGCTGGCCGACATCGTGTCAGGAACCCTGCCCGACATGGTCCGGCTCCTGACCGAAAACCCCAGCGCCTGGGTCTGACCCCAGGGTCAGACCGCCACCACCGCCCCAGGGTCAGACCGACACCATGTCGGTGACTTCGAAGCCATCGGCGGTGCCGAAACCGGGCTGGTCGTCGGCGAATTCCAGCGACGGCTCCTCGCCGGAGACAATGGCGCTGATCGGAACGAAGCCGCGCTCGGCGGACCGGCCGGCGCCCGCGTCCGCGGTCACCCGCAGGCCAGGCTCCCTGGGAATGCCGAGGACAGGCTCATTCTGCAGCTCGGCCAGGGCGAAGTTATCTGACACCTCACGGAACACTTGGGACAACGGCGTGTTGAGGGCACCGCAGATGGCGGCGAGCAGCTCGGAGGAAGCCTCCTTCTGCCCACGCTCCACCTCGGACAGGTATCCGAGGGACACGCGCGCCGAAGCGGAGACCTCGCGCAGCGTGCGACCCTGCCGCAGACGCAGCCGGCGAAGCACGTCACCAAGCAGCTGACGGA
>Ga0302326_10032122_pt1 | contig 10469 bp, 7 predicted proteins | sample Palsa_T0_3_FD_202264 | JGI IMG/M metagenome (GOLD analysis project Ga0302326, IMG submission 202264) | Peat permafrost microbial communities from Stordalen Mire near Abisko, Sweden - Palsa_T0_3 | ecosystem: Environmental > Terrestrial > Soil > Palsa > Peat permafrost | place: Sweden: Abisko... | reverse complement strand
TTCTGGATATGGGGCTTTACCACCAGCAGGTGAAACGGGTTCTCGACAATTTTCCGAAAGATCAGGTCCGCATTTACTGGTACGAGGAATATAAAACCAAACCGCTGCGGATGCTGGCGGACATCTTCCGTTTCCTTGAAGTGAATCCGCTTTTCCGCCCCGACGTGTCGAAGCGATATCTCGAAGCCAGCGCACCGCGCGTCACTCTGGAACCCTCCGATCGCGCCTGCTTAAGCGAATTCTACAAAGAGGACGTCGAAAAGCTGGCCGACTTGCTGGAACACGATCTCTCCAGTTGGTGCGGCCCCGCGCGGAAACCGAACCGCGACCGCAAGGAAGCGTAACGTACGCCGAGGCTATAATGAATGTTCGATGAACATCACCAGACGCGAATGGGCGCTGGCCGCTGCCTGCTGGGCCGAAGTGGCTCGCGCGCAGACCAATCAGTCGAACCTATTCGCATGGTTCAACCCAGCCGACGCCGCTGAAATCAAAGCCATTGCTTGCCAGATCATCCCCGATGACAACACGCCCGGCGCGGATGCCGCGGATGTGATTCTGTTCATTGACCGCTCGCTCGCCGGCTTCGATCAGGACAAACAGGACCTTTACCAGCATGGCCTAGCCGAGACCGAAGCCAAACGCGCGGAGCTGTTTCCAGGTTCCACTTCCATCGCGAGTCTCCCGGACAGCCAGAAAATCACACTCCTGAAGGCCATCGAGAAAACCGACTTCTTCCAGCAGGTCCGGCTTCACACCATTCTCGGATTCTTCGGCCAACCCATGGGATCGAAGTTCCTCGGCGTCCAACACCAGATGCACTTTGAACCGCCGTTTGGTTACTACGACGCGGAGGCCCCGAAATGAGCATGGTCCAATTTCGTCCAGCCGACGCCGTGGATTTCATCGTAGTCGGCATAGGCGCCGCGGGCGGCGTCATGGCCAAAGAGCTTTCCACCGCGGGCTTCCGCGTGGTCGCGCTGGAGCAAGGACCGTGGCGGCATGAAAAAGATTTCAAGCACGACGAAGTCGGTGTGATGTTCCGCGCCGGGCTCACCAACAATCCCAAAAAGCAGGTCAACACATTTCGCAAAACGCCGGCTGATCCCGCGGTACAACAGCAAGCTGTGGAGTACGGCTGCATGGTGGGCGGCGGATCGGTGCACTTTACCACGAATTATTGGCGATTCCATCCGGAAGATTTTCGCGAACGGTCGGTACAAGGGGCGGTGCCGGGCGCCGATTTGCGGGACTGGCCGCTCACTTATGAGGATCTTGAACCCTATTACACCAAAGCCGAGTGGGACCTCGGGATATCCGGCTTAGGCGGCTCGAATCCATTTGACGGACCCCGCTCGAAGCCTTATCCCCTGCCACCGATGCCGGTAAAGTCGTCCGGCGTTTTGTTCGAGCGTGGTGCGAAAAAGCTCGGCCTGCATCCGTTCCCCGCGCCGCTGGCAATCATTTCGCAGCAGTATAAGGGACGGCCGGCCTGCGTCCATTGCGGGTATTGTGAAGCGTTCGGATGCGAAGTGGGCGCTAAATCCAGCACGCTGGCTGCGGCCGTTCCGGCAGCAGTGAAAACCGGCCGTTGCGAGATTCGCCCGAACTCGTATGTTCGCAAGATCGAAGCCGGAAAAGATGGAAAAGTAACGGGCGTCATCTATTTCGACCCAGACGGCCGCGAAGTTTTCCAGCGCGCCAAAGCGGTTGTGGTATGCGCCAACGGCTCGGAAACACCCCGGCTGTTGCTGATGTCCAAATCGAATGCGTTTCCTGAAGGCCTGGGAAATACCCATGGGAACGTCGGAAAGTACCTGATGTTCGACAGCGGCGGCTTCGCGTTCGGATTGTTCGATCACCCCTTGAACGAATATAAGAGTGTGGTTGCAACGCGCGTGCTGCACGATTATTACCGTTCCGATCCGAAGCGCGGATTCTACGGCGGCGGAGGAATTGACAGCCGCATGGATTATTATCCGGCCGGCTTCGCACTGGCGGGAATGCCGCTGGATTGGCCGCAGTGGGGCTCGGAATGGAAGCGCGATCTCGCCCAGTATTACACCCACATGAGCGGCACGCTAGCGCATGCCAGTTGTCTCGCCGTGGAGCAGAACAGCATTTCGCTGGACGATAAGGTGAAGGATGCCTGGGGCCTGCCTGCCTTGCGCGTGACATTCAAAAACCATCCCGATGATTTGAAGGTCGCCGATTTTCTGATGGAGCGCCAGAAGGAAATTCTACTGGCCGCCGGCGCGAAGAAAGTTTGGGCGGATCAGACCACACTCGGAGAAATCACGTATTCGCGCCACCTGATGGGAAGCTGCCGCATGGGCGACGATCCCAAAATCAGCGTGGTGAACAGGTGGAACCGAGTGCATGATGTTCCAAACCTATTTCTAGTGGATGGCAGCAGCCTGGTGACCTGCGCCCGCCAGCAACCGACCGCCACCATTCAAGCGTTGGCGTATCGGCTGGCCCACAATCTTCAGAAACGTGGAGCAAGTCTCTGACTTGCCGGTCACTGCGCTCGAACCGTCGGATACTTGATCCCCAACTGCTCCAGATAAGTTTTGTACTTCTTCGAGTCATAATAGAACTGCTTCATCAGCGGACGATAGATGGCCATGCGTTTTTCATTGAGCCAGATGGCCGGTTTATCTTCCGGACGCAGCAGCGGCGTGTACTGGATGTCTTTGGTCTGGACGTTTTTGTAGTAATCCCAGGCCTGCTGCACCAGCTCCTGATGCAGCAAAAGATCCAGCATGGTCATGGCCTGCACTTTGGCTCCGGCCACCGCGCCTTTGTGGGCAATGGGAGTGGCCATCGCGATGGCATCGGCCCAGTTGTGCCCCGGCATGTTCGGAATATTCGATGGATACCACAACGTGACCGTGGGAACGTTCCAGGAAATGTCGCCGATGTCGTCAGACCCGCCGCCCATGCGCTCTTCTTCCTTAGGCGGCGGCTTCTGATCGTCAATCTTGGTGACCAAGCCTTCTTCTTTCACCTTTAATTCTTTTTGGATCGCTTTGGCCAACGTCTGATCGTCTTCCGTCCATTGCGGCAGCCCAACCTGCTTGATGTTCGCGTACATGGCTTCGGCGATCGGCTTATTCATGTGCACCGGCCAAGCCGCGCCTAGAACGCGCTCGGTAAACGAAGTGTTGGTCATCAGAACAGCACCCTGTGCCATCTTGTCGCCGACCTCCCACAATCCTTTGATGTGCGGATAGTCCAGCTCACGGAAGTAATACCAAACAGCGGCCGTGGGCGGAACCACGTTGGGCTGATCGCCGCCGTCGGTGATCACGTAATGCGAGCGCTGCTGCAAGCGCAAATGTTCGCGCCGGAAATTCCATCCGGCGTCCATCAGTTCCACCGCATCCAGCGCGCTGCGGCCGCGCCAGGGAGCACCCGCGCTGTGCGCGCTTTCCCCTTTGAACAAATACTCCACGGAGATCAGGCCGCTCCCCAGCGTCTCGCCCCAGGGAGCGTTGAATTTGCTGCTGACGTGCGAGAACAGCGTCACGTCGACATCCTTGAAATATCCGGCACGCACGTAATACGCTTTCGATCCCAGCAGTTCTTCGGCGACGCCCGGCCAGATTTTGAGGGTGCCCTGAATATGCTCGCGCTGCATGAGGCGTTTCACCGCCAGCGCCGCGACGATATTCACGGCCTGCCCGGAATTGTGGCCCTCGCCGTGTCCAGGAGCGCCTTCAACCATCGGGTCGTGATATGCAACGCCGGGTTTTTGCGAAGCCTGCGGGATGCAATCGATATCGGAGCCAAGCGCGATCACGGGCTTCCCGGATCCCCAAGTGGCCATCCAAGCCGTGGGGATTCCCGCCAGGCCCCGCTCCACTTTGAAACCTTCCGCTTCCAGAATGCCGGTCAAGTATTTCGAGGTTTCGAATTCCTGAAAGCCAAGCTCGCCGAAGCTGAAGATGGTATCGATCATGATCTGCACCTGATCGTGCATGCCCTCCACCTGGCCGGCGAGGTCGGCCTTCATGGCTTTTTCTTTGGCTGAGTCGGCAGGCCCGGCGATGGCCAGGCTGGTGAGGGCGATTGCTACCAGAAGCGTTCGGGTCGGCATCCGGGCATTGTAGCAGGGGCGTCAGCCGAAGCGTCAAAAAAGCCGGTGGCGAAGGTGCAGGTTCTGGTAAAATAATAATTCGAAATCAGCATAATTCTCGGGCGGTCCAGCCCTGTGTTTTCAAGGAGTTAAAGCTTGGCAAATCCGGAAGATCCGAATACCCCGCAAACGCCTCCAGGCGGCGGGTCGCAGATGCCACTGGGCGGCGACGGCAAACAGAACATAATCAACATCAATATTGAAGACGAGATGCGTCGCTCGTATCTGGATTACGCGATGAGCGTGATCATCGGGCGCGCGCTGCCGGACATTCGGGATGGATTGAAACCCGTACACCGGCGGATTTTGTACGCCATGTCGGAGATGGGTTTGTCGTTCAACCGCGCCTATCGCAAGTGCGCGGGCATCGTGGGCGAGGTGCTGGGCAATTACCATCCGCACGGTGACATACCTGTTTACGACGCGCTGGTGCGCATGGCGCAGAGTTTTTCGCTGCGTTATCCGCTGATTGATGGGCAGGGCAATTTCGGTTCGGTGGATGGCGATCCGCCGGCGGCATACCGGTACACGGAAGCCAGGCTCTCGCGGATTGACACGGCGCTGCTGGAAGATCTGGACAAAGAGACAGTGGATTTCCGCCCCAACTTCGACGAGCGGCGCGTGGAGCCGGAAGTGCTGCCGACGCGGGTGCCGAATCTGTTGATCAACGGGTCGTCTGGAATCGCGGTGGGCATGGCCACCAATATTCCACCGCATAATCTGACCGAGATTATCAACGCCACCATACTGCTGGTTCAAAAACCGGACACGCATGCCGGCGAGATCGTAAGTCTGGTGCAAGGTCCGGATTTTCCGACGGCCGGATTCATCCTGGGGCGCCAGGGCATCCTGGATTACTTCACCAAAGGCCGCGGGACGCTGAAGCTGCGGGCGAAGGCTGCCACTGAGGCATTCGGCAAGGATCGCGAAGCCATTGTCGTCACCGAGATTCCGTATCAGGTGAACAAGGCCAGGCTGATTGAAACGACAGCCGGCCTGGTGAACGAGAAAAAAATTGAAGGCATCTCCGAAATACGCGATGAGAGCGACCGCGACGGAATGCGGATTGTGTTCGAGCTGAAGCGCGGCGAGCAGGCAGAAGTGGTGCTGAACAATCTGTATAAGCACACGCAGCTCCAGATCAATTTCGGCGTGATCATGCTGTCCATTGTGAACGGGCAGCCGCGCGAACTGGGGTTGGTAGACGTTTTGAAGCGGTTTATCGATCACCGGATCGAAGTGGTGCGGCGCCGCACGGACTTTTTGCTGCGCAAGGCGCGCGAGCGCGAGCATATCCTGCTGGGATTCAAGAAAGCGATTGAAAATCTGGATGCGGTGATCCAGTTGATCCGCGCTTCCGGCAATCCGAAGGAGGCGCGCGAGGGTCTGATCGCACGTTTCGAATTCACCGAGAAACAAGCCCAAGCCATTATCGAAATGCAGCTCCAGCGCCTGACCGGCATGGAGATCCAGAAGATCATCGACGAACTGGCGGCCATTCAAGTGGAGATCGCCGAGTACCTGGAGATTCTGGGATCCGACAAGAAGCTGCGTGGGATCATCGTGCAGGAATTGAAAGAGGTACAGAAGGAGTTCGGCGACGAGCGCCGCACGCAAATCATCGAAGACACCGGCGAGATTCACCTGGAGGATCTGATCCAGGTGGAGGATGTGGCGGTAACGGTGACGCACGGCGGCTATCTGAAGCGGACGGCGGTGGACACCTACCGCCGGCAATCCCGCGGGGGCAAGGGCCGCATCGGGATGGGGACGCGCACCGAGGACGTGGTGGAGCATCTGGTGGTGGCGTCGACGCACGCCTATCTGCTGGTGTTCACTACCAAGGGGCGCGTGTACTGGCTGAAGATTTACGAGATTCCGGATGCCGGCACCACGGGCAAGGGCAAGCATGTATCGAGCTTGCTCAATCTGCAGCCGGACGAAGCAGCGAAGACATTCCTGTCGGTGAAGGATTTTGTGGCTGGACAGCACATCGTGATGGTGACCAAGCAGGGCGTGATCAAGAAGTGCGAACTCACGGAGTTCGACAATCCGATGTCGCGCGGGATCATCGCGGTATCGCTGGATGACACCGACGAATTGCTGGGCGCGCGGCTGACCAACGGCGAGAACTACATTTTCCTGGGAACGCATGACGGCAAAGCGATTCGGTTCCACGAAAAAGAAGTGCGAGCGATGGGACGTCCGGCGCGCGGCGTCCGGGCCATGGATCTGGGTGAGAGCGATTATATTATCGGCGCGGAGGTGGTGGAGAAGGAAGGCCTGATCCTTTCGATTTCGGAACATGGTTACGGGAAGCGCACGCGGCTGGGCGATTATCGCCTAACGGCGCGCGGCGGCAAGGGAGTGATCAATATGAAGGTAACGCCCAAGATCGGCAAGGTGGTGGCGATTCTTTCGGTGAAGGAAGATACCGATTTGATGATCATTACTAAGGATGGCAAGATCATCCGGCTGGAATCGGGCGAGATCCGGCAAGCCGGCCGATCGACGCAGGGGGTGCGGCTGGTGCGGATGGAGGATAGCGATGTTGTTGCCGCTGCGTCCGTGATTCCGGACGAAGCGGTGCCGGCGAATGGGAATGAGGAAGGGCAGTTGCCGCTGCAGTAGGGGCGGGGCTGGGGGCCCCTTCCGTGGCGCACGCAAGAGTGCGCGCTAGGGGTGCTTGAAAACTGCCCGGCGGGTGGAGTCCAGGCCTTTGCGCAGGGATTCGGCTGGGAGTCCGTGCACGATTGGTGACAGCAGGTGTCCCATGCCGAAGGGAACGTCGCGGGTTAGGCTGACGGATTCGCATTCTACTATTACGCCGCCGTCGCGCTCTTCGTAAAACCAGTAGCCGTACAGTCTCCACAACAAGCCGCGGTCTTTGCCGACTGGGAGTTCGCGTTCGCCGGGCGATCCGGAATCGGTCACTTCCGCGATGCGGGTGCTGTAGGCGCGGCTGTAGACGCGCGTCGCGTCCAGCGTGACGAAGTGGATTTCGTGCTCGGTGTTCAGGACATCCGTCAGAAAGAATTTCGATTTCACGATCCGCATGTAGACGCTGAAATCGTTACCGGTATGAGACCGGACTAGTGTACTGGCCACTTCCGGCTTGTAGATTTCGGCGTGGCGCGCATAGTCCTGAGCGACGGCCAGGACGGCGGTGAGACTGACGGATGGGACGAACACGGCCCCGATCCAATCTTCAATCAAGGCGCTTTTGATTCCGACAGTGCCGTTGCCATGGGCCGGCTGGACTAGAATGGCTCCTTTTTGTAATTGACCTCGCTGCGGCGAGGTGTCGGACCAGAGGAAGCCTTCGCCGTGCCAGCGGCGGTCGAGCTGAGTTTCCAGATTGGAAATATATTTGTCGAACGCATCTGCGGTTTCTTTTCGAAGCTCGACGGCGTGGATGTTTCCCGGCGTGGCGAGCAGAATAGCTGCCAGAACCCGCCGGTGCAGGCGACGTTGCCGCATTTGAGTGCTCATCCAGCATAACTCACCGGCTACTGTGTGTAACTTCGGACTGGCTCCGTGTCAAAATTTCGCCGCAGTCAAGTCGGATTTCGGACGATTGGTCCGTTCGCTGGTGTAATTGCAACAACATCGGCCATACGGTGGATTGGCAGAAGGCGTGCTTTTGAAGAGTCACGCAGGGCCCCCGATGAAGCTGGAAATCCAACAGAGAGAAAACGAAGGAATCTTGATCCTGGATCTCAAGGGCAGGCTGGTACTAGGTCCGGAGGATTCGGCGTTGCGGCAGCGGCTGCAGGCACTTGAGGAACGCCACAACGTTATCGTGAATCTCAAGGACGTTTCCGACATCGACTCCACTGGGCTCGGGACTCTGGTGAATTCTGCACTGCGGTTTCGGGAAGCCGGGGGCAAGCTGGTGCTTTTACACCTCAACGACTCCAAAGGAAGGCTGCCGGATATTCTGAAGCTGAATGCGGTGTTTGAAACATATCGGGATGAGGTGGCGGCCGTGAATAGCTTTTTCCCCGACCGTGCGATTCCGCGTTACGATATTTTGGATTTTGTGGAGGAGCAGGAGCAGAAGGGGTAATTGGCGGAAACCGGCTCCCTTACCGTCGCGGTTCGGTAGCGCTCACGCCGCGGTATTGGGCTTCTTCAAAGATGGAGAATCCGCTCAGGTCGGAGTTGGCGTAGTGGATTCGGCCTTGCGGTTTTAGCCAGCGCCGGCGCTCGGCGGAGAATATGAACCCAGGAACTGGACGGATCATGGCGTGGCCCAGGCGCATGATGTCCATGTGACTGACACATTGCCGGATGTCTGGGTGTGCGCGAGAGAGATCGTCGAGAATCGCCTCCTTCCAGTAGTTCCAATCCTTTGAGAGAAGCAGCGCACGTGCGTAGCGGGGCGTGTATTCGGCTAGTGACCAGTAGAACGTCCAAACCGTCCGCTCCGTATGAGTTGCCAAGCTCATGTGGGTTGCGTTGACGTAGCCGAGAGCCGGTGAATCGTAGATCACGTTGTCCCAAGCCGGCTCAGCGCCTTTTTGGTCCGGGATGCGCTCCAGCGTGAGGTTCGCGGTGAGCCAGGGCGAATATTGGAATCCCACGGCGGGCGGCGCGCCTTCAATAATGTATTGCGCAAGAAATGTGGGCGCGGCGAAGATCACTTTTTCGGCGATGTATTCGGTTTCTTCGGTCAGGACGTGCAGGTCGCGCGTGACGTGATAGACAACCGAGCCGGTGTGGATGTAGCGGCTTAGCTTTTTTATTAATGCTTGAGCGATCCAGCCATTGCCCTCGGGCCAGGTGAGCGGGCCTTTCTCTTCCGGATCGCGGGAGGCGAAGTAGTGGATGCCGGCCCACGCCGATGTATCTTTGGCTAACGCGCCGTAATCGTCACGGCAGGCGTAGTTGATATACCAGCGCAACGAGGGTGAGTCGAAGCGTTCGTTTTCCAGCCAATCCGCCATCGACATCCCGTCGAGCGGGGAGGGTTTTGAGCCGCGCTCCATGGGGATGGTGAATTCGCCCGAGGCGCGGAACTGGTTGATCTTTTCGTTGAAGCGGCGGTATTGGTCGTGGTCGGCGGGTGCGGCGCCGGCTTCCGGTTCGATGCCTTCCTGCCAGCGGCCGTAGCGGAAGAGGCGCTCTTGCGGATCGAAGCACAGAGCGCGATCGTCCCATTTGCCATCGCGGAAGATGCCCAGCTCTTCGAATAGTTCGCGGGCCAGCGATTCGCCCTTGGCCGGCACCGGAACGTAGTGGGCGGCCCAGGGAAACTTCGTGATTTCGTTCTCGCCCCAACGGGAATTGCCGCCGGCTTGTGTTTCCATTTCGAGTAAGACGAAATCGTGGATACCATGCCTGTCGAGCTGCCAGGCTGCGCTTAATCCGGCGATGCCGCCGCCCACGATCACGATGGGGATGCGTTGCTGCCGTGGGGGTTTTTGGAACGCGGCGTGGTCGCGGAGGCGGTGGCCGGTGGGAAACGCGTCGTTGACGAAGCTGCCTGTGATTGGGCGATCTGTTTTACGAGAGAGTCCGATGAGGGCGGGGAAGCCTGCGAGAACCGACCGTCGAGTTAGCGCGCGATGTCTTTCCATTCACGCTCGTAGTAGCGGACCAGGATCTGGTTGTTCAGATAATTCGGTTCCACCGCGACGGGTTGCATGTCGTTAGGGAAGTCGAACATCTCGCGAACGCTCGCCAGATAGCGAAGGCCGGATGGAAGTTGTTGGGGGAAATCATACGGGCTTTGGCTGCCGATTACGAAACCCCATTCGCCGAAGGATGGCACGTAGAGATGGTAAGGATAGGTGCGGAGCCCGGCCTGCTTCACGGTTTCGACAATGCACCAATAAGATTGGCGGGCAAAGAGTGGCGACGTGCTTTGGACCACCAGAAGTCCACCGGCGCTGAGATGTTTGGCGGCCAGGCGGTAGAAGGTGGTGGTGAAGAGTTTGCCGAGCGAATAACTGGTGGGATCGGGAAAATCGGCCACGATAAAGTCGTAGCGATCGGGATTGGCGGCGAGCCAGCGGAAAGCGTCCGCGTTGATGACGTGGACGCGCGGCGCGGTGAGCGAGTGTCCATTCAGGCCGGCTAGAACCGCGTGCGTGGAGAACAGGCGGGTCATCTCGGGGTCGAGATCCACTAAGGTGATGTTTTGAACAGATGGGTACTTCAGGATTTCCCGTACCGCCAAGCCGTCGCCGCCGCCCAGCACCAGCACGCGCCGCGCGCCGGGCAAGGCCGCGAGGCCGGGATGTACCAGGGCCTCGTGGTAGCGATATTCATCGCGCGAGCTGAACTGGAGATGGGAGTTCAGGAACAGGCGCAGATCGTCTTT
>Ga0302326_10032118_pt1 | contig 10470 bp, 10 predicted proteins | sample Palsa_T0_3_FD_202264 | JGI IMG/M metagenome (GOLD analysis project Ga0302326, IMG submission 202264) | Peat permafrost microbial communities from Stordalen Mire near Abisko, Sweden - Palsa_T0_3 | ecosystem: Environmental > Terrestrial > Soil > Palsa > Peat permafrost | place: Sweden: Abisko... | reverse complement strand
GCATTAATATTGTAGGCGTAGTAGCCGTCTATGGCGATATTGACGGTCGTACCGGCCAGCGCCCCGGCCAGCGCTCCCGCGAGTGGACCCGGCGCCGCCGCAGCCGCAGTTGCGGGCGGCGCGCTTGGCGCCACGGCTGCAGGAACGTCCTGCGCTGGCGCTGGCTCCTTTGCCGGAGGCGCGAGGCGCTTTTCCAGACTATCGATGCGCGCCTGGAGGTTTTGCGCCAGAGTCCGCAGTTCCGCAAGCTCGTCGCGTATTTCCCGATCCTGCCCATCCTGCGCGGCCCCGGGCGCAGCCAGGACGCAGAGAAGAAGCGCTTTTAATAGTTGATTTCTCAGGCGATTGCTCATACCAGTTCTACGGTACCCTAATCCATTCCTGATTCTTTCTTTACGACTTCTTTATGTGGCGGGGCGTACTCTTACAAGGGATGCATACGCGTGGCGAGTTACAAATCGATCCGCCGGTGATTGGCAGCGGGCGCGAATGCAGCGCCCTCGAAATCGTGATTCCTTTTACCGAGTGGGCCGTGGCGGAGGCTGTGATGAAGCGCGCGGCGGCCTATGCGGAAAAGCTCGATGTCAGCCTGATGCTGGTCGCGGTACATACTGTTCCCTATCCGATGCCGTTCGGCTGCCCGGCCCTGGTTCATGCTCATCTGGTGGAGCAGCTCGTCGATTTAGCCAGCCGGTCTCCGCTGCCCGTCAATCCGCAAGTGGTGCTGGCGCGCAGTTTCGAGGAAGGCTTCCGGCACGCGCTGAAGCCGGAATCGACGGTTCTAGTGGGAACGCGGAAGCGCGTATGGAAGACCTCCGAGGAGCGTCTGGCAGCCGCGCTGGCCCACGCGGGGCATCATGTAATGCTGGTACATGTAGAGTGAATAATAATGCTCGATCTGATCTTCATTTCCATCTCGATTCTGTTCTTTGCGGCCGCCTGGATGTTTGTTAAAGGCTGTGACCGCCTTTAGAGGACTTATGGATTACATCATCGCCCTCGCAGTAGCCGTCGCTCTAGGCATCTACCTGTTCTACGCGCTCTTGCGCCCCGAGAGGTTTTAGTGGGGCAGGTTGTCAACCTGCGCGCGGTTGTGAACCGCGCCGCCCTCATCAGGAGACTCAATAAATGAGCATTAGCGGCATCCTTCTCATCCTTGTTTTTATCGCCGTAGTCGCGGCTCTCACCGCGCCGATGGGCGCTTACATGGCCAAGGTATTCGCCGGCGAGCGCACGTGGGCCCACGGCGTGTTGCGCCCCTTGGAAGCAGCCATCTATAAATTGTGCGGCATCGACGAGAGCGCCGAGCAGCATTGGACCGGTTATGCCGGCGGCGTGCTGGCGTTCAGCCTCGTCAGTATGCTGCTCACTTACCTCATCATGCGGCTGCAACAGTGGTTCCCGCTGAATCCGCAAGGGCTCGGGAATTTGGGGGCAGCTTTGTCGTTCAATACGGCAGCCAGTTTCAGCACGAACACCAATTGGCAAGCGTACGCGCCCGAAACCACCATGAGCTATTTGACCGAGATGATCGGGCTGGCTACGCATAACTTCTTTTCCGCCGCGGCCGGCATCGCGGTGGCAATCGCGTTCGTGCGCGGATTTTCGCGGAACTCGGCGAAATCGCTGGGCAATTTCTGGGTGGATTTCACCCGCGCTACGGTTTACGTATTGCTGCCTCTCTCGGTGGCGGGCGCGCTGTTCCTATGCTCTCAGGGCGTGATCCAAAACCTCTCGCCGTATACCAAAGCCACAACCGTGGAAGGCGTCGTGCAGACCATTCCGCAGGGACCGTTCGCCTCCCAGGAAGCCATCAAAATGATTGGCACCAATGGTGGAGGAGTCACCAACGCCAACTCCGCCCATCCCTACGAGAATCCGACGCCATTGTCGAATTTCGCGCAAATGGTTTTCATTTTCCTGATTCCCGCCGGCCTCACTTATACCTTCGGCAAGATGGTGAAAGACACGCGCCAGGGTTGGGCCATTTTCGCGGCCATGCTGGCGCTCTTTATTTTCGGCGTCTGCGTGACTTATCCCGCGGAGATGGCCGGCAATCCGAATTTGACTAAGCTGGGACTGACGGATAGCGGCAATTGGGAGGGCAAGGACGCCCGTTTCGGCATCGCCGATTCCGCGCTCTTCACTGTGGTCACCACGGATGCGAGCTGTGGCGCGGTCAACAATATGCACGACAGCTTGACCCCTCTCGGCGGCCTCGTGCCGATGATCAATATCGAGCTGGGTGAAGTGATCTTCGGCGGCGTCGGCTCCGGGCTTTATGGCATGCTGATGTTCGCCATCCTCGCTGTATTCATCGCCGGATTGATGGTGGGCCGCACGCCGGAATATCTGGGCAAGAAGATCGAACGAAAAGAAGTCAAGATGATGATGCTCTCCGTCCTGGTGCTGGCGTTTACCATTCTTGTCTTCGCGGGCGCCGGCGTCGTGTTGAATACGGTCAAGAGCAGCATGACCAACCATGGGCCGCATGGACTCTCCGAGGTGCTCTACGCCTATTCGAGCGCCACCGGGAATAACGGCAGCGCATTCGGGGGCTTGAGCGCGGACACTCCCTATCTTGATTCGACTCTCGGGTTGGCGATGCTGTTCGGCAGGTTCCTGATGATGATTCCGCTGCTGGCGGCGGCGGGCAGTCTGGCGCTGAAGAAGCAGACGCCGATATCGGTAGGGACTTTTCCCACGCACGGGCCGCTTTTCGTGTTTCTGCTGGTGGCAGTCACATTGATCGTGGGGGCGCTCACATTTTTCCCGGCGCTGTCGCTGGGTCCCATCGTCGAGCATTTCCTCATGGTTCAAGGCAAGCTCTGGAGTTAACTCAATGGCAACCGCACTCATTCCCCCGCCGCTAGACAGCACGTCGCTGATCTCGAAGAAAGCGCCGCGCGCGCGGCCCCTGCTGGATCCGCCCATCGTGCAGCGCGCCATTGGCGATTCTTTCCGCAAACTGCATCCGCGCCTCATGATGAAAAATCCGGTCATGTTCGTGGTGGAAGTGGGCGCATTGATGACCACGCTGCTGGCGGCGCGCGATTTCGCGATTGGCGCGCACGATGTCGGATTCACCTTTCAGATCACGCTATGGCTGTGGTTTACCGTGCTCTTCGCCAATTTCGCGGAAGCCATGGCCGAAGGCCGCGGTAAAGCCCAGGCCGATACGCTGCGCAAGACCAAGACGGAAACCACCGCGCGCCGCATGGTGAACGGACACAGTGAGGTGATTGCGGCGACGCAGCTTCGCCGGGGCGATACCGTGCTGGTGGAACTCGGCGAGATCATCCCCGGCGATGGAGACGTGGTCGAAGGCATTGCCACCGTGGACGAATCGGCCATCACCGGCGAGAGCGCGCCCGTAATCCGCGAATCGGGCGGCGACCGAAGCGCGGTAACCGGCGGCACCAAAGTGCTCTCCGACTGGATCAAAGTCAAGATTACGTCCAACCCCGGCGAGACATTTCTGGACCGCATGATTGCTCTGGTGGAAGGCGCGCAGCGGCAGAAGACGCCCAATGAGATCGCCCTGAATATCGTGATCGCGGGGTTGACGCTGGTGTTTCTGCTGGCGGTTACCACGCTCGAACCGTTCGCGGTGTATAGCGGCGCGGCGCCCTCGGTGACCGTCCTGACCTCGCTGCTGGTCTGCCTGATTCCCACCACCATCGGCGGGTTGCTTTCCGCCATCGGCATCGCCGGCATGGATCGCGTGATGCAGCACAACGTGCTGGCCATGAGCGGCAAGGCGGTGGAAGCGGCGGGCGATGTGAATACGCTGCTTCTCGATAAGACGGGCACCATCACGCTGGGTAACCGGCAGGCGGTGGAATTCATTCCGGTCGGCGGCGCCACGCCGGAGGAAGTGGCCAACGCGGCCCAACTTGCGAGTCTGGCCGACGAGACGCCGGAAGGCCGTTCCATCGTGGTGCTGGCCAAGGAAACCTACGCCATTCGCGGGCGCGAGGTGGCGGAACACGAAGCGCATTTCATTCCCTTCACGGCGCAGACCCGCATGAGCGGCGTCGATATCGATGGCCGCGCCATTCGCAAGGGCGCCACCGATTCGGTGTGCGAGTTTATTCAGGAGCATGGCGGCGTGGTGCCGGAGGAGTTGTTGACCATCACCAACCGGATTTCGCGGTCGGGCGGTACGCCGCTGGCGGTGGCCGACCGCGGGCGCGCGCTGGGCGTAGTTCACTTGAAGGACGTAGTCAAAGGCGGCATGCGCGACCGCTTCGAGCAGCTGCGCAAGATGGGCATTCGCACCGTCATGATCACGGGCGATAATCCGCTGACCGCGGCCGCCATTGCGGCTGAAGCGGGAGTGGACGATTTTCTAGCCCAGGCTACGCCCAAAGACAAGATGGACCTGATCAAGAAAGAGCAGGCGGGCGGCCGGCTGGTGGCGATGACTGGCGATGGCACCAACGACGCTCCGGCCTTGGCGCAGGCCGACGTGGGACTGGCGATGAACACCGGCACCATGGCGGCCAAGGAAGCCGGCAACATGGTGGACCTCGATTCGAACCCCACCAAGCTGATTGAGGTAGTGGCCATCGGCAAGCAGTTGCTGATGACGCGCGGCGCATTGACGACGTTTTCTATCGCCAATGACATCGCCAAGTACTTCGCGATTCTGCCGGCCATGTTCATGGCGACGTATCCGGCGTTGGCGGCGCTCAACATCATGCATCTGCACAGCGCGCAGAGTGCGGTGTTGGCGTCGGTGATCTTCAACGCGCTGATCATTATCGTGCTCATCCCGCTGGCGTTGCGCGGCGTGAAATACCGGCCCATGTCGGCGGCCGCATTGTTGCGGCGGAATCTGCTCGTATATGGCGTTGGCGGCGTGATCGCGCCTTTCCCGGGGATCTGGCTGATCGACCAGTTGTTGGGCATACTGAGGCTCGCATGAAACAACTATGGATTGCGGTGAAAGCGACGATTGTCTTGACGGTGCTGACGGGCGTGCTCTACCCGCTGCTGGTGACGGGCTTGACCAAGGTACTGTTCCCGCGGCAGGCGGCCGGAAGTCTGATCGAGGTGAACGGCAAGACGGTCGGGTCGGAATTGATCGGGCAAAAGTTCACCCGGCCCGAATACTTTCACGGACGTCCCGACGCATATGACGGACTGTCGTCCGGCGGGTCGAACTATGGGCCTACCAACCAAAAACTAATAGACCGCGTCCAAGGGGATGCGGCGAAATTTCGGGCGGAGAACCCCACGTTCACCGGTCCGATTCCGGCCGATATCGTCACGGCTTCCGCCAGCGGGCTTGATCCCCACATCAGCCCCGCCGCCGCGGAAGCCCAGGCCGGCCGGGTAGCCGCGGCGCGCGGCATCGCAGCCAATAGAGTGCGGCAACTGATTGCCGCGCACACCGAAGGCCGGGACATGGGCGTCTTCGGCGAGCCGCGGGTCAACGTACTGATGTTGAATTTGGCGCTGGATGGAACGGCGCCGATGCGGCGATAGCCTACAGGCAGACTGTACGTGTGGACGAGATTCCGTTGGACGGCCGCTCGTGGCGTACGGCGAATGACTTTTACAAGGCCTATTTGGCAGCTGTCGGCGCGCCCGATTGGCACGGACGAAACGTCGATGCCCTGTGGGACTCATTGACAGCCGGCGATATCAACCGGCGCAATCCCCCGTTCCGCGCTCGCATTGCCGGGCTCACTGAAATGAGTGCCGATGCGCGCCAGATGGTGGAGCGCTTCGCGGCTTTCGCCGCGGAGGCGAGAGCGGCGGGGCACGCCGTTGAGGTTGAATACGAGAGGTAGCCGCAAGCCGTTAGCTCATGACGCGCGAAGTGCTTCTTCCACCGCCTTAGGATTCTTTGCGATGACGACAAGCAGTACGCGCGCAGGGCCTTCCGGACGCCGATGGCCCTGTTCCCAGTTTTGGATCGAATCGAGCGGGAAACCAAACTTTGCCGCAAACTGCGTTTGGCTCAGCCCCATGCGGGCGCGCAGTTTTTTTACGTCCAGCTGCTTCGCCGGAACGTAGGTGACTCGCGGACGGCTGGGCTTGCCCTGTACCCAGTCACGCGTCTGCTGGGCGCTCCGCAGCAATTTCCCGCCCAACGAACTTTCTTCCGGAGGCTTCCGCCGGCTGGCACTTTCATTTCAGTTTTTCACCTTCCAGTCCGATTTCAGCACCCGCAGTTGCCTGGTCAGGGCCGCACGCTGCCGCGTCGACAAATCCAACCCGGGTATCAAATCACCCGCTTCGGGATGCAAGGCCAAGTACAAGATCAGGTCGTCACGTTCATCTTCAGAGAGTACGTCCTTCACGTCGGCTAGGAACTCTTCCGTTTCCACGACCGCGATCATGCCCCTCACAACTCAAGTATACGCCAACGACGGATAGAGGTCGGTGTTTCCTCTCCTTGCCGGTCCAGGGCGCGAACCCACTAAACTGATGGTATATGAGCGCAAGCAAGGCTGGGCCTGCCGCATCTGGCAAGCGAGACAGGCCTGCGGCTCGTCCGTTATCCGCCCTCCTTTCTCAGGTACTGGTCGCGTTCACTCTCGAGTTCGATAACGAGTTCGAGCGGCGAATGAATGAAGCGGGCTATCACGGGGCGACGCTATCGATGGGGTTGTGGAATAACCTAGTGCGCTTCCTGACCGAGGGCGCGATATCAGTACGGGATTTGGCGCACGCAGCCCTCGCGCCGGAATCGCAAATCAGGCTTCAGCTGGGATGCCTGGAGCGGTGGGGGTTGATCGCGCTGCAGGCCGATTCGACAGACGGCAGCCCGGCGCCGGCGCGCGTTCATCGCCAGCCGGGTCGCTTACTGCGCGACGGGTGGGGCAGCGGCCGCGGCATTCGCTCGGGCTGGGGGGTGCTCCTCACCAGGAAGGGGCGCAAGGCCAGCGAGGTTTGGCCGCCCCTGTTCGGCGAGATCGAGCGGCGCTGGCGAAAGCGATTCGGCCACGGTCACATCGCCGGCCTGAGTGAAGGGTTGGAAGAAATCGTGGGGCAGGCCGACATGGAGTTTCCTTTGCCGGTGCTGCTTTCGAAGGCATTGCTCGCGTTCACGCTTGAATTCGATCGCCTGTCGCCGGTTCCGCTCTGGCTCTGCGCCAGCACCCTTCGCGTGCTGGGAAAGCAGCCGGCGCCGGCGGCTGAGATCCCACGGTTGACCGGATCGTCTCCCGAGACCAGCGGCATAGGATGGCAGATTAAGCCATATATCGTGGTGGAACCCCATCCGGACGGCGGCCGGGGAAAATTTGTCCGCTTGTCGCCTCTGGGGCTGAGAGCGCAACAACTGTATCGCGAACTGGTCGGTGAAATCGAGAAGAGTTGGGAGTCCAGGTTCGGCAGAGAGAAGATTCATCGCCTGCGTAAGGCTCTCTCGGACCTGTTCGTCGCCCGCGTCGGGGATCGGCCACTCATCGCGGAAGGATTGGTTCCAGGGGAGGGAACGATGCGGGCGGGCAAGCAGGCGCCGTCGCTGGGGCGGCGCGACGCCGGCGCAGCGGCGCGGCAGCGAATGAGTCATCTGGTGGCTCAAAGCCAGATGTTCCAGCGCGATCCCGCCGGTGAGCTTCCCCACTATCCTCTCTGGGATATGAATCGCGGATTCGGGCCCTAGCGGGAAATTGCTTTGCTCCCCGCGTCGACTCATTTGAGCGGCTACTTCGTGCCGTTGTGGGCAAGCCGAAGTAACTCCATAGACGTGGCCGCCAGCAGTAACCCAAGCACGATCAAATAGACATTGCCGCCAATCGCCATGGCCGCCGCGATGATGCCGGCAGCAACGAGGATGACCACAATGGCCAAAATAGCAAACATTTCGATCAGTATTCGTGGGCAGCTACCACATCTTCGGGGTACGCGTTCATCCCGAACTCGGGCACATCGAGACCTTCGCGCTCCACCTCCGGCGAAACTCGCATGGACTTGAACTTGTTGACCGCGGAAAAGACGATGTAAGTTGCGCCGAACGCCCAGAGAGCGCATAGAGTGGCGCCGCCGAGCTGGCAAAAGAACTGGCGTGTGTCTCCATAAAGCAGGCCCGTGACTCCCTGACCCGCGTGTCCCAGGTATGTAGCGGCCCCGACTCCATTCCAACCGGAGCCGTAAGTGCCGTCGGCAAAGATGCCGACTGACACGGCGCCCAGCCAGCCGCAAAAGCCATGCACGGAGACCGCTCCGCAGGGGTCGTCGATCTTGGTAATGCGTTCGTTGAAAAGGACGCCCAGACAGACCAGGATTCCCGCCAGTATGCCGATGACTACCGCGGAAGTAGGGGAGACAAAGGCGCAAGGAGCGGTGATTGCCACCAACCCCGCGAGCATGCCGTTACATGCCATAGTGACATCGGGTTTACCGAACATCCAGTACCAGAGCAGCATGGCTGCCGCCGAACCGGCGATGGCGGCAAGGTTGGTATTTACGGCTACCACGGAAATGCGGAGATCGGTGGCGCCCAGAGTGGAGCCTGGGTTGAAGCCCATCCAGCCGAAGAGCAGAATGAAAGTACCCGTCACCACGTAGACAAGATTGTGAGCGGGGAACGCCCGCGGCTTTCCATCCTTGTCGTACTTGCCGAGGCGCGGTCCCAGAATGACTGCCAGAGCCATTGCGCAGAACCCGCCGACGGCATGGACCACGGTGGATCCGGCGAAATCGACATAGCCGTGACCGAGGTTCAAGGTGTTACCCACCTGCGATAGCCATCCGCCGCCCCAGACCCAGCATCCGAAAACGGGATAGAGAATGGCGCCGACGAAAAGCTCGCACAACAGAAACGCCCAAAACGTGATGCGTTCGCAGATTGCGCCGACGATGATATAGCCGGCGGTTTCCATGAAGACCACTTCGAACAGGATCAGGCAGTTACTGCTGGCATCATAAGCGGGCCCCGTGAGAAAGAAGCCTTTGCCGCCCAGAAATCCCCATAAACCCCCGCCCACCAGGAAGTGATTCAGCGTGCCTGCGCCTCCCAAATTGGCGGGGGCTGCGTTCACCGCCACGGCCCCGAACTGGAACGCATAGCCCACGGCATAATAAGCGACGAATGCGAAAACGTAGGCCGCGAAGTTCAGCATCATCAGGTGGGCGGCATTCTTCTTGCGCACCAATCCGCAAGTGAGCAGAGCAAACCCGCACTGCATGAAGAGAACCAGGTAGCCGGTGTTGAGCGTCCAGGCGAAATTGGTGGCGATGCGGAGGTGACCCACCGAGTCCGCAAGCTTGAGCGCGAGCGGCTCCTTAGCCGCCGCGGCCTGGTAGTCGTCGTAGTCCTTTTTGTTCTTGAGGTAATCGGGTGAAGTCTTGTCGGCCGGCGCCGGCGCGACGAACGGATTGCCGGCGGCGTCGACAACGCTGGTCTTATCCCCAGTCGTAATGCCTGCCGGATCGGGCTTTTGCGGATCATCCGCAAAACAAGGCATCGCCAGAATGCCCAATAGCGCAATGGTTGAAATACGCCACACGAGGCCCTTTGTCATCGCTACTTTCTCCTGATTTCCGAGAGTGGGAATGGGGGACCGCGCAGGCGGGGCGCGTGCAAACTGGCTGACAGCGAGGTCAACGGCTTTTGGCCAAACAGGGCTTTGGCCGAAGCTAAAAAGCAAGTGGAACAAGAAATTGGCTCGCGTGTCAAGACAATTTTTCTTGGGACCCTCATCAATGGCTCAGGACGTGCAGATGCTCCTTACGAAAGCCTTGTTTAATCTTTATGACTTTCTTACGCCGCGTGCCCTACACTGCAATTGCCTTGCTTGTTCGAGCGGCTTTTGCAGCGCGCGAACTTGCAGAAATGGAATCTCAAATGAAGGGTTATTTGATACGCACAGCTCCGATTCTCACAGGGTTACTCTACGCGGCTTGCTGCTTTGCCCAGCCGGCGGTCACTACTGACGCAAATGACGGAAAATCGACAGCAGCCGACATTCTCGGCATGATCCACGGGCCGGCTGGAGCGCCTCTAGCGGGGGCGCAGGTTATCGCGCATGCCTTGTACGGCGCCGCGGACCGCACGGCTACCAGCAGCGATGACGGCGCTTTCGCCGTGACTGGGCTGAAGCCTGGACGATACGAGTTGACGGCGAGCAAAGATGGATTCGCCAGCCCCCCCGCGAAGACTGTGGAACTGGCCGCAAATGATAGCTTCCACGCGGACATCGATTTCCAGGATCTCGCAAAGCCCTCCACCGCTCCCGCTGCGCCTGCGGCGCCGCCGGCTGGGTTCATCCGCCGCTTCATCCGAGCATACAAGGACGATTGGAAACCATCTTCCGGCAGCAGCGGCCCGGCGCCGAAATTTCGCGGCTACGCGGCGCCGGTTACCAATCCGCCGTTTCCGTTTACGGTGTGGCCTTATGGCGGAAGCGTGACCATCGGGCAACCTTGGACGCAAGCCGGCCCGTTGATGACGGCCATCTGGGGCGGTTCCAATGGCGACTGGTGGAAGCAGACCGGCATTCAGATTTA
>Ga0302326_10032117_pt1 | contig 10470 bp, 9 predicted proteins | sample Palsa_T0_3_FD_202264 | JGI IMG/M metagenome (GOLD analysis project Ga0302326, IMG submission 202264) | Peat permafrost microbial communities from Stordalen Mire near Abisko, Sweden - Palsa_T0_3 | ecosystem: Environmental > Terrestrial > Soil > Palsa > Peat permafrost | place: Sweden: Abisko... | reverse complement strand
GCTCCCGCACTGCACAAACCTGCGGCGCCTCGCCGGCATCGAGCTTTCCCGCGGGGATTTCCCACATGAAATCCTCCACGCCATGCCGGTACTGACGAACCAAACAGACCCTTTGGGCGCTGTCCACCGCAACGACGGCAGCGGCCCCGGGATGTCTGACGAAGTCGATGTCGAATTCGCGTCCGTTGGCGTAGCGCAGCCGCTCGGTGGATACCTTGATCACGCGGCCTTCGTGAACGAGGTGGCTGGCTGCCACGGTCGGTTTTTGCATGCCACATCATCGCCCAAAGTCCGCCTTGTGTGATGCGACTCAGCGCATCCCGACGCCCAGTTGCGGCATACTATGGATATACGTACAGTACCGCCACCTGTCATGATGAAAGCCAAGCCATCTGCATTCGACGCGCTGAATTCCGCTCAGCGTCGCGCCGCCTCGTTCGGCACCGCGGTACCGGGGACCGGTGTCGAGGCGGGTCCCTTGTTGATCCTGGCCGGCGCCGGTACCGGCAAGACCAACACGCTGGCGCATCGCGCGGCGCATCTGGTGCTGAACGGCACCGATCCGTCGCGCATCTTGATGTTGACCTTCACGCGACGCGCCGCTCAAGAAATGATCAGGCGTGCCCAGAGCATCGTGACCGAAGTGATGTCCGAGCGCGGCAAGGCGGGCGACCGCAGCGTCGTGTCGCGGCTCATCTGGTCGGGCACGTTCCACTCCGTCGGCAACCGCATTCTTCGCTTGTATGCCAAGCATCTGGGACTGGATCCGAGCTTTACGGTGTTGGATCGCAGCGATTCCGCGGATCTCATGGACGTGGTGCGCCATGAGCTGGGATTTTCGGCCAAGGAAAAGCGCTTCCCGCGCAAGGACGTGTGTCTCGCCGTCTATTCCTATCGGGTGAACACGCGGTTGTCCCTGAAGCAGACCCTGGAGGAGCAGTATCCGTGGTGCCGCGATTGGGAATCGGATCTTACGCGCCTCTATCGCGAGTACGTCGCCCGCAAGCAGAAGAACCGTGTGCTGGATTTCGACGACTTGCTGCTTTATTGGCATGTGATGATGCAGACGCCGGCGCTTGCGCAGAGCCTCGCCAAGAATTTCGATCAGGTATTGGTCGATGAATATCAGGACACCAGCGCGTTGCAAGGTGAAATCATCCAGTCGCTCAAACCGGACGGCAAGGGCGTCACGGTGGTTGGAGACGATGCACAGGCCATCTATTCATTTCGCGCGGCCGCAGTGGAAAACATTCTCGGCTTTGCCGACCGCTTCAAGCCGAAGGCCGAGATCGTCGTGTTGGCACAGAACTACCGTTCAACTCAGCAGATTCTCGACAGCGCCAACGCGCTCATGTCGGACGGTGCCCGGCAGCACCGTAAAACGCTGCTGGGCACGCGGCAATCGAATCAGAAACCTTTTTATGTGGCGCTGGACGACGCACAGGCACAGGCCGAATACATCAGCGGCAAGATCCTGCAGACCCGTGAAGTGGGCGGATCCCTGCGGCGGCACGCCGTTCTCTTCCGCAGCTCGCACCACAGCGATGTGCTCGAAGTCGAGCTGCTGAAGCGCAACATTCCCTTCGTGAAGTACGGCGGCATGAAGTTTCTCGAGGCCGCGCACGTCAAGGACATGATGTCCGTGCTGCGCTGGGCCGACAATCCGCGCAATTCGGTAGCCGGCTTCCGCGTATTGAAACTGATGCCCGGCTTCGGTCCCGGCCACGCCAAGCAAGTGCTGGATCATCTGGAAGCGCGCGGCTACGAGGTGAAGAGCCTGGCGGCGTTCGAAGCGCCGCAGCCGGTCAAAATGGAATGGAAGCGCTTTTGCGAATTCTTCGAAAAGCTCGCCGATCCCAAGACCCCCTGGCCGGGGCAGGTGGGCGAGGTGCGAACTTGGTACAAGCCGCAGCTCGAACGCATTTACGATTCAGGCTGGACGCGCATGGGAGATCTGGAGCAGCTGGAGCAGCTCTCGACCAATCAGCCGAGCCGGGAGCGCTTCTTGTCCGAACTGACCCTGGACCCACCATCGGTCACCAGCGATCAGGCCGGCGCCGCGTCAAAGGACGACGACTATGTCGTCCTGTCGACCATTCATTCGGCGAAAGGTCAGGAATGGGACAATGTCTACGTGCTGAATGTCTCGGACGGCAACTTTCCTTCGGAATTCTCGACGGGAAGGCCGGAGCTGATCGAGGAGGAGCGGCGCCTGCTGTACGTGGCCATGACCCGCGCCCGCAACGAATTGCACTTGTGCGCCCCGCTCAAGTACCAGGTGACACAGCAGCAGCGGCTCGGCGACAAGCACGTTTACGGCGCAAAGAGCCGCTTCATGACCGACAAGGTCATGGAAACTTGCGAGCGCGTGTCGGTGCGCACCACAGTGGGCGTTGAGAATCTAACCCCAAGCGAAGCGGCGACCGTGGACGTGGTCGCGCAGCTCAAGGAAATGTGGTGAACACGCCACGCGCGAAGCCCTCACGGCTCTCAAAGCGCGGCGAGATCTCACCAGCGACGCGGGCCACCGCCGCCGCCGCCACCACCACCACCGCCAGCGCCACCTGGCTTGGAACGCGGCGCCCTTTCCTGCGCTTCATTGACGCGGAGCGGTCGGCCGCCCATTTGGAAGCCATTGGTCTGTTGAATCGCGTTTTGTGCTTCACCGGCGGACATGTCGACGAACGCAAATCCACGGGGGCGTCCCGTCTCGCGGTCGTTGATGAGTTTTACTGAATCCACTTTGCCGTAGCGCTCGAACAGCGCACGGACCTCATCCTCTGTGGCGGTGAATGGCAGGTTGCCAACGTAGATCGTCGTCATTCAACTAATCTCACTAGAAGATCTTCAACACGCAGACACCGCCGCGCCAATCGCAACGTCGAGGCCTGTACCCATAAGGCACGTGATTCGAACACGAACCTTACGACTCGATGCTACGCCCAGAGATTATTGTTGGCAAACGCCAAACCCTTGAGAAAGACGGCTTATTCGACTTCCAAATAAGCATAGCCGTTGAGTTCGTTCTCATAGAAACGCTTCGCGGCCTGGGCCTGAGTCAGGGTCATCCGCCCCTCTTGGACCGCGCGTTCGCAATCCCGGGCGATGCGGGGGTACAACTCGTCGGTGTCATATTCCATGTACTCGAGCACCTTGGTCGCAGTGTCCCCCTTGACGATCTCCTCGATCCACCATCCGCCGGCCTCCTGCAGCTTGATGTGCACGACATGGGTATCGCCGAACAGGTTGTGCAGATCGCCCAAAGTCTCCTGGTAGGCGCCCACCAAGAAGGCGGCCAGATAATAGGCTTCCGGTGGATTGAGCTCGTGCACCTCCAAGGTGCGCTTGGTGATTCGCGGATGGACGAATTTGTCGATTTTCCCGTCCGAATCGCACGTGATGTCGGCCAGCACCGCGTTGCGCGTCGGTTTTTCGTTCAGTCTTTGGATCGGCATGATGGGAAACACCTGGCCGATGGCCCAGCTATCCGGCAGCGACTGGAACACCGAGAAATTGCAGAAGTAGATGTCGCTCAAAACCGCTTCCAGATTCTCGAGTTCCTCCGGTACCCGGTCGAGCTTGCGGCAATAGTCCCGGATCTTGGAGCAGGTCGCCCAGAACAGCCGCTCGGTCAGCCCGCGGAATTCCAGGCTCAGGTACCCCAGGTTGAACATCTGGAGCGCCTGTTCGCGGGCCTGCAGAGCGTCGTGGTAGCACTCGACCAGGCGGCGTTCATTCACGGACCGGTAGCTGTCGAACAGGTCGCGCACCGGCTGCGGCACCTCCTCCGAGCCGTGGTAATCCTCGTCCGGGCGTCCGGTGATCTTGAATTGATCGAGCTTGGAGGAGCCCAGCGTATCGAACACCAGCAAGCTGTGGTGTGCCGCGATGGCGCGGCCGGACTCGCTGATGATCATGGGATGCGGGACATCGCGCGCATCGCAGACGCTCTTGATGCGATACACCACATCGCTGGCGTATTCGTTCAAGGTGTAGTTCATCGACGATTCGTAGTTGGTGCCGCTGCCGTCGTAGTCGACCCCGAGGCCGCCGCCGATGTCGATGTACTGCAGGCCCGCGCCCATCAGCTTGAGCTCGGCGTAGACATGCGCCAGTTCGTTGATGGCGTCCTTGACGCGTCTGATGTCCTGCAACTGGCTGCCCGGATGACAGTGCACCAGCTGTAGGCAGTCGAGCATGTTGCGTTCCTTCAAGAGCGCGTGCAGCTCGAGAATTTCGCTGATAAACAAGCCGAATTTGGATTTCTCGCCGGCTGATTCGCGCCAACGGCCGGCACCCTCGCTGGCCAACTTGACGCGCACCCCGATCTTCGGCCGCACTTCGTAGCGCTCGGCGTGCTTGAGAATGGAGTGGATTTCCTCGAAGTTCTCCACCACCGGGATGATGGATCGCCCCAGCTTGGTGGCGATCATGACCGCTTCTATATAACTCTCGTCCTTGAAGCCGTTGCACACCACCAATCGGTCCGGCGCGTCCTCGGTGATCGACATGACGGCCAACAGCTCGGGCTTCGACCCCACTTCAAGGCCGAAACCGAACGCCTTACCGTAGCGATATACCTCCTCCACCACCAGGCGCTGCTGATTGACCTTGATGGGGAACACGGCGGCATAGCGGTTGCGGTAATCGTTCTCCGAGATCGCGGTGCCGAAGGCGTCGGCGAGGTGACGCAGGCGATGAGCCAGAATGTCGGAGAAGCGGATCACCACCGGGGTGTGCAGATCGCGCGCCTTGAGACCCTGGACCACCTCGTACAGATCGATCTCGCGGCTGGCGTCCTGGGTCGGCCGGACCACCACATGGCCGTCTGCGTTGATCGAAAAATAGCCCTTGCCCCAGGCTTCGACCTGGTAGAGGTCGAGGGACTCCTCCACCTTCCAGGCGTGGTTCACCGGCAGGACTTTCGCGGGTGTATTCATGTGGCGCGCAAGATAACAAATTGTGGCTGCATGTAAATGACGACGCCGTCCCCAAATCGGGTAGCGGATGGCCTAGTCGCCGCGCGCGACAGGGCGGTGCGGGTCGCGAATCCACTCGCTCCACGAACCGGCGTAGAGCTTCGCTCCCGACAATCCGGCAATCTCGAGGCTGAGCAGATTGTGACAGGCGGTGACGCCCGAGCCGCACATCGCCACCACCGCGCCGGGTTCATGCCCGCCTAAGCGCGATTGCCAGCGGCGCCGCAATTCCTCAGCGCTCAAGAAACGGCCATCGGCAGCAAGGTTGTGGGAAAAAGGGTGATTCGCGGCTCCCGGCACATGGCCGGCGACCGCGTCGATGGGTTCGACCGACCCGGCGTAGCGCTCAGGCGCGCGTGCATCCAGCAGCAGCCGCCGCGGATCGAGCCGCAATTCAGCGACCTCCGCCGTTGTCACCACCGGCCACGCCTCGATGGCAGACGCTTGCCTCGAGCCCGCATCGGCCGGCGGCTCTTCGCCGGCAGCCGTCGCGCCGCCGGCGGCGATCCATGCAGGGTAGCCGCCATCCAGCACGGCCACCGCATGATGGCCCCAGGCGCGCAGCATCCACCATAGGCGCGCGGCGAGAGCGCCGTTGTCGGCGTCGTAGGCCACCACCTGCACGCCGCCGCCAACCCCCAATCGCGCCAATGTGGCCGCGAACTTTGCAGGGTGGGGCAGCGGGTGGCGGCCGGTGCTTAAGGTTACGGCTGCGGACAGGTCTTCGTTCAAATCCGCATACCGGGCCCCGGGAATGTGCCCGGATAGATAGAGCCGGCGGCCGGCTTGCGGCTGCCTCAAGTCGAAGCGGCAGTCTATGATCGCCAAACCGGCCGTCGCCGGGCGCCCGCCTGCCAATAGCTCCTTCAGGGCGGCCGCATCGATCAGGGTCTGGTAGCTCACCGGTGGAGCTTAGCGCGATGATGTTGGAAGTTCATCCGCTACAATCCTCGCATGGCACTCACTCTGTATTGGGGCAGCGGCAGTCCGTTCTCGTGGCGGGTGATGCTGGCGTTGCAATACAAGGGACTCCCATACGTCTCGCAGCTCCTGCATTTCGACAAGCAGGAGCATCAGTCGCCGCAAATGCTCAAGCTCAATCCGCGGGGACGCGTGCCCGTGTTGAAGGACGGGGACTACGTGGTGTTCGAGTCGGTGGCGATCCTCTACTACCTCGAGGTCAAGCATCCGAAGCCGCCGATTTTCGGCCTGACTCCCGAGGAGGCCGGCGTCATCATGCGCGTGATTTGCGAGTTTCAAGCTTACGCGGAGCCCTCGCTGCAAAAGATCGTGAGAGCCATCTTTGCGGACGAGGTCGCCGAGGATATCGATTCCCTGACCGATGCCATGCACGTCGTGGCGCGCGAGGCGCGCACCATCGAGGGGCGTCTGAGCAAGGAGCAGTGGATCGTGGGGGCGAACTACTCCGCCACGGACATGGTGATATTCCCCTGGATTCAGCTGCTACGCCGCGCACTCGACAAATCGTCCGCCGCCGAACTCGGCGCGCGCTTTCTGCCGATGGAACGCAACTATCCGGCGCTGGCGCGCTGGATCGAACGCATCGAGTCGCTGCCGGGCTACGAGAACACCTATCCTCCCCATTGGCGCGACGCCAACCACGCATAGCGTTGGCGACCGCCGACAGGTACCCTTTCGCCAATCAGCAAAGAGGATGGCAAGAAGTGCATGTGATATTTCCGGGCAGGATCGTCATGATTGGCTTCGGCAGCATAGGACAGGGCATCTTGCCTCTGATCTTGCGACACATCGGCACTTCCTCGGATCGCATCACCATCGTCACCGCCGAGGACGCCGGGCAGACTGAGGCGGCGGAGTTCAGCGTCAAGTTCGTGAAGACCGCGCTTACCCGCGGGAACTACCGTCAAGTACTGGAACCGCTGCTCGGCACCGGTGATTTTCTATTGAATCTATCGGTCGATGTCTCCAGCACCGCATTGCTCGAGCTGGCGCGCGATCGCGGCGCATTGTATTTGGACACATGCATCGAGCCTTGGGCGGGCGGCTACACCGATCCGAACATGTCCGTGGAGACGCGCAGCAACTACAGCATGCGCCTGCAGGCGCTGCGCCTGCGCGACAAGTCCGGCGACGCGCCGACCGCGGTGTTGACGCACGGCGCCAACCCCGGGTTGGTCTCGCATCTGGTGAAGCAGGCGCTCGTGAACATTGCGGCGGATACCGGCGTGAATGCCGGCGTTCCGACTTCGCGCGCGGCATGGGCGGAACTCGCGCGCACGCTCGGCATCAAGGTCATGCACATCGCCGAACGCGATACCCAGGTCGAGGATACGCCGAAGCAGCCCAACGAATTCGTCAATACATGGTCGGTGGACGGCTTCGTCAGCGAAGGGGCGCAGCCGGCGGAACTCGGTTGGGGCACGCATGAAAGGCATTTTCCGGCGGACGGCGCGCGCCACAAGGATGGATCCGGCTGCGCGATCTATCTGAATCGTCCCGGCGCCAGCACGCGCGTGCGCACTTGGACGCCGGCGGCGGGACCCTTTCACGGATTTCTGATCACCCATTCCGAGGCGATATCCCTGGCGGATTACTACACCGTCATGGAAGGCGACCGCGTCGCGTATCGCCCCACCTCGCATTACGCCTACCATCCCAGCGACTCGACCGTGCTGTCGGTGCATGAATTCGCCGGCCGCAATTGGCACATCCAGGATCGCAAGCGCATCATGATGAAGGAGATCACCCAGGGCATCGATGAGCTGGGTGTGTTGCTGGCGGGACATAAGAAGAATGCATACTGGTACGGTTCGCAGCTATCCATCGCGGAGGCACGCAAGCTGGCGCCCTACAACAGTGCCACGAGCCTGCAAGTAACCTCGGCCGCGTTGGCCGGAATGATCTGGGCGATGGAAAATCCGCGGCGCGGCATCGTCGAACCGGATGACATGGACCATAGGCGGCCGCTCGAGATCTGCAGGCCATACCTTGGCCCGGTGGTCGGCAAGTACACGGAGTGGACGCCGCTGTTCCAGCGCGGCGAATTGTTCGCCGAGGATCTCGACCACTCGGACCCGTGGCAGTTCAAGAACGTCAGGGTGGTGTGACACCGGCAGGCGGCGCTTCGCCGTAGGCGATGGCGACCACCGTCAGGGTGGCCGCTCCTGCCGGCAGGTGCACGGCGACTTCATCGTCCAGGCGTAACCCAAGCAAACTTTTGCCCAGCGGCGAATCCATGCTGATGTAGTGGCTCGACATGTCGAATTCGTCCGGCCCGACGATGCGGTACCAACGCAGGTTGCCGGCTTCGTCCTCGATCTGCACCCACGCGCCGAAGTACACGCGGTTGGCGTCGCGCCGCGGCGAGGCATCCGCATCGACGATCGACATGCCTTCGAGGCGCTTGCGCAGAAACCGCACGCGCCGGTCGATTTCATGCAGGCGTTTCTTGCCGTAGGTGTACTCGGCGTTTTCCGAGCGATCGCCTTGCGCCGCGGCTTCCGCGACCGCCTGCGTCACGCGCGGCCGTTCTTCGTACCACAACTGGTCGAGTTCGTCGCGCAGCCGTTTGGCGCCGGCGGCCGTGATGTATTTGGATCCAGGGGGGGTTGGCGGGCGATATCGTGACACGGTGCAATATTTGTCCGGGGACTGTCAGGTACGTGAATCAGTTCGTATCGAGCCATGCGCGACTGAGTGGTGTTTCACAGATTGCCGGAGGCCGCAATCATAAGCTCTACACCCATGAGCGTTAAATACTACACCCACTTCATTGCGCAAACGGAAGACGCGATCGAATACAACGAGTATCGCGGCGTGGTGGAGCTGCTTGGCCGCACGCGCGACGTGGCCGGCGATCGCGACATCGCACGCATGCTGGCCCGCAGTTTCGATCTCGAGGAAAACGACATTCAGGTCTTGCAATGGCATCAACTGCATTGAGGCTCAATTGATCCCCTAGCGGGCTTTACTTCCCTTCATTGAAGTCCGCATCTCACGCCCCGAGTTAATCTCGGGGCTTTTTTTTTCGGTGGTAGACTTGCGGGCGAACCCGAATAACGGGGCAGGAGGGGAAAATGATCAAGTGGGCCATCGTCTTGGCCGCCGCCGGCCTGTTGTCCGGCTGCGGGTACAACAACATCCAAACGCAGGACGAACAAGCGAAGGCTGCGTGGTCTGAGGTGCTCAACCAATATCAGCGGCGCGCCGATCTCATCCCCAATCTCGTCAATACGGTCAAAGGCTATGCGGCTCAGGAGCAAACCGTGCTGTTGGGCGTGACCGAGGCTCGCGCCAAAGTCGGGTCGATCCAAGCGACGCCGGAACTCGTCAACGATCCCGCGGCACTTGCGAAGTTTCAGGCCGCGCAAGGGGAACTGTCCGGCGCGTTGTCGCGCTTGATGGTGGTCACGGAGAATTATCCGAACTTGAAATCCGACCAGAATTTCCGCGACTTGCAGGCGCAGCTGGAAGGCACTGAAAACCGCATCACGGTGGCGCGCAACCGATATATAGAAGCGGTGCAAAACTACAATTTGGCGATTCGGTCGTTCCCGTCGAACCTCACCGCGATGATGTTCGGCTACAAGGTGAAGCCGAATTTCACGGTGGAGAACGAGGCAGTCATATCGAAGCCGCCCACCGTGGATTTCGGTGCGGCCGCGCCTGCTGCCGCTCCCGCGCACTGATCCGATGCGCATCCGCTCCGTAGGCGCGGCGCTGCTGTTGCTGTTTGCGGTGGCGGCGAGTGCGGACGTCGCGGTGCCGCCGTACTCCGCGAGGGTCATCGATCTGACCGGCACCCTGTCGGGCGGCGCGGTGGCGAAACTCGAGGCCAAATTGGCGGACCTCGAGACTCAGAAAGGCAGTCAAATCGCGGTGCTCGTCGTGCCCACCACCCAGCCCGAGGAGATCGAGCAGTACGGCATTCGCGTAGCCGATGCCTGGAAGGCCGGCCGCAAGAACATCGACGACGGCGCCATCCTGTTGGTGGCGAAAAATGATCGGCGCGTACGCATTGAGGTAGGACGCGGTTTGGAAGGGGCGCTGCCGGATGCAATCGCAAATCGCATCATCGATGAGAACATCACGCCGCGCTTCAAGGCGGGCGACTTCGACGGCGGCATCGAAGCGGGCGTCGACAAGATGATCGCCGTGGTCGACGGCGAACCCTTGCCGCCGCCCGACAAGAAATGGGAGCACGGCGGCGGTTTGAGCAATGCATTGCCGCTGCTGCTGGTGGTGGTGTTCGTGGCCAGCGGGGTGCTGCGCGCGGTGTTTGGCCGCATGCTGGGATCCGTGGCGACCGGCGGACTGGCCGGCATGGTGGCTTGGCTGTTGAGCCATCTGATACCCATCGGCGTCGGCGCGGGCTTCATTGCATTCGTATTTGCGTTGCTGGCGGGCTCGGCGACCCGCGGCTGGAGCACGGGCGGTCGTGGTTGGGGCGGCGGTCTCGGCGGTGGCTTCGGTGGCGGTGGCGGCGGCGGCGGCGGCGGCGGTGGCTTCG
>Ga0302326_10032116_pt1 | contig 10470 bp, 11 predicted proteins | sample Palsa_T0_3_FD_202264 | JGI IMG/M metagenome (GOLD analysis project Ga0302326, IMG submission 202264) | Peat permafrost microbial communities from Stordalen Mire near Abisko, Sweden - Palsa_T0_3 | ecosystem: Environmental > Terrestrial > Soil > Palsa > Peat permafrost | place: Sweden: Abisko... | reverse complement strand
CTGTTTCTGGCCTGCCTGCAGGGTTTCCACTACTGGTCGGAGGTCTGCCGGGTGACGGGTCTCGACGAGCTCATCGGAGACGAGCGGTTCGCAGACGCTGACTCGTTCCGAGCCAACAGCCTGGCTTCCAGGGAAATCCTCAAGAAGGTCTTCGCGGGCGCAACACTCGCCGAGTGGAAAGACCGCCTGGCCGATTTCAAGGGTCAGTGGTCGGCCGTGCAAGACCCTCTAGAAGTGATGACCGACCCGCAGGTCATCGCCAACGGTTACATCGTCGACGTCGACTCCGGTTCGGGGGCAACACATCCGCTGGTGGCGACCCCGGTGCAGTTCGACGGCGCGCCGTCACCGTCCACTAGAGCGCCCGCATTCAACGAACACAGTGACGCGATCCTGATCGACGATCTCGGCATGGACTGGGACGACATCATCGAGCTCAAGGTGAAGGGCGTCATCGCGTGAACGCCGGCGCTCGCGTCCTCGACGAACTGCGGGTCCGCGGGGTGCTCGAGCGATACTGCGCACTGCTCGACGCGGGTGAGATCGACGAGCTTTTAACGCTTTTCGACGACGACTGCACATTCGCCATGATGGGCCGGACATATGAAGGCAAGGCCGCTTTCGCGACGGTGTGGGATAGAGTGACGCCCACGGAGCGGCTCACCGTGCAGCACGCCCTGTTCAATCCCATCGTGAGCATCGACGGCGATCGCGCGACCTCTGTCAGCGGGTGGGCGATGCTCGACCGCGGCGGCGAAGGTGGCCGCGTCCGCATCGCAATGACAGGGCGATATCACGATGCCCTGCAACGCTGTTCGGACGGAAAGTGGCGCTTCACCAGCCGCCGGGCCGAAACACTCGCCCGCCCCGAATCTAGTTCGTCATGACCGCCACCATCCCGGCACTGCTGGCCAGGGCGGCCACCGAATTCGCGAACATCGAGGCGGTAGTCGACGGCGAGCGGCGAATGACCTACGCCGAGCTGTTCGTCGCCGCCAAGCAATTGGCCGCCGCGACCCGCTCCTCGGGCCTGCGGACGGGCGACCGGGTGGCGATCTGGGCGCCGAACAGTCTGGAGTGGATCGTCACCGCGCTCGGTGCCTCGTGGGCGGGCTTGGTGCTCGTCCCGATGAACACCCGACTCCGCGGACCCGAAGCGGCCACAGTTCTCGAAATGTCCAGTGCACAGGCTCTGTTCACCGTCAATGGATTCCTCGGTGTCGACTATGCGGGCATGCTGGAGGCCGCGGGGTTCGACACGTCACGGTTGGTGGCCACGGTCGTGCTCGAAGGCGAATCCGGCACCGGGACTCTCACGTTCGACGAGTTCCTCAGTGCGGGTCAACGATCAGACGCCGAGGTGACCTCAGCACTGGAGACCGTTGCTCCGACGGATCTGTGCGACATCATCTACACCTCCGGCACCACCGGCAGCCCGAAAGGGGTGCTCAGCCGGCACGAGCAGAACGTCCACCTGTACTCGTCGTGGTGCGAGATCACCGGGCTCCGTAAGAACGATCGCTACCTCATCGCCAACCCGTTCTCCCACAGCTTCGGACTCAAGGCCGGGATCTTCGTGTGCGTCATGCAGGGCGCGACGATGTATCCGGAACGGGTATTCGACACCGAATCCGTCATGCGCAAAGTCCATCAGGAGCGGATCACCGCGCTGCCTGCACCCCCGACGATCTACATGAGCATCCTCAACCACCCGCGGCGTTCCGACTACGACCTGTCGTCGTGGCGAATCGCCGTGCCAGGGGGTGCGGTGAACACCGTGACAATGGTCGAGCGGGTGATGACCGAACTGGCCTGCGAAGTGATGGTCGTAGGCTACGGATTGACCGAATGTGGTTGCGTCACAATGACTCGTCGGGATAGTGACGCTGACTCGATCGTCAACACCGCCGGGTGGCCTCTGCCCGGCATCGAGGTGCGGATCGCCCACGCCGACGGCCCCGACGAGGGAGCAGAGTTGGCCGCCGGTGCCGTCGGCGAGATCTATATCCGCGGATTTCCCGTGACCCAGGGCTACCTCGATGAGCCCGATGCGACGGCGAGAGCCTTCGCTCCGGATGGCTGGTTGCGCACCGGAGACCTCGGCCTGATCGACGACCGCGGCCGGCTGCGCATCACAGATCGGAAGAAGGATATGTACATCGTCGGTGGCCTCAATGCCTATCCCGCCGAGATCGAGAATGCGATGGCCCGCCATCCCGACATCGCGCAGGTCGCGGTGATCGGTGTGCCGGACGAACGACTCGGCGAGGTGGGAATGGCCTTCGTCGTGGCGCGGCCGGACCGCGTACCGGACCCCGACGAGATCATCGCCTGGTGTCGTGCCCAGATTTCTAACTACAAAGTGCCGCGCTTCGTCGAGGTCGTCGACGCGCTGCCGTTGACCGCGACCGGGAAGGCGCAGAAACCGCAATTGCGCGCCCTAGCCGCCGACCTGCTCAGGCCGGTGTCGTGAGCGCCCCCTCCTATCCGATGCGGCGGGGCGGCCCTTTCGACCCGCCACCGCAACTGGCCGCCGTACAGTCCGGCGACCGGCTGATCCGAGTGACGCTGTGGGACGGATCGAACCCGTGGTTGATCACGGGCTACGACGAGGTGCGCGCGATCCTGTCCGATGAGCGCGTGAGCGTGGACTCCGACCTGCCCGGTTATCCACACATGAGCGCCGGTTCCGCGGCCAGACGGCGCCGCGCAAAGATGTTCGTCAATATGGACAAGAGCGAGCACCGCCGGGTGCGCAGCCTCGTCACACCGGATTTCCTCGTCAAACGCATGGAGCGGCTTCGGCCTCAAATGCAGAGGGCACTGGACGGATTCATCGACGACATGCTGGCCGGGCCCAATCCGGCCGATCTGGTCGAGGCGATCGCGCTGCCGCTGCCGTCCTTTGCCATCTGCGAGCTGCTGGGCGTGCCCTACAGCGAACGCGAACTGTTCCATGGCCTGTCCAAGACCATCATCAGCGGCCGCACGCCGCCGGTTGAGGCCGTCGCGGCTCTGGAGACCATGCTCGATTTCATGGCCGGGCTCGTCGATGCCAAGGAAAAAGACCCTGGCGACGACATGATCAGCCGGCTGGTGGTGCAGCAGTTGCGCCCCGGCACCCTCGCCCGCGAGGATCTCGTCAACACCGCGCAGCTGATGCTCCTCGGCGGCCACGAGACCACCGCCAACATGATCGCGCTGGGCACACTTGCGCTGCTGCAACATCCCGGCGTGCTCGCCGAGGTTCGCGCCAGCGACGACCCCAAGCTGATCGCCAACACCGTCGAGGAACTCCTGCGCTGGTTGTCGATCCTGCATCAGGGTAGGCGGCGAATCGCCCTGGCGGACATCGAGATCGGCGGCACGGTGATCCGGGCCGGCGAGGGCATCGTGGTCGCGACCGACATCGCCAACCGGGATCCGGCCGCATTTCCCGACCCGGACACGCTCGACATCCACCGAAAGGCCCGCCACCAGGTCGGTTTCGGGTTCGGTGTGCACCAATGCGTCGGTCAGCCGCTCGCCCGGATGGAACTGCAGGTGGTCTACAGCACGCTGTACCGCCGCATCCCGACCTTGGCGCTCGCGGTGGGCCTCGACGACATCGAATTCAAACACGACAACGTCGTTTACGGGGTCAGTGAGCTCCCGGTGACCTGGTGAGCACTGTGGGTGAGGAGCAGTCGTGAAGGTCACGGTGTACCCGGCGAAATGCGTTGGCAGTGGTCAGTGTGTCGGCATCGCCCCGGAGGTGTTCGACCAGCGCGAGGAAGACAGCACCGTTGTGCTCCTTCAGGAGTCGCCGGGGGCGGACCTCGCCGCGGTGACGATCGAGGCGGCCGATGTCTGTCCGGCCATGGCGATTATGGTCGAGGCTTGAGCGGATGCGTCGCAAAGTCGCTATCGTCACCGGCGGTGCCAGCGGCATGGGCCGCGAGATCGCGCTGGCATTCGCCCGCGACGGCGTGGATGTTCTCATTGCCGACATCGACGAAGTCGGTGGCGCACGGACCGAAGCCACGGCGCGGGAACTGCACGCGGGGGCGGTATTCCACCGAACCGACGTCGGGGATGGTGGTTCGGTGACGCAGATGGTCGAGCGCGCCGTCGCCGAATTCGGTGCGGTCGATTACGCCGTCAACGCAGCAGGTATCGGTTCAGAAACCGTGGTACTACACGAATGTGATGATGACGATTTCGATCGGTTGATGGCTGTCAACTTGCGATCGGTCTTCCTCTGTCTGCGTGCCGAGCTCACGCAGCTGGTAGAGCAGGGCACTGGTGGGGCGATCGTGAACATCGCATCCATCAACGCGTCCAAGGCATTTCCCCGCAAGGCGCTGTACGGAGCGACCAAGGCGGGCGTGGTCGCGATGACCGCCAACGCGGCGATCGACTACGCGCCCCAGGGCATCCGGATCAATGCGATCTGCCCGGGCCGGATCGACACACCCATGCTGCGCGCAACGATGTCGCGGCCCGGTCGCGACATCGACAAACTCGCGCTCGACCAGCCAATCGGCAGGCTCGGGTACGCATCGGAGATCGCCGACGCGGCCTTATGGTTGTGTTCGGACAAGTCATCATTCGTGGTCGGCGAGGCACTACGAGTGGACGGTGGTTACCTTGCCGGCTGACCGCGGCGGCGTCTGCGTGCGCGGGTCTAGCTATCGCCCGAACCGAAGGTCGACTCCAGAAAAGTCCACACCTGGTTCTCGTCGATCTCCTCGCCACCGACCCGGAAGTCAAGTACCCGGGCCTGCAATGTCGTCATCATCAGGTGCATCAGGATTGAGGCGTTGGTCGAGTCCTTGAGATGCGGACCGGCTATCCCGACCTCGCGACAGGCGGCTAGCAGCTGCGTCAACGCCTGGTGCTGTGGCTGCAGAATCGCCGCCAGTTCGGCCGGCCGGGTTTCGGCGAGCCGCAGGTGATAAGTCGCCAGCGCGCGTTGCAGCTTCGGCGAAGCCTTCTCCGCGACTACCCATTCCGCGGCCATGAATGCGCGTAGCCGCTTGAGCGGATCGTCGCCGGCGGCGTCAACCGCCTCCAACTGACGGTCGAGGCCGGTGGTGGTGGCTTCCTCGTAGATCGCCAGGAACAGATCGTCCTTGCCGCCGAACGACTCGTAGAACAGCCGACGTGACATCTTCGACAACTCGACGACCTCGCGGACCGAGAAGTCTGACCCCACCTCGCTGAGGAGCGCAAGCGCGGCCTCCAGGAAGCGGTCGTTGCGTTCGTCGGCGCGGGCCCGCAGCGCACGGGTGGCGCGCTCGGCGGCACGGGAACGCCATCGGGGTGCCGCAGGCAGCACCAGGTCGGCCAGCACATCTGACCCGTTTCGCGAAGGCGACGGGGAGGGCTGGCTGGCGACTGCCTTGCTCTTGGGCTTGGCGGCCGCCTTAGCGCGGGACGTGCTGGGCATTGCTGCAGTGTAATCGGCTCGAGCTGGATGGTAACGCCTGACGCGCTAGGCGAGAACGCTGTGCCAGGGGGCGTGAGCTTTCTTCGGCGCCCCGGCTCGGTCGATGTTCACCTGCTGAGGCCGCCGTTCACCGAGAGCACCTGCCCGGTCACGTAGCTCGCCGCGTCCGAGGCGAAGAACGCGACGATGGCAGCAGCCTCGTCTGGTGTTCCGATCCGGCCGAGCGGGATGTTGTCCTTCAGATAGTCGAGAACGAACTCGACGTTCTCGCCCTGCGAGGACCGCAACAGCGGGGTGTCGATCGCACCCGGTGACATCGCGTTGACGGTGACGCCGGAGTACCCGACCTCGTGCGCCAGTGACTTGGTGAAGGAGTTCACCCCTGCCTTGGCGGCGGAGTACACCGTGTAGGTGGCTGCACCGCTGCGGGCGGCGTCCGAGGAGACGTTCACGATCCGGCCCCACCCGGTGGCGACCATCGGAGCGACCACCTCGCGGGTGATGCGGATCAAGCCGGTGAGGTTGATGTCGATGATCCGGGTGATGTGTTCGTCGTCCATGTCGGTAAGCGCGGTCGTACGCTCCCATCCTGCGCAGTTCACCAGGATCTGGACTGGACCGTTGGCGGCGACGGCTAGCGCTACCGCCGTCTTGATCGAGGTGCCGTCGGTCACGTCGAGCGCCACCGCGAGGCCACCCAGTTCCGCGGCCAGCTCCTTGGCGCCTACCTCGTCGAGGTCGGCCACAGTGACAGTGTTGCCTTGCGCGGCCAACATTCGACAGATGGCCGAGCCGATGCCGCCAGATCCTCCGGTGACGAACGCATGACGCTGCATGTCAGGACTCCTTCAATTGGTCGATGCCGCGGATCATTGATTCCTGGCTGTAGGAGGCGACGAGTCGGCCGTCGCCGTCGAATACGTCACCGCGGCCGAACGCGCGCCCGCCCGAAGCGATCGGGCTGCGTTGGACCAGCAGCACCCACTCGTCCAGCCGGAACGGTCGGTGGAATGACAGCGAATGTGAGGTCACCGCGGTGTGCAGGGTGATCCCCGTATCGGCCTGCGACACACCGTCGAAGGGCCGCAGTGCTGTGCCGATCAGGGTCAGGTCGGTGGCATGCGCCAGCAGTGCCTGGTGCAGATGCGGTGCGTCCCCGAGATGCGTTGCCCGCATCCACATTTCGAACACCGGTGGGCCGGTCGATGCCGACGTGAGGTCGACGCCGTCGACCGCGCGGACCTCCCATGGGACCAACATGAGGTCGACGGGAGTCGCCTCCTCGGGTTGTCCGACATTGGGCGGGGCGTCATTGCGCTCGAAGCCGGCCTCCGCCACGTGCATCGACACCAGAGCCGTGGCGATCACTTTGTCGTTCTGACTGGCCGTGATGCGGCTCGTGCCGAATGTCCTGCCGTCATGGAGACGTTCGACGGCGTAGTCCATCGGCGTGCCGGTGACACCTTCTCGGCAGAAGACCACCGATATCGACTTCACCGTCTTTGTCGGTGTCGTGGCCGCGGCCGCGGTGATCAACTGCGCGATGATCTGGCCACCGAAGACCCGATGGTATTCGATGTCCAGGTTGCGGGCACGAAACCCTGTGGCGCTCGGTTCGAGTTCGAGGGTTCTGAGGAGTTCGTCGAGCCCGCACAGAGGCGGAAGGCTGATCACGCGACCGCGTGCTCGAGGTTCATCAGCCGGGCGAGGTTGCCGCCCATCACTTTTGCGATCTGATCGGACGGAAGCCCCTGAAGGTCGTCGACGAACGTGATCGGATCCGACATTCCTTCTGGATGCGGGTAGTCCGATCCGAAGACCACGTTGTCAGGTCCGAGCAGGTTGATCAGCCCGATGGGGTCCTCCTCGTGGAATGGGTGCACGGAGAAGTTGCGCTTGAACACCTCGACGGGGTCCTCGTCGAAGATGTGTGGGTTGCTCTGATAGGCGCGCTGCAGGTCCTCGATGATGCGTGGCACCCACACGCTGCCGTTCTCGACCGGGAGGATCTTGAGGCCGGGGAAGCGGGTGCACAGACCGTGGCCGATCGCGGATGCGATGGTGTCCATGATGGCCCGGTCGTGCCCGTGGATGACCGCGAACGGCGAGTACTCGCCAAACGGCGCCATCTCGTTGCGGACGCCCTCCCACTCATTGACATACCGTTGGTAGCCGCTGTCACCGGCGTGCATGCCGACGACCACGCCCGATTCCTCGACGAGCCGCCAGAAGGGGTCGAATTCGGGTAGCGCAAACGAACGCGAACCTCGGAAACCGGGAACCGGACGGGGCGATACCAGGATGATCTTCGCGCCGCGCTCCAGAACCCACTCCAGCTCCTTGACCGCCTCGTCGACGATCGGCAAGGTGAGCAACGGCACCGAGAAGATCCGGTCCTGGAAATTGAAGCTCCAGTGCTCGTGCATCCACTGGTTGAGCGAGTGGGCGACGACATGGACGGACTCGGGGTCGTCGCGCAACCGCTCCTCGACCAGGCTCCCCAGGGTCGGGAACATCAGCGCGCGGTCGATTCCAAGCTCGTCCATCAGGGCCAGCCGAGGAGCCGGCTCGCTGAAGGCCGGCGGCGCCTCGATCGCCTTGCCGAGAATCTCGCGGCGTGACTTCCCGTCCTGGTTGCCGTCCTTGAAGTAGTCCTCTTGAGCGCCGGGCGCCGCGACGCGTTCGAATGTCGGGTTCGGGATGTACTCGCTGATCTGTCCCTTGACGGTGATCTTCGTGCGACCGCGTACCTCCGCGAAGTCGATTACGCCCGTGTACGCCGGAGGCAAAAACTTGGTCAGCGCGTCCTTCTTCTCGTACATATGGTTGTCGGCGTCGAACACCGGGAAATCGAGCTGACGAGATGGCATCGAGTCTGCCCTTCTTGGTTCAGGAGGCACGTGCAGCGAAATCGGTGTCCTATTTAATGAGAACTACGTTACCAACCTGGGATTGTCGACCACAAGCCGTCACGCTGGGCTCACTGCTCGCACGGTGGTCTTTTCGGCGGGCACGATCGGCAACGCATCGCGCCAGGCGTCGACGCCATCCTCGGGCTTGGCGGCAGGCATGCCGTCTTCGTGGATCTCGGCCCAGTGCGAGTGGTTGAGGCTGTGCAGGGTGAAGCAGGAGTTGAGGCTGTTGAAGAAGCCCTGGTTGTCCTGGGTCTGGTTGACCGACTCCTTGATGAGCAGGGCGGCCACGGTCGGCACCTTGGCGATGCGCCGCGCGAATGCCAGCGTGTTGTCCTCGAGCTCGGCGCGGGGAAAGACCTTGGCGACCATGCCGATGCGATGTGCCTCGTGAACGTCGATGCTGTCTCCGGTCAGCATCAGCTCCTTGGTTCGACGCGCACCGAGCTCCCACGGGTGAGCGAAGTATTCGAGGCCGCACATGCCGAGCCGGGTGCCGACGACATCGGCGAACCTCGCGTCGTCGGACCCTACGATGAGGTCGCATGCCCAGGCGAGCATGAGCCCCGCGGAGTAGACGCTGCCGTGCACCTGGGCGACAGTGATCTTGCGAAGGTTGCGCCAGCGCAACGTGTTCTGGAAGAAGTAGTGCCATTCCTGCAGGTAGCGCAGCTCAGCGCCGGCGCGGGTGCCGCCGTTGATCGTCGTCGTGGGGTGGTTGGCGTACTCCTGTAGAGCCAGCTTGGACCCCACGTCGTGGCCCGAGGAGAAGATCGGGCCGTTGGCAGCGAGAATGACAACCTTGCAGGTGTCGTCGGCCTCGGCCCGCAGGAACGCGTCGTCGAGCTCGACCAGCAGCCCCCGGTTCTGGGCGTTGCGGGCCTTAGGCCGGTTGAGCCGGATGCGCACGATCGCGCCGTCGTCGTAGGTGGTGTATTCGAGGAAGGTGTAGTCGACCACTATGGGAATCCCTGTCTCTTAGGAGGTTTTGACGGGCTTGAGGGTGACCACCGGTCGAGTCTTCTCGAGCAGCTCGGGGACCACCGAGTCGAGTTCGCCGACTTCCCACAGCGCGCCCTTGTCGACCTCGGGGCCGGCGATCCAGGGTTCGGCGACACTGATCCGTCCGCCGTCGACGTTGAACACCCGTCCCGTCACGTCGCTGGCCGCATCACTGACCAGCCACACCACCAGCGGCGCAACGTTTTCCGGCGCCAGCCGGTTGAACTCGTGCTCGCCCAGCTCTTTGTAGGCCTGTGCGAACGGGCGGTCGTCGGTCATTCGGGTCAACGCGGTCGGCGCGATAGCATTCACCGTCACGCCGTAGCGGAGCAACTCCTGCGAGGCGATGATCGTCAGCGAAGCGATCGCCGCCTTGGCGGCACCGTAGTTTGACTGTCCGGGATTGCCGTACAGGCCCGAACCCGACGACGTGTTGACGATGCGGGCGTCGAGCTTTTCGCCGGACTTCGCGAGGTCCTTCCAGTAGGCCGCGGCGTGCCTGGACATGGCGAACGTGCCGCGCAGGTGCACCCGGATTACCGAATCCCACTCCTCGGCTTCCATATTCGCCAGCGTCCGGTCGCGCAGAATGCCGGCATTGTTCACCACTGCATCGAGTCGACCGAAGTGCTCGATGGCGGTGTGTATCAACCGCTTGGACCCGTCCCAGTCGGCGACGTCGTCGGCGTTGGCGACGGCTTCACCGCCCAGCGCCTGGATCTCGGCGACGACGGCGTCCGCCGTCTCCGACCGCGGGTTTTCGCCATGAACGTTTGCGCCGTAGTCGTTGACGACGACCGCCGCTCCCTGGCGGGCGAATTCGAGCGCCTCGCCGCGGCCGATGCCGCGGCCCGCGCCGGTGACGATGACGACCTTGTCGTCCAACAAGCCCATGTGTGTCTCCCAAACTGGTGGTTATCGCGTTGTTGCTGAACCGAATATGGCGGTGGCCTGACTGGACAGATGGCCACCGTTGCCGTGCGCCAGTGCCACCTCGACGCCGCTCTGCTGGCGCTCGCCGGAGTCGCCGCGCACTTGGCGGACGGCCTCGATGATGGCGAAGATCCCGTACATACCGGGGTGGCAGTAGGACAGTCCGCCGCCGTTCGTGTTGACCGGTAGCTC
>Ga0302326_10032113_pt1 | contig 10470 bp, 9 predicted proteins | sample Palsa_T0_3_FD_202264 | JGI IMG/M metagenome (GOLD analysis project Ga0302326, IMG submission 202264) | Peat permafrost microbial communities from Stordalen Mire near Abisko, Sweden - Palsa_T0_3 | ecosystem: Environmental > Terrestrial > Soil > Palsa > Peat permafrost | place: Sweden: Abisko... | reverse complement strand
ATGCAGTGCTCGCCTTCCTCGCCGCGGCCCTGGCCGGGTGGGTCGCGCCGCTGCTCGGCGTCGCGCCGTGGTGGCCGTTCTCGGCCGCGGTCGCGCTGGCGTTGATCGCCGCACACAAGCGACCCGCCGCGATCGTCCCCTGGCAGATCGGCGTCCAGATCGCAGCCACGCTCGTCGTCGTCCAGGCGCTCGGCGTTCCCGATCTCGGCCGGCTTGGGTCAACGCTGCCGGGGTTGCTGCTCGTCGCCGCGACCGCAGGGGTCGCCGCGGCGCTGCTGAACAACCTCCCGGTCGGGGCCTCGGCCGTCGCGCTGATCACAGCTGCCCCGCTCGGATACGCGGCCTCGATCGGCCTCGCCGTCGGATCGCTGGCGACACCCCAGGGATCGGTGGCGACGCTGCTCGCGAGCGAGCTCGCCGGGACAGATGCGCCGTCGCCGCGGACACGCTTGCTTGCGCCGCTCGCGGCCGCCGCGGTGCTGGCCGCCACGCTCGCAGCGTGGCTGATGCTGTGAGTGACGACGGCGCGCTATCCGTCGATGGTGACGGGTACGCCGGGCACGATCCGCGCCGCCAGCCAGGTGATGTCGGCGGTGTCAAGCCGGATGCAGCCGTGTGATGCCGCGGTTCCGAGCGTGCCACCAAGGCCGTCGCGTCCATGGATCGCGATCTGACCCGGTCCGCCGTCGAACTCCTGGAACACGTCCGAGCGGGCGCTGAGCGCGAGCGCGAACGGTCCACCGGCCTCGCTGGCGGGCATGATGATGGTTTCCTGCACGAAGAAGCTTCCAGTCGGCGTTGGTGTCGAGGGCTTGCCGACGACAGCTTCGAACGTTCGTTGCAAGCGGCCGTGGAAGTAGATCGACACATGCGGGTCCGACTCGGTCACAACGATGTGCCAGCCCGTGACGAGCTGGTAGCTACCGCCCTGCTCGATCCAGCCGGTCAAGCCGTTCGGTCGTCCGGGGAGCATCACCTCCAGCCAGTGCGTGCCGCCGCGGCCGGCTGCCTGCCCGATCACGGGGAGCGTTGTCTGTTCTCCCGTGATCGGGGTTTGCGCCGGCACCGACGCCACCAGCGGCGCGCCTGTTCGAGGTGACTCGTAGGCGCGATGCGGGTAGAGCAGAACCGCGAGCCGCTGCGTGCGGTTGACGTGGCGAGTCGTGCTCGCGGCGGCGCTCGAGACGGACGTCAGTCCGCCCCAGGCGCACACCAGTGTCAGTAGGCAGGCCAGCGTCGCGTTGATCCGGCGTGGATTCCAGGACATGGTGGTCTCGATGTCGGTTCGGCGGACCTGTTCAACCGGTGAACGAACGGCCGCTCGTCGGCGGCCGCGGCCGCACGCGGCGGGCGCGCTTCCGCGCCAGTCGGCGGGCGCGCTGCCTCGCTAGACGGCGCCGCTTCGCCCGGCGCGCCTTCTGCTTGGCTATGCGCTTGGCGGTCGTGGTTGATGCGACCGGGGCCGGCTTGCCCGTCGTCGTGCCGGAGCCGCCGGTGCCCTTGCCGCCCTTGCCGCCCTTGCCGCCGGTGCCGCTGCCGCTACCGCTGCCGCCGGTGGTGCCGCCGCCGCCCGTGCCACCGGTGCCGCCCGTGCTGCCCGTGCCGCCGCCGGTCGTCCCGCCCGTGCCACCGCCGGTCGTCCCGCCCGTGCCACCAGTGCCGCCACCGCTACCGCCAACTGTTCCCGCGGCGCAGGCCGACGTGGTGATCGTGTTCGTGTCCAGGTTGACCGCGCCGTTTCGGGCCAACAGCCGGCCGTCGAGCGTGGCGCCGGTCTGGGCGGTGATCGTGGTCAACGCCATCACGGTCCCCGCGAAGGTCGAGTTGGTTCCAAGGGTGGCCGACGCGCCGATCTCCCAAAACACGTTGCAAGGCTGGGCACCGTTGACGAGCAGCACCTTGGTCGCCGAGCCTGTGGTCAGCGAGCTGCCGACCTTGAAGATGAAGACCGCGTTCGGATCGCCCTGAGCGTCGAGAGTTACCTCGCCGGCTGAGAACAGCAATGAGGACGAGGCGGCATACACCCCGGGCGTGAAGGTGAGCCCGCTGAGGTCGGCGCTCGCCAGTGCGATTGCGGGTCGTCCGGCAGCATCGGTCCAGCTGCTGGTCAGGGAGTTCTTGGCGCTGAGCGCGACGGCATCGTCGACGTGAGTCGCGCCCAACGCGTGCGGAGCGCCGGTGATCGCGGAGCCCGGGTCCAAGCCGAGGTCGCCGAACATCGTCGTGGGACCGGTGTTGGTGACCGTGGATCCTGCCAGAACCGAGAAGCTGGATGCCGAGCCAAGATCGACGGGTGGGTTGGCGGCCGCGGCGCTGCCGGCAAAGATCAAGCCGAGCGAGACGATCGAGGCCAGCCCCGCCCCCGCCTTCCTACTGGTCTCCCGTGCGAGACCCTTTGGGCTCGCGGGCCGCCGGCTGCGACGCGTGAAGTTGCGCATCGAGAACTCCTTGATTGCGGCCGGAAGACATCAGTTTGAATTGGGGAAGGCCCCCGCCTCCTACGACCTTGTTCAAGGTGTCGACCAATCAACGCCCGAGCAACTGGGTACTAAGCCGCACCGTCACCGCGGGCTCGCTTGCTGCGCGCGCCTCGTCGGGATCGCGCACTCCCTCGCGGAGCGCTGTGCGATCCTTCGGAGAATGGATCACGTGAAGCCGCGTCCGGCCGGGACGAGTCGTGGGCCGCGGCGCGTGGAGGCTAGAGAGCGAGCGCTGGTGGAATGGGTCGCGAACGCGTCTTCGGGTGATCCGATGCCAGAGCCCTGGCGGTGGGCTCATAAACCGACATCGGCGATCATCGTCACGCTAGTGGATCTCGGCGTCGTCGCGAGACCGGCACCCGGCGTAGAGATGACTGCGTGGAAGGGAGAGGCGAGCGCCGCAGCGCGCGTTTGGCTCCAAGCGCACCCTGCGGAGGGCGGATCGGTTCCGGGGTCGCAGTAGGCGACGTGCCTGGTCTTCAAGCGAACAGCTCGGCAACCGCCACCTTCCAGCCTGGGACGGCATCGCTGAGATCGAGTATGTCGTCGTCGCTGTAAGCCCGCGCTTCGCCAGCGCCTCGATAGATCGTCGCGGTGCGGCGTGAAGGATCCAGTACAAGGACAGCCACGCTGCCTGCCCGAAGCCAGTTGAGCAGAGCTTCGTGGACTACCGCGGACCCGCGTCGATGGCTGCTCTCACTTCGGCCTCGCGCGGTTGGCGGTCAAAGGCGGTGAGGACCCAGGTTGCGCCGGCGAGCTCCCACACGCCGACGTCGGTTCCGGGCGGGACCTCGACGACGAGCTCGAACGGCCCACTGGGCTCGGCGCGCAGCGCACGAACCTCATCCGCGAGGACCGCGAGCGCGTCCGGTCCCGGAAGCTCGATCGGGAACAGGCCGTCCCACCGGGCCGCTCGCTTGAGCGGTCGTCGGTTCGGCCAGCGCCCCGCGACCCACACGGGAATCCTCGGCCGCTGGAGTGGAAGGGGCTCGAACTCACCGCCCCAGAACGCGCTCAGCCGCTCGAGCCCCTGGTCGAGCAGCTGCGCACGCTCGCGGGCGTCCACGACCTCGCCGAAGGGCCCGAGCTCGCCGGTGTTCTCGGCACCGAGCCCGACCCCCAGGATCAGGCGACCGCCGCTCAGGCGGTCGAGCGTGACCGTCTCGCGCGCGAGCTTGTGCACCCGTCGGCGTGACAGCGGCGTGACCATCGGCCCGAGCCGCAGCCTCTCCGTGGCGCACGCGACGGCGGCCAGCGCCACCCAAACATCGGCCACCGCCCGCACCGGAGCTCGGTAGACAATGTGGTCCCAGAGAAAGAACCCATCCCACCCTCGAGCTTCCGCCCGCTGGGCGAGCTCCGCCAGCAGTCGCGGGTCCACGAGCTCGTCGAAGGGGGCGACAAAGATCCCGCGCTTTACGCTCACGACCCGACTCTACCCACGCGACCGACAAGAGAGAAGATGACATGAGAGCAGTGCGATTCGACGAGTACGGCGGGATCGATGTCCTGGAGGTGCGCGAGGTCGAGGATCCCGTCGCCGCTCCTGGCAGGGTGGTGGTGACGGTCAAGGCGGCGGGGATCAATCCCGGGGAGATCTCGATTCGCGAGGGGCAACTGCATGCCCGGTGGCCGGCGACATTTCCGTCGGGCGAGGGCACCGATTTCGCCGGCGTGGTGAAGAGCGTCGGCGAGGGCGTGACTGAGTTCGCCGCCGATGACGAGGTGCTGGGCTGGACCGAGGAGCGCGCCAGCCATGCGGAGATGGTCGCCGTTCCCGCCGATCAGCTCACGGCCAAGCCCGCTTCGGTGCCGTGGGAGGTGGCGGGATCGATGTTCGTCGTGGCCTTCGCCGGTCTCGCTTCGGTTCAGGCGGTCGCCCCCCAGGCCGGCGAGACGGTCGTCGTCTCGGCCGCGGCGGGCGGCGTGGGCTCGGTAGCCGTCCAGCTCGCGCGCCGCACCGGAGCGACGGTGATCGGCCTCGCCGGCGAACGCAACCACGACTGGCTGCGGCGCCACGACATCGTCCCGGTGACCTACGGCGACGGGCAAGCCGACCGGATCCGCGACGCGGCTGACGGAAAGATCGACGCGTTCATCGACACCTTCGGCGACGGCTACGTCGATATGGCGATCGAGCTGGGCGTCGCGCCGCAGCGGATCAACACGATCATCGACCGCGAGGCAGCGGAGCGACTCGGCACCCAGACGCAGGGCACCCATGCGGTCGCCAGCGCGCCGCGCCTCGCCGAGCTCGTGGGGCTGGTGGCCGACGGCAGCCTCGAGATACCGATCGCGCGCACCTTCCCGCTCGATCAGGTTCGCGACGCCTTCAGCGAGCTGGCCGAGCGCCACAGTCACGGCAAGATCGTGCTGCTCCCCTGAGCGCCGGCTGCTGACTCAGGCCACCACGCGCGTTGGCGCCGCGGCCGCATCCTTCACCGGAATCCGCGAGATCGCTCGCTCGGCGAGCGCCGTGATCGTCAAGCTCGGATTCACGCCGACGTTGGCCGGGATCGCCGCGCCATCGCAGACGAGCAGGTTCCGGTAGCCGAACACCCGCTGCTCGGAGTCGATCACCCCGTGCTCGGGTGAGGCCCCGATCACGGCCCCGCCGAGGATGTGCGCGGTCGTCGGAACCGACAGGATCGCCTCGGTCAGGCCCGCCTGCGCGGTGCCACCCAGCTGCCGTTGCATCCACTCGGCGACCCGGTAGGCGGCCGGGATCTTGTCCGGGTTGGGATTCTCGGGGTCTACCTCGGTCGTGAGCGTCACGTTGCCGTTCGGCAGCCGGCGCTTGACGCGGAGGCTCATCGAGTTGTCGAGCGTCTGCATCACGAGCAGGATGATCGTGCGACGGGACCAATTGCGTACCTGGCTGGCGCGCCAGGCCGCGCCGGGGTGGCGAGCGACGTTGGCGATGAAGTGCAGCGGCTGCGTGCCTCGCCGGCCCGCTTCGGTCATCAGCGTAAACAGCAGCGACTGGGAATCGCCGGCGCTGCCGTAGGTGACGGGCTCGACGTGGGTGTCGGGGTCGGGGTAGATGCTCGAGGTGATCGCCACCCCGCGGGTGAAGTCGTTGGCGTCATCGGGAGCGGTCACGGCGAGGATCGACTCGCTGTTGGTGCGCACGAGCTGCCCGAGACGGTCCGAGATATCCGGCAGCGAGCCCGCCAGCCTGCAGCGGAACAGCAGCTTGTTCGTGCCGAGCGCGCCCGCGGCCACGACCACGCCGCGCGCCGTCAGCTGCTGCTTGTCGCGCCGAACCCAGGCATCCGAGCGCTCGTGCGTAACCGAGTAGCCCCCGGACCCGTCGCGCGCGCCGATTGGCCGGACGTCGATCACGGTGCGCTCGGGGAGGATCCGGACCCCGAGACGCTCGGCGAACCAGAGGTAGTTCTTCATCAGCGTGTTCTTCGCTCCGTGACGGCAGCCGACCATGCACGAGCCGCACCGCACGCACCCCCTGCGCTCGGGCCCGGCGCCGCCGAAGAATGGGTCGGGGACGAGCTTTCCCGGCTCGCCCAGATAGACACCGACGCGCGTCTTCGCATAGGTGTCGCCGACGCCGTTCTCCTCCGCGTAGCGCTTGAGCAGGAGGTCGGCCGGCGTGTCCTCGTCGTATGTCGTCACGCCGAGCATCCGCTCGGCCTCGTCGTACGCCGGCCTCAGCTCGGACTCCCAGTCCGCCAGGCCCGCCCACTGCGGGTCGGCGTAGAACGCCGGGCGCCCGCGGTAGAGCGTGTTCGCGTAGCCGAGCGAGCCGCCGCCGACGCCGGACCCCGAGACAATGAAGATGTCCTTGAACATCGTCATCCGCATGATGCCCTTCATCCTCAGCTTCGGCATCCAGTAGTAGCGCCGGGCCTCCCAGGTCGTGTCGGCGAAGTCATCGTCCTCGAACCGCTGCCCGCATTCGAGCACGGCGACCCGGTACCCGCGCTCCGCCAGGCGCAGCGCCGCGACGCTGCCGCCGAAGCCGGAGCCGATCACGATCCAGTCGAAGTCGTAGCCATCCCCGGTCACACGAGACCGGATCCTATGCCACGCGGGCAGCGGGGGCGTCAGGCGAGCGCGGCCTGTACTTGCAGCTCGATCTCCGAGGGCAGCGACTCGCGCTCGAGCTCGCCGTCCGGCCCCACCCGGTACGCACCCATCCGCCGAAGCGGCGGCGAGTAGGCGTGGATCGTCACCGCCGGCTCCTCGCCCTCGTGCAGCACGCGATGGATCGCGGTCGACGGCACGATGAACCTCTCCCCCGGGCCCAGGTGACGCACGCGCGGACCGGCGCCGAGCACCAGGCGCTCCTCGCGCACGTGGCCCGAGATCACGGCGATCCCGCCCGCGGACTCGTCGTGGTCGTGCCAGCCGGTGTCGTTGTCTTCCTGCCAGCAGATCGCCCAGGCATTGACCTGCTCGTCTGACCAGATCTGCTCGTAGACGCGCGAGCCGCTGCACTCGCGCGCGAGGTGGTGCCAGCGCTCCGGCGTCGCCGCGAGCCCGGCGACGAACCGCTCGAGCTGCTCGTGGCTCAGGCTCATGCCCACGCCCGCGAGAGCTCGATCAGCCGTGCCGCGTTCTCCGCCAGCAGCACCTCGCGTCCGGTCGTGATCGGTTCCGCGACCGGGCGGTCGGAGCCGTAGACGAGCTGACCGGCCCCAACCGTGCGCGCCGTCGCCTCCACCGCGACCGGCCCGTAGCTCGAGGTGTCGTAGAACACGAGTGGATCGCGGACGTCGATCGGCGGCCCGCCTCGCGCGGCAAGGCGCTCGCTGAGCAGCGGTGCACCGCCGGCGAGCATCGCGAACAGCACCACGAGGTCCGGGTGCTCGGCGCGTCCGAGGGCCGCGAAGGTGACCCAGGCGGCCTGCATCTGGGCCACGTAGTCCGTCAGCGCCGTCCACCACAGCGGCTCGTTCAGGCTCACGCATTCGGGCCGGCCGGCTCCGACAGAGCCCGGGTGGATGAACACCGGCACCCGGCGCTCGGCCGCGCGCGCCAGCACCTCGGAGGATGCCCACAGCGCGTCCTGTCCTGCCAGCGCGGGCGCCGGCAGCGAGATCCCTACGCAGCCCAGCTCGAGCACCCGATCCACATCGCCGGGGTCGAGCCCGTCGAGCGCGACGGGACCCCAGGCGAGGAACTCCTCTGGCAGGTCCGCGACGCCGGCCAGATACGCACCGATCAGCTCCGACGCCTCTGCACGAGGCAGCTCCTCGACGCCAATCGGGCTCGAGAGCGCGATCGCGGCGAGGTCGAGGCCGTCGTCGTGCACGAGCTTCGCGCGGCGAGCGGGAGTCTCGGTGCTGGTATCGACGATGTACGGGTTCTCGCCCGCGCAATGGACGATCGTCAGGCCGTTCTCACGCCGCACGAACGGGACCGCGTCGCGCGCGGCGAGGGCATCGAGGAATGGCTCGGTCCAGAGGTGCTGATGAACGTCGGCTTGCATCTTCGGTGCTCGTGTCCGCCTCACTGCTTGAACGACCGCCTCGAGGCCACCCGCCAGTCCAGTGCGGGTAAACCGATAATCCCTACTATATCAATCGACTTTACATGGTTTTTCTTGAGAGGGTCGCTGGGACTAGGCCTCGGTGTCCTCGCCCGTGTCGCCGTCGGCGAGGATCCGGTAGATCGAGCGGCGCGCATCGTCGAGCACGGCAGTGGTCTTCTGGGCTTGCTCGGGACTGCCGGATTGCGCGATCTGCGTCATGGCCATGGCGAGCTGGCGCAGCTGGCCGAACATGGCGCGTGTCGCGTCCGGGACGCCTTGGCCGACTGTGTCCCAGGGCGCCGGGGCGTCCTCGGGACGCTCGGCAAGGTGGGTGCGACCGGCGTCGGTGAGCTCGAATACTCGGCCGCCGTCCGCTTCGAGCGAACGGATCAGGCCCTCGTCCTCGAGCTGCGCCAGCGCCGGGTAGACCGACCCGGGACTGGGCCGCCAGGCGCCGTCCGTGCGCTGCTCGAGCTCCTGCATGATCGCGTAGCCGTTGCGCGGCTCCTCGGCGAGCATCAGGAGTGCGGCGAGGCGAACGTCGCCGCGACGCGCGCGCCTGCCACCGCCGCGACCGAACGGTCCGCGGGCACCAGGGCCGAACGGACCGCCGAAGCCGGGGCCCTGTCCGCCGAAGCCGAAGCCGAAATCGCCTCGGCCGCCGAAGCCGTGCCGGCCGCCCTCGCGGTGATGCGAGGTGAGCATGGCCTGCCACGGGCGCGGTCCGCCGGACTGGGCTCGCCGCTTGCGCTCGCCCCGAGACCCGGGATTGCCAGGGCCCCACGGCGTGTCATAGGTTGGATTGAAGGTAGTCATCTGACTCTCCTTTGTTGCTTACGTGCTATCACGATATATCGCGATGGGTCGCCTGTCAAGAGGGTGGCGTGGTGATTCCGCCGCCCGGCGAACCCGCCCGGCGAACCCGCCCGGCGAACCCGCCCGGCGAACCCGCCCGGCGAACCCGCCCGGCGAACCCGCCCGGCGGGCGGCGGGCGGCAGCGAGGACCTGGACGATCGAGACGCCGTTATACGTAGTCAATGTCGTCCAGGTCCCGCCCACCCACCCCCGACCGCCGATCGGCCATCATCTCCACACGCCGCTCAACCGCCCGGCCGCCCCGCCCGCCGAACCGCCCGCCGAACCGCCCGCCGAACCGCCCCGATCGCAAACCCCCCATGCTCCTCTACGACTCCCGGACCTCAGGCAACTGCTACAAGGTCAGGCTGCTGCTCGCCCACCTCGGCCTCGACTACGAGCGCCGCGAGGTCGACGTGGTCGACCGCTCGAACCGGGCCGAGGTCCTTGGTGAGCTGAACCCCGGGCTGCGCGTACCAACTTTGGTCCTCGACGACGGGCGCGCGCTCGGCGAGTCGAACGCGATCACCTTCTACCTCGCCGAGGGCACCCCGTACCTGCCCGAGGACAGGTTCTTGCGGGCACAGGTGCTGCAGTGGCAGTTCTTCGAGCAGTACAGCCACGAGCCGTACATCGCGGTCCTGCGCTTCTGGGTCCACACGGACATCACGCCGCCCCGGCGCGAGCTCGAAGCCAAGCGCAGCGGCGGCGAGGCGGCACTCTCCGCGCTCGAGCGCCACCTCCGCGACCGGACCTTCCTCGTCGCAGAGCAGTACACGATCGCCGACATCGCGCTTTACGCGTACACCCATGTCGCCGACGAGGGCGGGTTCGACCTCGAGCGATACCCGTCAGTGCTCGCCTGGCTGACGCGCGTCAGCGCTCAGCCGGGGCACGTCCCAATCGACGCGTGAACCGCCCCTCACGGAAGGCGCGCCGACCAGAGCGTCGAGGTCACACCAGCGAGCAGCAGCAGCGCGAGCCCACCGATCGCGAACTCGTCGGTGACCTCGCGCTTGCGTGTCACCGTGCCCAGCCGGCTGCCGAGGCCCTTGTAGATCGAGCTGAGCTCGCCGGCGCTCTGGGCATCGAAAGCGCGCGCGCCCGAGAGCTCGGCGATCTGGCGCATCAGCTGCGGATCCGGAGGGACCGACACGGGCGGAGCGAACGGGTCAGGGCCCTGTAGCGTCCCGTCGGGGGTGCCGAGCGCGACGGTGTAGATCGGGATCTTCTCTTGCGCCGCCTCGCGGGCGACGGTGAGCACGTTCACGCCGGCGTTGGCGGCGCCGTCCGAGAGCAGCACGATGGCCGCAGGGGGGTGCTTCGCATCCGCGCCGTGGAGAAGCTGTAGTGCCAGCGCGAGCGCGTCGCCGGTGTCGGTTGCACCGCCGGCGACCTGGCCGTCGATGATCGCCCGCGCCGCATCGTGGTTGGTGACCGGCGCCTGCACGGCGTCCGGCGTGGTCGAGAAGGCGATCGCGCCGACGCGCGCCGCGGCCGGCAGCTCGCCGACGAACGTGTTGGCGGCGCGCTCGGCGGCGCCCAGCCGCGTCGGCTGGACGTCGGTCGAGGCCATCGAGCCGGAATGGTCGGTCACGAGCATCACCGACCCCGCGTTGACCGCCGCGCCGTAGGTTACG
>Ga0302326_10032112_pt1 | contig 10471 bp, 9 predicted proteins | sample Palsa_T0_3_FD_202264 | JGI IMG/M metagenome (GOLD analysis project Ga0302326, IMG submission 202264) | Peat permafrost microbial communities from Stordalen Mire near Abisko, Sweden - Palsa_T0_3 | ecosystem: Environmental > Terrestrial > Soil > Palsa > Peat permafrost | place: Sweden: Abisko... | reverse complement strand
TACATACATCTTCGGAATCGTCCCAGGACCCGCAAAAGTGCAAGAGCTGCCCCCTGAGCCGATTGGTGTTTGACGATGCAGCGAGCAACACAGGATCTGCGCACCCGATTCCTCGCAAACATAGCCGCCGCCGCGCACAAGCCTAGCGCACGTACGAGGCTCCGTTGATGTCGACGGTCGTACCGCTGGCGTAGTCGGCGAGGCCTGAGGCGAGGAAGGTTACGATGTTGGCTACCTCTTCGGGGGTGCCGATGCGGCCGGAGGGGATCTCGGCGCGGATGCGCTTGCCTTCGGCCGCGATGGCGGCGGCGGCCATGTCGGTTGCGATGAAGCCTGGTGCGACCGAGAACGCGACGATTCCGTCGCGCGCGGCACCGCGCGCGATCGACTTCATCAGGTTCCCCGCGGCGGCTTTGCTCGCGGCGTAGTCGGCGAATTCCGGCTCCGCGCGATGAGCGGCACGCGAGGTGATCGTGACAATCCGCCCGCGGATTCCATTCGGGTTCGGTTCGTTACCTCGCATGCTTCGCGCGACGAGCCAGCACAGATCGGCGACACCGAATACGTTGACGGCGAAGGTTCTGGCCCAACCGGCACGCCAGGCGGCGAAGTCGCTTCCGTCGAGCGGGTTCTCTGCGTAGATGCCGGCATTGTTGACGAGAACATCGATCCGGCCCCATCGTTCGAGGCAGCCCGCAACGAGCGACTCGAGTGCCGTGGGGTCGGCGCTGTCGCAGCGCTCGCTCGAGACACGGTCGTCGCCGAGCTCCGCACAGAGCGCGCGCGCGGCGTCGCTCGCCGCGGCGTAGGTGAAGTGAACCCGCGCCCCCGCGGCGTGCAACGAACGGACCGTTGCCGCCCCGATGCCGCGCGATCCCCCGGTCACCAGAGCCGTCATTTCTCGCAAATCTAGCCGCATGGGCGACCGTTCGCCGGGTCTCTTCGGCCGGCCGCCCGCGTGATCGCGTCACTACCGGAAACCATTTCCGATACTTCGCCTGCGCGCAGTATCACTTATACGGCCTGTACGGAAGGCCGAAATACAACATAATGAACGTCCTGATCATCGGTGCCACGGGCTATCTCGGAAGCGCTATCGACGAAGCCCTCAAAACCCGCGGTCATCGGACATCGGGAGTCGCGCGCAGCGAGTCGGCGCGCCGCAAGCTCACGGAGCGCGGCACGAACGTCGTCGATGCCGACGCCGCCAAACCGCAAACGCTGGTCGCGCCCGTGCGGGATGCCGACGCCGTCGTCTATGCAGCGAACATCACGGACGCGGACAATTGGAGCGTCGGCGCCAACGCGCTGCGCGCGATCCGCAAGGGCCTCGCCGGCACCGAGAAGACCTTCGTCTATATCAGCGGCGCCTGGGTCTACGGCGACACAGGCTCGGAGCCCGCAACTGAAAACGCGCCGCTCAATCCGCCGCCGTTCGTCCTGCGCCGCCTCGAACACGAACAGCTCACGATGGAGATGACCAAGGTCGGCATCCGCGGGCTCGTCGTTCGCCCCGGCATCGTGTACGGACGCGGCCAAGGCGTGCCCATGATGTTCGTGCAGTCGGCCCGCGAACGCGGCGCCGCCACGATCGTCGGCGACGGCACCAACCACTGGGCAACCATTAACATCACCGATCTCGGCTCGATGGTCGCGCTCGCCGTCGAACGCGGGCTACCGGGACGCGCGTATAACGCCGTCAACGACGACCGCCCCGAAGTCCGCAAGATTGCCGAAGCCGCGAGCCGCGGTGCCGGCACCGGCGGCGCGACCACGATGGTGCCGCAAGAATTGATGGGTCTCTTCGGCGACTGCCTCGCACTCGACCAAGTTATTTCTTCCGAACGCGCCCGCGCGGATCTGCGCTGGTTTCCGGTCGCGCCGACAATCGTCGAAGAACTCGAGCGCGGCTCGTACCTCAGCGCGACCCTAGTCGGTTAGGCGGGGTAGCCGCAAAGGGCCCTCGCACCGGCGCTCGCAAACCTAACGGAATGCGTGCCCGGACCTCGCTGCGGTGATCTTCACCCGGCTGTTGCCGATCCTCGGGATCACTTTCATCGACATCCTCGGGTTCAGCATTCTGATCCCGATTTTGCCGTACTACGTCAAACACTTCGGCTCGTCGACGATCGTGGTCGGTCTGCTGTTTGGAACGTTCGCGCTGTGCCAGTTTATCGCGGGGCCGGTGTGGGGGAACGTCAGCGATAACATCGGCCGCAAAAAAGTACTGATCATCTCGCAGATCGGAGCCACGATCGGTTGGGCTGGGCTTGCGTTTGCGCCGAACATGTTCTGGGTCTTCATCGCGCGCATTATCGAAGGCATCTCGGGCGGAAACATCAGCGTGACGCAAGCCTACGTGGCCGATCGCGTCGAGCCCGCCCAGCGGGCGCAGGCATTTGCGTACGTCGGAGCGTCGTTCTCGGCCGGCATCGTGCTCGGCCCGCTGATGGGCGGGCTGCTGCTCGCGCACTTCGGCTACCAAATGCCGTTTCTGCTCGCCGCAGGCTTGCAAATCGTTACCTTGCTCGCGACGATCCTCTATCTGCCCGAAGACGTCGCAGAAAAAGGCGAGACGTCGAGCGCCGCAAGCTTCGGCGACATCACGCGCTACCTCGGCGATCCGCTCATCTCACCGGTCCTCGTGCAGAAGCTCGCGTATTCGCTCGGACTGTACGCATGGTTCGCCGTGTTCGCGCTGCTGCTCAACGCGGTTGCCGGTTTCGGCCCGGTCGAGACGAGTTGGTTCTTTGCAGCCTTCGGCGCCATGAGCGTGATCTTGCAGCTCGGCGTCGTCGGCCGGGTCGTCGAGCGCATCGGCGTCCGCGCCGCTTCGAACATCGGATTCGCATCCGCGTGCATCTACTTCGTGGCCGCTCCCTTCATGCACAGTTGGCCGGCGCTGCTTGCGGTGCAGGTGTTCTTCGCATTTGGTCTCGCGCTCAGCAATGCGACGATTGCGACCTTGCTGACCGACGCTGCGCCCGAACGGGTGCGCGGAACGGTCCTCGGCGTCGGTTCGTCACTCGAAGCCGTTGCGGGGATCATCATGCCGACCGTCTCGACCGCCATCCTGATGTACTACGGGCCCGCCTGGACCGGCGCGACGTCGGCCGTCTTCTTGTTCGTGGCTCTGGTGCTGGGCGTAATGGCCCAGCGCCGGCAAGTCGCCCCCAAGGCCGAGGCACCGTCATAGCCGGCGTATAACAGTAGCGCCGTGGCAAATCCGTTCGTACATGTCGAGCTGCTGACGACCGACGTCGACAAAGCGAAGTCGTTCTATAGCGACTTGTTCGAGTGGAAGATGGAAGATTCGGGCGGCGCCATGCCCTACACCGTTATCGATGTGGGCGGGCAAACCGGCGGCGGCATGATGCGCGTTCCGAATCCCGACATGCCCTCCGCGTGGTTCCCCTACGTCTACGTTGAAGATCTCGAAGCCGCGACGACCAAAGTCACGACGCTCGGTGGAACGGTCATGCAGGGCATCACCGAAGTCCCCGGTTTCGGCTGGCTCGCGGTCATCGCCGACCCAACCGGCGCCGTCCTCGGACTCTGGAAGAACAAACCGGAGTAGGTACTCCCCCTGTCACGCTGAGCTTGTCGAAGCGCAGCCGGGACGTCGACAACACCATAACCACCACGTCACGTCTGCGCTTCGACAAGCTCAGCGTGACAAAGATGGGTGTTAGGCGGCGGAGCTTTTCCGCTTGGCAGTCTTTTTCGGCTTCTCGTCGGCTTCGGCTTCGGCTTTCGCGCTCGTGCGCGAACCGCCGCTGCGATCTTTCTTTGATGCTTCCAGGCTCTTTTGGAGCACGTCCATCAGGTTGACGACGTTATCGCGGCGCGGAGCCTTTGCGGGCGCGGCTTCGATCACTTGGCCGGCGGCGCGGGCTTCGATCATCGCGAGGACCTGATCGCGGTATTCGTCGCGGAACTGCTCTGGGTCGAAGGCCGCGGCCATCGTGTCGATGAGCATCATGGCCATCTTCATTTCGTTTTCGAGCGGCGTTTCTTGAGCCGGAAACTCGAGCGTCGATTGGTCGACGATCTCGTCCGCAAAATGCATCAGCTCGAGCACGAGCGCGTCGCCGTTGGGCTTGAGGGCGGCGAGGTGTTCGCGCGAGCGGATCACGACCTTCGCAATCCCGACCTTGCCCGAGGTCTTAAGCGCTTCGCGTAGCAGCGCGTAGGCATGGCGGCCGCGCTTGTCGGGTTCGAGATAGTACGGCTTGTCGAAGTACATCGGATTGATCTCGGCGAGATCGACGAACTGCACGATGTCGACGGACTGCGTCGCCTCGGGATTGACGCTCTTGAGGTCGTCGTCGCTGAGGATCACGTAGCGGCCCTTCTCGTACTCGTAGCCGCGCACGATATCGTCGTACGTGACTTCTTCCCCGTCGAGCGAGCAGCGGCGGACGTTGTTGATCCGGCCTTCGTCGGTCTTGTGCAAGAAGTTGAAGCGCAGATCGTTCGTGCGAATCGCCGTCTGCAGCTTCACCGGAATCGTCACCAGCCCGAAATTGATTGCTCCGGACCATATCGCGTGCGCCATTACTATCTCCGTTGCTTTAATAATGCTCTTCGAGCGGCGGCCTAGTGCCAGGCCTTTTGGGCCTTCTTGAGCGCGGGCTCGAGCTTCTGTTGTTTCCAGGATTTGCCGCCCCAAAGCGCTGCTCGCTCGGCGAGAAGCGGGGGAGCGTTCTTCAGCGTGAAGCGCTCGAACTCTCCCTCGGTCGTCTTGGCTCGTTTGCGGACCATGGCCCCGACCTCGTCCCACCCGAGCGGCATCGAGACGGGGGCCTTGGCCCGGGCGCGGACGCTGAAGGGCGCGACGAGGGTCTTGCCCTTGCCGATTTGGACGTAGTCGAGGTAAACCGTGCCGGGCGGCCGCTTCGCGGGCATCCGCTGCAGGGTCGTCAGGCTGGGCAGGCGGCCTTGGAGCGTCCGAGCGACCAGTTCCCCGAAGCCCTTGCAAAAGTCGTAGGTGTACTGCGGGGCCAGCGGCACCGCGACGTGCAGGCCGGACCCGCCGGACGATTTGACGACCGGCACGAGCCCGATTTCGCCCAGCGTGTCGCGCAGAGCCACGGCGACGCGGGCGAGCGTCGCGAGCGTGCACCCCTCGCCCGGGTCGAGGTCGAAAAACAAGAAGTCCGGATTGTCGAGCGATGCCGCGCGCGACGTCCAGACGTGCAAGACGATCGCCGCGAGGTTGGCGACGTAGGCGAGCGTGGCTTCGTCGTTGCAGAGGATGAACCGGACCGTGTCGCTGCGTCCGAATTCGCTCTTGACGGTGACCGTGGGAATCCAGTCGGGCAAATGCTTCGGCGCGTTCTTTTCAAAAAACGACGGCCCGTCGATACCGTCAGGATAGCGTTGCAAGGTGAGCGGACGATCGCGCACCTCGGGCAGCAGCACGCTCGCCGCCGCGAGGTAATACGCAACGAGGTCGCCCTTCGTGTAGCCGTCTTGCGGCCACAGCACCTTGTCGCGGTTGGAGAGCGAGAGAGGACGCCCGCCTACCTCGATCGTTTCGGTCGTGCGTGCCATCAGGCGACGTCGTCGCGCGCGCTCGCGCGTTCGCGCCCGATATCGGCCGGCTCGCGATCCGAACGCAGCGCGACGAACACGGGATGGCGCATCAGCCCGTCGCGCGTCCACTCGCTAAACGAGACTTCGGCAACCAGCGCCGGTGTGACCCAATGCGCTTTCGTATCCGTTTTGGGCGGCGGTTTCGCGAACGGCGAGGTCTTTCGTTCGAGGGATTCGAGCTTGGCCGAAATCGCGGCGAGTTTCTTCGCATCGAAGCCGCTACCGACGGCGCCGCAGAATGTAAACTCGCCGTTCTCGTAGACGCCGACGAGCAGCGCGCCGAATGCTTTACGGCTGCCGCGACCTTCGGTCCATCCGCCGACGACCGTCTCTTGGCGCAGCTGCGTCTTCACCTTCACCCAATCGCGGCTCCGGCGCGTCAAATACTTCGAGTCGCGCAGCTTGCCGACGATGCCTTCGAGACCTTTCGTGCGCGCTAATTCGAAGAGCTTCGTTCCCGTGCCGTCGACGTGTTTGCTCAACATCACGGGCCCTTTGCCGGTCATGAGTGCTTCGAGCGCGGCCTTGCGCTTCTCGAGCGGTTCGTTACGGAGATCGCGACCATTCCCGTATATCAGGTCGAAGGCGACGAACGTGACGGGCTTCTTATGCGGCTGCGTTCGGCCAAAGCGGTCGAGCCGTTCTTGCAGCGCGCCGAACGACGGCTTGCCGTCCGCATCCAAGACGACGATCTCACCATCGATGAGCAGCGGGCGTTCGGAGAAGGCCTCGGCGAGATTCGCAAGCTCCGGAAATTTCGGCGTGAAATCTTGCCCGTTGCGCGAGACTAGCGCCACGCGACCTTCGGGATCGATCTGCGCGAGCGCGCGATATCCGTCCCACTTCAGCTCCCAGAGCCATTTCGGATCGTCGAAAGGCTCGTCGATCGGCGTTGCCAGCATCGGCGACTCGATGGCCGGCATCGCTTCGCGCCGGCCCTTGAGCACCGGCTTCGCGCTTGGGGCGCTCGCTTTGTTCGACTGCCAGTGCGGCGCGCGTGGATCCTTCGCAAAATCCGCCAGCGTCTTGCCGCTCTTGACGGACTCGGGATGATCCTCGATTTTCCATCCGGGATCGACGAACTCGTCGCGCTCCTTGATCAGCAGCCACGCATTCTCTTCACCGCCGCGGCCTTTGATGTGCACGAGCGCGAACATGCCGTGAAGTTTCTTGCCGAACAGCTCGAATTTGAGCGAACCCTTGGCGATCTGCTCGGTCGTGCTCGTGCCCTCGGTCAAGCGGTACGTGCCGCGATCCCAGACGACGACTTCGCCCGCGCCGTAGTTTCCTTTCGGAATCACGCCCTCGAACTCGCGGTAGTCGAGGGGATGATCCTCGGTCATCATCGCGAGCCGTTTGTCGCGCGTATCGAACGACGGGCCTTTGGGGATTGCCCACGACTTGAGCACGCCTTCGTCTTCGAGCCGGAAGTCGTAATGCAGGCGCGACGCGCGGTGCATCTGCACGACGAAGCGCTGCCGTTTTCCGCGACTGGGCTTCGTCTTCGGCGGCGCGTCCGACGGTTCGGGTGTCTTCGAAAAATCGCGCATCTTCGCATATTTTTCGAGCTTGGCGCCCTTGCGTTCGCTCACGTCGGAATCGTACCACGCCCGCAGATTTTCCACCCCCCTCTGTCATCCTGAGCGAAGGCGCGCAGCGCTGAAGTCGAAGGACAGACGAGTCACGGCGGTCCTTCGACTGCGCGCCTTCGGCGCTCAGGATGACAAGGGGGGTAGTTCGCGGTCCGTTAGCGCTGCGTATGCACCAAGTAGTGGTCGTAAAAGGTCCGCCAGTACCACAGGCCCCACGCTCCGACCGCGATCGAGAGGCCGCAGAGCGCGTACGTGACCGGGCGCGGCACGCGGAACGCGCCCAGCACGACGAGCGGAAACAAGAACGGCTCGAAGTCGAGGGCGTGCCGCATGCCCCACTGCGCTCCGCCGTTAGCGTAGTACGAGAACGACGGCACCGCGACGACGATCGCGGCGGCCCAGAGCGTGGCGAGCAGCTTTCGGTCGCCCCGCGCGAAAAGTGCGAGCACGAGCGCGGGGCTCGTAAGCTCGATCGACACTTCACCGTAATCCGGTGCGAACCAGGGGTAGTGATCGAGGTACGCCGGCAGCGACGTGAAGAACGCCTGCAGCTCGTAGGGCACGTATTCGAGGCGGAACGGCGAGCCCGTCGAGTCGCCGATTTGATCGGCGTGAAACCATGCGACGTACCCGATGTCGCTCGGACCGCCCCAGCGCGCGTAGTTGTACCACACGTAGAGCGTTGCCGCCGGAACGACGACGCACGCGAGCGCCCCGAGGGCCGGTACGCGCCGCGATGCGGGTAACGTCGCAAGCAAGTACGCGCCGATCGGTAGGATCGCGAGCACCACGGTGAAGCGCGATCCGGCTGCCAGGATCAGCAACAGCACGACCAGCCACGCACGCCGCTTCCCCAGTAGTTCGACGACCCCGAGCGTCGCGAACATCACCGCAACCGTATGCGCGACGTACCACACCGCGCCGTACATCGCGCACCACGCAAGCGACGTCCCGAGCGCGAAGAACGCGGTCGTCCACGTTGCGATGGCGAGATCCGCACCGAGCCTGCGCGCGACGAGCCACGCGGCCGCGATCGCGATGCCGGCGGTCACGCACGCGAACGACGTTTGATTCGTTGCGGCCCCGAACACGGCGACGACCGGAACCAGCAAGAGCGCCGGTACGGGCCCCTCGATGACGTAGTGCTTTCCGTGAAAACCGAGCGCGTCGATGTAGGTGCCCGGCCAATCGATCCACACGTGGCCCTTGAGAAACGCCGCCGCGAGCAGCACGTCGTTGTTGTAGACGCTCGAGTCGAACCGCGAGAGGCCGAGCAAGGTCGCGGTCGCGATAATCGCGGTCGCCGCGAATTCGAGAAACTCCGTGCGCCTCACTCAGTCGCCCGTGCGCATGACGAGGTTCCACCACCAGACGCCCCACGCGCCGACGACGGCCGAGTACACGCAGAGACCGATCGCCCACGCCGGCATGCGCTTGCGCGCCGCGAGCGCCATCAAGACGAACAGGTACGGCTCGAAGTCGAGGGCATGGCGCATCCCGAACTGATACCATCCGTTGAGGTAGTAGAGAAAATCGGGCGCGGCGACAAAAATTGCCGCGAGCCAGCAGGCCACGACGAGCCGCGCGGGCTGACGTGCCAAAAACGCGAGGATCAAGGCCGGGCTCGTGAAGGTGAGCGCGACACCGTTGTTGTCGACGTTGAGCACCGGCCACTGCGCTTGCTGCAGATATTGCACGAGCACGGGGCCGCGAATGAAGAACGAGTAGAGCTGGTAGGGCAAGTAACTCAGACCGAACGGCGATCCGTCCTTTTTGCCCCACGAATCTTGATGGAAATAGAGCGTGTGGCCGATGTCGTAGAACGTGCCCCACGACGCTTCGTTGTAGCCGATCCACGCGAGAAACCCGAGCGACAGCAGCGCGCCGAACGCGCGGAAGGCCTTGCGGATGTCGAGCGTGTTCGCGAAGGTTTCGCCTCGAGATTCCGCCGCGACCCGCGCGAGATCGCCCGTGTAGAGTGCGTAGGCGAAGAACGCAAGGCTGAACAGTTCCGTGTTGCGCGAAAAGACCGCCGCGATCGCGCACATCCCGACGATCCAGCCGCGCCGCCGCCCGCTCAGTTCGAGGAACGCGGCGAACGTTGCCGCCATCGCGCACAGGTGCGCCATGAACCACACGTCGCCAAGCTCCGCGCACCACCATACGTCGGTGCCCGCGAACAAGAACAACAAGAGAATGAGGCGCGGCACACGCCCGAGGCCGAGTCGCACGAGCAGCTGGTGCGCGAATCCCATAATCGCGGCCGTCACGACGATCGCGACGCTCGTTTGGTTGGCTTGATCGCCATAGATCAGAACTAACGGCATCATCACGACCGCCGGGAACGGCGCATCGACGGTGTAATACTTTCCGTTGTAGAGCGCCGCGTCGAGCCACCGACCCGGCCAATCGATCCAGATGTGCCCGTGGCGCCAGGCGTCGGCCAGACGCGTGTAGTTGTTGAACGACGTCGAGCGAAAGTGCGACGAGAACAGCATGACGACGTACGCGATCGCCACGACCGCGAACAGCTCGCGATGTGCGCGCACGAACGAAAGCGCGCGCACGACGGCCTTCGGCAGCGCTCGCGGCTTCCGCGCGGCCGCGGGCAGCGTCGTCATTTTCGGTTCTTCCTGCGCCGACATCTTGACGCTTAGCCTCCCGGTATCACGGGCCGCGGGAAGAAATGCAGCCAGAACCAGATCCCATACGCCGTCGCGGCGATCGAGTAGGCGATCAAGGCCCGTTCCCACCACGGCAACGTCACGCGCGCGGCCAGCAGCATGAGCACGAAGAGGAACGGCTCGAAATCCAGCGCGTGCCGCATCCCGAACTGGGCGTAGCCGTTGACGTAGTACAAGAGCGACGGCGCGGCGGAAAGGATCGCCGCGATCCACATCGCGCGTACGCTGACGTACGGTTCGCGGGCCCACAGCGCGAAGATCAGCGCGGGGCTCGTCCAGGTCAATGCGGTGCCGAAGCGCAGCGGATAAATCCATGGCGGAAAGTTGAAAAACTTCGGTGTCAACACGAAGAACGAACGCAATTGGTACGGGATGTGCTCGAGCCCGAAGGGCGAGCCGAACGGGGAACCCGCGCTCTCGTCCTGATGGTAGAAGATCGTGTGGCCCGCATCCCAGACGACGCCCCAACGCACGTAATTGTAGGCCATCCAGAGAATGAAATAGACGGCGATCACCGCCGAAAACGCGAGCAGCCGGCGCATGCGTCCATCGAACGTTTGCCGATACGTGTCGAGGTTCCCGAGGTACGTCAGGTAG
>Ga0302326_10032109_pt1 | contig 10472 bp, 13 predicted proteins | sample Palsa_T0_3_FD_202264 | JGI IMG/M metagenome (GOLD analysis project Ga0302326, IMG submission 202264) | Peat permafrost microbial communities from Stordalen Mire near Abisko, Sweden - Palsa_T0_3 | ecosystem: Environmental > Terrestrial > Soil > Palsa > Peat permafrost | place: Sweden: Abisko... | reverse complement strand
GCGCGAAAAGTGCCCTCGATCTGCAGTCCGTCAACCACCTTCGGTCCCGTCCAGCCTTTCGGTGAGCGCAGCACGATCATCGGCCAGCGCGGCCGAGTGGCATCGTCGCTCTCACGGGCAGCGCGTTGAATCCGCTTGATCTCCGCGATCACGGTGTCCAGCGTCGAGGCCATCAGCTGGTGCATCGCCGCCGGCTCGTGGCCATCGACGAAGTGCGGCATCCAGCCGCAGCCGCGGATGAACTGGTCCAACTCGTCGTGCTCGATGCGGTCGAGCACCGTCGGATTGCTGATCTTGTAGCCGTTAAGGTGCAGGATCGGCAGGACCGCCCCGTCGCTGACCGCGTTCAGGAACTTGTTGGACTGCCACGCCGTCGCGAGCGGACCCGTTTCCGCCTCACCGTCACCGATCACGCACGCGACGATCAGCTCCGGGTTGTCGAACGCAGCGCCGAAAGCGTGACTCAGCGAGTAGCCCAGCTCCCCGCCCTCGTGAATCGATCCCGGCGTCGTCGGAGCGACGTGACTCGAGATGCCGCCGGGGAAGGAGAACTGCGTAAACAGCCGCCTCATCCCAGCCTCGTCCTGGCTGATATTCGGGTAGATCTCGCTGTAGCTGCCCTCGAGATAGGTGTTAGCGACGAGCGCCGGACCGCCGTGGCCGGGTCCGGCTACATAGAACATGTCGAGCTGCTGCTCGCGGATGACGCGGTTCAGGTGCACGTAGATGAAGTTCTGGCCCGGCGTCGTACCCCAATGCCCGACGACCAGCGGCTTCACATGCGAGAGCTTCAACGGCACCCGCAGCAGCGGGTTGTCATACAAATAGATCTGCCCGACCGACAGATAGTTCGCCGCACGCCAGTAGCGATCGACGCGCGCGAGCAGGTCGCGAGACAGAGGCTCCCGGCTCGGTGCGTCCGGCAGGACCGCGGACGTCACGGTGCTACTTGCGGCCGCCGATGCTGCTGACGGCCTCGGTGAACTTGTCGACGACGCTCTCGACGCCGTGCACGAGCGCGGTCTTCGCGTGCTCGAGCCGCTCCGCGTCCTTGCGTAGCTCGTCTTTGGCCGCCGCGATGGCGGCGTGCGTCGCGGGCTCGGTCTCGGCTGCTTCGGGTGTGGTTGGGTCGCTCATGAAACCTTCATTTGGTAGCTGCTGACTTGTTGCGGTCGTTGAAGCGGGTGTCACAGGTGGCCGGGGTGCCTGCCGGCCGTCGCGTTCTATGCGACCGGCACAGGGTCGCCGCTGTGAACCTCGACAGATTCGGCGCCGCTGTCGCTGAGCAGTTCGCGCGCATGCTCGATCGTGGCGGCCGCTCCGTGCACGATCAGGATTTGCTTGTCGGCGCGGAGCGCGGTCTCGTAGCGGATCACGGCGTCGCCGGGGATGCCGACCGTTGAGAACGCGGCGCCGAGTGCTCCCGCACCGGCGCCCATTGCGCCGGTCATCAACAGATAAAGGAGATAGCCGCCGACCGCGACACCGCCGATCCCGGGAATGAATACGAATGCGCCGAACAGCACTCCCCAGAGGGCGCCCCAGCGCGCCCACCGCGCTTCGCGTACCGCCGGCGTGTCGAAGCCGACGACGTGGCGCTCCTCGCTCATACCGCGGGCAAGGATCGACAGCTGGGCCATGTCGAAGCCGGCGTGTTCGAGCGTCCGGACCGCGTCCTCAGCGTGGTGCATGTCGCCGTAGACCGCGACCGTTGCGTTACGTTCCTCTATGGGGAGGGTTTCGTGATATCCGTTCGCGGTCATCATCACGGGACCAGGGTTCCGTTGGGTGCTGATGCCGGGTCAGCGCGGACCTGCACTATCGAGTAGCGCTCTCGGCGGTCTGCCACCGCGAGGCCGACGTGTGTGGCGCTCTGCGCGACTTCTCGGAGGCCGCCAACAGCGAGTACGCCCGAGGCGCTCGGCGCGCCGCCTGCGATGGAAGCGGTTGTTACTGCCTGCTCGTCGGGCACGGCTACCTCCGGGGGCTTGTGGATCCTCGGAAGTCAGGTCACGCTGCCAGCCTGGTGGCTGACATCGCGGCATATGCCCTCAGCCTTCGAGACTACTCCGCTCGATGGTCGGGCACAAATCGGCAGCGGCCGCCGGCCCAAATTCCGGGCCTGTCCGCGCTCATGATCCTCTGAACCCAACTCCCCGCCGGCCTTGCAGGTGCTCCAAGACGAGACAATCCGACACGTGCAGCCTTTCACCACGCGTCGCGGGACAGTGGCGGATGTGGATTTGGTCGGGATGATTGTGCAGGCCGGCTTCGAGTCCTACCGCGAGTTCGCCCGTCTCTTCACTCCGTCGCTGCAGGTTCGCGCACGGCGCTTCTATGAGCGTCGCGGATGGTTGGCTCAGGCAGAGACGTGGAGCGAGGAGTTCGCGTTGGCGATGACCGAGTATCAGCTGCCGCTCGACTGATCGGTCCGCGCAGCTGTCGAGAGCCGCCGGCAACAGGGCTCGCCTGAGGTCAATGACAACCAGCGCGGCGCCAGCGTCTCGGCCGCACGGCCCCGCGAGACCGGGCCGACGCTGCGCCAGTCGTTGACACGGCTCGTCATTGATGCGAGCACGCCGCTGTCAGCCACGGTCGCAGGGCGAGACAACCCGCTCGCGGTCCTGCTCGACGCTGTAACCAGCCGAGCCATCGAGATCGTCGCCTGCGACGAGCCGCTCAGCGAACTACACGACGGCCTCGAGTCGTCAAGCTCGGAGCGAGCCGCCAGCAGGCGCGTCTCATCGCGCGGGGGGTGGCGGCGGCAGCCCGGCCGGACCCATGAAGGCGAAGACCTGGTCGGTTCCTGGAAGCAGCAGCAGGCCATCGCCGACCGACGGCGTCGGGAAGTGGTTCGCATACCCGCCGAACGCGATCGAGACGACCTCCTTGCCATTGGCCGGATTGAGGCCGTGCACCGCGGTGCCGCCGATCGTCCAGACCAGTCCATCCGCGATGATCGGCGAGCTGGCGGCGCCGTCGTTATCGGTCCATAGCTGCTTCAAATACGGGGCCTTCGTCGAAACCTTGACCGCCGTGATGCCGTTCGGGCAGGGGATGTAGACGACCGAGCCGTCCACCGCGTGTCCGCCGTCGGGGTCGCCACTGCACACCGAGAGCGACGTAATCTCGCCCTCTTCGCCGCCGAGATGTCCCTGACGCAAGAGATAGGCGATGTCCGTCTTGCCGATCTGGAGCACGAAGCCATGCACAAGTACGGGATCCCCAGTCCCGAGGTCGAGGTCGTCGGCGCTGAGCATCTGCCAGGCCTTGGGGTAGAAGATCGACTCGAGTTGCATGGTCGGCGACAGCTCGAGCACAGCGTCACTGTCGTCGTAGGGCTGGCCCGCGCCGAGGTCGTAGCCGTCAGCGCTCGCCACGTAGACGTTCCCGTGAGGGTCGACGACCGGCGAGCTGCCACCCATCCACACCGCTCCCCGATCCCGGCCGCTGCCGATCTGGAAGTAGTGGAGCGATCCTCCCGACTCCGGGATCGACACGACGTAGCCGTGGGCGGGACCGTTCGGGCCGGGACAGTCGCCGGTGTTCTGACCGTAGGCGATGACAACGAAACCGTGGTCGAGCGCCAGCCCTGGCCGCTGCAGCTGCGCGAGCTGGTCCTCGCCGGCGTTCGGCATCGCCGACTCGTCCAGCTCGACCTTGCCGGTGAACAGGTTGAGCCCGAATAGACGGTGCGACGCCTCCACACCACGAGAGGCAGACGGGCCGCTTATCAGGGTGTCCGCGTCGACGAAGATCTCGTTGCGCTTCAAGTCGATCACAGGGGTGCCGGTAATGCCGACCTCGGGCGAGATGTCGCCGCACGGCAAGTCACTGGATGGCACGGGAGTCGCCAGGTGGCGTGACCACAGGATGCGCCCGCTGCGCGCGGCCAGCACATAGACGGTGTCGTTCTCGGTTGCCGCGACGACGCGGCCATCGGCGACGAGCGGCTCGCCATAGAGCTGCCCGTCGAGGGTCGACGAGGTCCAGGCCGGCCGCGAAGGGAGCAGCTTGGTGTGCGCTGCGTGTACACCCGTCGCCTCAGGAGTCCCGTGGTAGGTAGTCCAGTTGGAGCCGAAGCCCGAGCCCCGCGGCACGGGTCTCGATCTCGCCGTCCCGGCGGCCGCGGTGCTGAAGCAGCAGAGCGACGCGGCCGCCATGGCCGCCCCCGCAGCGAGGGTTGCCCTGAGGCGCCTCCGCGCTCCACGCCGTACAGCGTGTAGCCGAGCCTCCGCTCTCACCGCGCAATCCGACTAGCTGCCACCGTTCTCTGAGTGTACGCGGCGCAGCGCGGCTCTTGGAAGACACGGGGCGGCGCAAGAACACGCGCAGCGACCTGAGGGGGCACGTGCAGGCGACAGCGCTCGGCCTGGATTTGGTTGGCGGTGGCGAGTGCGGCCGGCTGCCACGAGCGGATCGGGACGGTGCTGGCCGACGGCGGCTACTGGAACAACACACACACCACTACCTTGGGCGACGAGGGGATGCAGGTGATCGTTCCGACCCGCTCAGCGTCCAGGACCAAAGCCAGGAAGCTGTCTCCGATGCAGGGACCTGAAGCCGAGCGGATCGACCGGCTCTTAGAAACCCCGGATGGCAAGGCGCTCTACACCCGTCGTCAGCACATGATCGAGACGGTGTTCGCGAACACGAAGTTCAACCGCGGGATCCGCCGCTTCCACAGGCGAGGGTTAGCCGCCTGTCGAGCGGAGTGGCGCCTGATCGCAGCAACCCACAACCTGCTCAAGCTCCACCGAGCGATGCTCACCACCTGAGCCGGCGCGCACCTCCGCACGCAAATCCCGCGAGCGGCCGTTCTCCCCCTTCAACGACAAAGATCGCCTCGCGGCGACCTTTGTGCAACAGCCCCCTTCGCGGGGCTTTCCGAGTGCGCCCGAGAGGACTCGAACCTCCACGAGCTAAGCGCTCACAAGGCCCTCAAGTAGAACTTGAGGGTTTGCGATGCGTCCGCCCCAGCGTTTATCGGTCTTTCTGTCCGGTCGAAACGACTAAAAGGATGCATCTGACGATGCGTTTGTTCTCAAAATGTTCTCACGGGAGCGGCTCGGGATTCGCCTAGCTTGCCGAGTCGGTTGATCTGGCGCCGGCTCGCCCTACACTTGGTTGATGGCTGCGACAACGCGTGTCGAGATCGATAACGGGCTCCTGGAGCGCCTGCGGGCACGTCATCCCGGAAAGCGTGACCGTGAGCTGATCGAGGACGTCGCCAAGGTCCACCTCGGGGTCAGCGCATTGCGCGAGACTCAGCAGTCCAACGCTCTCGACGACGAGGACGCGATCGAGCTAGGCGTCCGAGCCGTGCACGAGTCGCGCCGCGTCAGTCGGTGACGCTACTCGTCGTCGACGCGAGCACGCTGCTCTCAGCCACCGTCGCCAAGCGCGACAGCCCGCTCGCGGTCCTCCTCGATGCGGTAACCAGCGGAGCCATCGAGATTGTCGCCTGCGACGAGCTGCTCAGCGAACTACACGACGGTCTCGAGTCGACCTACTTCCGTGATCGCGTTAGCGCTGTCGACGGTCGCGCATACGAAGCGATGATCGCAAGCCTCGCCCTGCACCTGCCCGACCCAGTCTCGCCGCCAAAGATTCTGCGTGACAGCGACGACGACTATCTCGTCGCCCTCGCGCTCGCAGCAAACGCCACGGCCATCGTGACCGGCGACCGTGACCTCCTCGACCACGAGAACCTCAAGCCGCCGGCACTCAGCGCCCGCCAGGCATGCGAAATGCTCGGCCTACCCGCAAGCTGACAGCACGCCGGTCCCGTCTCGCGCCTCCGTTTCGCGCAAACGAGCGGCGCGACCCAAGCAGGCGCAGACGGCTCCTTCCGCAAGAAGCAGCAGCGGTCTGAGGCGATCACGAACACAGGCTGAGACGATTGAGCAGCTTGCACGGATGACTTTCGGCGCGCTGCGCCGTCCACCGTCGGAAATGACCAACGAACCGGGGACAACACATGGCTCAACCCGTGGTGCACTTCGAGATCATCGGCAAGGACCCCCAGAGCCTCCGCGACTACTACACGCGCCTCTTCGGATGGGAGTTCCAGACGCCCTCGCCGGTCGTCCAAGAGGTCTCGGAACCAGGGAGCTACGGGTTCTTGGACCTCGTCACGTCGGAAGATGGGACAGGCATCCGGGGCGGTGTAGGTGGCGGACCGGGCTACAAGAGCCACGCGGTCTTCTACGTTGGCGTCCCGAACGTCGAGGCTGCGCTGCAGCGCGCGGAGAGCCTCGGAGGCATACGGGTCATGGGTCCAGCCACGTCACCGAATGGTCTTGTTGTCGGTCACTTCACGGACCCCGAAGGCACCCTGATCGGCGTCGCCGGCGTCACATGAGCGTCCGCGCTGCGCAGGACCGGCCTGACCTCGGCCAAGAATGCCTGGGTACAACCCATGCACCCGCTCTTGAGCGACGGCTCCTGTTCGCGCGCAGCGACAACGCGGTGGCGGCCTTTGCTCGTGACTGCTCTCGAGGAGGGTGTCGCACAAACCCCAAATGGCCTCGCGAGAGCCGTTCTGCAGGTGGGGTCAAAAATGCCGCAGGTCGTTCCGAGGTCGCGGCACCCTCTACTCAGCGCGGTCGCTCCCAGCGCCTAAGAAGCTGTCTCAATACCTCCGTAGGCTCTGCGTGTCATGGCGCGGACATGGTTGCGAGTTCGAGTGGATCTTCTGGGCGGCGGGGGGATCGAGTGCGATCCTTCGCCGGGCCGTGTCTTTCTCGTTGGGCCGTCGCACACGTTTGAGCAGTTCGCAGCGGCGATTGACGCAGCGTTTGCGCGGTGGGATCTGTCGCACCTGCACAACTTCGAGTTGAAAGACGGCCGTTTGATTGGCTATCCCGACGACTCGTTCGGCCCCGAGTTGGTTTGGCTCGATCACGCCACGCTGAAGGTCGCCAAGGAGGTCAAGCCCGGTGAGGAGTTCGAGTACGTTTTTGATCTCGGGGATAACTGGCGCCATCGCTGCATCGTCGAAGCGCAGAAGGGCGACCCCGTGGAGGGGTACGGGATCGTCCCCGACGTGCCGGTCGCGATCTGGGGCTGGGGCTCGATCCCCGACCAGTACGGGCGCCGGGCCTTTGACGGCGATGAGGAAGACGACTTGGATTGATTGTGCTCAGGCGCTGAGCTTGCGCTCGCAGACGACGGCGCAGCCGAGCAGCATGAACGCCAGGTGCAGATCCGGGTCGCGCTCGTAGCGGATGCGCAGGCGCCGCAGGTTGTGAAGCCAGGCGAAGGTGCGCTCGACGACCCAGCGCTCCCTGCCAAGGCCAGAGCCATGAGCCGTGCTGCGCCTTGCGATCACGGGCTTCACGCCCCGTGTCCGCAGCTCCCGGCGGTACTTGTCATGGTCATAGCCACGGTCGGCGAGCACCCGCTCGGCGCGTCTTCGTGGACGCCCCGGCCTGCCGGTTACCGGGCCGACCCCATCGATCAGCGCCAACAGCTGGGTCACGTCGTTGCGATTGCCGCCGGTCAGGCTGATCGCAAGCGGAATGCCGGTCGCATCAGTGATCAGATGGTGCTTTGAGCCGGTCCGGGCACGGTCGACCGGCGAGGGCCCGGTGTGGAGCCCCCCAAAAGGGCACGGATGTGGCTGCCGTCGACCACCGAGGTGGACCAATCGATCAGACCGGCGGCGTTCAGCCGGCGAAGCAACTCGCGATGGAGGCGCTGCCAGACGCCTTCGGCCTGCCATTGCGAAAGACGCCGGTGCGCAGTCGCTGGTGAGCAACCCAGCTCGCCTGGCAGATGACGCCAGGCGATGCCGGTGAACAGGACGAACACGATCGCGTTGAAACAGACACGGTCATCGACACGCGGACGGCCACCGCGCGGATCGGGCGGGCGCTCGGGAATCAGCGGCGCTCGCTGCCGCTGGCATTCAGCGATGGTGCGACCGCGCACTCCGCGTTCGCCTAGAGCTGAAAGCTCGCCTGTGCCTGTTTTTAGGCGCGTCTGACAGTGGTGTGGGATGCGAGGTCGCCGAGGTGCTGGACTCCTCACCGTGCGCGCTCAGCTACACCGCCGGAGACCACTACGTCATCGTAGGCGAGGCTTTCCTCGGCTCCAGCTTCAGCGGCTACCGGTTTTCGGCGCCGAGCAAGTCGGGCGGGAACGAGACCGTCAGCTACAGCTTCGTGGCGGCCGGCGGGACTGCTGATGAGGCGCTCACGATCAGGGTGTCCAACCACCTCTTGCAGCGGCTCACGCTCGTGCTGCACGGCGGACCCAGTAACGGCATCACCGAGACCGAGACCGATTACAGGTACAGCCGGACGCAGCCGTTCGAGCAGCCCCCGGCGACGCTGAAAAAGTGCCCGTAGCGCTCACGGCCGCAGAGCAAAGCGTCCTGGCAGCGACGTTGATGTGTTTGCTCGGATGCGCGGAGCGCTGCTAGCCGGCGCGACGCAACGGAGTGCCGGTCCGTGCTGGCACCGTGGAACGGCTTTGACGGCAAGGGTCTCCACGGCTACGCGGTGGCCTGCGTGAGGCCTGGTCGGCCTGAGTGCAGGAGGTCTCTGTGGGGTGTGGGGCCCGCGCCGGGCGCCGCTGAGCAGCGTGCGTTTGCTGGTTGGTTGTGCGAGAGTGCTGCCGCACGTACGTTGGAGGCGTGGTGTGTTTCGCCGTTGTCTGATGGTTGTGGCGGGTATTGGCCTGGTTTGCGCCAGCAGCGGCGGCGCGGCGCGCCCGCTCGCGACAGCCGTCCACGGGCCGATCCTGGTGGTTGCGAGCGCCGCGCCGGCCGATGCCAGCGGTCGGTCGGCGAGTGCCCCGAGCTCCGGCTGCATCTCCGAACCCCATGCGGACATGACTAATTCACAGAAGGTCCTTCTGGGCAGCGAAATCCACTGTCCAAAGGCGGGCCCCGGGGTCAGCTGGAGCGGCACGATGTTCGCCACGATGGCCACCACGCTGGTGCCCGTCGATGAGATGGCGTCGGACCCGTCAGTAGGCGACGCAGCTTTTTCCAAGGACTTCGACCCGTGCTCGCTGCCGGGCGGGTCTGATCTGCCCGGCGCGAAGCTCACCTGGAAACTCAAAATAGACACCGGCTCCCGCGAGACCTTCACCTACCATTACACGCTTCCCGACGACAAGGCGCCGCCGCTGCTGCGCGTCAGCTCAATGCCGAGAACGGGCACCAAGGTCCACGACGGCCAGACGATCACGGTGCACATCACGGCCAGCGAACCGACCAACAAGGGTCCCCAGGAGGGCATCCGTGACATCCAACTGACCGGCCCCGCCGGCCTCGTCGACTCCCAGGACTACGGCACCCACCCCGTCGCCTGCGACAAATCCAGGCTCACAAAAACGTTCACGACCACCTACACCGTGCCGAAGAGCCCGCCAGCGATCATCACCCTCAACGCCCACGCCGCCGACTTCGTCAACAACGAAGCCGCCCCAAAGTCAGCCGAATTCCCCACCGGCAACGTGTGGACCGGAAAAGTGCACGACGTCACGCATATCACGTATCGCGGACCCTCCTATGAGTGTCCGGATACAGAGGTGGACGATGACACCTTCACCGTGACTGTCGGTGCGAACGGCACGGTCAATGGCACCGGCATGCAGGTTGTTACCATCACGAGTTGCGGACCGGGGGTGCACCGTGTCTACGACTACCGCGTGTCCGGTCAGTTCACTGGCGACCAGTTCCACTTCACAGACCTCGGCGGAATTGGATCCTCGGTCCCGACTGTGCTCGTGGTTCCTCTCAGCTCGTCGAAAACAACGGCCGCCGCGCAATTTCATGGCGGCCCTGTGACTCAGTCCGGCGGCGGCGGCTTTTCCTCCACGTACACGTTTAGCGGGACGGTCAACCTGACTCAGACGTCGAACTAGCAGCAGAGGATGACATGCCGGAGCTAGCGCTGCACTGAGTCGGCCAGCGCGAGCTCCGAGCTCGACTCCGCAGATCGCTAAACCAGAGACCCTTGCTTCCGTGGCGCTGCGGGCGACGTCACGCACGGCGACTAAGCACTCGCTCAGGACGAGTTTCGATACTCCGCGAGATCGCTGGCGTCGCTCCCGCTTGGCCACCCAATGCGAGCGTCCTCGCCGTTGGGCGCCAAAGTGGTTCTCTCGTCCATTACGGGCGTGTTGCAGCTGCGCCAAACGCACCTGCTTTGGCGAGTTGCGAGACCGCACCCCGGGATCAGTTCCGCTTCCATCTCACTACAGGCATGGTTCCGGGCCGGCCTAACGGACGAAAGCGCACCCCGCTGGCGCGTTCACATCACGGGAGCTCATTCCGAAACTCATCACGCACCTCCAATGCGCCTGGGCTGGAGCGCACGCACGGTCAGGACTCCAGATAGCGAAGGACGGCGAGCACGCGTCGGTGGTCGGCGTGTGAGGGCGCCAAGCCGAGCTTGCTGAAGATGTTGGCGACGTTCTTTTCGACCGCCCGCTCTGAGATCACGAGGGTGCTGGCG
>Ga0302326_10032106_pt1 | contig 10472 bp, 10 predicted proteins | sample Palsa_T0_3_FD_202264 | JGI IMG/M metagenome (GOLD analysis project Ga0302326, IMG submission 202264) | Peat permafrost microbial communities from Stordalen Mire near Abisko, Sweden - Palsa_T0_3 | ecosystem: Environmental > Terrestrial > Soil > Palsa > Peat permafrost | place: Sweden: Abisko... | reverse complement strand
CGGGCTGCCGGATGCTGCCGCAGCGGGCTCACTCACGCTGCTGGTGGGTGCGAGCCCGGGCGATCTCGACGCCGTTCGCGGCGTTCTGGGCGCCGTGGCCGCGCACATCATCCGATTCGGTCCGGTTGGCGCCGGCACCGCTTACAAACTCATCATCAACATGATTGGGGCGGTCCAGATTGCATCGGCGGCGGAGGGTCTGGCGATAGCGGAGCGCGCCGGCCTGGATCTTGCCGCTGTGGCCGACGCCATCGCGACCAGCCAGGCGGCCAGTCCGCAAGTGGTGCGCAATGTACGCCGCATGGTGGCGGCGGATCACGACCACAACATCGTGTTCAGCTCCGCGCTGCGGCTCAAGGACGTCGAATATGCACTGCGGTTCGCCCGCGAAATCGGGATCGGCAGCCCGTTCGGCGCCCTGGCGCAGCGCATGTACCGTCAGCTGTGCGATCTGGGATACGCTCACATCAACGAAAGCAAGGTCATAGACGTCTGCCGAGACCAGCCAATCTGAACGACGGGGCACGCCCTCGGGAGATGCATCGCATGTATGTTAGAAATCACTGGTATGTCGCCGCCTGGGACCATGAGATTGATCGAGCCCCGATGGCGCGCACTATCTGCGGTGAACCAATAGTGCTGTACCGGAAATTCGACCGCACGGTGGTAGCCATGCACGATGCCTGTCCGCACCGGCTGCTGCCGCTTTCAATGGGCATCAAGGAAGGCGACAACATTCGCTGTCGCTATCACGGACTTCTGATCAATAGCGACGGACAAGCTATCGAGATGCCGGTCCCATCGGAACGGGCCCACAAGACCATCTGCGCGAAAACGTATCCGATCATCGAGCGATTTCGATTCGTGTGGATTTGGATCGGGGATACGCAGAAGGCCGACCCGGACCTCATTCCTGATTTCTGGCCCTGCTCGCATCGTGACTGGACATTTGACGGCGCCTATTACCATATCAAATGCGACTATCGGCTCGTGATCGACAATCTGATGGACTTGTCGCATGAGACCTACACTCACCAGGGTTCAATCGGTCAACGAGAGATCCTTGATGCCCCGATCGAGACCCATGCCGAGGACAATCAAGTTGTCGTTACCCGCTGGATGGCGGGAATCGAGGCCCCGCCTTTTTGGCGCAACGCGCTGAAGAAGGAAGGACCGGTGGACCGCTGGCAAATCTGTCACTTTCTACCGCCCTCCTCCGTGATCATCGATGTTGGCGTGGCGCCCGTGGACGCTGGCGCCACGATCGACAAACATGACCAAGGCGTTCGCGGCTTTGTCATCGACGCTTTGACCCCGGAAAGCGATACCAGCAGTCATTATTTTTGGGGCATGAGCCGAAATTTCGATATTCATGATGTCGGTTTCACTGCCCGATTAAAAGCTCAACAAGGAGGCGTCTTCCTCGAAGACGTTGCTGTTCTTGAAGCTCAGCAGCGCTCCATGCTGGCTAATCCGCAGCTCAAGCCTCGAGCGTTCAGTATTGATGCCGGCGGCGTGAAGGCACGCCACGTCATTGAACGGATGATCCGCGAACAATCCACCTAGCCCATATCGTGAGGCGCGGTCCGATGTCGACCCCCTTCAATCCCAGAGACCTCGCCACCTATGCTCGAAGTTCATGCTGCCCATTACCGTTGCATCGACATGAGCACCCACGGGTAATCATCGCGTTGCGGGGCGGATCGATGAAGATTTTGGAGGAGACCGGCAAGAGCGAGCTGCATGAGTGGCAGACCGGGAAGGCATACTGGCTCGACGCCAACGTACCCGGCACCCGGCATCAGGATATTAATGTCGGGGACACACCGATCGAAGTCATGGTCGTTGAGCTGCAAAACGAGAAATAGCAGCACCAGGTAAGCGCCCCGCCCGTAAACCTTGGGAGTCCCGCTTTAATGGCGTCACTCAGTGCTCGACGGCTACCGCTGCGGCGACGATTGCGTCCAATTCCGCCGAGATTTGCGGCGATAGCGTCAACTGCCCGGCGGCCAGGTTCTCGCGCAGATGGACCACCGACGAGGTGCCGGGGATGAGCAGGATATTGGGAGCGCGGCGCAGCAGCCAGGCGAGCGCGACCTGCATCGGCGTAGCCCCAAGCCGGACTGCCACATCGCTCAGAGTCGACGACTGCAGGGGCGTGAATCCGCCGAGCGGGAAGAACGGTACGTACGCGATCCCCTGCCGGGCCAAATCATCGATCAATGCGTCGTCGGCTCGATGCGCGAGGTTGTAATGGTTCTGCACGGTTACGATCTCGCAAATCCGACGGCCCTCCGCAACCTGCGCGGCAGTGACGTTGCTCAGTCCGATGTGCCGCACGAGGCCCTTGGCTTGGAGATCGGCCAGGACCGTAAGCGGCGCCTCGATCGATCCTTCTGCAGGGTGATGCACGCTGAACATGCTGCGCAGGTTGACGACCGGGAGCACGTCCAGGCCCAGGTGGCGGAGATTGTCGTGGACCGCCTGAGTCAGCTCTTCGCGCGACATGGCCGGGATCCATGATCCGTCCGCGCCGCGCCGGGCGCTGACCTTCGTGACGATGACGAGATCATCGCGGTAGGGCGCCAGCGCTTCGCGGATGATCTGGTTCGTGATGTGCGGACCGTAGAAGTCGGCGGTGTCAATGTGATTCACACCGCTTGCCACGGCCTCGCGTAGCACGGACAGCGCCGCGCCCCGGTCCTTGGGCGGACCGAATACGCCGCGTCCGGCGAGTTGCATCGCCCCGTAGCCAAGGCGATTTACTCTGTGCTCGCCGAGCTTAAACGAGCCGGATTGATGGACGCTGGACATCACTGCAATTCCTTCTCTAGAGTGGCCGTTCATCTCACAGGGTAGCCTAACAAGTTCTCAAGGTGGAGAAAGGCGTCAGCGACGCGCAGGAGAGAATTAATGAGGTGCTCGAGAGCGGCCGGTCACCAGAGATTGCTCAGGGCCTGGAAGCGACCCTCGACCGATCCGCGAGACTCGCCTGTTAATATTGGCCGCCCGGAAGCGCCCATAGGGCGCCAGCGCGTCTCGGTCGGGGTGGGTCTGACTCGCAAAGCTCATGCTCCAAAGCGGCGCTGTACTACCTCGAAGGAGATGACGCTATGAACAAGCACTTGCTTAGCCGACGTCAATTTAGTGCGCGTTGTGCGGCCTTCGGCTTATCGTTTCCCACCCTGGGTGCGATGACTGCGGCGCGGGCCACCGCACAGGTTCCTGCTGCGCGTACCGTAAAGCTTGCAGGTGGCATTTCCGTCCCGCCTCTCGGACAAGGCTGCTGGCACCTGGGTCAGGGGAGACATCCGCTGGCCATCGAGGAAGAGGCGCTGCGCACAGGCATTTCGCTCGGCATGACATTGATCGATACGTCGGGAAACTACGGCAACGGCCGCTCCGAGCAATTCGTCGGTCGCGTGATTGCCGGTCAGCGCAACCGCATATTCCTCGTCTCCAAGGTGGAGGGCGATCAAGTGTCTGGCGATGGCATCGCGCGTGCTTGCGCGGCGAGCCTCGCTCGACTCGGCAGCAAACATCTGGATCTCTATTTGCTGCATTGGCCGGTTCCCAGTGCGCAATTCTCCGGCGTCGTGGCGGCATTTGAACAACTACGCGCGGCGGGGAAGATTCGCGCTTGGGGCGTATCCAATTTCAACGTTGACCAGATGGAGGATCTCTTCCACGTTCCAGGCGGCCATCGCTGCGCCACCAATCAGGTCCCTTACAGTCTCAACAACCGTGGCATTGAGCACGATCTTTTGCCGTGGTGCAAACAGCACAACCTGCCCGTCATGGCGTACTCTCCGCTCGGCGGCGACAATAACCTTGTACTAGATGACCGCACGCTGGCGCAGATCGGCACCAGCCATGGTTGCTCGGCCGCCGCGGTCGCGCTGGCCTGGGTGATTCGCAGCGGGAGCCTGATCGCAATTCCCGAATCGGGTTCTCCAGCGCACGTCAAGGAAAACGCTGTGGCACTTTCGATAGCCCTCACGCCGCAGGACCTTCAGACTCTGGATGCATCGTTTCCCGGACCATTCGGCGCATCCTAGCGCGATTTCGCGCTGTGTCAGATTTTCCCTTTGAGTCGAGACCGGAAGTGCAAGTTGAGGCCATCACACGCAAGGCGATCAGATCGTCGGCTGCGGCGCCTCCGTCGAGCACAGCTTCCAGTGGATACCGTGGAGTTGGCGCGCTATTTGATTGGTAAGGTCGTGGTCCACGACACTGACACCGGCAGATTAAGCGGGCGTATCGTCGAGACCGAGGCTTATCCGGTCGGTGATGCAGCTGGACATGCATTCCGTGGAAAGACCAGGCGTAATCAGTCGCTCTATCTGGAACGAGGGCACGCCTATGTGTATCTCAGCTATGGGACATCGTTCCTGTTGAATGTGACGAGCGAGGTGGCGGGAGTGGGTGCTGGAGTTCTCTTGCGTGCCATCGAGCCGCTGGAGGGCATCGACTCAATGGTGGCCGGTTCTTCCGGCACGACACGCATGGCGGACCTCGGCAGGGGGCCGGGGCGATTGGCCAAGGCATTGCGGGTCGATCTTGACGAAGACGGATTGGACCTGTGCGCCGCCGGCCCGCTCTGGTTGGCCACAACCGCACAAAGGACTGGCAGGATCGGCAAAAGCGCTCGCATCGGCATCACCCGCAATGCAGATCGGCTGTTGCGTTTTTACGAAGCCGGCAATGCACACGTGAGCGGCGCCAGGAAACTTCGTCAATAGCCGCGGCGGTGGTGGTCCTGCCGAACGGGGGTGTGTCATACCTGCGAATGTGCTTTGATTGGTGGCGCGATCGACTATCGGCCCGAGCCTCTTGAGCCCCCCGCCGAAGGAAACGTGTTGATTTGCTGCTCGCAGCCGCGAGGTGACATCGAGATCGACCTCTAGGGCAAAGACCGGGGATGGTCACCGACCATGAAAAAGAGCTTTGATGCAATCGTCATCGGAACTGGCCAGTCCGGACCTTTCCTGGCAATGCGGATGGCGGCTGCGGGCCAACGGGTCGCCGTCATCGAGCGCGGCCGCTTTGGCGGAACGTGTGTCAATACCGGCTGCATCCCGACCAAGACGCTAGTCGCCTCGGCCTATGCTGCGCACATGGCCCGTCGCGTGGCGGATTTCGGTGTCCAATTGGCGGGGCCGATATCTATCGATATGAAGCGAGTGAAAGCACGCAAGGATGGAATCACGGGAAAAACAAGAAGTGCGTTGGAATCATCGCTCAAGAGCACGTCGAACTGCACGGTGTACCAGGGGCATGCGCGCTTTGAATCGTCGAACGAAGTCCGGGTGGGTGAGGATCTATTGACGGCCCCGCAAATTTTCATCAACGTGGGAGCGCGCGCGGCGATCCCCTCCATGCCCGGAGTGGCCGACACGCCTTATCTGACCAATTCCACGTTGCTGGATCTCGACATTCTACCGCGGCATCTCGTCATCGTTGGCGGTGGTTACGTGGGATTGGAATTCGGACAGATTTTCCGACGCTTTGGCAGCGACGTGACCATCATCGACAGGGCGTCGCGACTGGTTGCCCATGAAGATGAGGATGTATCAGCGGAAGTGCAGGCGATCCTCGAGCGCGATGGCATTCAGGTGCGCCTCAACGCGACCTGCATCGAGCTGATGAGTCAGGGCGCAGAGGTTGGAGTGCGCGTGGAATGCGCCGAAGGCGCGGTGGCGGTGAGCGGATCGCACTTGTTGCTGGCTATGGGCCGGACGCCGAACACCAATGACCTCGCCCTGGAAAAGGCGGGGGTCGCGTGCGATGCCCACGGGTACATCGTAGTGGACAATCAACTGCGCACCAATGTTGCCGGCATCTGGGCACTCGGCGATTGCAACGGACGCGGAGGATTCACGCACACCTCTTATAACGACTTCAAGGTCGTCGCCGCCAACCTGTTGGACCATGAGACGCGTAGCGCCGCCGACCGCATCCGGGCTTACAATCTTTATATCGATCCTCCGCTCGGGCGATGTGGAATGACGGAGCGTGAGGCACTCGCCTCCGGACGGCGTGTGCTCATCGGGCGCCGGCCCATGACAAATGTCGGGCGGGCAGTCGAGAAGGGCGAGACCCAGGGATTCATGAAAGTGCTCGTGGACGCCGATTCGAAGCAGTTCCTGGGGGCGGCCATTCTCGGCACCGGTGGCGACGAGGTGGTCCACTGCGTGCTGGATCTTATGTATGCGCGCGCGCCGTACACTGTGATGCAATGGGCGATGCATATTCATCCGACGGTCTGTGAATTGATCCCCACCATGCTTGACCAGTTGCGGCCTCTTGACGCGTAAACAGGCAGCCTACGTACGGGGTTCGCGTCATCCACTGGGGGCTGTATGCTGATCTCAGCGCTGATATCTGATTGTACTGTTCGCTTCGATCCTAAATTCCGCTTCGTGACTATGTGTCCATCCGCTCGACCCATTGAGCGCGCCACGCCGCAGCCTCGAATGGGTCCGCAAAGTACTGCGTTTCCCGCGCAACTTTCTCGCCCCTGAACTCCATGATACTCACGGTGTAGGACGGCTTCCCGTCATACGTCAGGATGAATTCGGTGACCCAAAGATCACCGCCGCCAACGATTCTCCGGACGACGAAACGTTTCTTGCTCGGCTGCTTAGTGCGTGTAATTTGTATATTGCGTCGACCGCGGATTCGTTCGCCTGACTGCGGGTATTCCAGCACCGCGTCGTCGTGATAAATTGAATGTTCCGTTTCAAAGTCGCTGGCATCGGACGCGGCCCAATGCTGATCCAGTGCCGCACGTATCTCTTCATCTCGCATTCGATCCTCCCGTCGCAATCGGCCAATACCTGCCTGTCGTACTTGCCTCGAAACAAATCCAAAAGCCGCAGTTCGTCGCCAATGTGGTCGAGAGTGCCTACTTGCTCAAATCATACACCTCACGGATGGTCGCAATTACGACGCCCGGCTCGTCTAGCTGAACGTAAGCCCCGGTCTGCGTGAAAATTTGCTTCGCGTTGGAGGAGAGTTCGAGCAAACGCGCGTCAGCCAGCGCGCGCTCATACGAGAGTTGCATATGCTCGAGATGCTCGACATTCGTCGTGCTCGGACGGTCGGTCAGGTGATGGGCCACTGAAATCACCCGCACCGGGCGTGACCCGAACGATTTCCGGTGCCTCCTCAGGTAACTATCGTCCGTCGGCATCTCCTGCATCTCGGAGAAGAGGGTGTCGTACACTGCAACCTTCGTTGCCGCAATCTGCTCCAGTTTGGCATTCAATTCGGGTGAGAACTCACCCTCGGGTAAGTTGCGAAAGAGACGATCGAAGCAGGTCAGATGCGGGTAGCCGGGAGGCGGCGACAGCGGCAGCGACTTGCCCTCAGACACGGCGTCGCGACACAGGCGTAACTGCGGGAGTTGTCGAGCATACAGGCGACGCCAGAACTCTCGAAGAGCACCCGATTCGACATCCCGAGCGTCGGGATCGATCAGTACCAGCCCCGCAACTTCCTGCAGATACAGGTCGGCAAACGCGCGCGCGGGGTAGCCGCCGAAGGCATGCCCTACCAGGATATAGGGCCCCGTGATGCCGGCGTTGTGAAGCGCGCTGTGCAACTCTTCGGCGAGCCGCGCGACCGTGCGCGGCGTCGGACCAGGGTCGCTAAAACCCACGCCGGCACGATCATAGCTGCAGGCGCGCGTCCATTCCGCCACGCGCGGTTGCACGACGGACCAAGCCGGTGCCCAGTCTCCATGGCCTGCATCGAAGACGACCGTGGGCGAACCGCTGCCCGCGCAGTAAAGATTCAATCGCGCGCCATCTGACACGGAAACGAGTTGTCCGGGCTTCGCGTATATGTCGTCGCCAGGAGCGGCGCCCGCCCTGCTCTGCACCATGAGAACCAGGCACGCAGTAAGCACGGATGCCAGCAGCTTCATTGAACTCTCCTATGAGTGCGGACAGTCACTGAGGATTCCTGGTGCGGACGGCAATCCGCTTCTGGGGCCGCTTGTCATTTGACAGTCTGACGCACATGGCTGGGAAATTATAAGAGCTGTCGCCTCAACCGCGACGCAACAACAACAATCACCTGTGGAAGTACGAACACATGAAAACGACCCTTGCTCTGCTTCCAGGAGCGTTCCTATCTGTGACGAGCGTCGCCATCGACGCGGATCCGGCGAGCGATCCCGTCATCGGCACTACACGGACCTACGGGCGATCCGCCGACGGGATGATGGCGGTAGTCTTGAAGACTGTGTCATCCGCGTGCTGATCCCCGTCGCTCGACTCCTTTCAGAAGTGCCAAATTACGTCTCCGCCGAGGAACCAGAGGCGTCGAGCGGTGCCATTGTCGAACGCCGCGGCATCGGGTGCCCGGTAGTAGCCGATCTCGGGGCGGACCTCGACCTGTGGGCCGATCCAATGCTGCCAGCCGGCCGCGAAGTCGATGTAGCGCGTGGCATAGCCCGTGCGCTGGCCCTTCATATCATCGTAGAACTCGGTGCGCAGCGTGAGATTGTCGAACGTGCCGATGCGATAGTTCCAGAAGGCGAGCAGGCCGAATTCGTCGGCGGTGCAGGTTGGCGATGCAGGATCGCAGATCGCCTGTCGCGGGGGGTTCACCATGCCGTACCAGGCCGTGCCGTAATAGGGATCGATCGGATTATTGACGTAGCCCGGGCCCTTGTAAGCTTTGTTCCACACGTCGCGTTGATACATGTAATAGCCTTCGAACGCGACATGAACCTGTTCGTTGAACTCGTGATAGTACGTGCCGCCGTACCAGTTCAAGTTGTTGTAGCCCCATCGTGCGTTGTTCAGGTCGTCGACGCAGAGATAGACCGCGTCGTGGCCTGAATCGGTCTGGTACTGGGCGCAGCCCGATAGGGACGCCTGAGCGCCGGGATCTCGCGGGCCGTTGTAGCCGGGAATGCTGATCGACCGTGCATTCCATGGAAAGGTTTCGGTGCCGCCGCCAATGCCCGCCTGCAGCAGCCAGTTCCTGTTGATCTTCAGGCTCCCGTTGACACCGGTCGTGCTGTAGTTGTCGACGGAATAAGTGATCGATCGCGTGTAGAGATAGTCGTTTGGCGCGAGCTGGGCTTCGATGTCGGGCAGGGTGATGTAGCGGCCGAAACGAAATAGCACGCCGTCGGCGACGTACGGGACGAAGACTTCTCCGTAGGCCATCGGCATGTCGAAACCGTTGAACCGGTTTTGATTGACAAGTTGGTTGCTGAAAAAGCCGAGCGCAGTGGTGTAGCGATAGTTTTCCCCGTACATGGGCGCGAAACGGAAGCCCCAGTCGACGCGGGTTTTCTGCACCGTGTCGGGCACGCGCTCGATGTAGACGACGGCCTGATCGAGTTGCACCGTGTTTTGGGTGAATGAGTCGGCGACCGGCGCATTGCCGCCAAAGCCGTGGGTTGCGCTACTGACGTTGCCGCCGGCGTCGATCCAGCCATAGATCTGTACATGCGCGTCCTCGAGCGGTTTGCCAATCGGCGTGCTGCCGATCAGTGCCTCCATGAGAGGACTGTCCACCGAATTCGGCGTTGCGCCGCCAATAACCTGCGTCGCACCGATCGGCCAGTCCGTGAACGGCATTGGCGGGCTCGTCATCGGCACCGGCGGAACCTCGGCCTCCGGGCGCCGCGTCGGTGACGCATCCGGATCCGCGGGCGGCATCCGATTCCATTCATCCGCGTAGGCGTTGAAAAGAATCCAGAAGAACTCGTGATCGTGATTGCCGCTGTGATCTGCGATCGATGGCCCGGGCAGGAATAATTGGCACGGCGTCCAGGCCGGAGCCGTCGCGCAGGCTGGCTCATCAGCACGATTTGGCGTACTGCCCAAAACAGTGAACGCCAAGAGGCAGGGCATGGCGAAGTTCTGAAGACTCCGAATCACAACCCTCCCGATGCGGATTGCGCGGGCACTCCCCTTTTCCGAAGAAGAGGCCCGTGCTCCCCCTTAAGGACGTCCAGGGGAAGTCGTCCCATAGTTCATCGACCTGCAGTTTATGCTACTGCCGCCCTGTGCGGGCGGGGCGGGTCAAAACCGGAGGCCTTGGCAGCGCGCAATCGTCAACCGGTATGAGAAGCACTCAGCCTGCCAATAGACCTCTGCGACCACGTTGGGAATCGTGTTTTTATCGTATGCCAGGATCTTTGCGTTCGGATCAGATTTACAGACATGCTGGCTTGAACGCCGCCGCGGTGAGCCCACTGACAAGAACACTATCGGCGTACCCCGCCGGGAAGCTGCCGTTCGCCTCGGGCAGCTGCGGGTTAGGAAACGTCCTCCGACCGATTGGCGGGACTGAGGGTCGCTGACCGGCCAAAACCGGGCGCTCAGCTCATCGAAATACCTGTCGCATAGCCGCCGTTCGGACGGCCGCCTGGCCTTTGTTGCCAAGGCGGATAGCTTCCCGGAACATAGCCGACGAGCGATCAGGGAGACAGCGGCTTGGCGGAA
>Ga0302326_10032105_pt1 | contig 10472 bp, 6 predicted proteins | sample Palsa_T0_3_FD_202264 | JGI IMG/M metagenome (GOLD analysis project Ga0302326, IMG submission 202264) | Peat permafrost microbial communities from Stordalen Mire near Abisko, Sweden - Palsa_T0_3 | ecosystem: Environmental > Terrestrial > Soil > Palsa > Peat permafrost | place: Sweden: Abisko... | reverse complement strand
CGCGATCGGCGCCACCGCCATCGCGGCCGACGGATCGTCGAGCAGGTTCGCGATGAACATTCCCGGCACGGTGTATTCCTGGCCGCTCAGCTGGGAAAAGTGCATCTGCCACAAGTCTTCCAGGCCTGGCGAGGAGTGCAGCACCTGCATCGAGTCGGGTTCGCCGCCCTTGCGGGTGCCGTTGTTCATGATGGCCACGCGGGGGTGGGTGGCGTGGATCATGACCTCCGAATTCGAGGTGTTCTGCCCGTGATGCAGCCCCAGGAACAGGTCGACGGTGCCGATGCGGTTGATCGGGCACATCAGCTCGAATTCCTTGTTTTTGGTCAGGTCGCCCAGATGGACGGTGCGGAATTTTCCGAACGTGACGTAGACGCCGACCGACATCGGGTCCTCGGCGTTGGTCTGTCCGGGCTTGAAGCTCGCGCAATACGGATTTGGTGCGCCGGCGCCCGGCAACGCCGCCTTGATGGTCTCGCCGGCGGATGCCACGACCTGCACGTCGAGGCCGGCGACCGCGATCTTGTCGCCCGGTTTGGCGACCGTGTGCTTCGCGTTCGCGTAGAGCTGCGGGTAGACCTTGGCCAGGAATTCATCGACGGCGGGCGACGGCTGGACGTTCGGCCCATGGTCGATGAAATGGCGGATCGCGATGCGCTTGGCGAGTTCCGCCAGGCCGCCGTAATGGTCGCCATGCCAATGGGTGATGATCAGATTGTCGATCTGGGTCAGCCCGGCATCGCGGGCGGCCTCCATGATGCGCCCGGCATCCCGGATCGCCGCGTCCGGAGCGACGTTGCCGGTGTCGATCAGGAGCGATTCACCCGAGGGCGCGACGAACAGCGTGGCGTTCCCGCCTTCCACGTCGACCACATAGATGTCCAGGGTCGTGCGGGTCTGCGCCGCGGCGCCGTCGTGCCCGGCCTGCATCAGCAAGGCCGCCAAACCGGCGGCCGCGGTGAGCAACACATTCTTCCGCATGACAACCTCCCTGCCGGTCGATCGAGACTTGCACGTGCGTGCTCGCCCGCCGCGGCCGCATTCTCCGAATGACGCCGGAATGAAGCCGATGGTAGCAATTCGCGCGGGGCGCGGGAAGCCTTGCCGTCCGATGAGCCGGAAAACACTGCGAGCTAGCAAGGATCGGTGGGGGTCCAAATCACATTGATCGGAGCGGTCCCGTTCAGCGACGCGACGGTCCACCCGGGATACAGGTCGATTTCCAGTCCGTTGCCCTCGCCGATCACCCACAGGACGCCGCGCCCGGTCTCATAGGGTGCCGGGTATGGCATGGCGATGCGCTGCGGCACATCGCTCGCCTGAAACGCCGGCGACAGATAGGCCCCCGAACGGATGCGGACCAAACCGCCGGCGCTTCCCGGCTGCTTCGTCAGCGTGACCCAGGCGATCGGCGCCTTGCAGGCCTTGGCGTCTGCGGCCACCTGCTGCGAGGTTGCGGGATCGAGGGTGACTATTGCATTGGCGATCTCGCTCGGCGCCACCTTTGCGAGCGTCGGCTCGGATCCGCCGGCGGCCTGCGAAGCCTGCAAGCCCGATCCCGTCGATCCCGGCGCCACGACGGCACCCACGATTGCCCCCGTCAAGGCCGCTCCCGCCACCACGATCGCAAGGGCGCCGAATGCCGACGGTGATTTCGCAGGCGCGGGACCGTCGGGCTTGCCGCCCTGCGCCTGGCCCGTCGGTGCGCCTGCTGCTGCTCCTTGCATGATTGCATGTCCCCGGTTGACTGAGGTGATCGCGGACCCGTATCAGGGCGAGACGTGGATCGAACGAAGCTCGCGTCGCGCGAAATCGTTTTGCGGGTCGACGGCGAGCGCCTTGCGCAAATCCGCCACTCCCCTGTCGCGTTGGCGCAACAACAGATAGAGGGAGCCACGATACGCATAAGCGTTGGCATAGTCGGGATTGAGCTGGATCGCCTGATCCAATTCGTTGATAGCCGCCGTGTACTGGACGCCCATCATGCAGACAGGCGGGACGCCGCCGACAATCATGTTCGACCGCTGGCTGCCCCCTTTCGAGCAGGCTGCATAGCGCTTCTCCTCGAGCTTGGCCTCGGCAATCGAATTGAAATAGTGCGGGATCGGGTCTTTGGGGTCGAGAGAGGTGGCCTGCGAGAGGTCGCGCACGCCCTCCTCGGGGCGGCCGAGTTCCGTTTGCGCGCGTCCGCGCACTGCGTAGCCGAGCGACCATTTCGGGGCCAACTCGATCGTCTTCGTCGCGTCGGCAACGGCTCGATCGTACTGCCCGCCCATGACGAAGGCATCCGCCCGGAAACCGTAGGCATCGTCGTTGTTGGGGTCTTGGCTGATCGCCTCCGTATAGTCCTTGATGGCGAGATCCAGCTGCCCCTTGTCCTTGCGCAGATTGCCGCGCCGAACAAGCGTCCACGGCGAACGCGGCTCGAGGCGCAGCGATTCGTTGAAATCGGCGAGGGCGAGATCGGATTTGCCCATATTGCTATAGGCGTTGCCGCGCCGGCTCAGGGAATAGCTGTCCTTGGGGTCGATCCCCAGCGCGCTCGTGGAATCCGCCACCACTTCGGTCCACTGCCGCTTCACCTCGTAGGCCATGGCGCGCTCCTGGAAGCCGTAATGCAGCTTGGGATTGAGACGCAGCGCCTGGGTCGCCTCGGCAATCGCCTTGTCGGGCTGATTCTGAAGGCGGAAGACGGCGGAGCGGTTGGCATAGGCGAGCGGAAATGAAGCATCGGCGGCGATCACGTCGTCGAAGTCGCGCAGAGCCGCATCGAGATTGCCGACCGTGAGATATTCGAAGCCGCGATTATTTCTTGCCCAGGCGAGGTTGGTCTGCAGGCGGATGGCTTCGCTGTAGTGCTGGATGGACGGATCGTGCTGGTTTTTGTTGCTATAGAACCAGCCTTCATAATAATGGGCCCAGCCGAGATCCGTGCCGGTGACGCCGCTTTGAATGATGCGGTCGCAGGCCCCGATGCCCACATCCGGATAGGCGTCGGTCTTTTTGCACACCGGCCAGTCGACGGAATTCGCGGTGGTGTTCGCGGTCGCCGGCGTGTTGGCCGCCGGCGCATTGGTCGAAGGCTGGACCGGTGGCGGATCGGCGGGCCGCTGCGATGGGCTCCACAACGGGGGCCCGGCGATCGCCTCGGGGGTTTGCAGGTCGATCACCGCCGGCATCGGCCTGAGCCCCGCCGAGACCTTGCGGGCGATCTCGGCGCCGGCGGTCTTCGCAGCGGGAAGCATGGTGGGTTCGAGTCCCTGCAACATCTGCGCGCCGGCCGTAAACCCGAGCTGGTTGGCCACCGTGTAGCCGGCATAGGCCTTGACCAAATCCACCGGCGTGCCGGAACCGGACTGATAGGCCGCCGCGAGCCAGTAATGGCAGTAACCATAGGCGTATCTCGCACAAACCTGGAGCAGCGAAAAGGCGCGCGAGGTGTCGGTCCAGGGGGCGCGGACGAACCAGTAGTCGTACGCGAGATAGCCGAGCGCGACCACGGAATGACCCCGCTGGGAGGCCAGTTCGTACCACTTGAAGGCTTCGGAAGGATCCGACGGCTCCCCGTTTTCGTAGCGGCTCCACGCCCACTCCGCGATCATGTGCTGTATGTTGGTCACGCCCGCTTCCGCCGCGCGGTGCAGATAATCGACGGCTTTCGCCTCGTCCCTGGGGGCGCCGCCGAGGCCGCTGTCGTAGAACCAGGCGAGATGCGCCATGGCGACGGGATCCCCGGCGTCTGCGGACCGGCGCATGAGATCAAACGCCTTGGCGGGATCGCGAGTGCCGAAATCGCCGCTGAGATAGCCGGTGGCGGCGAGACGCATCGCGTAGGCATCGCCGGCGGCGGCGCCGTTCTCGATCAGCGTGCGTCCCTGCTGCACGTCCTTCGGCAACCCGTCCCAGCCCATGAGCGTGCCGCCGAGGAGCACATTCGCCTGGCGCTGTCCGGCGGCGGCCGCCTTTCGCAGCAAGTCTTGTGCGACGCGCACGCTGTCATAGGTGTTGGCGCCGAGATCGAGGAGGGCGAGCACCAACTGAACGTTGGGATCGTTGGCGTTGGCCGGCTTGAGCGCGTCGAACCCCTGCTGCCATTCGGAACGATAATAGGCCGCAAGCCCCGCCCTCAGCCGCGGCTGATCGGCCGCCGCAGAAGTCGCGAACGCCTTGCGATCGATCGTGACGATGCCGCGGACGGCAGGCGTCGGGTTGGCGTATTCGTTGGGGAAGTCGGGTGCGGCGCGCTTCGTCGCGGCGCAGTTCGCAGCGGACGCAGCGGCGGCGCAGTTCGCCGCCTTAGCCCAGGGGCCGCTGACAATCTGGGGCAGGCGGCCCGCCAACAGCCAGCCCGCAAGCAGCGCCGCAAAGGCCTGCGGCCAGACGAACCACGCGCGGCGATACCAGGGGTCGAACTGCCAGAAGGCAACGTGCAAGGCCGCGGTCCGGCCGACGAGTGCGGACATCAGCGATCTCCCATGGCAGCCTGGATATCGGTCATCTCGAGCCGGCCGATGTCGGAGGATGGATTGGCGGCGATGCGAACCGCCTGAGCCTCGCGCGCACGCTCGAGCAGCGTGCGCATGTCGCGCGCATTGCCCCAGGACTCGCTGCGCATGCGGCTCTCGATCCACGGCCTGAGCTTCGTCTCCAGCTCATCCGGCACGACGTAGTTCTGCCGCTTCGCCATCAGCCGCAGGATCGCGGCGAGCTCGCCGGTGCTGTAGGCCGGGAATTCGATCGTCTTGGTGAACCGGCTCGCGAGCCCCGGATTGCTGTCGACGAAGCGCCGCATCTCGTTGGGATAGCCCGCGACGATGACCACGATCCGGTCGCGGTTGTCCTCCATGAACTTGAGCAGCGTGTCGATCGCCTCACGGCCGAAGTCGCCGCCGATGTTGGACGTACCCGCGAGCGCATAGGCCTCGTCGATGAACAGGATGCCGTCGAGCGCCGACTTGCACACGTCGAGCGTCTTCGCGGCGGTCTGTCCGATATAGCCGGCGACCAGCCCCGACCGATCGGTTTCGATCAGGTGGCCTTTTCGCAGGACGTTGAGCGAACGGTAGATCTCGCCGAGCGCGCGCGCCACCTCGGTCTTGCCGACGCCGGGCGGCCCGGTGAAGACCATGTGCCGGCTGATCGGCGCGACCGCGAGGCCCTGGTCGCGGCGCATGCGCTCCACTTCGAGCCCGGCCATGAGCTTGTTGACCTCGTCCTTGACCGGTGCAAGCCCGATCATGTGATCGAGGGCGTCGAGCGCCTGATCGAGGGTTCGCTGCGGCGGCTCCGACGGCGCCACCGTGAGCCTTCGGCCGGCCGGGGCCGCCGGCGCCGAGGCTTGCGAACGGGTGCGAACCAGGGGCACGCCGGCGCGCTCGAAATCCACCATCTCGATCTTGTTGACGGCGGCCGACGGATCGGTGGAAACGCGCATCGCCTGGGCCTCGCGCGCCTTCTCGAGCAGATTGCGCATCTCGCGGGCGTTACCCCAGTTATCGCGTCGCACTTGCGACTCGAGCCAGGGGTTGAGGCTCGTCTCGAGCTCGTCGGGCAGTTCGTCCTGCTGGCGTTTTGCCATCAGCCGCAGGATTGCAGCCAGCTCGGCCGGCGAATAACTCGGAAAATTGATCGTCTTGCTGAAGCGGCTGGCAAGCCCCGGATTGGTCTCGATGAAATGCCGCATCTCGTTGGGATAGCCGGCCACGATCACCATCAGGCGGTCGCGGTTGTCCTCCATGAACTTGAGCAGCGTGTCGATCGCCTCGCGGCCGAAGTCACCGGTCGAGCCCGGCGGACCCGCCAGCGCATAGGCCTCGTCGATGAACAGGATGCCGTCGAGCGCCGACTTGCAGACATCGAGCGTCTTCGGGGCGGTCTGGCCGATATAGCCGGCGACCAGGCCTCCGCGGTCGGTCTCCACCACGTGGCCCTTGCGCAGGATATTGAGCGACCGGTAGATTTCGCCGAGCGCGCGGGCCACCTCGGTCTTGCCGACGCCGGGCGGACCAGTGAACACCATATGCCGGCTGACCGACGGCATCGGCAGCCCCTGCTCGCGCCGCTTGCGCTCCACTTCGAGCCCCGCCAGCAGCTTGTTGACCTCCTCCTTGACCGGACCCAGCCCGATCATCCGGTCGAAGTCGTCGAGCACGTCGTCGGCCGTCCGCACATTCGGCACCGAGGAGCTGACATTGAGCCGGCGCCCCGGCGTGTAGGACTGCCCGGCGGGAACGAGCCCGAACCGCTGCGGATCGGTCGCGAGCAGCATCGCGATGTAGGTGAGCCCCGCTCCCACCAGGAAGATCAGCACTATGATGATGAGCTTCACCGCGGTCGCCCAGGTCATTCCGCCGGCGAACAGGGCGAAGGGACCGGACTGCGGATTCAAGATCCAGGTGCTGACGACCGCGGCGGCCACCGCCACGAAGAAGAAGCCGAGCATCGGCCGATCGGCGAAGAATCTCTTCATCGTTGAAATCTCTCCGTCAGCACGGGGGTCACGGCGCCCCGTGGACATTGGGCGAGGTGCCGCCTTCCCGTGTCGACGCGGATAAGCCGCGTGTTACAAAATCAACCCATCTGCTGGAGCAGATGCCCGTACATTGGTGCTGATCCCCTCGGTCATGGTTCTACGCTGGTGCGCGGCAACACGACGCAGATCGTGGACACATTCATTAGAGCTTACGGCCCGGGCCAAAGCAATACGATCCGCGCGGACTTGCGCTCGGCAAGTGCGACGTGATCAACGGACACCAGCCAATCGCGTGCACCCGCCCGTCAGCAGACGAAATCGGGTTGGCAGGCGACGGGCTTCCACGAAGTTGGATAACTCGTTTAGCCGCCCGGCTGGGCTCGGCGATGCCGGCTTGGCCGACAGGCTACTTTGGTATTACTGCCCGGCGCCGGTCCCATGGAGGCCTGTCGGCGCGGGCAGGAGGGACTCCGGGGTCGCCGCCCTACCTCATGAACGCTTCGGCTAGCGCAAACCCGTCGGGGGTGGTGCCACAGGCGCCGGAGGCGGTGTAACTGCCAGCGGATTGACGGGCGATGCCGGCGCGGCACCCGTGGTTGTCGACGAGTTCGGAGGGGACGTTGTATTAGCCGTATTCGAGACCGGTCCTTTGTAACCGTACACCAGCGTCACCACGAAGATCACTGCGATGACGGCGGCAATCCAAGGCCACATGGTGCCACCACCGCTGCCCTGTTCGAGATCGAGACGCCGGAGCTCGTCCGGATCGCGCGGGCGATCGGTCAGCGGGTCCGTGTGTTTAATTTCCGACATATCGCTTCTCCTTTTCGGCGTCACGTCCAATGGAACAGATTCGACGCGGATAAGGTTCCCCCCGAGACGCCTGATCCGCTGCTTCCCGCCCGTTCGCCGCATGGCCTGCCGGCGGGTTTGACGGCCGGGAGCGCACCCGGGCCTGCGCAAATTTGCCCTGATTCGGGTGCCCGACCATGCTATGATGATCCCGCAGTACGACGCAGTCGCCGCCCGTCCTGAGGAGGTTCGAATGCGTTTACAATTCATATTTGTTTGCGTCGGCGCCATGCTGATGGCCGCGCATGGGATAGCAGACGCTGCCCAGCGCAGCGACAGGATCGACGCGCTGCGGCAGATCGCGACCGACGTCGGACGCATTGTCAGCACGGCCTCGGTGTGCCGGGAAATGTCGTGGCCGCGGATCAAAGCCTTGACCGACGGGTTTTCCGGCCTGGTCAAGGCATCGGCCGCCAGCGGCGAAGAGTTTTCCTCGATACAGCAGGCCTACGATCAGAGCACCACCGAAGGCCAGCTTAGCGTGAGCAGCAGGCAGACCGATTGCGCCGCGGCCGTCCGCGATCTCGCCGACCTGGAGCGCGCCGTCGCCTCGCAGGCGCTGGCCGCGGCCGGCCCAGGCGCCCCTCCGGATCATGCCCGGACGGCGACCGCCGCCTCCCCGCCCCCGATCCAGGCGACAACCGGGGCCGCGCCGCCGCCGGAAGCCCGCAGGCGCGACCGGTAGTGCCGACATAACGCTGGTTGCAGCCAGGAAAGTCGTTGGGAGGGAGGATGATCATGGTGGAGCGTCGTTCGACCGTCGCCGTTGTGGCCGCAACGGCCGCGGCGCTGATGCTGACGTTCGGCACCGTTCGAGCGTCGGAGGACGCGAAGTACCCCGACTGGAAGGGCCAGTGGAGCCGGGTCATCGTGCCGGGGATAGGGGGCCAGGGTGCTTTCGATCAGACCAAGCGCTTTGGACCCGGGCAGCAGGCGCCGCTGACGGCGGAGTATCAGAAGATCCTGGAGCGGAGCATGGCCGACCAGGCCAACGGCGGACTGGGCAATTACCCTACCGCCCGGTGTCTCCCCAGCGGCATGCCGCGCATGATGACATTCGGCGCGCAGGAATACGTCATCACGCCGCAGACCACTTACATCCTGCTCGAGTGGGACCACGACCGCCGAATCTTCACCGACGGACGCGGCTGGCCCGAGGAGATCGAACCGACCTATGGCGGTTACTCGATCGGCAAATGGGTCGACGAGGACGGCGACGGCCGCTACGACGTGCTCGAGGTCGAGACGCGCGGCTTCAAGGGGCCCCGCGCCTACGACGCATCCGGCCTGCCTCTGCACTTCGACAATCAGTCGGTTTTCCTGGAGAGATTCCACCTCGACAAGGCCGACCCGAATATTCTTCATGACGAAGTCACCGTGATCGACCACGCGTTGACGCGGCCTTGGACCGTCGACAGAAGATACCGGCGCCACCCGGATTCGCGCCCGAACTGGCCGGAGAGCTATTGCACGGAGGGCAACAACGAGATCGCCATCGGCAGGGAAAACTATTTCCTGAGTGCCGACGGGTTCCTGATGCCCGCCAGGAAGGATCAGGCGCCGCCCGATACGAGATATTTCAAGCAAACGCGGAAGTGACGATCGCGCGCATTCGACGGGTCTTGCGACCGGCGATGCGCCGGGCAACCCTTGTCATCGCCCGGCTTGACCGGGCGATCCAGTAAACACCGACCGTGAGTACTGGATTGCCCGGGTCAAGCCGGGCCATGACACCTATAGGGTCAGCCTAATCAGAATACGTCCTAAGCGGCCCCGGACAGGTTTTGGTTCTTGATCGGCAAGCCGCGGATGCGCTTGCCGGTCGCCGCGAAGATCGCATTGGTGACCGCGGCCGGAATGATCGCCGCGCCGGGTTCGCCGATGCCGCCCCATTTCGTGCCGCCCGTGAGCGCGAGGTGCACCTCGGTCTTCGGCGCATCTTTCAGGCGCACGACCGGGTAGGTATCGAAGTTGCCTTGCTCGACGCTGCCGTTCTTGACCGTGATTTCGCCGAACAGCACGGCGCTGAGGCCGTAGATCATGCCGCCTTCGAGCTGCATCTCCACCGTGCGCGGATTGACGGTGTGGCCGCAATCGGCGGCGATGACCACCCGATCGACCTTGAGGTCGCCCCTGGCATTTATGCTGATCTCGGCGATCATGCCGACGATGGAATCGTAGCATTCATGGATGGCGAGGCCGCGGCCCTTTCCGGCCGGCATCGGCTTGCCCCAATCGCCCTTTTCCGCGAGCGTGTCGAGGACGTGCAGGAAATCCGCACGATGCGCGAGCAGCCCCCGGCGGAACTCGTAGGGATCCTGTCCGGTCTCGTGCGCCAGTTCGTCGATGAAGCTCTCCATGAAAAAGGCGTTCTGGCAGTGCCCCGGCGCGCGCCACGGTCCCAGCGGAACCGACGTGTTGGTCAGGACGGATTCGACCCTGAGGTTGGGGAAATTGTAGCTCGTCGTGGCCAAGCCCTGGATCGTTTGCGGTTCGAGGCCATTCTTGACGGCGGCCGGATTGGCGGAGCCTGCCGAGGTGCGGCAATCGAATGCGAGCGGCGCTCCATCCGCCGCAAAGCCCGCCCGGAAGCGGATCGCGGCCTGGGTGCGATAGCGGCCGTGGCGCATGTCCTCCTCACGCGACCACACCAGCTTGACGGGCTTGCCGATCGCCTTGCTGATCGCGACGGCCTGCGCCACCTCGTCGGGCCGCAGCCGGCGGCCGAAGCCGCCACCGGAAAACGTGTTGTGGATGTAGACATTTTCCGGCTTCACGCCCGCCGCCTGGGCGGCGAACTGGAGGGCGACGTCCGCGTTCTGGGTGCCGACCCACACATCGACACGGCCGTCCCGCACCTGCGCCGTGCAATTGAGCGGCTCCATGGTGGCGTGCGCGATGATCGGAGCCTCGTAAACGGCCTCGAACACCTTGGCAGCGGCCGGCATTGCGGCATCGACGTCGCCGTCATGGCGCGCGACGGCGCCACGCTTGCCGAGGGCGTCCAGGTAGGTCTTGCGGAACTGGGTGCTGTCGGCGGTGGCGGCGGCGCCCGCATCCCACGCGATCGCAAGCGCTTCGAGCGCCCCCTTCGCGCGCCAATAGCGATCCGCGATCACGGCCACCGCATCCGGAAGCTTGACCACCT
>Ga0302326_10032104_pt1 | contig 10473 bp, 9 predicted proteins | sample Palsa_T0_3_FD_202264 | JGI IMG/M metagenome (GOLD analysis project Ga0302326, IMG submission 202264) | Peat permafrost microbial communities from Stordalen Mire near Abisko, Sweden - Palsa_T0_3 | ecosystem: Environmental > Terrestrial > Soil > Palsa > Peat permafrost | place: Sweden: Abisko... | reverse complement strand
CCTCTGCCGCGAGCTCCAAAAGTTCCACTGCCCGAGCGGCGCCCATAGATGGCAGCTCCACCGGCAATCCCCGCTCCATCCGGGCACTCGCCTCGCTTCTCAGATTATGGCGCTGGGCCATTTTCCTGACGATCGCTGGATCGAAAACAGCGGATTCCAGCAGTATTTCACTGGTGCCAGGGCTGACCTCTGTGGCCTCTCCTCCCATGACGCCAGCGAGCGCCACGGGACCGCTTTCATCAGCAACCACGAGATCCTCGGCAGTTAATTTTCGCAGCACGCCGTCGAGCGTGAGGAGCTTCTCGCCTGCCTGTGCCATGCGCACACTTATAGGCAATTTTACCTTGGCAGCGTCAAAAGCATGCAATGGTTGTCCAAGCTCGAGCATGACGTAGTTGGTAACATCAACAACCGGCCCAATGGCCCGAACCCCGGACGCCCTCAACCGGGCTGCTATTTCCGACGGAGTAGGTGCTGCTTGGTCGACTCGGACTCGCAACAACATATACCTTTGCGCTAATGGTCCTTTTTCGATCGCTGGTCCGTCAGGCGTTGGCTTCAGCGCTTTGGGGTTATAATTCACGAGTTCTGCCGAAGTCATGGCGGCTACCTCCCGCGCCAAACCCTCGACGCTTTGCAGGTCAAATCGGTTTGCCGGGGTCTTCAGGTCAATAACCGACTCAGTCGGAAATATGTCGCACAATCTTGCACCGACCTCAGTATCGGCTGCCAGATCCATAATGCCCGTATGGTCGCGGCCCAAAGCCAGTTCCAACTCGCTGCAAAGCATGCCTTCACTCACTTCGCCTCGCAGCTTTGCAGCCGAAATTCGATCCCCGCTTGGCAATAGCGTACCGATTTGAGCAACAGCCACTTTCATACCGGTTTTTAGGTTGGGAGCGCCACAAACTATATGTAAATTGCCCTGTCCGGTCTCGACTTCGGCCACTCTGAGTCTATCCGCGACCGGATGTTGCGCAACTTTTTTAACCAGGCCTACTATTACCTTGGTATCAATCGGCTTTGTAACAATAAGTTGTTCGACTTCAATTCCGGCACGCTCAAGAGCCGTGACTATTTCTGAATCGCTGAGTATTGTGCGACGTAGCCATTTTTGCAACCAAGTTGAAGATACCTTCATGCCAGTTGACCCACTCGTTCACCAGTTGATCTTCGTAAACAGTCAAAATTCGTCATTGCTAGAATTGCTCTAGGAATGTCAATGAAGGACGCCAAAATTCACGTACGTCGCCCACTCCGTACTTGATGGCTGCGATCCGCTCGGGCCCGAAGCCAAATGCGAAACCACTGTATTTGTCTGAATCGATGCCAACGTTTTTTAACACGGCAGGATGTACCATGCCCGCGCCACCCAACTCTACCCAACCTGTGCCCGTGCATAACCTACAACTACCACCGTTTACTATACCCGTCCCGTGGCAAATGACGCATGTTGCATCCATTTCAACACTTGGCTCAGTGTACGGGAAGTAATTGGGCCGCAACCGCAACTGCGTGTCCGGGCCAAGCAACCCGCGCATCATAGCCTCTAAGGTACCTTTTAGATCAGTGAGGCTAATGCCTTCATCCACAACCAGGCCTTCTATCTGATAAAACATCCAGGAGTGTCGTGCATCCTCATCTTCGTTCCGATAAACTTTGCCAGGAGCCACTATCCGTATTGGCAAATTATTCTTATTTTCTTCCATAAACCTAATCTGGATGCCAGATGTGTGAGTGCGCGGCAATGTCCCGCCATCCAGGTAAAAGGTATCTTGCATGTCACGCGCGGGGTGGTCCTTGCCGACCAAAAGAGCCTCGAAGTTATACCATTCCGTCTCTACTTCTGGCCCCTCTGCCACCTGGTAGCCCATCTGCCAGAACAGCCATACCAGCTCGTCAAGGGTCTGGCTGACAGGGTGCCGGTGTCCCAAGCCTGGGTCAATTCCTGGCGCCGTCACATCAATAGGACGTGACAAGGTATCGGCTACTTTCTTCTTTGCCAAAGCTTTCTGCCGTTGAGTGAGGGCATCCTCAACTAACAATCGCAGTTGGTTCGCGACCTTGCCCGCCTGCGCTCGTTCCGCGGCCGGGAGTGTCCCCACCGATTTCAGCTGCTCGGTCACCAAACCTTTGCGGCCCATGTAGCGAACACGCAAAGCTTCAAGTTCGCCCTCATCACCAGAAGCCGCTATCGCTTTTAGAATGTCTTCTCGATCTACGGCCACCTAAGCCTCACATAACCTTCCAAGATCACGAGCATTAGTGCCAGTAGTATAGCATCAAGCACACCCAGCTGATGAAGTGAACCAAGCGCAAGCAATCCTGTCAGCCATCCGCCGATCAAAAGGCCCTGTCTCCACGAATATCGCAGGCGGTTCACACCCGCTGCGTGCACGTGCAAAAAGGTCTTCAGCGTATAAAGCCCAACCGTCATGAGCGCGGCCAGATCCAAAAACATCACAACAAACCAAGCCGTGACCCCTGCTGGGCCAATGGTCAACGGATTGGTCAAAACCACGCTCGTCACGAGTCCAGCCGTAGAGACCAACGCCCACACAATCAGGATGCTAAGATAACCCAGCACTGTCACGAACTATGCTCACACGTATTAATGAGCTCATTATCTCACTGTGGCGCCGACTGAGGCAATGGAATAAAAAAACACTGGTCTTTAGGATCCAAGACCAGTGTTTTTGAAATGATTGCAGGAGTTACGGGGCGAGATGAACCGCCCAAATGGTGTGTAATTGGCGCCAGTCGCCCCGTAGGTATCTCTACCCAGATGGCGTTTGTTACTTACTTTTTGGAGTAATTTAACGTTTGTTTTGAGTAAAGATGGTTTTTTTGGACTAGCCGAGCGCAATTTGATTTTACTTGCTTCGGACTGAGTCCGGTTACTTCCCGCTTGCCCCGAAGGGTGGCTGGAAGCAATCGGCTACAATCATTGATTATAACCGTTTGCTTCCAGCTACCTTCAAGTAAACTCGTCGTGTCATCTTGGTATGGACCCAAAATGGGAGTTTTATGCGGACCCTTGTAGGGTAGACCCGGGTTAGAAATAAGGGGGATACCTCTAACCGGGATCTACCCTACACGGATGCGAAGTTCCAGGCAGGAGAAGTTGAGAACTGAACTTTCAACGAACTACAGATAACTTAGCACAAGAGGAATGAAATGTCAATAAGTCCGTACCTCAATCCCCCATCGATGGCTTAATAGCTATGCATAAGTATTAAACGACATAATTGGTGACCACGTTTGATATTAATGATTGAGTCTAATTGTAATAAATACAACACTTATGCACAAAATTTACAGATGTAATTAGCATTTTTTAATCGGCTAACAAATATTGAATGACAAATGTCAATAATTAGCCTCGGTCATGTATACTAATGACCATGTCAGCTCAAACTGAACCCATCCAAATGGAAAAACTCCGCTTCCTAAGCTCCGATCAGGTTCAAAGCTTGGCAGCCCAGTATGGTACGCCGCTCTTTGTTTACAGTGAAGCTATCTTGGGGGAGAAAGCCAAGGAAGCTTTATGTTTTACCGCTCCATACGGACTAACTGTCCGCTTTGCCATGAAGGCTAATCCCTTGGCGGCCGTGCTTAAAGTATTCGACAATTTAGGTATCCAGATTGACGCCAGTTCCGGCTACGAAGCCCATCGTGCCATCCTAGCGGGGGTTAAGCCTAACCACATCATGCTGACGTCTCAGGAGCTGCCAGACGACTTAGAGTCACTAGTAGCCATGGGCGTAAAGTTCAACGCTACTTCACTCCACCAGCTCGAAGTATATGGGCAAAAGCACCTGCGGCAGGCGCTCGCAGTCAGACTCAACGCCGGCCTGGGGTCAGGTTATCGGCCAGGAGTTAGCGTTGCCGGACCAGGTGCCAGCTTTGGTATCTGGCACGAACACGTAGGCCAGGCGCGCAGCATTATCAAAAAGTACGACCTGACGGTCGATACCGTCCATAGCCACATTGGCTGCGGCAACGATCCCATACTGTGGCACCAAGCTGCCAAGCTCACGCTAAGGCTAGTCTCTCACTTTCCCAGCGTCACAACTCTCAACTTAGGTGGAGGGTTCAAAGTTGCGCGAATGTCGGATGAAACGGCCACGGATCTCGGACCGTTAGGCGAAGGTGTGTCGGATCTGCTGAGTGCCTACGCCGACCACACCGGTCGCAAGCTGCACCTTGAGATAGAACCGGGAACGCTCCTGACGGCGAATGCTGGAGCACTCATTACCCGAATCCAAGATATGGCCAATACGGGTCGGGACGGATACAGCTTCCTCAAGCTCGATACCGGCATGAACGACATCATGAGACCGGCCCTTCACGCCAGCCAACACCCAATCATCATCTTGAACGAACGTGCGTATAACCCGCACAGTTACGTGGTCGTGGGTCACAACTGTGAATCGAGTGACCTGCTGACCCCGTCGCCAGACGACGCGGAGTCGCCGGAACCGCGAACTTTGCAGGAGGCCTCCATCGGCAACATCGCCGTTATCGAGGGAGTGGGCGCCTATTGTTCGGCCATGCGTTTGGTTGGTTACAATTCTTTCCCCACGCCAAACGAAGTCTTGGTTACCTCAGCTGGGGACTTCAAATTGATTCGTCGTCGACAAGAACTGACCGACCTTACTCAATCCGAAATACGTTAGGACCAAACCGCATTAGATAAGACCTAGGAGCTCTTTTACTTGCGCCAGCTTGGCGTTCGCCAATTCTGAAGCTCGCCACCATCCATGCTCAAGCGCTTTATCGATCCGTTCGTTGCCATCTTTCATAAGCTGATGGTAGGTCTGCTGAAGTGGCTTAATCGCGTGAACTACCACATCCGCCAAATCGTCCTTGAATTCGCCATAGCCTCTCCCCGCATACTTGGACTCCAGCTCCTCGATAGATTTTTCGGTCAAAACGGACATAATGACCAGCAAGTTCGTTAGGGCCGGCTTATCCGCACCTGATGCCACCTGGCTTCCCGAGTCGGTAACGGCGCGAGTCACTTTCTTTCGAATAATCTTCTCGTCGTCGTGCAGCAATATGTTACCCGAATCGTCGTGGTCACTCTTGCTCATTTTTTTAGTTGGATCTTGCAGGTTCATGATGCGAGCTCCCTCAACTTGCACCGTAGGAGATGGTACCTTAAACGTCGCACCGTGGATGTTGTTGAAGCGCGTGGCGATATCACGAGTAAGCTCAACGTGTTGCTTCTGGTCCTCGCCAACCGGTACTTCATCGGCATCGTAAAGCAAAATATCGGCAGCCATCATCACCGGATAATCGTACATTCCTACCAATTGACCGTCGGCTCCCCCTTTCTGAACCTTGTCCTTGAACTGTGTCATTCGATTAAGCTCGCCCATCGTCGCGTAGTTATTCAGAATCCATGTGAGCTCGGAGTGAGCCGGCACCTGCGATTGCATGAAAATATACGAGTGGTCGTGGTCAACGCCGCACGCCAATAGCCAGGCCACTGCTGCGCGACTGTCGCGCAGGAGCTCTTTCGGATTAGGCCGCGACGTTAACGCGTGCAAGTTGGGCACAAAAAAGAAGTGCTCACGTTCGGGGTCAGCGCTCATCTCACCCCACCGCTTCATCGCGCCGATATAATTGCCCAGAGTTACCGATCCGGTCGGCTTTATTCCCGATACCACACGTTTCATTCCTTGCACCTTCTTTTACCCTTAACTATACAGGCGGCCCAAACGTCCTCGCAAACTTGTGCTGCAGATTTGGAACATAACCGAGACCCGCTTACCTATGCTCCTCGAGCTGACAAGGTTTCGTTCGTCACTTGGCCGAGCGCCCACTCAAAAATGACCCGGCCATCATCTGGTGATAATTCGGGATGAAACTGCAAGCCGACTATTGGCCGGTCCACGTGGCGCAGAGCTTCAACACCGGCGTCCGAGGTGGCCACCACTATTAGCGGCTCTTCTACGTCCTTCACGGCCCAGCTGTGACGCTCGGCAACCTTAGCCGTGGGCTTACCGCCCATACTAAACCGCAGCGTCGGATCGCTTATCCTAATCGTCCGCCTTCCATTTGATACCAGCGGCATTTTACCCAGCCGACCCCCGTATACGCTGGCGATGAGCTCCATCCCGGCACAGATGCCAATCAGCGGCCCATCATGAGATTGAACCAGCTGGCGTTCATGAGCATAAAATCTCGGCGAGCCAAGGACGTAATGCGCATGGCTACCCGATAGAACTACCACCTCGTCTTTCCCTATCCCCTCCACGTCATCGGGGGCCACAACCCGGACCGATCCGTAGTGAGCACAAAGTTTTCCTAGCAACTTCAGGTGGCGGCTCCCATTGTCGACGATGACTATCTTCATGCTTCTATTCTTCCTTCTGCGGCTTGTCTAGCGCAAGCGGATCGACGAATGGACGGGTGTCGGCAATCTTAACGACGTCTTTATCGATTTTCTTTAGCTCTTTGTGGGCACTATTGAAATGATTAACAGTAGTGCCAAGCGAGTTGCCTAATTTTTGCATATAGGCTTCATGGGCCACGAGATGCTGCCCCAGCTCCCCTACCCGCCGCTGGATCCCTTTTGCCTGTTCTTCAATTTGCAGGCTTCGCAGGCCTTGTATGACCGTCTGCAAGTAGGCCATGAAGCTGGTCGGGCTGACAATAATGACGTGTTTATCGCGGAAGGCGTACTCAATGAGATCTCGGGCATTCGTTTTTAGGGTGCCCACCTTGTTAACCAACAGGTCGTAGTAGATCGCTTCGCTCGGAATAAACATGAACGCAAAATCCATGGTGTCTTCGCCCGGTCGAATATATTTGGATGTCTCGTCGATCCGATTTTTCAGATCATACTTGATCGCCTTTACCAACGCCTCTTGCTTATCCTTGTCCTTCTCCTCAACTAATCGGTTGTAATTCTCCAAAGAAAATTTTGAATCAACCGGCAGCACCAAGCCACGGTCCAAGCGAATAATGGCATCAACTATCTCGCCGTCAGCAAACTTGTACTGCAATTCAAAACGTTCCGGCGGCAGCACATTCTCCAACACGCTCTGCAAGAAGTATTCGCCCAACACTCCTCTTTGCTTGGGGTTCTGGAGGGTATTCTGCAGGAGCTTCAGCTCGTCTGTGATACTCAGAACCTGTTTGTTACTGGCCTTCAGTTCCGTAAGGTCTCGGGTTACCTCGCCAATAAGTCGGCTTGATGCGGCAAACTGTTTTGTCATAACGTCCCGCATTGACTCACTCGACTTATCGAGCCGATCTGTAAGCGTCGTGTGAATCCCCTGCAAGTCTTGTTTGATTAGACCGAGCGCGGTGTCAGATTTCATCTCCACCCTTAGGGCATCCATCTGTCGCTTCATACCTGCGACAACCCACACAAACCCGGCCAAGATCACAACTAATAACAGGGCAAGTAAGCCGTACAACATCATGAAACTAGTATAGCAGTCAGTCTATATACCGTACAGTAGCCGAACGGCCAGGGTTAGACGAGCTCCTTTAACAGCGAATCGACACCCCGTTCAAAAGCCGTTTCATCCTTAAGGCTTAGCGGCGTAAATAATTTCTTCTGACAATCCGCGATCACCATGGCGGCGTCATAAACAGCCTGCTCCCCTTTTGGCGTTAGACTCAAAAGATTCTGCCGCTTGCTGCGTGGGTTCGGGCGCTGCAAAACAAGCCCCCGGCCGGCTAGGACTTCGGCTTGTTTAGTTACAACCGCCGGTGTGACATCCATCGCACCGGCAAGCTCCCGCTGGCTTGTCTCGCCCAAAGCGAGCAGCCCATTTAGTACCCGGAACTGAGAAAAGGTCAGTGCGAAACTGACCTTTAGCTCTGTTTCCACCTCACGCTCGAGACTGTTTGCGACTCGGGCAATTTTGTTGAGAAGAGATTTCTCGAACTGAGAATTCCTTACCTGCACTTTGGACTCCTCAAACAATATACCCCTAAATAGTTTAGGGGTCAACTATAAGCCGGGTATTTATGGTCACCCCTCCCCTTTCTATCTGGAGGATGGGACTATAAAAGCATCGAAAAGCTTACCGATCGCGGCAAAACCTATCACCTATGGCGATGAAATCCCTAACTTATCCCCACCATGTGCACAGGGCGAAGTTCAAAAAACCGAACATACGTCAATTTTATGTCGGCGCGCTTTGACAGACTACCGCTATTCTATTTGCTGATGTTTGCAGCGAGAAACTTATTTGCCTCGAGCCAGGCATCAGCCGCGGCGGCCTCATTGTATGCGAAACGATTCGTGTCGTTAAAGAAAGCATGGCCACAGTCCGGATAGATCTTGGCCGCAAAGTTCACGTTGGCAGACTTCATGTCTTGCTTTAGTTTCTCAAGTCCATCGATTAGCCGCTCATCATTGGCACCATAAAACGCCAAGACAGGGCACTTGATCTTCTTCAGGTCGTCAGAGGAAAAGTCCGAGTGGCCGTAAAAAGGAACCGCAGCCTTTAGGCGAGGCTCATGGACAGCCAAGCTGAAGCTGTAGGTCCCGCCAAAGCAAAACCCTGTAATAGCGACCTTTCCATCCACTTGGGGCTGATCCTGAAGATAGTCAAAACAAGCCTGGACTCGACTCGCCGTCTTCTCACCAAAACCAGGTGCCTGCAATGGGGCCATCAACTGTCGTATCTTCGGCTGTGCCGCGTTGCGCCTTGCTGGGTCGAACAGCTCCTCCTGCAAGTCCCCGACTAGCTCTGCCGTAATACCACTATCGCTAAGTAAGTCGGGGGCTACCACTAGGTATCCTTCCTTAGCAAAGCGACCGGCAACATCCTTTATATGAGGAGCCAGGCCCCAAACTTCGTGAATTACTATCAGGCCACCTTTGACCGTGCCCTCCGGCTCCACGACATATGCCGGAAATGAGCCACCTGATTCAAGTTCAATCATCTTACTTGCCATATCTTCCTCTTGCATCGCACTTATTCTCGTTTCAATCTAACACAAAGCAGCACTGTCGATAAATGATTTATGTGGGCGACAAATCAGCGTAAAAATTCGCAGTTAGTATTGTCAAAAAACCATATTAATAACTTATTAAGTAGGAGAAATTTTAAAACAAATCATAATAATAGATCATGTATATCTTATGTAATTGCCCTATATATCATAATTATGGCGTCCGACGTATCGATATTAGTCATTTAATCAACCGTAATCGTGCTTTGTGGCCAATTAATATCGCTGTTTCTCGGTCAACGTCCACGATAATATAGCAGAACGGGCAACCTGAACAAAAAAAGCGAACAATCAATATGACTGCTCAGCCAGATAGGATCCTAACTCTAGGTCAAGTTATTGGTCGTCCTGTGCGGCCAGCTTCGGAACTGGCGCGGTCCCCTCTAAAAGTTTGGAGTAGCGATTTAAGAACTATGCCTACAAACCCATCGTCGGCGTCGAGAGAATATCGCCGCTCACACAAATCGCCGTATCGCCCTCTCCAGTGTTGGCTTGAAGTCCTTGATAATCGGCCACTGGTTCTTTGGTAGGAACTGTTGCAGCTCACCGCTAAAGTTAATACTTGTCCCCGTTACGAGCGGCAATATCTCTCGAAGCTGAGTCTTTTGCTTGGGCGTGATGAGCCCTCTCTGGAGTAAGAAGTATAGGTCGTAGAAGTCACGCGGCTTCTTTCGGTCTTGCAGTGCTGCAAGTTTACCCTCGACTAACTGCTCCTGGGCCAAAGAATTGATGATGTACGGCGGCGCAAAGTCACCCGCAATGGTATCGGCTTGTCCGACCAGCTCACGCTCTCGAAAGGATATTTCAAAGCGTAGGCGCACAGTCGAAGGACCTAGCTTAAAATCAACTATGGCTAGACAGCCGCCACTCGTCTTTTTCGACTCGACGATCTCTGAATCGATCCCCTCTCGGTTTACTTCAATGAGGGTGCCGAGCACGGCCTTTTCAATCTCGTCTATATCATGCAAGGTCGAGCCAAAATCCAAGTCCTCTGAGAAGCGCGGGCTCCCGTACACGATGCGTAAAGCCGTACCACCTTTGAAATAAATCTCTTCGGTTTGGGGCTGCTGATAGAAGTACGACAGAAATAGGTGCTGCATGTACTCACGCCGGACGTTGAGCTCAGTGGTTTGGTACTTCACGGCCAGTTTTGAAATAACACTATCAGCTATCATAGGTAGTCCTTCACCAGCGCATCGAGCTTTTTCTTGTTATACAGCTTGGCATATTGTTTGAGCTTTTTCTTCTCGAGAGAGCCTTTCTTAATAAACAGCCGATCATTCTCTGGCTTTCTCCCAAGCGCTACAAAGTACAGATAATCAACGAGAGCTTTCTCGGGCTCTGCGATGAGAAAAGACTTGTTAGTTCCATTAAAATCTATATTGTTGCTCTTTGCTGAAACGTCAGTACCAGGCTTCACGAGCATGTACCCCGTATATGCCGACTTCTTAATACTGTAATACGCAAACGGCACACTATCAGGCGTAA
>Ga0302326_10032102_pt1 | contig 10473 bp, 8 predicted proteins | sample Palsa_T0_3_FD_202264 | JGI IMG/M metagenome (GOLD analysis project Ga0302326, IMG submission 202264) | Peat permafrost microbial communities from Stordalen Mire near Abisko, Sweden - Palsa_T0_3 | ecosystem: Environmental > Terrestrial > Soil > Palsa > Peat permafrost | place: Sweden: Abisko... | reverse complement strand
TTCCGGGCCAGGCGCTGCACGCGTGGCGCCTGCGCTTTCGCCATCCAGCGACGCGCAAAGAGCTCGCGTTCGAAGCCGCGCCGCCGCCCGCATACGAACGAGCGCGAGAGATGCTGCGCGGATGATTGCCACGTCAGACGCCTTTACGTTGCGCGCGCGCAGCGGCTCGGCGCGCCGCGGAACGCTGCGCCTCGCGCACGGCGTCGTCGAGACGCCGGCCTTCATGCCCGTCGGCACCGCGGCGTCCGTGAAGGCGCTGACGCCGCGCGATCTGCGGGAGCTCGGCGCGCAGATCATCCTTTCGAACACGTATCACTTGTGGCTGCGACCCGGGCTCGAAACGATCGTCGCCGCCGGCGGACTGCACGCGTTCATGGCGTGGGACGGTCCGATCCTCACCGACAGCGGCGGCTTTCAAGTTTTCAGCCTCGAATCGCGCCGCGTCCTCGACGACCACGGCGTGCGCTTCCGCTCGCATCTCGACGGGAGCGAACGCCACTTCACGCCCGAGAACGTCGTCGCGTTTCAGGAAGCGCTCGGCGTCGACGTCGCGATGGCGCTCGACGTCTGCGTCAAGCTGCCGGCAACGCGAGAGGAGATCGACGAAGCGGTCCGGCGTACGACCCTCTGGGCGCGTCGCTGCGCCGCGGCGCGAACGAACGCGCAGACGCTGCTCTTCGGGATCGTGCAGGGCGGCCTCGACCGCGATGCGCGCGCGCGCAGCGCGCAGGATCTGGTCGCGCTCGATCTCCCAGGCTACGCGATCGGCGGGCTCTCGGTCGGCGAATCGCGCGACGAGATGGAGCAGATGACGCGCGTGACCGCGGCCCTGCTCCCCGAAGAACGGCCGCGCTATCTGATGGGCGTCGGCACCGTCCCCGACATCCTCGGCGCGATCGATGCGGGCGTCGACATGTTCGACTGCGTCTATCCGACGCGCTGCGGCCGAACCGGCCGCGCGATGACGCGCTCGGGCGAATTCAACATTCGAAACGCCGGATTCGTTCGCGACTTTCGTCCGCTCGATGAGCGCTGCAACTGCGCGGTCTGCACCACCTTCACGCGCGCGTACATCTCCCATCTGTTCCGCGCCGACGAAATGCTCGGGCCGCGGCTGCTGTCGTACCACAACCTGGCGGTGTTGCTATCCCTCGTGAGCGAGGCTCGCGCCGCCATCGAGCGCGACGAATGGGGCGCCTTTAAAGAAGCGACATCCCGTCTACGTTTCGACTCCGGGTCAGCTACGCTGCCCCTTCGCTCAACGTGACAGAAGCTGGGCGGCGCAGACCGATCGTGAGCACGGCCGCCGCCGCCACGAGGCACAGCACCGCCGAAAGATCGAAGGCGCGATCGTAGCTGCCCGACGTCGTCCGAATGACGCCCGCGACGAGCGCGATCGAGGCGGCCCCGAGCTGATGCCCCGCCGAGATCCAGCCGAAGACGATCGGGCCTTCTTCGCGCCCGAACGCATCGATCGCGAGGCGAACGGTCGGTGGAACCGTCGCAACCCAATCTAAGCCGTAGAACATCGCGAACAACGGAAGACCGAACACGCCGCTGACGCCGAAGGCGATCGGCACGAAGAAGAGCGAGAGCCCGCGCAGCCCATAGTACCAGAAGAGCAGATGCCGGCTATCCCAACGATCGGTCAACCATCCCGAGAGCGTCGTCCCGACGAGATCGAAGGCGCCCATCATCGCAAGGTAGCCCGCGGCGCGGACCTCGGGGATGCCGTGATCGCCGCAGGCCGGGATGAAGTGCGTTCCGATGAAGCCGTTCGTGCTCGCGCCGCAAATGAAAAACGTGCCGAAGAGTATCCAGAAATCGCGTTTTTTCGAAGCGCGGGCGAGCGCTCCAAAGGCGGTGGCGAGCGGGTTCGCGCTTCGCAAGAGCGGCGAGTCGTCGCTCGGGGCGCCGGGTCGCGCGCCGTAGGGGCGCAGACCGATCGACTCGGGCCGGTCGCGCATGAAGAACGCGATCGGAACGGCGGCGACGAGCGCCACGCCCGCGAGCACGAGCCCGACGTTGCGCCATCCGAAATGCTGCGCGACGGTGGCGAGCGGCAGAAGAAACACAAGCTGACCGGTCGCGTTCGCGGCGGTCAAGATGCCCATCACCGTTCCGCGGCGCGCGTCGAACCAGCGCGCGGCGACGGTCGCCGCCAGGACGAGCCCGACCAGTCCCACGCCGGTGCCGACGCCGACGCCCCACGTCAAAATCAATTCCGCCGGCGTCCGAATCAGCGACGTCGCGGCGGTCGACAGCGCGATGATGCCCAGACCCAAGAGGATCGTTGCGCGCACACCGATCCGTTGCATGAGCGCCGCGGCAAACGGGCCCAGTAGTCCGAACAGTGCGATGTTGACCGCGACGGCGATTGAAATCGTCGCCGCCGACCAGCCCATGTCGCGTTCCATCGGCGTCATCAGGACGCCCGGCGTCGAGCGAGCCCCAGCGGCGACGAGCAGTGCAAAAAACGAGAGGGCCGCGATCACCCATGCGTAGTGAAAGCGTCCGGCTGGCGACGTCGGCTCGGAACCCGGCATAGTGCGCAAAACACCGGAACCGTCGCCGGCGTTTCAGCGTTTACCGTTCGCATCAAACGATGGCAGAAAGTCTGAGGAAGCTCCGACTCGAATGGCATTAGTGGAGGTCGATCGTCTGCAAGAGCCGATCCACGCCCCGGGCTCGCCGATCTCGCCGTCTGGTATGCCGCGCGCGGCGATCTAGAAACGGCTCGAGCGAGAATCGAACGCATGCTCGGCGTCGAGCCATACTGGCTCGGCACAGAGTGGCCGCAAGCTTGCCATTGGGCGGCGGCTCGCATATTGCATGCGTGCGGCGAAGAGAAGCGCGCCGCCGAACTGTTGGCGCGCGCGAAAGCCTCGCGTCTGGCGCGAAGCGGCAGCCTCGTCGCCGAGCTGGCGCGCGACGATCGAGCACATCCCGACCGGTGCGCGGCTCTCGTCCGCCGACCTGACGGAGATCGACGACTTCATCCGCTTGCGGCTCGCCGACGAACGCGATCTCGCAGAGGTATCCGAACGGCGCGCCTGAGAGGTCCCCTCAGGCCCTCGCTCGGAGCCACGCTCGGTGTCATCCCCGATGCGGCGAAATCCCGCGGCCCTCGCGGTCGCAGCCTTGTGCGCCGCGGCGCTCGTCCTCGCGATTCAACTTTTCCTCGCATGGCACGCCCGTCACGATCCGACCGCGCAACTGCGCGGCACGCCGCTCGCTTCGCGCAAAGCACCGGACGTCACGCTGATCGATCAGCACGGTCGCGTGACGCCGCTCGTCGACCGGCGCTTCGCGGCGACCTTGATCTTCTTCGGCTACACGCACTGCAAAGACGCCTGTCCGCTCGCGATGGCCAAGCTCGGCGCGGCGTATCGCAGCCTCGGCGAACCATCACGCGTTCGGGTTGAGATGGTGACGGTCGATCCGGCGCGCGACGATCCCGCGACGCTGGGACGCTACGTCGCGCGCTACGATCCGCACTTCGTCGGACTTACCGGCACGATCGCGGCGCTCAAGCCGATCTGGAGCGATTTCGGCGTCGAGGTCGACGTGCGCACGGCCGACGTGATCCACGGCGAATCGATCTACCTGCTCGACCGCGCCCGCCATATGCTCGCGCTCTATCCGCCCGACGTCGCACCCTCGGATCTGGCGCACGACGTGCGTCTTCTCACGTCGTCCGCGAACGCGAACTAAGAAGCCGGAGGCGGTCCGGCCTTGACCAGCGCTTGTGCCGAGGTACCACCGATGACCGAGACCGCGATCGCCGCATCGCCGCGCGTCGCGTCGTCGAGCGGGCGCAGCGTCTTGATGTTCCCGTAGATGCGAGCGATCTGGCCGGGCGACGGATTCCAGTCGTTGGAGTCGGCGTTGATGTAGGCGCGATACTTCGTCGAAACTTGGTCGCCGTCGGAGTAGCCGGGCGGCCCGGTGCCGAGCGAGTACTTTCCGCCCGTGTCGCGGCTGATCAGGATCACGATCATCTCTTCGCGCGAGAGGTTCTTGTCGGGCTTGAAGTGCTTGGTGTCGTAGCCGACGAGGTAACCCGTGTCGGCCATCCCTTGGATGTACTTGAAATCAGGATCGCTCGGCGGTACGTCCACGAACGTCGCCTTCTTCCCCTCGGCGAGCCGAATGCGATTGCCGGTTCCTTTGAAATAGACGTTGTTCGCTTTGACGAGCCAGCGAATGTAGTCGCGCCGCTTGATGGAGTCGTTCGGCCGAAACGCGCCCGAGGTCGAGTCGAGAACGCCGAGTTGCCCGAGCGCGCGAATCGCCGGCTCGGCGTCGATGCCGGCAATGTCGGTAAAGGTGACGGCCGGCCAGGCCGGCGTCGGCGAAACGGTCGGAGCCGGTGCCGCGGCCATGGGCGAAGTAACGGCTGCCGGCGCTACGGTCGCAACGGCTGCCGCGGTGCTCGCCGCCGCCGAAGCGGTCGCCGCCGGCGTTGCCGTGCTTTGAGCCGTCCCCGTATCGGCATGCTGCGCGCACCCGATGGTCACGAACGCGAGCGCGAAGCCGAACGAAACACTGAAGCGCACGAGCGTCGCTTCGTCCGATGACCGGCGGCGCCTTCTGTGTTCGGTGCGGGCTAGCCGGCTTTGGCCGTCGACTCCAAGATCGTCACGCTGAAATTCGCCTCGCGCAGTTTCGCGGCGACCCGCTCCACGTCGCCGGGCGAGCGCGCTTCGAAGGTGATGTCGAGTTCGGCGTTCTTGGTCGGCACGTCGTGAAAGAGCCGCTGGTGCGTAACGTCGAGGATGTTCGCGCCGCAGGCGCCGATGATCGACGCGACCTCGGCGAGGGCGCCCGGCCGATCCGAGGTCTCCACGCGCATGCGAACGACGCGCCCTTTCGCCAGGCGAACGCGCATGATCACGTTGGCGAGCAGGCCGGTGTCGAGGTTCCCTCCGGTGATCACGATGCCGACGTTGCGGCCACGGAAGCGATCGGGCCGTTCGAGCAGCGCGGCGGGGCCGGCCGCGCCGGCGCCTTCGGCCAGCAGTTTCTCTTCCTCTAATAGGAGGTGAATCGCGCTCTCGATCGCCGGATCCGAGACGAGGAGCACCTCGCTCACGCGCTCGCGCAGGATGGCGAGCGGAATCTCTCCGATCGTCTTCACCGCGATTCCCTCGGCGATCGTCGATGCTCCCTCGATCGGCGGCAGACCCTTGAGAGAGCGCTCGAGCGACGGGTACGCCTCCGTTTCGACGCCGACGATTTCGATCCGGGGATTGCGCACAGCTACGGCGAGCGCGATCCCGGCGATCAACCCGCCGCCGCCGACCGGGACGATCAGTACGTCCAGATCGGGAGTTTCGTCGAGAAACTCGAGACCCGCCGTTCCCTGTCCCGCAATGACCTCGGCGTCGTCGTAAGGATGGACGACGGTCAGCCCGTCCTGCCGTGCGAGCCTTCGCATCTCCTCGCCGCAATCGGCGAGCGTCTCGCCGACGAGGACGACCTTCGCACCGAAGTGTTCGGTACGCCGCACCTTGGTGAACGGCGTCGTCTGCGGCATGACGATCGTCGTCGGAATCCCGAGGCGCGTCCCCTGATACGCGACCGCTTGCGCGTGGTTGCCGGCCGACATCGCGACGACTCCGAGCTTGCGTTGCGCGCCGGTGAGCTGCCGCATCCGGTTCGCGGCGCCGCGATCTTTGAAGGATCCGGTGCGCTGGCGCGTCTCGAGCTTCAGCCAGACCTTCGCGCCGCTTCGTTCTTCGAGTGACGGCGCGCGTGCGACCGGCGTCCGCACCACGTCTCCCGCGATGCGTTCCGCGGCAGCGCTGACATCGGAGGGAATCGGGAGCACGGGCACCTCGCGGTGCTACGACGCCCGGGGCTACGCTCCGCTAAGTCGTGGTGCGACTCGCGAGCCAGGTGCGGACGGCGTCGCGCTTGTTGGCGAGAAAATCGAGATAGCCGCCCTCGAGCAAGAAGCGTTTGCGCAGCGGGTCGAGGCTAAACGCGATCGTGCGTCCGTCCGGCAACGTCAGCGTCTCGGCACCGAGGTCGATGCGCAGCGACGGCGCCGCAAGCAGCGCGTCGATTTCGCCGGCATCGACGACGATCGGCGCGACGCCGTTGTTGTACGCGTTCTCTTGAAAGATGCGCGCGAAACTCGGCGCGATGACGGCGCGGAAACCGCGGCCGCCGAGCGCCCAGGCGGCATGTTCTCGCGAACTGCCGCAGCCGAAATTCTCGCGCGCGACGACGATCGCGGCATCGGGATGCGCCGCCAACAGTTCGGGACCGCCGGGCAACCCTTTGAAGAGATGACCGCCGAGCCCCGCCGACGAGATCCCCGTCAACAGGTACGCCGGGATGATTTGATCCGTGTCGACGTTGGCGCGGTCGAGCGGAAGAACGTTTCCCTCGAACTTCATTTCACCACGCTCTTCGAGGACGCCGTCGCCCCTTCGACGGAGTTTATCCCGAGCGAAGTCGAGGGGCTCAGGGTGACAAGTTCTTCTGGTGAAGCGATCCGTCCGAGCACGGCGCTCGCCGCGACGACGACGGGGGATGCGAGGTGGACGCGTCCACCCGCGCCCATCCGTCCGGGGAAATTCCGGTTCGAGGACGAGATGCAGCGGCTCTCCGGCGCGACGACGCCCATCGACATCCCCAAGCACGGCCCGCACGACGAGTGGGTCCAGAGCGCGCCTGCGTCTTGAAAAACGTCGTGCAAACCCTCGCGTTCGGCGGCGCGTTTGACGGCCTGCGAACCGGGCGTGATGATCGTCGGGATGCTCACCTTGCGGCCGCGTAATACATCCGCAGCTGCGCGCAGATCGGAGAGCCGCGAGTTGGTGCACGAGCCGATGAACGCCTGGTCGACCTCGAGCGACATCATCGGGACGCCGGGCTCGAGCCCCATGTAGGTGAGGCTCTTCGCATCGGCGTTCGCCGGAACGTTCTTATCCAGCGGAACGGATTCGCCGGGATTGGTCCCCCAACTCACCATCGGGCGAAGCGCGGACGCATCGATCTCGAGCTCGCGATCGTAGGTTGCATCGGGATCGGCGCGCAGACCGCGCCAGATAGCGACGTTCGCTTCGAACGCGTCGCCTTTGAGTTGATTCTCGCGGCCGCGCAGATACGAAAAGGTCGTTTCGTCGGGAGCGATCATCGCCGTCGTTCCACCCGCTTCGACGGCCATGTTGCAAAGCGTCATCCGTTCGTCCATCGACAGCGCGTCGATCGTGTCGCCCTGGTACTCGATGACGAACCCGGTCGCCCCTTTGAACGTCAGGGTCGAGATGACGAACAGCGCGAGATCCTTCGCCGTCGCGCCGTGACCGAGCCGGCCGCGGACGCGCACGCGCATCACCTTCGGACGCTCGAGCACGACGCAGCCCGCCAGCATCGCGCCCGTTTGCACGGTCGTTCCGATGCCGAGCGCGAACGCGCCGAAGGCGCCGAGCGTGCACGTGTGGCTGTCGCCGCAGACGACGGTCATCCCCGGCTCGACGTGACCGCGCTCGGGCGCGATGACGTGACAGATGCCGTTGTCGCCGATGTCGTAGAGCGTGATCTCGTGGCGCTTCGCCCACTTGCGCAAGACTTTGGCTTGGATCGCCGTCTCGGTATCCTTTGCGGGCGAGACGTGATCGTTCATCGCGACGATGCGCGACTTGTCGAAAAGCTCGTCGCCGTACTTGGTTTCGATCTCGAGCGCGCCTTGCGGCGTCGTGATCTCGTGGGCGACGACGCGATCGACGAAGAGCAGCGCGTTGCTTCCGGGGAGTTGCTCGACGACGTGCGCGTCCCAAACTTTCTCAAACAGCGACCGCGACACGGATCCCTCCCCGCAGCGCGCGATTGAGCCCGCCGACGACCGCGCGCAGCGACGCGGTGGTGATGCTGCGGTCCCGGCCGACGCCGAAGATCGTCTTCTCCCCGATGCCGAGCTCGACGTAGGCGATCGCGGTTGCGTCCGCGCCGCTGCCGACCGCGTGCTCGTGATAGTCGCGTACCGTCACGTCGACGCCGAACTCGTGGTGCATCGCGCCGACGAACGCCTCGATCGGGCCGCTGCCCGCGGCCTTGAGCGTGCGCGCGTCGGTCCCGCCGGCGAGCGTCGCCTCGACGGTCACCGCGCCCGCGCCGTCGTCGACGATGTGGTACTTGAGCAATTCGAACGGTCCGGTGAGCGAAAGATACTCGCGCTCGAACGCGGCGTAGATCTCGGGCGACGTGATCTCGCTCCCCGTGCGCTCGGAGAGGCCTTGCACGACCTTGCTGAACTCGATCTGCAGATTGCGCGGAAGGTCGAGGCCGTAATCGGTCTGGAGGATGTAGGCGACGCCGCCTTTTCCGGACTGGCTGTTGATGCGCACGACCGCTTCGTACGAGCGGCCGATGTCCTGCGGATCGATCGGCAGGTACGGCACTTCCCATATCGAGCCGTCACTCGAGGCGTGCGCGGCGAAGCCTTTCTTGATCGCGTCTTGGTGCGATCCCGAAAACGCCGTGAAGACGAGTTCTCCGGCATACGGATGGCGCTCGGGCACCGCGAGCCGGTTGCAGTGCTCCACGGTCTGCACGGTCCCGGGAATGTCGCGCAGGTCGAGCTCGGGGTCGACGCCCTGCGTGAAGAGGTTGAGCGCCAAGGTCACGATGTCGACGTTGCCGGTGCGCTCGCCGTTTCCGAAGAGCGTCCCCTCAACGCGCTCCGCGCCGGCCAGCAGCGCGAGCTCCGCCGCCGCCACGCCCGTTCCGCGATCGTTGTGCGGATGGATCGAGACGATCGCGCGATCGCGGTGCCGCAGACGCCGGCAGAACCATTCGATCTGGTCGGCGTAGACGTTGGGCATCGCGAGCTCGACCGTCGCCGGCAAATTCAGGATCGTCGGCCGCTCGGGCGTCGGCTCCCAAACGTCCATCACGCGCTCGCAGATCTCGAGGGCGAAATCGAGCTCGGTCCCGGTGAAGCTCTCGGGCGAGTATTCGAAGATGTAGTCCGTCTCCGGTGCGCGCGCCGCGAGGCGCTTAACCTTTTCGGCGCCGCGCACGGCGATCTCGACGATGCCGGGCCGGTCGAGCCCGAAGACGACACGGCGCTGTACGCTCGAAGTCGAGTTATAGAGATGAACGATCGCGCGCGGGGCGCCGCGGATCGCTTCGAAGGTTCGCTCGATCAGTTCGTCCCGCGCTTGCGTGAGGACGCCGATCGCGACGCCCTCAGGGATGTGCTCTTCCTCGATGAGCTGGCGCACGAAGTCGAAGTCGGTCTGTGAGGCCGCCGGAAACCCGACCTCGATCTCTTTGAAACCGAGGCGCACGAGCAGGTCGAACATCCGCCGCTTCCGGGCCTGGTCCATCGGATCGACCAACGCCTGATTGCCGTCGCGAAGGTCGACGCTGCACCAACTGGGCGCCTTGGTCAGGGTCGCCGAGGGCCAGCGGCGGTCATCGAGGCCGACCGGCGGGAAGGGCCGGTACTTACGGAAGGGCATCGCGGTTTTCATGGAGTCCACCTACATCTAATAAAAAGAGGCCCGTCGCTCTCACGACGGGCCCCTGAATTCGGAGCAAACGGCGATCGAGCGACTATCTCCAGACGGAGCCGCTAAGAAGGAGCGAAAGCGCGAGCGCGCCGCTATTGCCGATTGCCATGCTGGTACTGTAAGGCTTCGGCGGCGTTTCGGTCAAGTCTGAGGGACCGCCGATTTTCACTTTGTGAAATTTCACGAGGTGAAAGAGAGAAGAATTCAGGCCCCCTAAAGGTTGACACTACCCCCTCCGACCTTATATAAGAGACAAACATGCAACGCGTTCTTCTCGTCGTCGTCGAGCTTATTAGCCTAACCCAGGGTTCGGCCAGGATAGCTTTCGCGTAAGAGACGACCACGAACGACGCAAAGCCCCTCGCCGAACCGGCGCAGGGGTTTTTGATTATAAGGAGCCTCACGAGCGTGTCCGACCCGGCCGGTTCAACCGGCGCACAGCTGATCCTCGACATCCTGGCGGATGAAGGCGTCGACATCGTCTTCGGATATCCGGGCGGTGCGATCATGCCGTTGTACGACAAGCTCTACGGACATTCGATCCGGCACATCCTGACGCGCCACGAACAGGCCGCCTCGTTCGCGGCGGGCGGCTACGCGCGCGCGACGGGGCGCGTCGGCGTGTGCTTTGCGACCTCGGGGCCCGGTGCGACGAACCTCATCACCGGCTTGCTCGACGCGCAGATGGACTCGGTGCCGGTCGTCGCGATCACAGGCCAAGTTCGGACGCCGCTGATGGGGACCGATGCCTTCCAAGAAGCCGACGTCACGTCGATTGCGGGGCCCGCGACCAAACGCGCGATCCTCATTCGCGACGTCGCCGACATCGAACAGACCTTGCGCGCCGCATTCCGGCTCGCGCGCGGCCCTCGTCCCGGTTCCGTCCTGGTCGACGTCCCGCAAGACGTGCTCAAAGCGCCCTGCGCGCCGTTCGATCCGGCCA
>Ga0302326_10032100_pt1 | contig 10473 bp, 6 predicted proteins | sample Palsa_T0_3_FD_202264 | JGI IMG/M metagenome (GOLD analysis project Ga0302326, IMG submission 202264) | Peat permafrost microbial communities from Stordalen Mire near Abisko, Sweden - Palsa_T0_3 | ecosystem: Environmental > Terrestrial > Soil > Palsa > Peat permafrost | place: Sweden: Abisko... | reverse complement strand
CCGACGCAAGAAGTTTTCCGTCGGGACTGAAAGCCACTGTGTTGATTTCTCCCGTGTGGCCAGTAAGCGTGCGCAGTTCGCGGCCGGACGCTGGATCCCACAGTTTTATCGTTTTATCGCTGCTTCCCGATGCGAGAAGCTTTCCATCCGGGCTGAATGTGATGGAATTGACCGTGTCTGTGTGTCCAACCAGCGCGCGCTGGAGCTGCCCGTCACGCGAATTCCAAATCCGTATGGTCGCATCAAGTTTAGTTTCGCCGGGGTATGGCTGCCCAGCCGCTGAAGCTAACCACCGCGAGTCGGGGCTCATGGCCACGGTGGTGATCATGCCAGTGTGTCCGGTCAGAACATGCATTTGCTGGCCGGCTGATAAATCCCATAACCTAACAGTGTGGTCGCTGCTCCCGAGCGCGAGAGTTTTGCCACTGGCCGCCCTGGCAAGGGGGCGGATTTGGTCAAGAACCTGACCGCCAAGAACGGGTTTTTCCCGCCAATTGCTCGCATCCCAGAGCGCGATTCTGTTGTCCGAGCCTACGGCCAGCCAATGCCCGTTAGGGCTGAAGCTGACCGCGAAATTTGTTGTGTGGTTGCCAGGAAGGACGAGTGACTCCACGGGGCGTCCCGTATTTGTCTCCCAAATCTCAACGCCTTTTCCCACCACGGCGGCAAGCAGAGCTCCGTCCGGACTAAATGTCACCGCAAAAGAAGATTCGCCCGGCTTTGCCGCCCACGCGTGAACTTCATGCCACGTGTTCGTGTCCCATAGCTTGACGGATCCGTCCAAGTCGCAGGACGCCAGCCAGCGGCCGTCTCGACTGGCGGCCACTGCCAAAACGACATTCTGGTGGCCCGCGAGAGTTTGAATTTTTTCCCCGCTGATCTTCCAGATGTCCACATTCTTACCAACCGAAGCAGCGAGCCATTCTCCGTTACCGCCGAACGACAGGCCGGTTACTTCAATTGGTTCACGCAGTGTCTTTATTTTCTTTGTTGTCGAAATGGGCCAGACTCGGATCAATCCGTCTTTGCTGCCGGCCGCAATAGTTCGGCCGTCCAGGCTCAAAGCCAGCGCCCATACGGGAGTTCGTCCACCCAGACTGCTCACTTCCCGGCCTGTCTCGATGTCCCAGGTTTTCACCGCGCCGTCGGTGGCAGCGGAAATTAGAGTTTTTCCGTCGGGAGTCACTGCGGTTTTTTCGACCATGCCGGGGTGACCGGCGAAGGCCCTCAGCTCGCGGCCGGTTTTGAGATCCCATAGTTTGAGCGTGGTGTCCTGGCTTGCTGAAACGAGCCATTGGCTATCGGGGCCGAAAGCGATGGACATGACTGGCTTGTGATGTCCCGACTCCATGACGAGTTCGGGTTTCGCATTTTGATCCGGCGACGCGGCGGCGCCATTGGAAGAAGATTGGGCAAGCGTACTGATTGCGCTGAGGAGAAGAGCGAGACTGAGAGTAAGCAGCCGCACAAAATTGCTCTGTTATGGAACCGGTGAATAGCGATGATGTGTACTTCTTTATCGTAGATTCGAGACACTATGTTCAGGCCGGAAATGAACGCCGGGGATGACAAGTGGTAACTTCCCGGCCGGGTTCCGATCGAGTTGGGGTCGGTTTGCGGAGGCGCAAATGCGAGCGATCTGGATACTTATTTTAGTTATTACGGCGGTCGTAACTCCGACGACGGCGAGCGCCCAGAATACGACCGGCTCGCCCGAGAGACCGGTGGCGAAAGCTGGAACCGCACCAACGCCAAGTGCCGCGCAGGCTGAATCTGCCGAGGAATCTTCAGCCGCCAAACTGCCGGTGCGACGCGTGATTCTTTACAAAACGGGCGTCGGCTATTTTGAACATCTCGGACAAGTTCGTGGCGACCAGAAAGTCCAAATTGATTTCACCAGCAGCCAGCTCAACGACGTTTTGCAATCACTGACGGTTCTTGATCTGAATGGCGGGCGAATCGCGGGAGTCAATTACAACTCCGAAGCGCCCCTGAGCCAGCGGCTTGGGATGTTACGGCTGCCTCTCGAAGAAAAAACGGATCTCTCGAAATTTTACGCTGCGTTGCGCGGAGCGCGGCTGGAAGTTCGAAGTGGAACTTCTGTGATAACGGGGCGCTTGCTGAGCGTCGAACGAAAGACGCGCGTCAGTGGAGGAACGACGCTTGAGGTGGACTTGGCGACACTGGTGACGGATGCGGGCGAGGTGCGCAGCGTCGAGATCACGCCGGCCGTTAGCGTGCGCCTGGCTGAACGCGATGTGACGCAGGAAGTAGGCCGCTATCTCTCTCTTCTCGCCTCAGTGCGCCAAGAAGATCTGCGGCGAATGACGATTGCGACGAATGGGACGGGCGAGCGGCAGCTCTACGTGAGCTACATCAGCGAAGTGCCGGTCTGGAAGACGACTTACCGAATCGTGCTGCCGTCCAAGAACGAAAGCGAACCTTTATTGCAAGGCTGGGCGATTGTGGACAACACGGTGGGAGAGGATTGGAGCAACGTGGAGCTTTCGCTTGTTGCGGGAGCGCCGCAATCGTTCATCCAACAGCTGTCGCAACCCTACTATGCAAGGCGGCCCGTGGTGCCGCTGCCGCAGAACGCCGAACTTGTGCCGCAGACGCACGAAGGCGCGATGTTAGGAGGTGCCGGGAGATTGTCCGGAACGGTTTTCGATCAAAGCGGAGCCGTCATTGCTGGAACTAGCGTTCAGGTTTTTTCCTCGACCGGTGAAAAGGTGGCCTCGACATCAACGGACAATGAGGGCAAATACGAAATCGGCGATCTTCCCGCGGGCAACTATCGCGTGGAGTTCACGGAAGGCGGCTTTCAGAAAACAGTGATCCAAAGCGTGCCCCTTGGCGGAGGAAGAGTGCAAACGCAGAATGTAACGTTGCAGATTGGAGCCTCAACTTCGACAGTTGAAGTCACCGCAGCGCCCTCATCTGTAAACACTGAGACTGCCGAGATCGTGTCGGGAGTTGCGACGGGGCGGCACGTTGGATCGGGAGGCGAACTCGGGAGCGGCCGTGGGGTCGGGGCAGGCGGCGGGCCTGGCGTTGGCAGTGGAGTCGCCGGCGGGGTCCTCTCTGGGGTCGCGTCCGGCATCGCTGATGCACGGCGCGCAATGTCTGCTCAGGCGGAGGGATCGGGCCTGGGGGATTTTTTTGAATACAAACTCAAGGATCGCGTGACAATTCACAAAAATGAATCCGCGCTGGTTCCGATTGTGCAAGTACACGTCGCGACGGAGAAAGTTTCGCTGTGGAATGCATCGCTCAATTCTCCGCGGCCCCTTCTCGCGCTTTGGCTTACGAATTCGAGCCCGCTGACGCTTGATGGCGGAAGCTTCAGCGTCCTTGAGAATGAAGCTTTTGCCGGCGAAGGCTTGACCGATGCGATCAAACCAGGCGAGAAGCGCCTGCTCTCGTATGCGGCAGATCTAGGTATTCGTGTGGATTCCAAGGTGGAAAGCGAGCCGCAACGCGTCACACACGTTCACATCCTGCGTGGGGCGATGATTCAGACAAGCGAGCTGCGCCAAGACACGAACTATACGATCCGCGACGACGATACGACTCCGCGTTCAGTGTTGATTGAACACCCGTTGCGCGATGGATGGGTAATTTCCGAAGGCGGCCCCAAGCCCGAAGAAACCACTTCGAGTGCTTATCGCTTTCGTCAAAGCATCGAGCCCAAAGCCACAGCGAAATTTACCATTCGTGAGTCCAAACCGCTCGAAGCTCGCTTCGAGTTGACGAATCTGACGGACGATCAAATCACTTTATTTATCCAGCAGAAATCCATAAATCCTGAGATCGAATCCGCGTTCCGAAAAATCGTCGAACAGAAAAATCGCATCGCTGCGCTGGACGCAGAGCTTACACGCCGGGAGGACGAAACGCAGAAGATCTACGACGATCAGCAACGGCTGCGCGAAAACTTGAAGGCGCTGAAGGGCAGCGCGGAAGAGCGCGCGCTAACGCAGCGTTACACGAAACAGCTCGCGGATCAGGAGACGCGCCTCGAGACGATCCAGCACGAGTCGGCGGACTTTCAATCGAAGCGCGACCAGGCCCAAGCAGATCTCGATGCCATGATCGCGAATCTTACCTTCGATGCGACTTTGTAAGATTTCAGGGAATACCTCTAAATGTTAGGCGTGAACTAGCTTCGATCTATGACGGAGTGAGTGTCGCCGAACTGATGTTCAGTCAGCGTGGCTATCAGTCTGGCTTCTCTCTTTAGGCATTAATTGAACGCGGCTGATAAGACGATCAAGAAATCCCACTTGGCCTTTCAGGATGCGGGCACGCGCATTTTCGAGCGAGAACCAGGCGGCGCGATCAATTTCGGGGAATTCTTGTGTCTTACCGGACTTCGGCGGCCATTCCATGGAGAAATGATTGCTATGAATTTCTGACGGAGAGCAGTCGCCCTCGAACGCCCACGCTGTGATGATTTTTCCGCTTGGCTGCTTGATTTCGTCGAGAGGCATGAATTCGCCGGCGGGTTGGATGCCGGTTTCTTCTTCGAATTCACGTTTCGCCGCTGCAAGGGCAGTTTCGCCTTCCGTGTATTCGCCCTTGGGGATTGACCACGCGCCGAGATCTTTTTTTCGCCAGAACGGCCCGCCGGGATGCGCGAGCAGAACTTCTACTTCCGAGTGACGTCGACGGAACATCAGTAATCCTGCGCTGACCCGTTTCATGTGCAGACTATTTTATGACGATGCTTAGCTGAAAACGACGGCTCATCTTAATAGATAAGGAAAGTTAGCTAGGGATTCGGTGGGCGGTGCGGAATGTACAGAAAGCGTGCTGAAGGCCCGTTACACAGGCGCTATGTTAATATTGTTGCGTCTCGTTAGGCCCGTAGCTCAGTTGGTTAGAGCGCTACCTTGACACGGTAGAGGTCTGGGGTTCGAGTCCCCACGGGCCTACCATCCTTTTCAATCATTTACGTCGGGCGATGCTCAAGACCCGCAAAATTCACTCGAGAAAAACTCTGATCTCTTAGCAGGTCTTCGAACGAATGAGACCGATATTGTTGCCCGCGAATCCTTGCGATGATGGATCAACGGTCTGGTTTCCACAGAACCGGCTGGGGCTTGGCATGCAGAAAACTCGTGACCTGCAAAATGCCGTTCGAATCATAGTCGCCACGCGCGAGCACCGGTTCACCAACTACGGCTTGAACGGCAGCGTGACGCGCGATCGCCTCGGTGAGATCGGCTTTGATTTGCTTGCCGTCTCGCAACTCAATCACAACGTGCGATCCCCACACCACGCGAATGAAACCCGTAATCTGATGCGGCGACAAGACCGGCTGGACCGGTGCCGCCGCCCGTACGAACTGAGATGCGGGAATAAGCGCGTCGCCCGTTGCCCCGACGCCGAAAATCGAGAGCATCTTATAGCTCGCGACATAGACTTTACCGTTCGCCACCGTGGGTACGATGTTTGCGTTGCCGGTGGTGTTTGGCCAGTTCCCTGCGATGCCCGTGTAGAGTTGTGCGCCGCTGGCCGCATTGAAGGCGTATAGCGTGACGTCGTTCGTGCTGTTGTACGGGCGGCCTACTGCCCAGATCACTGCGGATCCCGACGTGGTTCCGTTCGACGAGACACTGGTAAAGAAACCGGGGTCCTGATACCCACTGACTGATGGCGACGTGAATTCAGGATCAGCGACCAGGGAGGTTTTAGGCGAGGTCTGCACTTTCCAGACATTGATATTATTGCCACCACTTGACACGACGCGACCAATACCATCTGACCCCGTGAAGAACGACGGGCCGCACCAGCAGCCGCCGACGGAATACTCGCCCAATACATCGCTAGAATTCTCGCCGCCGAGACTGCTTGTTTTCATGAGATACATAATCCCGGCCTTGCCCGCAGCCACAGCAAGATTCGGATCGGAACCAGGCTGTTTAGGCAATAGCATCACGCCGCCCGAGCCGAAATCTTCATCATTCTGGTCCAGGTATGCCACATTGGCATTTGGGTCCGTGGGGCTGAAGTAGGAGACAATCTGATTGAGTGTCGACGAAATTTCGATCACGCTCTCCGAAAGATTCACTGCCTTGGTTTTGTCGTACGTCGTGCCGGAGGGATCGGAATTCCCGGTGACAAAATACACATTACCGCTTCCTTCTGAGGACGGGCCGTAGCCCGACATCCAGATCGACGTCAGGAAGAAATCGTTCGGCGAGTTAACTGACAGTACTTGGTTATTCAGCTGCTTCTGCGTGATAGGTGCGAGCGTGGTAGCGTTCCAAGCGAGCATCCAACCGCGTGAAACGTTGGCGTTGATGTCACAAAAGCTGCCGAAGCCCGCGTAGATATATCCATTCGCCTCGAGCAGAGCGGGACGCTGACGACTCGATCCCGGGGTGAAGCTGTACTCGGTTTTGCCATCGGAAAGCGTATGCGTTGCCGAGACCTCTACGGGTGTCACCTTATCAGCCAGAGTTGTCAGGTTAAGAGCGTGCAAATAAAACTCTTCGGAATGGCTAGCTGAATTGTAGACATAGGCAATCACGTAAAGCGTGTTCGACGATACATTGATGACGGGCGTCGAATTGATGCCGATATTGCTGCCGTTGTTGTTGCACTCGCCGGGCAGTACTGTCATGGGAACGGGCGTACCCAGATTGACATGCAGCAGGATCGCACCCGATGCTGCGTCGATGGCATAGACCGAGTTGCTTTCGGTCGCGACGTAGACCACATCATGTTCGCTTCCGCCGATGGTGAGGCTGGGAACTAGGAGAGGCTGCGCATCCACCTGATCATCGAGCGTGACCTGCTTTAGAAGCCCGAAGCTCGAGCCGCTGACCGCACTCGGCGTTAACGTGGTTTCGCTGCTGTTCCATCCAGTGCGACGCGTGTCATTGTGATAGGTAATGACGTTGATCTTCGCCGTGCTCGCCTTCGAAATGGAATCCTGAGATGCCGTTGGGCTGACAACGCTCGCTCTTGCTGGCAGTGCAGTCGGGCGGACAGCGAACTGCGCGCTCTGCGCGCCAGTTGGCGGAGAAAACATACAGCACAATAAAAGCGCGCATAGCGTTGTAACAGCTGCCTGAGTTGCACGGCATTGGCTGCTAAATGCGGCCGCGCGAACCGATGACGATTCGATGAGAAATCGCCGCGCAAAGCGATGCGTGTTCATTGATGTCTGTCTCCTTATCTTTTTCTAGGGGACCGAAGCTCGCGGACTGTTACAAAATGTTAGATAGAAAGCCCCAAAGCAACTTGGTTATCCTGATTTCTACGCCCAGCGCAGCTATTGTCAACAGAAATCGGAGTTCATGGACGCGCCTGTGGAAAAATCCGGGGCTTCCGTACCCCCCGTACTAGACCGGGATGCGAGAATCCGGGATGCGAGAATTTCAGTTAAGACATGGCGTTCTCGCAACTCGCACTCACTTTTTGTCACCCTCTCCTAATTCGCTTTCTGAACTGACGCGGTAGAGGTCTGGGGTTCGAGTCCCCACGGGCCTATCATCCTTTTCTATTACTTGCGCATGCCGCCGGTGAAATCACAAGCGGGGAATACGAAGAACGAAGGACCAAACTGCTGCGCGACGTGAATGCGCAATAGGGACCTGTGCCTGGACTCGACCGGCCACAATTTATAGTAGGTGACGCTGTGAAGCGTTACCAGATGTCCGGCGACAACGCGAGCGGCGACCTGCAAATTTGGCTTTGAAAATAATTTCCTGCTAAGTGCCGTTTTGAACAGATCGGCTGCCGACAATAATGTTTTTATTAGTCGTTCGGGCTTCAAGAGCAGAAACCTGAATGTCCTGCAGGGGCTGCTGGGAGCCAAAACGGAAATTCCGATTTGAAGATTTACAGCGGGGCACTTGTCGAAAGTAGCCAGTTCGATTTCTTGCGAAGTACTCGGCTTCGTCGTGTTGGCGAAACGACAACAAAAGGAGCATTGATTATGAATAAGATCAAGATATACGCAGTTGCTTTGGCAATCACGTTAGTTGGGCTTACCGCGTTCGCTCAAGATAAGCCTCCTGTGCAAAAAGCCGGCGCTTTGCATAACGAAGACGAAACCGCCATGGACCGGGATATGGCCAAGGTGTCCAAAGATGGGTACTTGGCAATTCGCGATGTCAGCATGGCCCGTCTCGCAATATTCAATGGGCAGCCCGCTCAGGCCAAGACATATACCAACGATGCGCAAGCAGCTTTAGAAAGAGCTAAGAGAGATGATACCGCCTTCACCAAGGCAGAATCAGAACTGAAAACCCCAGCGGGCATGACCCAGCCCGGATCTAGCGCCACGCCAAGCACCACACAAACGACCTGGATTCCTGTGGATGGTTCAATAACGCTTGGTGAGGATTATATTGACACGCCTGAAAAGTCCGCTGGCGTTGCCAAGGCTAATGAGGAGCTCAAGAAAGGCGAACACAAGCATGCGATGGAAACCCTCAAACTGGCTGACATCAACGTTAGTTTCGTGATGGAAGTTGCGCCGCTCGATAAGACCACGGCCGGGATCAAGAACGCGGCCCAACTTATCGAAGCCGGCAAATATTACGAAGCCAACCAAGCCTTGAAGGACGTCGAAGATGGTTTCCGGTTCGACGTGACAGAAGCTGACGCGACGCCGAAGAAGGCTGCAAACAATACGTCGAAGACGGCAGCTAGTTCAGCATCTGTACAGAAGCAGTGACGAATTGTGCGAGCGGCGTTGGCTTGCTCCTGAGCCGGCGCCGCGTCGCTCCGAGAACGACCCCGTGGCACGCGAGCCCGCAAACGTTTAGAACGCCACGCATAGCTCGCGGTCGGCGGGTGTCACCTTCACTCATGTATCTGTCCCGGCTGGATCCTTGACGCCAAGCGTGCCCCGAGCGGCGATCCCACCGGCCGCTGTGGGCTTCCCTTTGAGAATCCACTCGAAGGCCACCGCAATTAGGGCGCCGATGAAGGGTCCTACGATATAGATCCAAGTCGTGTGGAAGTCGCCGCGCACCAGATCCGGCGCAAGCGAACGCACCGGGTTCATTGAGGCGCCGGTAATCGGCGCCGCCCAAAGTCCCGCCAGGGCGATATACCCGCCCACGGCGATGGCACCATTCGTGCCGATGTTCCTCGCGCCGGACGCCGTACCTAGGATCGTGCTCACCAACCCGGCCGTCAGCACCGCCTCCATGGCCAACGCTTTCTCGCTGGTCACGCCACTACCAGGCAGCGTCGCGCCGAGCACGCCGACCGTCCCGAACATGATCCGGAGGAAAATAGCCGCACCGATTCCTCCGACAACTTGTCCCGCGATATAGCCCGGCACTCTCATCCAGGGGAAGTTGCGCCGCGCCGCGAACGCCAGCGTGACCGCCGGATTCAAGTGGGCACCACTGACTGTGCCCATAAAGTAGATGATCGCCATCACCATGATTCCAGGCGCCACCACCATCATGCCCAGCGTGACCCTGCCGCCGCTCAGCGCCCCAACAACGCCGCCACCTGCAGCGACCAGTACCAGCAGAAACGTGCCCCACGTCTCCGCGAAGACGCGCCGCCATTCAAGGGAAGAATCGAAGAAGTCCAGCTCGGGTTGCCGTTGGACCATACGTTGCTGCTGCGCCGTGTGCGGCCGGCCCTTCTCAGTCAATTCCATTCCCGCCTCCTGTTCAATCTTGCGCACATGTAGTGTTTCCGGACCACCGCCTCGATCGAAGATGCTCAACCCTTCGGATGCTGAATGACTTCCACCGGCATGTGGCTGAGCTTCGAATAGATTCGGGCTTTCCGGCGCAATGGCGACCAATCATAGAGATAAATCTGCATCGGCCGTCACATCGCGACCCAGCCTGCGATTCGTTAGACTGTCGCGCAGCACGCAGGTGTCCGGTGCCTGCCTCACCGTGCGGCAGTGTCCGGATGAGAACGAGGCAGGCGGCCAGGAACTCCAAGCCGATGTATAGGCTGGTCCGTCCCTGTTTCATCGGGCGACTGAACTCCAATTTGGTCAGTGTGGCGCGGTGGGCGAAGTAATTGTGCAGGGCTTGCCGAATCAGTCCGTTGGGATCTTCGGTTGGCCACCGTTCCAGGTAGATGCGCAGCTTCACCGGCGCGTCGGGCGGAAACTCTTGCGCCCAGCTCATGATGAACTCTTCCGCGTCTTCGTCGAGGTAGCGCGATTTTATTTCAGAGTTTTGGCGTAGAAGGCGGTGATGCGCGACCAGGCGTCGGCGGTGGCGTCCGGGCGGTAGCCATCTTTATTATTTGGATTTTCGAATGCGTGGCCGGCGCCGTCGTAAATCTTGACGTCAATGGATTTTCCGTCGGCCTTCATTGCCTTTTCGAAGGCGCGCACGTTGTCCGGAGTGATGCCGCGATCTTCCGCGCCGAAATTGCCGAGGACAGGCGCCGAAATTTTCTGGATGTCGGCGGGATCGGTCGGCATGGATCCGTAGTTTACGACGCACGCGGCAAGGCGCGACTCGTGAA
>Ga0302326_10032095_pt1 | contig 10475 bp, 8 predicted proteins | sample Palsa_T0_3_FD_202264 | JGI IMG/M metagenome (GOLD analysis project Ga0302326, IMG submission 202264) | Peat permafrost microbial communities from Stordalen Mire near Abisko, Sweden - Palsa_T0_3 | ecosystem: Environmental > Terrestrial > Soil > Palsa > Peat permafrost | place: Sweden: Abisko... | reverse complement strand
ACGATCCTCGACAAAGTCCGCGAGCTTGGGCCTACCTTGCGAGAGCGGGCCCTTGCGGCCGAACGCGCCGGCCGTCTGTCGGAGGAGACGATCGCGGATCTGGATGCCACCGGGGCTTTCAATATTGGCAGTCCTGCGGAGTTCGGCGGCGATGAGCTATCGGTTCGGCAGCAGCTGGATGTCATCTCGGCGGTTTCCAAGTGGGACGGTTCGTGCGGGTGGACCGTATGGGTGGGGGCCTCGACGAACTGGCTTCCTGCCGGTTCGGGTGCTCGCGTGGTCGAAGAGGTGTACGGGCCCGAATGGGTCGGGCCTCGGGTTGCAGGCTCGAGTCACTTCCCAGCCTCTCGCGGTCGCGCAAAGCGCGTCGATGGTGGATGGGTGATCTCTGGTGGGCCTTGGACCTTTGGCAGCGGGTCGCTGTGGGCGCCGTTCACCAACCTTGGATGCATCGCTGATGATGGAGAGGGGCCGTATCTCGTGGCCCTTCAGGTTCCGCGCGATGAGCTTCGGTTCCTTGATGACTGGCAGGTTGCCGGCATGAGTGGCACGGGCAGTGTTTCCCTCAAGCTCACGGGGGACGAGCTCTTCGTGCCCGACTATCGGGGAGTTGACTTCCGGGACATTGCCAGCGGGTCGCTCGATAGCGGCCTGAAGGGGTCGCTTTGGAAGGCGCCCTCGCTCGGCTGGGCGTTCAGCCTGATGGGAGGAATGTCGATCGGGATCGCCCAAGGTGCCCTGGAGCGGTTCCTTGAGCGATCGGACGGTCGGCCGATTCGGGGCACTACCTACAAGAATCAGTTGGAGGCTCCCCTCACCCATCTGATGCTCGCCGAGGTGCATTCGAAGATCCGGTCGGCAACGTTGATGGCTCGTGCGAACGCTGAGGAAACCGACGAACTTGGTGCGCTCGTCGCCGCCGGGGACAAGCCTGATCCGCAGTATCTCCAACTGTTCAGCGCCCGAGTCCTTGTGGAGACCGCGTATGCGACGAAGTGGTGCGCGGAGGCGATCGAGCTTCTTCAGCGGAACTCCGGCTCGACGGCGATCATGGATTCCGAGCCGATTCAACGAGCGTGGAGAGACGCCCGCGTGGTCACCTTGCACGGCGCGCTCAACCTCGAGGCTCTGTCGGAGAACTACGGGCGCTTGATGGCGGGGATGCAACCGCACCAGTTCGCGGGAATAACGACGCTGGGTCGGTTTGCGCCGACGACGGCGGCGAAGGCTACGTAGCCGGCCCCGCAGCTGCTCAGGTCCGAGTGCTGCCGTTGACGTGGCGAGGACGGAGCCAAATGAGGCTGGTGATGTGAGGGTTGCGAGCGGTCGCCCGGCTGTGCCGGGCGCGTTGTCACTCGCCGGCGGGCGGCGCGGTGTGGTCGTGGGCGAGGTGGTGTTGGATCAGGAGGTCGGCGCCGAAGTCGTTGGTGGGGTCGCGCCAAACGCTGTGGACGTGATTGGCGTTGTCCTCGGCGTTGTCGAACTCGATGAGGGTGACCGGGCCTTGGATCCGGAAGTAGTGGGGCTGGTCGATGACGACGCCACCGGCCCAGGCGAAGTGCAAGTTTTCGATGCCGCCGGCGGCCGCGATCCGGTCCATTTCGAAGCCTACGAGCCCGGGGCGAGCGCGCTCCACGAATCGCGCGAGGAGCTCGTCGAAGTGGTGCCGCTGGGCTGTCGAGAGATCACCCGCCGGGATCCCGCGGGGATGGTGTCGGAAGTAGGCCAGGGCCTTGCGGTCCTCGTCGGTGATCATCGCGTCGCGCCGGCCGACACCGTGGTAGGCGGGGTACTCAACGTCGCCGATGGTCTCGACGGTGCGGGTCACGAAGTCCGCCGGCGGTGTGGGGTGGATGACCGCCCGTTGTTGTTGGGGCCCGGTGAGGTTGTCGAGCAGGAGGAAGGCTGCGTCCTCTTCCTCACCGAGGATTCGGAAGGGACCGAAGCGGGCGGGTTCGGCGCCGAGCAGGAATGGTGTGGCGCTGATCAGTTCGCCGTCGAGGACGGAGATGTTGATCGACAGGTGGTGCCCGACCAGCCGCCAGCCCCAGGTGGCGTCGGGCTGGGGCTGGTCGAAGAAGGTGAGGAAGTACCCGCGTGCATCGCGGAAGGTGGCCGCGATGTGACCGAAGATGGGCAGGTTGAGCTCGCGCAGGACGTGCTCGTTCGCCATCACCTGGACCACTTGCGCGTAGGCCGGAGTGGACATCGACTCGGCGATCAGCCGGTGCGCCAACACCTCCTGACGGCGGTCGAGCTCCCCGAGTGGCAGACCGTAGCGCCCGGATTCGGGCAGGAAGTTCCAGTGTGACCGGCCGGGGTCGGTGTAGGGGCGCAGGACGCGGGCGCGCTGATCGGCGGTCAGGCCGTCGAACAGACCCATCGCCGCGAAGGTGACGGCGGTCGCGTCGAACGAGCCGCCCGGTTTTGGCCGGTGCGCCTCCGGCAGTTCACCGCTTGGCTGCGGATGCTCCGCTGTCGTCACGACGTTCCTTCCGAGTTCTGTCGCGTGGCAAGGATTGCATGGTCCGCCGAGGATTGGAGCGCTTGGCGGAGGCACGAGATGAAGCGTGGAATGTGTGCGTGCTCGCCGGCTGCGAACACGTAGAAGTCTGGTCGCGCGAGGAACGCCTCGCAGCCGTGCTTTGCGAACCAGCGCCCGTAGGCGCCATCGACGTCCTGGACGGCACCGGCACCTGACACGTCGGCGACGACGCCCCCGATATGTCGGAACCACGAGCGGTCTTCGTCGCCCAGCACCCCGGTGGGATCCCCGACCCGGCTGATCAGTTGCCAGCCTCCACCGACGATGTCGTCGAGCAGGCCGACCTGGTCGCGAAGTTCGACCTGCCCTTGTGGCGCCAGTCGACCGTCGGCTGCCCTGCTGGGGATCGTCAAGGACGGTTCGCCCAGGCGGGGGTGCGGAGGCTCCCGGGTGATGGCATCAGGGTCGCGGGCGCGTCGTCTCATCTCGGCGTCACGCGCGGCGGCCCGGTCGACGTCCAGTTCGCAGATGACCCGGCCGAGGGCCACCGCCTCATCGATGATCTCCCGGACATGCCCGGTGCGTTCCGGCGCGTAGGTGTCCAACACCGCCGGCGTCGCCAGCCCACGGTGCACCATGCCGAGCCGCCAGGTGAGCGCTCGGGCATCCCGCAGGCCCGCGCAGAGCCCCTGGCCAAGGAAGGGAGGCATGAGGTGAGCGGCGTCGCCGGCGAGGAACGCGTTTCCTGCGCGCATGGTGTGCGCCCACTGTCCACGGAACGTGTAGATGGCGTGCCGTTCCAGTCGGGCGGTCTCGGGGGTGACGCCCCATGGCGCCATGAGCCGCCACGCCGTGCTCTCCTGGCCGAGTTCTGCGACGGTCATGTCATCTCGACGCATGAACTCGAACCGGCGCCGGCCGGGGCCGCTGTTGACTGCTGTGGCCGGCTGTGCGGGGTCGCAGTATTGGGTGACGAAGGCGCTCCAGTTCTCCTCGACCAACGGCTGGTAGTCCACCACCAGCCAGTCGGCCTCGAACCCCGAGTCCCCGACCTCGATGCCGAGCTGGGTGCGGACCGCGCTGTTGGCTCCATCGGCGCCGATGAGCCAGCACGCCCGGAGTTGCACCACTTCGGCGGGCCGGGCGGTGGCCGCCACATGGACGGACACCCCCTCGTCGTCTTGGGTCACCGCCTGGAAGGTCCATCCGCGGTGAGTTGTCACGCCCGGCGTCGCGACCGCGAGGTCCTCGAGGGTCGCTTCAAGGTCGGGTTGGTAGAAGCCGTTGGTGTTCGCCCATCCCGACTCGGCGGTTCTGTTCCAGTCGATGGCCTGGAGAAGTTCGCCCTCGCCGTTGCGGAACTCGTACCCGCCTCGTTCGCCTCTTGATGGTTCGAAGAGGTCGGCGTGGCGAGCCATGAGTCCCGCGGATTGGAGAATGCGCAGGGCCTCGTGGTCGATGGTGCAGGCTCGGGGCAGCGGGTAGCGCTGCGGCTGGCGTTCAACGAGACAGACCTGCATGCCTGACTGGCCGAGGAAGATGGCGGTCAGCAGGCCGACGGGGCCCCCGCCGACCACAACGCAGTCAACGACTGGCCGGGGGGGCTGTGCAGGACCGGACTCTGGTTGGGTTGTCATCCGGTTGGTTCCGTCCGTGGTGTGATGTCGGGTGATCCTCCCGTGTGCAGCTGACGCGCGGCTGTCGCGGGGTGCGGGGCGCTGTCGGTCATCTCGGCGAGCGTGATGTCGGGCAGGATGATGCATTTGGCGTGGGGTGAAGTCGACTGGGCCCGCCACGCCTCTACAACTTCGTCGAGCGGAAAGGTGCGCACGGCGATGTGCAGTTCGCCATGGCTGATGGCGTCCCACAGCCAGGTCAACGCTGCCTGCTTGGCGTGCAGGGGGGTGTGCAGGCCAGCGAAGCCGGACAGGGTGAGCTGCTTGCCGCGGAGTAGGCCGGCCGGTACCGCTGCGATGGGGCCGCCCGGGTTTCCGACGTTGACCACCCGCGCCCGCGGGGCGCAGACCCGCAGCGCCGCCTCCAGCGGCGGCCCGTAGAGACCGTCAAAGACGACGTCGACGGGCCCGGCTTCTGCAAGCAGCCTGGCTGCCAGCTCCTCGGGGTCCTCGCCGCCCCGTAGTTCGACAACGCCGTCCGCGCCGAGGCGCAGCAGGGCCTGCAGCGCGACGTCGTCGCGACCGACGCCGATCACTCGGCCGGCACCGTTCCGATGCGCTATCTGGACTGCGAGCTGTCCGACGGCCCCGGTGGCTCCGAGCACCAGGACCGTCTCTCCTGCTCCGAGGTGGGCCTCCTCGATCAGTGGCATGTACGCCGCGGTACCGGAGTTGCCGACGGCTGCGGCCAGCAATGGATCGATCCCTTCGGGGAGCGCCAGGGTGTCTTCGTCGGCGACGAGCACCTGGGCTGCGAAGGCACCGGGGCGCTCCGGCGACGCATGGCACTCGGCGTAGACCAGGCTGCCAGGCGAGTGACGCTCGGATTCGAGCACGGCGCCCACGCATTCGCTGCCCGGCACGTAGGGGCCTTCGTGGCGGGCTGAGTGGAACGTTCCTGATGCGATAGCCAGGTCCAGGGGGTTCAGTGGCGCGCCGATCACGGCGAGGAGTGTGCTGCCGGGGGTCCGTCGTGACAGCACGACCGAGCCCAGTCGCGGTTCGGCTCCAGGGACGTCGACGATCGCCGCCCGGATCCCGCCGTCGGGCGCGTCTGGAGGGGCGCTCATTGCAGCCAGCTGCGAATCGCGGGACCGTGGGCGTTGAGCACGGGTGGCGCATCGTGTTCGCGTCGGGTGGTCTCGCCCAGCTCACCGTCAGCCGAGATCTCGAACGTGCGTAGAACCGTGCCGGGCAGGGTGACGGTCCCGAGCGAGGCATGCTCGACGTTCACCGTGAGACGCTGCGAGCGGGTCTGCTCCCAGTCGTAGACCTCGTCGATGCTGCGGACACGGCCAGCAGGGACGCCGGCATCGGCGAGCTGGGCGAGCAGCGTGTCGCGGTCGAGGTCGGCGAAGCGGCACTCGAGTTGGTCGGTGAGCGCGTCGACGTGTTCGACGCGGCTGATGTTGGTGGCGTAGTCAGGGTCGTCGGCGTCGAGGCCGAACTGGCCGCACAGCCGCCGCCACAGCGTCTCGTTGCCGCAGGCGATTTGCACGATGCCGTCGGCGCAACGGAACGCTCCGTAAGGGGCGATGGAGGGGTGCCGGTTGCCCTGGGCGTGACCGACTTCGCCGGCGACCGTCCACGCCGTCCCTTGGAAGGCATGGACGCCGACGAGCGCCGCGAGGAGTGAGGTTCGTACGAGCTGGCCGAGGCCGGTTCGTTCCCGTTCGCGAAGGGCGGCCAGCACCCCGTAGGCACCGTAGATTCCGGCGGTCAGGTCGGCGATCGGGACCCCAACTCGCTGTGGATGGTCGGGATCCGGGCCGGTCAGTGACATCAGCCCGGCTTCGCCTTGGGCGATCTGGTCGTACCCGGCTCGCCCGGCTTCGGGGCCGTCGTGACCGAAGCCGCTGATGGACAGTGTCACGAGCGCAGGGTTGAGCTCTGCGAGCCGGTCGGCAGTGAAGCCCAACCGGTCCAGCACGCCGGGCCGGAAGTTCTCGACAAGGACGTCGGCGCGGCGAATGAGCTCAGCGAGGACGGCCACGTCCGCCTCGGCTTTCAGGTCGAGGGTGATCGACTCCTTGTTTCGGTTGCAACTCAGAAAGTAGGTCGACTCGGGCTTGCCGGCGTCTGCCAGCACGAAGGGAGGGCCCCACCCCCGCGTGTCATCGCCGGTGACCGGGGCCTCGACCTTGATGACATGGGCCCCGAGGTCGCCGAGCAGCATCGCCGCGTGTGGCCCGGCGAGGGCCCGGCTCAGGTCGATGACGAGGACACCAGCGAGCGGGACGAACTCTCTCGTCACGGATTGGGCCGGATGACAAACATGCTCGCCGGCTCGGTCGTCAGGTTGTCGACTGCCCGGACGCAACCGGCCGCCAGGAAGAGCGAATCGAGGTATCCAAGGTCGATCTGCTCGTCGTCGAGGGTGACGGTGAGTCGCCCGCTGAGGACGGTGTAGACGGTGTCGACGGGCACGGGTGAGCGGTCGGCGTGCGCGCCCGGTTCGTAACTGGACACCACGACGTTGAGGGACTCGTCCGGAGTCGTTCCGGTCAGGCGGACGGGAGATACGCCGGTGTGCCCTTCCGGTTGGAACGCTTGGGCGTCGCCGATTCGGTGCAGGCGCGCCGTCATGACGAAGGGTCCAGGGCAGCGACGATCGGTGTGCGGATGGATCCGACCCGTTCGATGTCGACCGTCACTTCATCGCCGGGTTGGAGGAACCGTGGTGGTTTACGCGCGTATCCGACTCCGTTGGGGGTGCCGGTGGAGAGTACGTCGCCTGGGTACAGCGTCATCGTTTCGCTCAGGTAGGCCAGGATCTGGCCAACACCGAAGATCATGTCGACGGTGCTGCCGTCTTGCATGATCTCGCCGTTGACGCGGGTCACGATGCGCAGGCCATCCCCCGGGTCACCGACTTCGTCCGCGGTGACGATCTCGCTCATCGGGCCGCTGTTGTCGGCGTTCTTGCCGACGGTCCACTGCGTCGTGCGGTGCTGGGCGCGGCGGGCGGTGAGGTCGTTGAACACCGCGTAGCCCAACACCGCCTGAAGAGCTTCCGGTGCGGACACTTCTTTCAGGGTTCGGCCGACGACCGCAGCGAGCTCGCCCTCCCAGTCCAAGCCCTGCTCGCCCGACGGTGTCGGCGCCGGCGTTCCTGACACGGTGAGGCACCGGGTCCAGCGGCCGAACACGGCGGGGTGGGTCGGCCGCTGGAACGTGCCTTCTGACACGTGCTGGGGATAGTTCAGACCGACGCACAGGACACGCGCAGCGGGCGGCACGGGCGGCACCAGTGTCACGTCGGCGAGGTCGAGAACGTCGCCCGCTGACCGCAGGATGGATTGTGCCGGATCGGCCCAAAATTCGTCCACGGAGCCGAGCGGCACAACCTTGGATTCGCCCTCAAGCCGACCGATCCCACCGCCTTCCGCGGTGCGGTATCCGACAAGTTTCATCTCACGCCTTCCGGTTGTGTGACGCTCTCGTTAAGGCCTTCGTCGGCAATGCGCTCACCAGAGGTCGCTTCCGCAGCGCTCGGGTCATTCGGCACGCCGTCGACAAATGGGGAGCCATGGGTGCGCGATGCGGTGGGTCCAGTCCCCTCCGACCTGGCCGTCGGCCACGTCGACCACGAGCGGAAGCGGCGGGAGTTCCAGGGGCGCCGAGGACGAGTCCCTCGGTCGCCAGTGCCCCCGCGAGCTGCGAGCGGGGAACGCCGGGTGAGCACAAAATAAGCCTAACCATTAGGTCTGTCATCATGTGGCCTGCGAGTGGTTTCGTCAAGGCCCGGATGGCGTCAGCCTCTCGACCATTGTGATCGAGGAATGAGCTGATCCGTTAGGCTCTATCCATGGCGTTACCCGCGCACCGAACGCGCGCCGAGGAGGTCGTCGTCTATGTAGAAGACGCGATCGAACAGCGCGGGCTACGTCCTGGCGACCACATCGGCACCAGGGCGGACCTGCGCGATGAGACCGGCGTCGCTCGCGCGACGGTCAACGAAGCGATCCGGCTGCTGCAGGAACGGCGGCGGATCGTACTGCGACCCGGGCCAGGCGGCGGACTGTTCGTGGCGGCGACCGATCCCGTCGTGCGGCTCGGGCGCACGCTGCTCACGGTGCAAGGCGAGCCGTTGGCGGTTGCTGGGGCCATCGAGGTTCGAGAACAGCTCGAGGCGCTCGTCGCCACCCATGCGGCACAGCACCGCACCGCCAAAGACGGGCGCGAACTCAAGTCGCTGATCACTGCCATGAGACGAAATCTTGACGACGTAGCCCAATTTGTCTCGCTCAACTGGGAGCTGCACACCCGGATCGCCGCCATCTCACCGAACTCGGTGCTGCGTGCCACCTATGTCGGCCTCTACGAGTTCGTCAACCAGGTGTCGCTCGTCAACCCGCAGCCTCGCGACCTGGACTACATGGAGCAGCGACTGCTGGTCCACAGCGAACTGGTAGAGGCGATCCTCGCCGGCGATGTCGCCGGCGCGCAGCACGCCGCGGAGGCCCACCGCCACCCAAGCTAAGCGACATCGAGACGAGGTCGTCCGGCTCATCGATCGTGCGGGCCGGGGAGAGCGAGCACCTCGCCGCTCCGACGCCGCCGGCAATGGACCTATCCATTCGGTCGGACGGCGCATCGCGAACCGCAACAGGCCCGAAGCAAGGATTCGCTTGACACGCCCGTTAGTTCGATGCAGGGTAAAGCCTATTGGTTCGGTTCATTTGGCTTGAGGGTGGCACGGGTTCGTGTCCCGGAGGTGGGGGCCTCGCCAGAAGCACACCCACTTGCGCCATCGCATCGTTGCCTCAGACGACGACAGGAGACTGGAAATGCTCGCAAAGATCGGCGCCCTAGGGGAAGGCAGCGCGTCCCCCGGCGGGTACACGCGGACAACGGCACCGGCCTCGAACCGGCGTGCATGGAAGGGCACCGCAGCGTGCGTGACGGCGATGGCGGTCGTGTCCCTCGCTGCCTGCAGCTCTTCGTCGAGCTCGCACTCCTCGTCGACCTCAGGCTCCTCGTCGAGCTCGACCGCGTCGGGCACAGGGCAAGCGGCCAACGTTGCCGCAGCACAGGCAGCGATCGCGCCCTTCACGGTGCCCCCGACCGCCATCCCAGTGACCGACCCGCTGCCGGAGAAGCTTCCCGCTGGCAAGAAGTTCGTCTACCTGCAGTGCGGAACACCGATTTGCGCCCAGGTGGGCGAGCTATTGCATCTGGCAGTTGCGACGATGGGCGGGACCTTCACCGTCGTGAACGCCGGCACGACCGCGCAGACGGCGCAGGCCGCAGCGTCGAGCGCGCTCGCGCTTAAGCCCGACGCCGTGCTCCTCGGCGCGATCGATCCGGCCCTGTTCGGCACCGGCCTCAAGGCGCTGGCAAATGCTGGCGCCAAACTGGTCTCCCTCCAGGTCGACAAGGACGTGACGCAGTACGGGATCACGTTCAACTACCTCGGTACGAACCTGAGTGTGCAGAACGGCAAGCTCCTGGCGGACTGGGTGATCGCCAACAAGGGGGCGCAGGCCAATGCCGTGCTCTACACGCTGCCAGCGCTTGAGATCTCGGGTCCCGTGCAGACCTCGTTCCAGAACGAGATGAAGACGAACTGCTCGTCGTGCACGGTGCGGGTCGTGCCCCTCGACGCCACAACGATCGGAACGACGGCGCCGAGCACCGTTGTGACCGATCTGCAGGCGCATCGGGATACGAACGTGGCGGTCTTCGTGAGCCTCTCGGCGGCCCAGGGGCTGCCGGCTGCGTTGAAAGCCGCCGGTCTGTCAGTCACTACCGTTGGCTTCGGGCCCACCGCCGGCAACCTGCAGGACATCAAGGACGGCGCCCTGACCGCCGCGCTGGACATCGACTTCCCGGTGTCGACCTTCGCGGCCGTCGACGCGGCTGGACGGCTGCTCGAGGGCAGCCAGCCGACCGCGGCCGAGCAGGCCGGCGAGGCGCCAGAGCAGTTCCTGGAACAGAAGGACATCACCTTCAACCCGACCATCGGCTGGACAGCATTCCCCAACTTCATCCAGCGGTTCTCCACGCTATGGGCGACGTAGTCGCCGACGACTCGCAGCCGCTGCTTCGGGTCCGGGGAACGTCGAAGACGTTCCCCGGCCTGAAGGCGTTGGATGATGTGTCATTGGACGTCCACCCCGGCGAGGTCGTCGCGGTGCTCGGCCACAACGGCTCGGGCAAATCGACGCTCGTCAAGATCCTCGCCGGTGTGTATCCGGCCGACCCCGGGGCGACCATCGAGGTGCGCAACTCGGATGGCGACCTCGTGGCCGGGACGGCGGCCCGCGAAGAACTGCATTTCATTCACCAGGATCTCGGCCTGGCCGACATCT
>Ga0302326_10032092_pt1 | contig 10476 bp, 4 predicted proteins | sample Palsa_T0_3_FD_202264 | JGI IMG/M metagenome (GOLD analysis project Ga0302326, IMG submission 202264) | Peat permafrost microbial communities from Stordalen Mire near Abisko, Sweden - Palsa_T0_3 | ecosystem: Environmental > Terrestrial > Soil > Palsa > Peat permafrost | place: Sweden: Abisko... | reverse complement strand
CCGGAGCCGATCAGCTGATCGTAGATCAGGTCGGGCGTCATGCGGATCAGCGTCAAATTGCGGCGGCCCTGGCGGATGATTTCGTGCCCGGCCGCAAAAGGAATCAGGTGAGTGAAACCTTCCAGAGCCACGACATCACCGTCGCGAACCATTTCCTGGATCGCTTGTTTGAGTGGAATAATATGCGCCAAACTGTGATTATGGCACGCTTATTTGCAGCTCTGCTGATCGTGCCCCTGCTTCTCGCTCACCATTCCACGGCTGAATACGACCTGAAGCACCCGGCCAGCGCGAGCGGTATCGTGACGCGCTTTGAATGGTCGAACCCGCACGCGCGCATTTTTCTCGATGCTGCGGGCGACGGGGGCGGCGTGGAGCATTGGATCGTTGAAATCGACAGTCCCAACGCGCTGCGGCGTCTGGGCTGGAGCAAGGATTCACTCCGGCCCGGCGACAGAATCACATGCTCCGGAGCGCGAGCCAAAGACGGTTCTCCGCGCATGCGCTGCACTCAGGTGGAACTTGCCGGCGGCGCGGTATTGCAATCGTTTTGATAGCATGATTGGAAGGAATGTCGATGAAAACAACGTTAGTTTCAGTGCTGGCGATCAGCGCAGGTTTGCTTGCGGCCACTGCGCCCATGCTGGCGCATCATTCGTTTGCCGCGGAGTTTGACGGCGCCAAGCCGGTAGCATTGGTGGGCACGGTAACGAAAGTCGATTGGGTGAATCCGCACTCCTGGATTTATATCGATGTGAAGGGCGACGACGGCGTGGTTGCGAATTGGGGCATGGAAACCGGACCGCCGAACGTGCTGTACCGCGCGGGTTGGCGCAAAGATAGCGTGAAAGCGGGCGATATGATCTCGGTGCACGGATTCGCGGCCAAGGACGGTTCGCACACCATGGCGGCACGGCAGATCACGACCGCGGATGGCCGCAAGCTGTTTGCCGGTTCGCCGGACGACAACGGCCCGAAGCCATGATCCGCGGAAGCTTTGAATGTCATCCTTAGCCTAGGGTTGCTGCCTGCGCTGATGTTCGCGCAGGAACCGGCGCCCATTCACGTGGACGTGGATGTCGTCAACGTTCTCTGCACCGTCTCCGACAAGCGCGGCGCGCTGGTGACCGATCTCGAGAAGGACGACTTCGAGATTCGCGAGGACGGGCGCAAGCAGGAGATCCGCTACTTCACCCGTGAAACGGATCTGCCGCTCACAATAGCGATGCTAATGGACGTCAGCGGGAGCGTGCGTTCGGTGCTCTCGGACGAGCGCGAGGCAGCCGGGCAGTTCTTCGATAAGGTTCTCCGGCCCACCGATCACGCCCTTTTGCTGGGCTTCTCGAGCACCTTGATATTGTGGCAGGATTTCACGCCGTCCAGCCAGAAGCTCCGGGAAGCGCTGGAGCAACTCCACGCGATCCGGTTTCGGGGGCTGCCACCCGTTGGACAGCCGATGCCCGGCACCCTGCTATACGATGCCGTCTATCAAACGGCGAAGGGCAAGCTCGAAGGCATTCCGGGGCGCAAAGCGATGCTGATTGTTTCCGATGGGCTGGACAACGGCAGCCATAAGCATTTGGACGACGCAGTGGAGGCGGTGCAGGCCACCAACACGATCGTCTATGGTGTCTGTTACGACCAGAAGTTTTTCGGCTGCGCGTTTCTGGACAGTCTGGCCAAGCCGACCGGGGGACGAATGTTCATGACGGGGAAGAAACAGACGCTTGAACAGATTTTTCGGATCATCGAAGGAGAGTTGCGAAGCCAGTATTCGATTGGTTATGTGCCGATTCATCGAGAGCACGATGGCAAATTCCACAAGCTGGCTGTGAGGGTGCTTACGCCGGGGTTGCGGGCGTCATCGCGGCGGGGCTTCTACGCGGAAAAAAAGTGATCCGGACTAGCGCCTTTACGGGACGCCGGTCCGGATCTTGTGTTACGGATGCTTCAGCTAAGACTCAGAATATAAGCTTCAGCGCGAGCGCCAACTGGCGCGGGTTGCTAGAGAACGCCTGAGACGGTTGATCGAAGATCCCCGACTGGGGCTCCAGGAAGTTGTGCTGCGCGTCGCTAGTCGCTCCGATCGGCGCCACATCACTTAAGAAGCCGCCGACGTATTGCGGATGGTTGAGGATATTGATGAAGCGGGCCGAGAACTGCAACCTCACGCGTTCCGTGAAGCTAAAGCTCTTGGCGACGGTCATATCGATGTCGTCGATGGGGGGAAGTTGCAAGGTGTTCCGTCCACCATTGGGCAACGTTCCGAGCCCGGCTTGGATATAACGGGCGTTCGGATTGTTTGCTAAGTAAGCCACCGTGTCGCCGTTGCTGTTGGTCAACGCCGTTACACCCGAACCCACATTGGCCTGGCCATTCGGATTGATGATGGTACGGTCACCAGCAGAATCAGCGTTTAGATTGGAGTCCACTCCGCTCTGGGCATCCGCGAAGGTCCCGCTCTGGTAGGTGTAGATCGGCGCGAATTCCCAATTCCCGACGACATTCTTCAGCAGCCAGTTGGAGTGCTTGAAGAAAGGCAGATCGTAAAGCACCTCGAAGGTGAAGCGTTGGGGATGGTCGAGCGCGGAATTGGAGCGATCCAGCGCCAGGTTGGTGGAATCTTCAGGCCGACGCGGTGTCAAGTATGTGCTGAAGACGTCGGCTGTGGAATCGTCAATTGCGTGACTCCAAGTGTAGGCTGCATTAAATTGCAACCCGTTAGCGAAGCGGCGTTGCAAAGAATTCTGCCAGCCCTGGTAGTTCGAATTACCCCAAGGCATGTAGGCGGTGATAAAGCTTTGGAAGCCTGCATTGAGATACGCCGGCTTAATGTAACCACCGTTGTCGTATGCCGTCTCCAAGGTGGTCAAATTGTTTGTGAGCCCGTTCAGCGTCGCCTGACTGGGGGCAGTCAGGTAGGTCGGCAGAGCGTTGGAGGCATTGACCACCGGTTGCTCATCCAGGCGGTCCTGGACCGAAAGATGTACGCTATGGTCGCCGACGTAGCGGGTCTCGAAGATGTAGTTGCTATGGAACACGTGTTGGATCCCGAAGTTCCAGGAAATTGTCTCGGGCCTAGTCTGATTGGGGACGTAACCACTCGTATTGGCAATCGCGTCCGCCCTGCTCAGAGTTCCGGCGTTGGCGCTCGGCGGGATACCACCGCCAGCCAGGAAGCCAGTTCCGGCTTGTCCGCCTTCATCAATGGTGTTGTTGGCCTGCGGTGGTAACGTGAGCAATCCTTGATTATCATAGAGCACGTCGTAGAAGATACCGAAACCGGCGCGAATCGAAGTCGTGCCGCTTTTGCCCGGGGAGTATGCGATGCCAATGCGGGGCATGAATCCGTCTTTCTGCGGTTGGGGTTGGCCGAAGGTGATGAGTCCCGGAACGTCGGAAATCGAGTTTTCGGTTTGCAACCGTTCTGAGTAGGGCACGGTTTGGTATTCGTAACGCAGACCCAGGGTCAAAGTTACGTTCGGCTTGACTTTCCAGGCATCATTGGCGAAAAAGCCGGAAAGAATCCGGTCGCCGTAATACTTTGCGCCACCCACAGTGCGTTCCGCCAGGTAGTCCGGAATATTATCAAACAGATAGTCGGAAAGATATGACCATTCGTAGTCGCCGCGAGAGCGCTGCGTGAAGGTCTGGGGCGAGATTTGCTTCCAGCCGTCGAAGCCGAACTTAAAGGTGTGCGCGCCCTTGGTCCATGAGAGGGTGTCCGACAACTGGTATTGATTCTGAATGCCGCTTTGCGGACCGTTCGGATCCGGACCAAAGGTATTATTCACGCCCCCAAGTTCGAAGATCACGATATTAGGGAATGAATCTAATCCGGGAAATTTGATGTTCGGGACCGGCGTTTCAGTGTAGAGGCGGTTGTACCCCATGCGGAACTCGTTGACCAGGGAAGGTGTGAAAGTATGATATTCCGACAACGTCGCAAGATAGGCGTTGGTGGGCACGGTGTCGTAGAAGACTGACGGGAAGCCGGTTGAATCGATGCTGCCCGTGCGGTTCAGAATAAAGCGGCCACGCAAAGAATCCGTGGCGGAGATGGTGTAGTCAACGGAACCCACGCCGAATTCGTTGTTAGTGTAGGCGGGCGAGGTTACAGGCACCAGTCCGATTGGTATGGAAACACCAGTTTTGCTCGGTCCGTTGATACTCTCGTTACCGGGCCCGACAATGGGATAGGCGCTGTCGCCGCAGGCCGCGGGAGTAGATGCGGCCGCAGCCGTGCCTACATACTTCTGTAACTGGGTCAGGTTGTTTTGGTTGATCCCTGCGATTCCGCCCAGAGACGCGTAGCCGGCGGCGGTCGGAGCGCAAAGCGTCCCAGTGGATCCAATAGTTCCGATGGGGTTGTACTCGTAGTCGACGAAAAAGAATAGTTTGTTTCGGATGATCGGGCCGCCGACTGTCCCACCGAAGCGGTTGTCGTCGAACCGCGGGTGCAGCGGGATGCCCTCCACGGCACTTAAGTTATCCGCGGCGTTCAAATCCCGGTTTTCCATGTAATCGTACGCGGAGCCGTGAAACTGGTTGCTGCCGCTCTTCACCACCTGGTTGAACTGGCCGCCCGAAGAGTGGCCGAAGTCCGCGCCGAACTGGTTCTGCAGGAAGGTGAATTCCGCTACCGCGTCGTTGGGAACGGTTACTACGGGACCCGTTACGCTGCCGTCGTTATTGTCGATTCCTTCGATGGTGAAATTGTTGTTGCGGGGCCGCTGGCCTCCAACGCTGGGGCCGGTGCCTACGCCGACACCGCCACTCGTACCCACGCCAGCCGCTAGCAGGGATAGGTTAATGATTCCCGAACCGCTGGAAGCAGTGGGGAGATCCTCCATCTGCTGGCTGGTGAAAGTGGTCTGAAGTTGAGCGGTGGTTGTATCAATCGTAACGCTACTGGCGCTGACCTCAACAGTCTGCGCACTGGTGCCGACCTGCAAGTTAAAGTTGTTGGTCGCAGTGACGTTCAATTCAACCTGAACACTCTTGATCTCGGACTTCAAAAATCCCGCAGCCGTTACGGAAACGGTATACATCCCAGCAGGGAGGTTAGAAATTTGGTACTGGCCAGCGGACGTAGTCATCGCTGTGTTTTCCACGCCGGTAGCGTCGTTGTGCGCAGTAACCGTTGCGTTCGGCACAACCGCGCCAGTCGCGTCGTAAACTGTGCCTGTGAGGTTGCCGCTGACTAATTGCGCGAAACCGGCCACGGTCGCAATCAGCAGAAATGTGACGGCAACAATAAGGGGTAACAACGCACTCCTTGATTTCATTTGAGCCACCTTGGGTTGAGTAGTAAGTCCTGAACTGAAAAACTTCATTTCTTTTTGTTTCTCCTCGTTTAGCGCCGGGCCAGTTCGGCCGGCGTAGTCTCTGATTTGCGGTTTTCCCTTGTTAAGAGAATCCGCGGAACGAAAAGGGGATCGACAAGAAGACCCCGATACAGCGTACGTGGCGTTTAATTCAAAACTCCACGCCATCAACAAAGCTTGGTGCAACGTAGCAAGCGGCCTTGGCTTGCATTCCCGGTACCATAGTTGATTGCTTGCAGAGTAACAAACCAGTTAATTATATAGCATAGGTTTACGCGTGGCTAGGGGAAATTGTAGATACGGGTTCCGGTAGAAGTTGAGGTGGTATCTACCAGAAATGGGAGTCAGCACCACCCAAAAGCGGTGCTGATGCGGTGGATAGGATTGAGGGAAGAAAGGGGAGCCGGCTGGCTCCCCGAAAGGCTGGAGGGGACAAATCGGGCGACCGGGACTGAACCCTTAAAATCGGATAATGCCCTTTAGCTCCACGAAGCGCGGGGAAGCGGCGCCCCCGGCAACAAACGCACCCAGCAGACTGGTGGGAGGCGCGACTGCCGCGGTGATCCGCCCGAAGTTGGGGTTGGCGATATCACTAACCGGTTGATCGAAGTTGGTGTGATTGAAGGCGTTGTAGGCCTGTGCGCCAAATGAAAACATAACATGCTCCTTAATTCGGATGTCTTTCATGAGCGCCAGATCAACGTCAAAGAAATGCGGACCATAGATGGAATTACGCGAGCCCGTTCCAAAACCGGTGGGAAAGCCTGTGACGGCCGTGCTAGGGGCAAATTGCGAAGTGCTGAGGCACGGTGTGTTTACCGCGTTACTACCACAGCTTGCGGGAACAGAGCCGGTCGGTGAGGCGAAGATCGCAGCCGGCAAAATCGAGCCATAATTGTATCCAAGCAGCGTACCAAGCGAACTGCTGTCGTAGACTGTGAACGGCAATCCGCTGCGCAAGAACCAGTTGCTGGAAAGCGTCCAGCCTCCAAAAACCTGGTTAGGACCGTATTTGAATCCGGCATGGCGGAACAGATCGGTCATCACGAAGCTTGCGCTGAAGTAGTGCCGGACATCGTAATCCGAGCTTCCATAGTTGCCCCGGATGTTGAATGGGTCCTGCGGCACCGTGATGTTGGGGTTGGTTTGGAAGACGCCAAACGGTTCATTGACGATCCCGCCATTGGAAACGTCGTCGAGCGCGTGGCTCCAGGTGTAGTTTACGTTAAACGTCAGACCGGCCGAAAGGCGGCGCTGGAAACTGATGGTAAGACCATCGTAATTAGCGTCCCCGGCCGAGAGGTACTGCAAGACGGTTCCAAAAGCCGCGCTGGCGGGCGCCGTTGGTAAGCCAGCGAAACCGTTCGGACAAACCGTTGCCGGGCAATAGGCGTTTAGCCCGTAATCGCCGACCGGAATGTGAATTCCATGCATGCCTGAGTAATTAGCGGTGAGCATCATTTTGCTGCCAAAGGACTGCTGGATCTCGAAATTCCACTTATAGTAGGTGGGCTGCTTGAAGGTGCTCGGGAATGAATCGATATTAGGAGCGGCGAATCCGGGGACTAACTTGGAAATGGAGTCAAAGCTTCCGCCTCCCTTGAATTGGGATAGGAGCGCCTGATTAGCGGCGGCGACCGTGGTAAACAGGCTGTTCGGAACCCCCGGGGCCAGAGCGCCATTGGGGATGGTGAAGGCATTGAAGCCGGGGGCGTTGAGCGCCGCATCTTCGGCCAAGCCACCGGGCAGTTCATCCGCAAAGATGCCCGCGCCAGTTCGGATGACGGTCTTGTCGCTATGGAATGGCCTCCAGGCGATTCCAATACGGGGCTCCCATACCACGGTCTGAGTGTTTGGATAGGCGGAATGCTGCCCGGAAACGATGAATTGGTTATATGGCGTGGATGCCGCGTTGGGATCCGCCGCGCCGGTAAACGGCGTCGCCAAGCGAGAGAAGCAATTGGCATCACAGGTGGGATTTGCGTAATTTTCCAACCTCAGGTTCAAGGAGACGGTGAGTCGCTCATTGATTTTCCAATCGTCGGCGACATACCCGCCGAGCGTATTGAACTTGATACCTTGTTCGGGCGACGAAGGAAAAGCTTGCTCAAGAGAGGTACTCGGTCCGCCTCCGTTGAAGAAGTCGGACAAAGACGTGTTGATGTACCCATGAATAGGAACCGCGCCTCCGGCGAAGTCCAGATCGTTGACGCTCTGGTGCAACCAACTGATGCCCAACCGGAAGGTGTGCTTGCCGGCGATCTTAGAGAAGTCGTCCTGGACCTGATACTGGAACACGCGCCGGCCCTGTGGAAAGAAGAAGGGTCCAGGCTCTCCCCAGGCTCCAACCGGCGAAAAGGCGCTGCCCGCGAAATTGATAAAAGTCGGAAGAGCCGCCAGCGCAGCGCTGGGATCCGATGGAACGAAGACACTCGAATAGAACAGGACCGAGCCGCTGAATTGGTTCACCGCGCTTGGCCCGAACACGTGGGTCTCGGAAACCTGGCCGGACATTTGAGGTTGCAGGCTTTCGTCGTTAAAGGTGGGGCCGTAGGGGCTGCTGTAAGTGGGCTGGAATCCGTTGTCCCGCAGGATTCGGATGTAGCCTCGATCCGTTTCGCTGAAAATGTGATCGACACGCGCTGACCACAGGTACTCGCGATTGAGATTGGGAGGCGTGCTGCGGAACTGTTCGGCGCAAGGCACGCCGGCCGGCAAAGCTGTAAATGTTCCACAACCGCCATTGCCATCGGAGGTTACCGGTATTGCGCTTCCCACGCCCGGGGCGCTGTTGTAAACCTTGAAAATTTGTTCATAGAACGGGATCTCGGAGCTGTTTCCATTTCCCGTCAGATTTGCGATGGTTGCCGCCTGGAATTGAGGGCTGGGAAGCAGCGTCAGCGTGCTGGAGCCGGGCAGAAGACTGCGGAGACCTTCGTAATCCACGTCGAAGAAAGTGCGGTTCTTCCAGATTGGACCATGAGCATCGGTGGCCCACTGATTGAAATTGTTGAAGGGCGTTGGTATCCCCGCTTGGTTATTGAAGAACTGGTTAGCATTGAGGGCGCGGCCGTTCCACATGTACTCGGCGTCACCGTGAAAGTCATTAGTGCCCGATTTCGTGATGTAGATCACCTGCGACCCGGCGTATTGGCCGTATTGCGCCGAGTAGGCGTTGTTAATAACGCTGGCTTCCGAAACATCGTTGGCGCCGAGCGTCAAATTGGACGCGCCGCTGTTATTAACGCTCAAGAACGGATCGTTGTAATTCATGCCATTGATGGTAAACAGGTTGGATGTTCCGGGCATCCCAACGGCCGAGAAATTCCCGTTGCCGCCATCGGTGTTCATGACGACGCCCGGCGCTGTTTGGGCGATGTAGGTGAGATCACCACCGGGATTGGGCAAGTTCTCAACCATCTGAGTATTGAAGGTTGTGGCGACGTCGGCATTTTGGGTCTGAACGCCTGCGGCGGCTTCTACCACCTCTACGGTCTGCGAACCCCCCGACACGGACAATTGAACGCTCACCGGTGTAGGCTGTCCCGCAGTGACAATTACGCCGGAACGGTCCTGGGTTTGAAAGCCGTTGGCGCTGGCAGTGACTTTGTAAGTACCCGGAGTGACGAACGCGAAGCGATAACTTCCGTCGGCATTGGTAGTGGCCTGCTGGGACGCATTGGTATTGAGGTTGAGTAGAGTTACCGCGGCGCCGGGAATAGCGGCTCCGCTGGGATCGGTAACTGTTCCGGTGACATCGCCCGCGGTGATCGACTGAGCGCGGGATGGAGTGCTCAAGGCAATGAGAATCCCAAGGCCAGCGAATACCAGTAACGAGCGTCGCAATATTGCCGAGCTCCGGGTAGCAAGATGGTGAATCAGATCATGGGTCATACTTTTCGGCTCCTCTGAGTTGAATTGGTTGCGCCAGCGCTTCGCGTTTTATATACGAGCTAAAACGCTAATATGACTATGCGAATACTAAGATTCCACAAAACGAGATAACTTCATCACATGCAATTATTTAACTGCACTCTGGATGCCAAACAGATGGTTCGAATGATTGGCAAATCTGGCGAATATATTCCATATACTTACGCTCCGAAGAGAGATTTCTAATTCGTGTAATGGAAGAAAGCTGGTCTGCCGATTACGCGAAACAGAATGCGAATGGGCGCTAGCGCTCGATCGCTACCCGTCGGCGACATCTAACTTCTATAATTCGTACAGGGTCGTTTTTCGAAATCTCATGCGTAAGCGTCTGATGTTCGGTTCGGCGGTGGTGCTGCTCGGCATCCTGGTGACGCTGGTAGTGGGACAAGGATCGTTCAACCTCGGGCCGGCGCCATCCACGATTCAGCAAACCTATTTGTTCTGGGCTGTTTCGACGCTGATTTTTATCCTCACGGTGGGGCTGGGCTTCATGCTGTTCCGGACGGTTGTGAAGCTGTATATCGAGCGCCAAGGAAACCGTACCGGCTCGCACATCAAATCCAAGCTGATTGGCGGGGCGCTGGCGTTGAGCGTGCTGCCGATTTTTTTCCTGGTGCTGTGGAGCGTATCGGTGCTGAACCTCAATCTCGACAAATGGTTCAGCCGTCCGGCGCGGACCATGAACATCGATCTGGTGCAGATCACCAAAGCGTTTAACCAGGAATTGGAAGATAAGCTGAATGCGCAGGCCCACTGGCTTGCTTCGCAGCCCGGGCAGAGCACGGAATTTTACGAGCGCTTCTGTCAGGACAACCGAATTGAGAGTGCTGAAATCCAACATGCCGGCGGCGGAAGCAGAGTTCTGTGCTCGCCTTCCGCAAGGGGCCAAGGGGATCTTTATAAGGCCAGCATTCCGGTGGCCGAGGGAACGCTGCTGCTTGCGGCTCGCATGCCACTGCAACTGGCGGCCAAGCAGCGCGAAATCAATCAAGCCGTGGCGGATTATGACCGGCTCTCGGTGGACCGGAAGGCTTTCCGCCGCTTGTATCTGTTGCTGCTATCGCTGATCACGTTGTTTGTTCTGTTCTTCGCGATCTGGATTGCGCGTTACATGGCTGGACAAATCAGCACGCCTATCACGGCGCTGCTGCGGGCGGCCGAACAGATCCGCAAAGGAAATTTGAGTTATCGCGTACGCGTGGGCGCTATCGATGAA
>Ga0302326_10032090_pt1 | contig 10476 bp, 9 predicted proteins | sample Palsa_T0_3_FD_202264 | JGI IMG/M metagenome (GOLD analysis project Ga0302326, IMG submission 202264) | Peat permafrost microbial communities from Stordalen Mire near Abisko, Sweden - Palsa_T0_3 | ecosystem: Environmental > Terrestrial > Soil > Palsa > Peat permafrost | place: Sweden: Abisko... | reverse complement strand
GGGCTGCTTCTTGTGCGGCGGAGAGTTCCTCGAGCTGCACGACCTCGCTTGCGACGCTGCGGCGTTGCGCGTCGGCGACGGCGACCAGCTGTTCGCGCTGGGTCGCGAGCGAGGCGAGTTGGTATTTCGCCTGTTGCTGGCGCGCGAGCGCCGCACCGAGCTCCAACCGTTCGCCCTCGAGATCGCTTCGGGCGCGCGAGACCGCGCTTTCGGCCGCGCGGCGTTCGCGCACGGTCTTCTGGTTCGCGGCGATCAGGTAGCGAATGTCGTCCCAGCGTTCGACGAAATCGCTGAACGACGTTGCCGACAAGAGCACGTTCACGTAGCCGAGGTCCCCGCGCTCGTAGGCGTCGACGAGCCGCCGCCGCAGCGCGTCGTTGTGCCGCTGTAAGGTGGCCTCGGCCGCATTCAGTTGAACCTGGTTCCAACTCAGCTTGCGCTCGTTCCAACCGACTTGGCCTTGCAGTTCGGCCAGCGTGTTCGTGACGCGAGCGATGCCTTCGTCGGTCTCGCCGAGCTGCCGCTGCAGATCTTGCGCGCGCAGTTCCTGAAAATGCAGCTGCGCCCGTTTTCTTTCGAGCCGGTTGCGCGTCGCGTCGATTTCGCGCTGTTTGGCGGCAATGCTGTCGTGGGCGCGCGCAAAGCTACCCGCCGGCAGAAGAACGGCGAGCAGCGCCGCCAAGAAAACTCCGGGAACTGCGGCCGCTCGCGGGTTCACGCGCGCAGATACCGTCCCACGGATAGCCACGATGCGACGACGCCGACGGCCGCGCCGATCAGGAGCAGCTCGAGCCCGAACGTCAGTTGATTGATGTTCGCGGCCCGCATCGGAAGAAAGGGCAGCGCGGCCGCGACCTTGGGCAGGAGCTGGAAACGCGCGAGCTCGAGCAGCGCGAGCGCGAGCGCCGAGCCGAGCAAGCCGTCGAGAAAACCCTCGCAGATGAACGGCAGCCGGATATAGGTCCCCGAGGCGCCGACCAGTTGCATGATCGCGATCTCGCGCCGGCGGGCGAAGACGGTCAGCCGGATCGTATTCGAAATGATGATCGCCGCCGTGAAGATCAAGAGTACGACGACGCCAAGGCCGATGCGCCCGAGCACGTCGGAGATGCGGAGCAATTTTTGGACCGCGTCCTCCGCGTACTCAACGTTCGCGACGCCGGGTTTCATGCGAATCGAAGCTGCGACCGCGCGGACCTGCTCGGGGTCGACCACGCGAACGCGTAGGGCGTCCGGCAGCGGATTGCTCGTGAGCAGCGAGGTGTCGATTTGACCGCGCAGGCGCTCGCGCATCTGCTGCAAACCGAGGGCCTTGGGGATGTAGGCGACGCTCCTGACGCGGCGATCGGCGCTCAGCTCGGCGGCCAGTTTGTGCGCATCCGCCGGGGTCGCGCCGTCGCGCAGAAAGACCGAGATCTCGATCTTCTTGAGAACGTCGTCGCCGATGCTGCCGAGCGTGTCGCGGGTGAACAGGAAGCTACCGAGCAGCGCGATCGTAACCGTGACCGTGCCGATCGCGGTGAGCTGCATGATCAGGTTGCGGGTGAAATTGCGCCATACTTCGCCGAGGAAGAAGCGCAGGCGGCCCCAATCCATGCGGTCTCTCCTTTACGCGGACTGCGCGGGAGCTTGGAGACGCTCGGCGCCCGGGACCGTACCGGCGCTCGCGAGATAGTATCCACGCTCTTCGTCGGCGACGATCTTGCCGTCTTCGAGCCGGATCACGCGGCGGCGCATGCGGTCGACCACGAGCGCGTTGTGGGTCGCGATCAGCACCGTCGTGCCCTTGAGATTGATCCGGTGCAGCAGGTCCATCACGTCGTTCGTGTTGGCGGGATCGAGGTTTCCGGTCGGTTCGTCGCAGAGCAGGATCTTGGGGTTGTTCACGAGCGCCCGCGCGATCGCCGTGCGCTGCTGCTCGCCGCCCGAGAGCTCGCTCGGAAACATCCGTGCCTTGTGCGCGAGGCCGACGAGCTCGAGGACGCGCGGAACCTGGCGCATCACATCCCTCGTCCGCGCCCCCGTCACCTGAAGTGCGAACGCGACGTTTTCCCAGACGGTCTTGTCGGAGAGCAGCTTGAAATCCTGAAAGACCACGCCGACGTTGCGCCGCAGCAGCGGGACGCGCGAACGCCGCAGCTTGTCGACGCGGATGCCGTCGACGGTTACCTCGCCGCGGGTCGGCAACTGCTCCCGGTAGAGCAAGCGCAAGAGGCTCGATTTCCCGGTGCCCGAGTGGCCGACGAGGAAGACGAAGCTGCCTTTCGCGATTTCGAGGTCGATCGCGTCGAGGGCGCGCGTGCCATTCGCATAAACGAGGGAAACGCCGCGCAGCGCAATCACGCGGGCCGCCCGAACGTTGACATTACAGGGTTTTTTGGCGCAGAAGCGGAGGTTCACCTTTGGAATGAACTTCGATCTGAACGACGAGCAGCGCGCCATCCAGAGCTTGTGCCGCGAGTTTGCGCAAGACGAGGTCAAGCCGCGGGCCGAAGAGATGGACACCAAGGCCGAGTTTCCGTACGACCTCGTAAAAAAAATGGCGGAACTCGGCTTGATGGGTCTGCCGTTTCCCGAAGAGTACGGCGGCGCGGGCGCGGATACGGTGAGCTATGCGCTCGCCGTCATGGAGATCGCGAAGGCCGACGCGTCGACCGCGATCACCCTCGCCGCCCACGTCTCGCTCGGCACGACGCCGTTCCTTCTCTTCGGAACCGAGGCGCAGAAGCAGCGCTACCTCGTTCCGCTCGCGCGCGGGGAGATGTTGTGGGGCTTCGGCCTCACCGAACCGCAGGCGGGCAGCGATGCCGGCGGCACCCGCACCCGGGCCGAGCTGCGCGAGGGCACGTGGACGATCAACGGCACCAAGGCCTTCATCACCAACAGCGGCACGGACATCACGGGCGGCACGACGATCACCGCGGTCACCGGAACCGACGGCCGCGGCAGCCCCGAGATCTCCAACATCGTCGTCGATCAGTCGACGCCCGGCTTCACCCGCTCCAAGAAGTACCGCAAGATGGGCTGGCGTGCGTCGGACACCCGCGAACTCGCGTTCGTCGAGGCCAAGGTGCCAGAAGACGCGTTGCTCGGGCCGCGCGGCCGCGGGCTCAAGCAGTTCCTCACCATCCTCGACGGCGGACGCATCTCGGTCGCCGCGCTCTCGGTGGGCCTGGCGATGGGGGCCTACGACGAAGCGCTGCAATACGCCAAGGATCGCCACCAGTTCGGGCAGAGCATCTCGAAGTTTCAGGCGATTCAATTCAAGCTCGCGGACATGCTCACCGAGATCGAGCATGCCAAGCTCATGGTCCTCAAAGCCGCTTGGGAGAAAGATAACGGCCGCGCCTACGAGATGACGGCGAGCCTGGCCAAGCTCTTCTCGGGGGAGCTTTCGCGGCGCGTCGTCAACGAGGCCGTGCAGATTCACGGCGGGTACGGTTTCATGGACGAGTACCCGGTGTCGCGCATGTACCGCGATCAGAAAATCAACGAGATCGGCGAGGGCACGAACGAGGTGCAGCGCCTGGTAATCGCCCGTCTGATGGGGCTTTAGAGACTTTAAGAAGCGGGAAGCGAGACCGGCTCCGGCAGGGCGGCGGCGCCCAGGTCGACGACCTTGACGCCGCGCGTGGCGGCCGCATCGGCAAAGCTGCGGCTGGTCGTGAACAGGACGATCTGAACGTCGCGCGATGACGCCTCGAGGATCGGAAAGCCGCGTTCGATGCGCGCGTCGTCCCAGTATGCGAACGGATCGTCCAGCAGCAGCGGCGCCGTTTCGAGGCCTTCGGCGAACATGCGCGCCATCGCCAAGCGAACGAACAGATACGCTTGTTCGCGCGTGCCGGCCGAGAGGCGGTCGACGTCGACGATGGCGCCCGTCTCCGGAACGCGAACCCGGACCGCGAGCGTCGTCGGATCGACGCGCACGTCGAGATAGCGGTCTCCGGTGACGCGGGCGAAGGTAGTCGAGGCATTGTCGGCGAGCCGGCGAGCAAACTTTTGGTGCGCCTCACGCGTGCGGTCGTCGATCGTCCGGCGCGCGAGCGCGACCGCCTCTTCGAAACGTTCGAGCTGCTCGGCGCGCTCGGCCAGTCCGGCCGCGTGCTCGTCGACGGCCGCGAGGTCGCCGATCTGATTTTCGGCCGCGCGCAGCTCCGCGCCGGCAGCGGCGACCGATCCGCGCAGGTCGTTCGCGCGGCGCTCCAAATCGGCTCGTTCGGCTTCGAACGCGCGCGGCGACGCGCCGTCGAGCGGGGCGGGCTCGACCCCATCCTCGAGCAGATCGCCGAGCTCGCTCTCGAGCGCGAACTCGTCGTCGGTTCCGAGCACGTCCGTACGGCGCACGTCGAGCATCGAGAGACGCAGGTCGATGCCGTCGCGGGCGCTCTTACGCGCTTCGCGCGCTTTGGCCGCGGCTAGCGCCCGTTCGCGCGAGCCGGGCTGGGCGCCCAGGCGCTCCGCCAAATCGTCGAATGCGGCGGCCGCGCGCTCGGTCTGCGCGCGTGCCTGCTGCGCGCGCTCGGCCGCGCTTTGCGCTTCGGCGCGACGCTCGGCGAGTGCACGGTAGCGCTCGCGCCGCCGGACCAGTTCCTCGATCGAGGTAACGCGCAACGGCTCGAGCACGGCCGCGACGCGGGCGGCCGCGGCCCGTTCGAGCTTCACGGCATCGTCGGCCGCTCGTTGCATGCGGGTGACGGTTCGCGCGGCGGTCCGCCGATGCTCGAAGCGCAGCCACGCGATCCCGAGCAGCAAGACGGCAAGCGCGCTTCCGGGCGCGAACGGCAGCCAATCGCGAACGACGGCGAGCACGACGGCCGCCGTGGCGACCAGTACGCCGGCGCACAGCAACGCGCCGAAAAGTTCGCTGCCGCCGGCGATCGAGCGGCGCGCGGCCTGCGCCCGGTCGGCGGCGACGATCGCATCGTTGCGAGCCGCGGTCGCCGCATTCCCGGCCGCTTCCAACTCGGCGTAGACATCGTCGCCGATCGCGCCGCCGTCGGCGGCACGCTCTTCGAGTTCGGCGGCCTGCGCCGGTGTGAAGCGCCGGCGCGCCGCTTCTTCGGCGCTCGAGCGCCCGAGCGCATCGAGCGTCAACCAATCGCGATAAAATTCCTCGAGCGCGGACACGAGGTAGGCCGGAAAGTTCTCGACGTCGTCGTATTGCGCGCGCTCGGCTTGCAGCGCCGCGAGGTCGCCGCGAATTTCGCGCAAGGCCTCCAACCGCGAACGCAGCACGAACGCGCGCAGCGAGCGGCCGCGCCGCTCGTGCTCGCGGAGCGCGGCATCGAGTTCGCTCGAACGCTGCGTGTCGCTTTCGAAGCGCAGGCGCAGCTCGGCTCCGGCGCGCAGTCGCGCCCGCATCTCCTCGGCGTGTTCGCGGGTAGCCGCCAATTCCTCGTGGAGGTGGCGCAGCGGCGCGTTGACGGTGGCACGTTTCTTTCCGACGTGGGCAGCGAGCGCGTCGTCGAGCCGCTTCATCGCGCCGAGCGCTGCGTCTTCGCGCGGGCCGCCGTCGAGCGCGCGCGCGAGCGCGTGTGAGATCCGTTCGGCGCGCGCGCCGTCGATCGCGACGTCGCCTTGGCCCACGAACGACGCGTTGACGAAGACCTCGAGCGGGATGCCGAGGTGCGCGTGGCCCGGGTTGACGATCTTGCCCACCGAACATTCGGCCGACGCATCGTTCCCGTGCGCGTCGTAGACGTGCACGCCCTTGGTGTCGCGGTCGAAATCCCGCTGCACCTCGAGCGTGCGGCCGCCCGACAGCTCGTAGGTGAGCGCGGTCGCGAACCGCGCGCCCGACCACGGGCGCCAGAGCTCCCGGTCCCCCCGTGCGAATCCGTACAACGTCGCGAGCAGCGCCGCGCCGAGCGTCGACTTGCCGGCTTCGTTGGGGCCGTAGACGACCGTGAAGTGCGGATCGAATGCCGTCGTGCGCCCGGCAAGCTTACCGAACCCCTCGACGCGCAGTTCGAGCAGCCTCACGGCGCGATCTCCGCTCCGTCGAACGCCGCGAGCGCGTAACGCAGCGCGGCTTCGCCGCCGGCCCCGCGCTCGAGCAGATCGCGCACGACGTGTCCGCGCACGGTCGGCTCGCGCGCGATGCTCGCGTAGTCGTGGGAGACCGTTCGATCCTCGATGCCGAGCGATCCGAGCGCGCCGCCGAGCCGCTCCGTCATCAATGCGATGTCGATCCGCGTCCCGAGCGCGACGTGCCCGATCAGCTCCAACCGCACGTAGTCGTTCGGGCCAAACGTGCCGAGCGTCGCTTCGACGCGCTCGAACGCGCCGTTTTCGTTCGTAACGCGGTCGAGATCGCAGGTGACGTCGAGCAGCCGCGTACGCGCCGTCGGCAGCGGCATCACCTCGGCGCGACCGCCTTCGATCGTGACGAGCAGCGCGCCGTGCACGGGCCCTTCGCCGAACTTGATCGGTTCGGGCGAGCCGGGATACGCGAACACCGGCCGCGTGCCGCTCTTGGCAACGTAGCCGCCGTGATAGTGGCCCGTAAGCAACAACGTCGCGCCCGACGCGACGACCTCCGCCTTGTTGAACGGCGCGGTCGCGCGTTTGTTCGGCGGACAATCCTGCTCGTCGCTGCCGTGAACCAGCGCGATTTGAACGCCGCCGCGCTCGAAGCGCGCGCGCTCAAAGGGGCGGCCGGGTTCGGCCGGCGTATGTCCGAACCCGAACAGGGTGACGTCCGGCGCGAGCGGATACGCGCGCCAGGCCGCCTCGTTGAAGATGCGGACGTTTTCCGGCAGATCGCCGCGTGCGAGCAACGACGCCGGCGCGTGCGGATCGTGGTTCCCCGGCGCGATGAAGACGGGTTTGCCGAAGCGCGCGAACTGCTCGAAGAGAAAGCGCACGGTCTGTGGTCCCGCGCGCTCGCTTTCGTAGAGGTCTCCGCCGATCGTCAGAACGTCGGCATCGCGCGCGAGCGCGTCGTCGACGATGCGGACGAACGCGTCCGCGAGCGCCTTACGCCGCGCCGCGCCGCCGTGCGTCTGGGGAAACGTCGTCTCCAGATGGACGTCGGCGCAGTGGACGATTTTCAGGGTCATGCGCCCTAGGTGGCCAAATAGCGCCTGAACCACGCGAGCGTGCGCGTCCAGGCGTCGGCGGCGGCCGCCGGCACGTACGAATCGCGCGTGTCGTCGAAGAATGCGTGTCCCGCTCCGTCGTAGACGAAGAAGTCGTGCGGCTTCTTGAGCGCGGACAGGCGCCCGTCGAGCGCGCGCACGTCGTCGGCGAGAATGCTCGTATCGCGGGCACCCCACGAACCGGCGACCGGCACCTCGATGTTCGCGGCGTAGTCGAGCGCGATCGGCGTGATCGCGCCGTTGTTGCCGGTCGTACCGTAGCGCACCTTGCCGTAGAACACCGAGGCCGCACCGAAAATGCTCGCGTTGTCGACCGCTTGCCGCAGCGTGATCGCACCGCCCATGCAGAAGCCGACGACGCCGATCTTCTCCGGCGCACCGCCCGCGCCGCCGCGAATGAACGCGGCCGCGGCGGCGAGGTCGGCATCGACGACATCGTCGCTCAGCTTCGCGGCGACGTCGCGGAAGGGAGCAAAATCCGTCGCTCCGTCACCGGTCGGTGCGCCGAGGCCGGTGTAGAGATCCGGAGCGATCGCAATGTAGCCTTCCTTGGCGAAGCGACGGACCGTGTCGCGCAACTGCGCGTCGATCCCCCAAATCGCTTGCACGACGACGATGCCCGGCGTCGTTCGGCCCGCTCCACGCGGCGAGGCGTAATACGACCCGATCGAGCGGCCTCCGTAGGTGATCTGCGGATGCGAAACCGCGATCGCGGGATCGGTTTCCGCGACGATCGGCGGATGCGGCCGGCCGAAGCTTTCACCCTGCGCGAGCGCGGCGGCAATCGTACTTCCGGCGGCACTCGCCGTGGCGGAAAGCCCGACGAACGCTTTGCGGCTCAGCGAAAGTGACGTGGCCTGTGTCGGGTCCGTGATGTCCATGCCGCCCTGTGTTTGCCCCTCACTTTTCAAAGCCTTCGGAGTGGTGAAGGGCGCGCTGCATCGCGTCGAGATACTGGTGGCCGAAGCGCGCATCGGGCTCGACGTAATTTCCCTCTGCCCATTCGTTCCAAGCCTTCAAGAAGACGATCCGCCGTTCGCGGGGTCTTGCGGTTACGAGATCGATGGCCTTATGAAGGTAGCGCTCGAATCGTTCGGGCGTCGCGCCTTCGAAGACGATTCCGCGCGGTCCCGAGCGCGGCGTATTGTCCCAGCCCGAGAGGACGGTTGGAACGTAGCGCTCATCTTTGGCGAGCTCGCTCGAAAATGCCGCACGCACGAGATCTTCATAGTCGTAACGTTCCGGCTTCAAGAATCGCGTTCCGAGAACCGCGTCCGCCCGGCGCCCGAAACTGCCGCGTCGCACGGCGCGGAGCCGCCGAGCCCATGAGTCTTGCGGAAGGCCCATGAGATAGTCGCCCGGCCCGTGCTCGGTAACGGCGTCGAACTCTTGCGGCGGCGCAAGCGGCCGCGAGCCGCGGCTGCGATTCGACATCGCCACGAAGTAGATGCCCGGCAAGCCGGCCTGCGCGGCGAGCGTCTGCCAATGTTCGATGAAACCGCCGGGATCGGGATGATCGAGCAAACTGAACACGGCGAAAACCGGCTTGCCGTCGATTTTGACGTAACGCGCGTCGCGGAACGCGGGAAGCACGAGATCGAAGTGCGCTTTCTCGTCGGCGCGACCGGGATATTCTTGTTTGAGCAAGGTGCGGTCTGGGCTGCCGAGCCAGATGCCGCTCCACGAATGATTCGCCCATGCCAAGCAAAACGGGAAGTCCGGCTGCCCCGACGCAAGCACTTCTTGGAACGGCCGCTCCAGCAGCCGGCGGCCGTTTCCAAACCAGTAGTGCCAGTAGCAGAATCCCTCGACGCCGGCATCCCGTGCGAGCGCCGCTTGACGTTCGCGCACCTCCGGCACGCGCAAATCGTAGAAGCCGAGATCCGCCGGGAGATGCGGCTGCCAATGCCCGCGGAAAAGCGGCCTCGCCTTCGCGACGTTCGTCCATTCGGTAAAACCCGGACCCCACCACGCATCGTTTTCCGGAATCGGATGATATTGCGGCAGATAGAGCGCCAGGAGCCGCGCCAGAGGGGTGATCAAGCGCCGCTCTGTGTTAGCCTCGCGGTTTTCAAAGCCTTCGGAACGTGCGCTATGGCACACCGGCGTGCGAAGGAACGCCGTTTGCGTCATGTAAGCTCGGTGTCGTGAGCGTCGCCTGGCCGATCTTTCTCGCGCTCCTGTGGCTCGAGCAATCGCCGCCCGCCGCTCCCGCGGACGCCGTGGACAAGGCTTTCGGTCTCTCCGGCGGCAGCTGGACGTGCACGTCGTTTCACGGCGAGCAGAAGATCGTCTCGTTCGAATTCTCCGATCCGAACGCGATCGTCGAGTCGCGTGCCGCGCCGGACGGGGAAGACGACGCCGCGTACGAACGACGGTTCGCGTTCGATGCGGACAAAGGTACGTGGTTGTTATCGTGGCCGAGCGGGGGCTGGAGCCTGACCGCGCAGCCTTGGACACACGCGCGCTGGACGTTCGAAGGCATCGCGAAGGCGCAACGTGTGCGCGTCACGTTCACGAGTTTTGGTCAACCGGCATTCCGGCGCGACGTCGAGACCTATAGCGCCGGCCGCTGGATCGAGCGCAACGGCGAGACCTGCAAACGCTTGAGCCAATGAGCCGCAGATGTCTGCTCGGACTCGCGATCGTCCTCGCCTGCGCGTTTCCCGCGCTCGGCTCGGCGGCGAACGACGTGCCGCAACCGGCCGCCTCGAGCGAACCTTCGGCGCCGCCCTCACCGCTGCCGTCGAGTGCGCCGGCATCGGCGTCTCCCGCGCCGACTCCCGTGCCGGTCGATCGCGCGCTTTCGTTGCTCGGGGATCCGTGGGCGTGCGAGACGGATCATCATGCCGCTTTGGTGTCGGCGTTCAGCGCGCCGTCCGAAGATCGGATCGACGTGCGAACGACGCTGGCCGGAGGACTCGCCGGAAACCGTCACATCGACGAGGCGTTCGTCTGGGATCCGGTTGCGGCAACGTGGCATGCGAACGTCGCGGGCGGCGCGTTCGTCGGGTCGGCGCCGCGCTGGTCCGGCGAGGTCTGGATCTTCACCGGCACGGCGGCAACGGGCGGTCACACCTATAATGGCCGCATGGTGTTCACGGCGCTCGGCCCGAATGCGTTCCGCCGCGACTTCGAAGTCGAACGCGACGGGCGCCGGCAAATCTATAGTCTCGAAACGTGCAGCCGCGATTTGTCCGACTGAGCATCGAGCGCCGTCGCGACGTGCCAATGAATTCGCATCGGCGCGGTGAATGGGGCTGCAGCTACGGAGGGACTCGAGCGAGGTGAGTGCGACGAAAAGGCCGGTGCGCGGCGCATTTATCTCGCTCGTTCGAGCACTGGCGGCGGGGTCGTCCGGATCGATGGCCGT
>Ga0302326_10032088_pt1 | contig 10476 bp, 9 predicted proteins | sample Palsa_T0_3_FD_202264 | JGI IMG/M metagenome (GOLD analysis project Ga0302326, IMG submission 202264) | Peat permafrost microbial communities from Stordalen Mire near Abisko, Sweden - Palsa_T0_3 | ecosystem: Environmental > Terrestrial > Soil > Palsa > Peat permafrost | place: Sweden: Abisko... | reverse complement strand
CGTACGGCTATAAGTGATGCTTTCTCCGAGACCGTTCGTCGAGGCTTCATCGGAGGTCTATCGGCGTCCAAAGTCAGCATGGCGGACTTCGAACGGGTCGTGCCGGATCTCTCGAACATGCTCGGCGGTGCATACAAAAGAGGGCAGCGATTCAGCGTCGGCGCGACCGAACTGTTCGAGGCCCTAACTCGTGGGGAGCAGGAATTGCTGAGACGGTATTTTCTGTCCCAAGCGCGAAAGACAAAGATTGAACACCCGGAACTCGTCCGAGAGTATCCATCGGCGTTCGCGAGATTATAACGGGGCAATCCCGATCCCAGACTTCGATGCGGTGTTCCCGGAGAGGAAAATTTTCAAGATTGACCGCGCCCGATCACCTGTGATTAACTGCTTGACACTCGCGGGCTCGGCGCCAGAGTCCGCAACATATTGGGGTGTGCCGAGGTGAAGTATGAAGTCTTCTTTCTGCACTCTGCTGATCTCTCTTCTCGCTCTCACTCTGTCTGCCAGCGCCCGGGAAGTGGTCCTGCCCGCCGGCACGCTTTTGCAATGTACCCTCAATGAACCTAACTTTTCCTCGGCTACGGCCGACGTCGGCGATCCCGTGCTCTGCCACCTTCGTGCACAGACCGAGTTCGGCCAGCAGGCTTTCCCGCGTGGCAGCTATCTGGTCGGCCATCTCGAATCCGCCAAGGATCCCGGCCACTTCTTCGGTAAGGGCAACATGAAGATCCAGTTCGACCGCATTGGTCTGCCCAGCGGCGACTTGCCGCTCGAAGCCAAGGTCATCGCCACTCGCGGCTACAAAGTCGACAAGCAGGGAAGAATTGACGGCAAAGGTCACGCCACCCGCGACATCGTCGAATGGATGATCCCGCCGCTCTGGCCCTGGAAGGTGATCATGCTGCCGGCGCGCGGCCCGCGCCCCACGCTGAAAGGCGAGTCTACACTCAGCTTGCGCCTGATGGATGACGTTCAGATCCCGCAGGTCGCGCAGACCTACGGCCCCAGCTGGCATTTCTTCGGCCACGTGCAGAATAATTCCTTCGACGCGCAAGTCAGCATGGGCACGCCGCAACTCACGGTGCGCCAGGTCGAACCGTCAGGCAATCAAGGCGCACAGGTGACTCAGGCCTCTTACGCTACCTATGTCTCGCGCACTCCAACATCGCCGAGTCTGGCGAATGTTACCAGCCTTCCCGGCATGCCGGTCTTCGTGCTGACCACGGGCACCGTGCTCTCGGTGAGCGGATACGGCTATCAGGACAACCGCATCACGTACAGCTTGATCGGCGGCGGCACCGGCGTCATCAGTGCTGACGAAGTCGATTGGAATACGACCACGCAACTCAACGCCAAGCGCGGTCTGCGCGTGACCTTGCACAACAGCCACGCGAATGCCGGGACCGCAGGCTTCTAGCCACGCTCACGCAGGGGCGGACGCTTTGCCCCGCGAGCCCCGTGCACATGTGGGGACAGCCGCCCTCGGCTGTCCTCCGAGCGCAGCTCGGAAGCTTTTCGCCGTCAGCTCTTGAGCCGGCGGTTTGTTTTCGCCCCACCCGGTCGACCCCAAGAAACTGAAGCTGAATTTCTCTTTTCTTCATCAAAACAAAAACTAGAGCTGGCCAATCACTTTTTCTCATCTGGCCGCAATTCATATCTGGAGAACTCCATGAAGAGATTTGAAGGCAAAACCGCCGTCATAACCGGCGGCAATAGCGGCATCGGATTAGCCACCGCAAAGCAGTTCCATGAAGAGGGTGCAAAGGTCGCCATCTCCGGCCGCGACCAGAAAACGCTGGACGAGGCCGTCAAAACCATCGGACCAGGCACGCTTGCGGTGAAAGCCGACGTCGCCAAGGTCGCCGACCTCGATAAATTCTTCGCCCAGGTCGCCGCCAAGTTCGGCAAAATCGACGTACTCTTCGCCAACGCCGGCATCGCAAAATTTGCTCTCGCAGCTGACAGCAGCGAACAGATGTTCGACGAAACCTTCGACATCAACGTAAAAGGCCTGTTTTTCACTTTGCAGAAAGCGCTGCCGCTGCTCAACGACAATGCCGGGATCGTCCTGAATTCTTCCGTCGTCACCTCCAAGGGCAATCCCGGAACCAGCGTATATTCGGCCAGCAAGGCCGCGGTGCGTTCGCTGGCCCGCACTTTCGCCGCAGAATTGTTAGACCGCGGCATTCGCGTGAACGTGGTCAGCCCGGGCCCGATCTACACGCCGATTCTGGGCAAGTCCGGGATGCCGCAGTCCGGCATCGACGCATTCGAGCAGGGAGTCAAGGCTCGCGTTCCCATGAAACGGCTGGGCACTCCGGAAGAAATCGCCCATGCTGTCCTTTTCCTGGCCAGTAGCGATGCTTCCTATATCACAGGGGTCGACCTCAACGTGGATGGCGGCCTGGGCCAACTCTGATCGGCGTCGGTAGGCGGAAACATCAGTCCCCGGGGCCTCAGCTCCCGGACGATAAAATATTGTGAGGATGCAATCATGACCAAAGTCAATATCGCGGAAAAGTTTTCGCAGATCACTGAATACTGGAAGCCCTATATCGGAGCCGAACTTAACGGTCAAGCGGTCAAGTTCGACAAGCTCAAAGGCGAATTTATTTTTCACCACCACGAAAACGAAGATGAGCTGTTCCTGGTGGTGAAAGGCCGATTCCGCATGGAATTCCGCGACCGCCATGAGTGGATTGAGGAGGGCGAGTTCATCGTCGTGCGCTCTTCGAACCTGCCTCCACACTGAACACTGGTAACGTCGTCAACGAGAGAACGCGACCGCAACTGGAGCGCGTCTAACCTATAATCGAACTATGGAAATCACCGTGTACACGGCCGCCTGGTGCCCGGATTGCCGCGAGGCCAAGCGCTTTCTCACCAAGAACAACCTTCCCTACAAAGAGGTCGACATCGAGAGCACGCCCGGCGCCGTCGACGAAATTGTCAAGCGCACCGGCAAGCGTGCCATTCCACAATTCGTAATCGACGGGGAATGGGTCCAGCCTTACCGGCCCGGCAAAGGCTTCCTCTACGACGAAATGTCGAAGCGCCTGGGGATTGAAAAAGGATCGAAAGAAAAGTCTAAGATCGGTAGCTAATCGACAACAGACGCGCACCAACCCCAATATATCCCTCCGGTTCTCCGCGACTCACGCAGGCCGCAATCGACGCGGTAGTACGTTGTAATTGTGCTTCCTCCGTGTCCTGCACATCCTCTGTAGTTAAAACATTCCTAATCTCACCACGTCCCCCCGTACCTATCGCACGTACATCATCTTCCGTACCGTGGAAAGCCCGCGCTGGACGAGGGAAGATGGACGAATGAACTTCCAGTCGGGTTTCTGATCTGTAGGCAAACGACTGTAAGGAAAGGACCTGGAAATCCAGGAGCGGCGCGCCACACCCTCATGTCCGAACCGGAAAATTCGCAGGCTTCGAATGAAGTTTGCGACAGCTGGCAGCAGATGATTCAGGGAGTTCTGGGCGTGGTCATGCTCCTGGGCGCATTCGCCATGGTCCACTACTACGCGCCCATGGCGGCCCAAGGCGCTCCTCCGGACGACCTGCAAAAGCAAGTCCACGAACTGACCGCCGAAGTTGCCCAACTCAAGCAGGACTCGGCAATGCCGGCGACTGTGTTAACTCACTACCGGAATTCCATCGGATATATCTACGGCGTCTATCAAGTCGGATTTCCTAATCAGCGCCCGGCCATTCGAGCCCGCGTTTCAGGCACTGGATTCCTGGTCGGCGACCGTCTTCTCGCAACCAATCGCCATGTCGCCGAGCCCTGGTTCGGCGACTCCGAGGCGCAGCATCTGATCGATCAAGGCGCGACCGCGATGCTCGAAAATCTGGTCGTCTTCTTTCCTAACTCGCCCACGCCGGTCAATCTCTCGCCCGCGTCGGTCTCCAAAACTTCCGATCTCGCCATCCTGCGAACTCAAGATTCTGACGTGGTCCGCGGTCTTCCCGCGCTGCCTCTGGCGCAGTCCCCCGGATCACCCGGAGAGCTGGTCACGGTAATCGGCTATCCCATGGGCATTGCCGGCATGGTGGCCAAGTCCCCCAGCAACGTCTACGAGCGTCTGGCCTACCGCCATAATGACATCAACGCTGCTAGCGAACTGGCCGCACTCTCGCTGATTCGTCCCTCAACCACTTGCGGACATCTAGGGGACGTAGTCGGCGACAAACTCATCTACGACGCCCCCACTGCTCACGGCGGCAGCGGCGGCCCCGTCTTCAACTCCAAAGGTGAAGTCATCGGCGTCAACTCCGCCTTTATGGACGGCTTCTCTGGCGGCACGCTCGGAGTATCAGTCGACTCGCTTCGCCCGCTTCTCCAGGAAGCAAGAAAATAACTCACCCGATCACTAAACCTCTGACCACCAACCTCTGACCACTGATTCTCACCCTTCGCCAAACTCCCGATACCGGTCCAGCACGTCCTTCTGAGAAATCACTCCTTCCAACTTGAGAAAATCAGCGCGATTCACCACCGGAATCATCGGCCACCGATCCACGTACCGCAACGCCGTCTCCAGCGGATGATCGGGATGCAAAAACGGAATTGGACCGATGGTTACCAGGGAGTTAGAGCTCAACGAACTCAAACTCGATCCACCTTTTCCCTCGGCGGCCAGCGCGCGCAGCTCCTGCTTGGTCACGCTGCTCCAGCCGCCCGGGCCCAGCCGCACCAGCAGATCATCTTTCGCAGAAGACTCCGCCAGCTGCAGCGAGGCGTCCACGGTTGCCTGCGCGTTCAAAACCGGCTCTTCGATCGGACGCATCGCATCCTCAACCCGCAGAATATTTTCTTCGCGCTGCTCCTCCATCGACGGCAGGTCCAGCCCATCCTGCCGCGTCAGCACGTCGAAAATCGCAACCGGCTGCAACCCTCGGGAGATCAGATAGGCAAAAGTATTCGCTAGAATTACCGGCACGATGATCGAATAATTCCCACTGACTTCCAGCACCATAAATACCGACGTCATCGGCGCCCGCAGAAACCCAGCGAAGAGCACGCCCATGCCCACCAGCGCATAAGTTCCCGGCGACCCCGTCAGGTGCGGCAGAAAAACATGTTCCGCGCCGCCCACCGCCGCGCCCAGCATCGCGCCCACAAACAATGTTGGCGCAAACATGCCGCCCGGCGTGCCGCTCACAAACGAAAGCATGGTCGCGATAATCTTTAACCCCGCCAGCATCGCCAAAAATTGCCAGGTAAACTGCCCGTGCATGGCCTGATCCATGTATTCGTAGCCCGCGCCCATCACCTGCGGCGCGCCCAGAAACGCAATCAGCCCGATCAGCAGCCCGGCCACCGCCGGCTGAAAATATTGCGTCCACCGCGGCAGCGCCTTGCAGCGCGGACGCAGCGCCCCAATCCCACTGGCAAACGCCACCGAAGCCAGCCCACCGACCACGCCCAGAATGCAATACGCGATCAACTCCGACGGCCTCTCCAACTGCACCGGAGGGATGCGAAACAGCGATTCCGATCCTAGGAAAAGCCGCATCACCACTACGCTCGACACCGCTGCCAGCACGACCGATCCGAGAATGCCCGCTGTCCAGCGCCCAATTACCTCCTCAATCACGAACAACACTGCCGAAATGGGCGCGTTGAACGCCGCTGCCAGTCCCGCCGCCGCGCCCACCGGAGCAATCAGACGCATGCGATCCCGCGACAAATGCATCCGCCGCCCAATCGCCGAAGCCAGACTCGCCCCAATCTGCAACGACGGATCTTCCGGCCCCAAAGAATGGCCTGACCCAATGGCCAGCGCCGACGTAATAAATTTTCCAATTGCGGTACGAATCGGAATTTGGCCGTTATAGATATAGAGCGCAGCCTTGGTCTGATTCACTCCACTCCCGCGCGCCAGCGGGAACACGTGAATGACGAGCACCGCGATCACAAGTCCCGCCAGCGTTGGCGCAAGAATCATCCGCGAAGGCGAGAGCACCGCACCCGACCCCAGCAAATAAATCCGGCACCACGCAATGGCAAACCGGAAGCAGACCACGGCAAGTCCGGAAAAAATTCCAATGAATACCGAGAGCACCAGAAACAACCGGTCTTCACGAAACAGTAATTGCAGCAGCGCTCTCGATGCGTACCTGGGCACGGTGGGGTCAGGTACCGCTGCTCCGATGGCGGTTATTTCGTTGTCCACAGAGACATCCGCGGCAACGTCCTTAGCGGCGTCGACCGGGACCATAACTTGCGGATTGGCTTGCGATTCCAGGTTGATTCCCCTCGTCCTTAATTCGCTCGCAACTAGTTGCCCTCATGCAGTTTGGCGATCAGAAGCAGCGCCATGTCGGTGCCCTCGGGGGTTCCGCAGGTAGTGCTGGTCTGCCGTTCGATGCCGAATACCAGCTCCATTGCCGGTTCCACCAGATCCGGATTTCGACGCAGCTCGGCTTCGTTGATCTGCGGCTTCATCTTTTCCCAGCGCTCCGAGAGACTCGGCTGCGGCCCCGCGGCGTGGGTTGATCCGCTTGCTGCAGAGTTTTTCGCGGCGTCAGCACTTGCGGTCGTGCCATTGCGTTGCGAACTAGTTTCAGCGGTGCCTTCGGTCGCGTTGCAGGCCAGCAACCGCTCTCCAGCGATCGCGAAAGCCTGCGCCGCGATCCGGTCGCGCTGCGCCACCGAGATACCCCTCCGGAACGGATCCGCAGCCAGCACAGTGTCGGTAATCGCAAGAGTCGAAGCGATCTGGGCGTCGCTGGGTTCGGCCGCCGCCGCGGCTCGCAGATAAGGCTGTGCCGCGGGATAGAGGCCAAGGTCAAAGGCAGCCATCCCCGCGCCTGCAAGGGCCGCGGGATTATGCCGGTCCGATCGCAAGACCGCGCGATACGCAGCCAGTGCGTGTTCATAATCCTGTACGCGCAGGAATAGTTCGGCGATGCGCGCTTGCTGCGCCGCTTCATCCTGCGCTGCTTCGTCGGATGCTTTGTCCTGGGATGACCCGTTCGAGAGGTTTTCCGACAACGCGACCAGCTCCGCCTGCGCCTGCGCCTTGGCATGAATCTTCAGCAGAAACAGGATCAGTTCCAGGCGAGTTTCGCGTCGTTCCACTTCCTGCTCTCCGGGCTGGTCTTCGGGCCATGTCGCATAAATCGCATTGTGGTAATAGCGCTGCGCTTTTTCCGTCTCACCTCGCTGCGCCGCAATGCGTGCCAGTTCTCGATTCACCAGCCCGTCTTCCGGCTCCCGCTCCCACAGATTGATGAAGTAGGCTTGCGCTTCCCCGGTATGCCCCAGACCCATCAGTGCCTCTGCCAGGTTCAGCTGATAGGTGTAATCGTCGCGCGAGTAGCGCAGCGCCGCGCGAAATTCAACCACAGCAGCATCAAAACGTCGCGCCTTCAAGTCCGCAACCCCGCGATTGAACCAACGTTGTCCCAAAGCATCCTGTTGCGCGTGAAATGCGCGGGACACTCCTCCCACGGCCAGAAAGAGCACCAGCGCCAGTGCTGTGAGCGCCCCGAGCATTACCGGCTCGCGCGTGAAATAGGGCCGCATCGCGTGGCGGAGATTGAATTGTCGAGTCGGCGTCGTCGTCATTTGTATCTGGTCGAATCTCTATTTCTCCGGAATCCGCCCGCGCCGGATCTCATTCCACATTTTGCTCATCTCTAACTCCTACTTTTAAACCGCCCGCTCTCATAACGTCTTCACCTTCTTGCCTCGAGGAATACTTTCGCAGCCTCGGACGCTTCCACGCGCGGTCCGGGCCTTGCCGTCGTTTAAGGGGGTGGCGATATAGCGCTCATGAATGGTTGGTAGTCTTTCTTTTATTGCGGCTCGTTATTGATGACTGCTTGCGGCGAGCGTCAGGTTGTTTACCCGCAGCGTCGTCGCCCTCGCGCATCACTCGCCGCAGGGCAGAAACCAGACTCGGACCCGCGCTGCGCAACGCTTCTCGATGATGCAGCGCCAACGCGGCCAGCACTCGTTCGCCCTCGGAAGTAAGCTCCAGCAACACTTCACGCCGGTCATCCTGACCGCGCTCCCGCCGGACGTAGCCCCCAGCCTCCAGCCGGTTGATCAACTCCACCGTGCTGTGATGTTGAATCTGCATCCGGTTCGCCAATTCAAGAATACGCGGGCGTACTCCCGCCGGCATACCTTTGATGGCCAGCATCAGCTGATACTGTCCCCGCTCCAGCCGGGCCGCTTCTACGGCACGCTCACTGAAATGTAAAAACTTCCGAATCTGGTACCGGAACTCCGCCAGAGCTTGATAGTCAGACAAGGTGAGCTTCTTCATGCCGCAGATTCCATATCCAGACTACTGACGGTCCCCTGATATCATATCGTATAGCGATATATATAAATAATAACCACCCGGCATTGTCACCCTGAGCGCAGCGAGACGGCGAGCAAAGCGAGGCGTCTTGCGTAGTCGAAGGATCCCTATCCCCTGCGCAACCGCCTCCGGGCCGGGTGCCCCGCATCTCGCCGCCTTTGCGAGATGTGGGGTGTTCTCGCGTCAACGCAGAAACCCGCCGGTCTTTTCCTTGTCCTTGCGCCGAATGGCGAGCGCCCCACCCTAGCCTCTTCTCCCGCCATCCATTTAGAATCCTAAGTCCGTCCAAATAAGTCCGTCTAAATAAGTCCGTCTAAATAGGTCCGCCCAAATAGGTCCGCCCACAGGAGACGCCCGTGATCCCGCGCTACACCCCCCCCGAGATGGCCCGCATCTGGAGCGACGAAAACCGCTTCCGCACCTGGCTGGCTGTCGAGATCGCCGCCACGGAGACCCTTGCCGCAGCCGGACAGGTTCCCAAGGCCGCCGCCAAAGCCATTCGCGAGCGCGCCAACTTCAAAGTCGAACGCATCCACGAAATCGAAGCCGAAGTTCGCCACGACGTCATCGCCTTCACCACAGCGGTCGCGGAATTCGTCGGCCCTGAATCGCGCTGGTTTCACTATGGCCTCACGTCTAACGACGTTGTCGACACAGCGCAGGCGCTGCTGATCCGCCAAGCCTCTGAAGTCATAGAGCAAGACCTGCAGCGGCTCGCCGACGTTCTCGAACGCCGCGCGTGGGAGTTCAAAGATACGCCCATGGTTGGGCGCACGCATGGCATCCACGCCGAACCGATTACATTCGGATTCAAAATCGCCAACTGGTATTCCGAAACCCAGCGCAACATCGCGCGCTTCAAGGCAGCCGCTGAGGACATGCGGGTGGGGAAGTTTTCCGGCGCGGTCGGCATCTTCGCGCACCTCACGCCTGAGCTTGAAGAAAAAATCTGCGTCCGCCTGGGATTGAAACCAGCTGCAGTGTCTTCGCAAGTCATCCAGCGGGATCGCCACGCGGCCTACCTCGCTACGCTGGCGGTGATCGCTTCGACGCTGGATAAGATTGCGACTGAAATTCGCCACCTGCAACGAACTGAAGTGCGCGAGGCCGAGGAGTTTTTCAGCGAAAAGCAAAAAGGCTCGTCGGCAATGCCGCACAAGCGCAATCCCGTGACCAGCGAGCAGATCAGCGGCCTGGCCCGCGTGGTGCGCGGCAACGCGCAAGCCGGCTTTGAAAACGTTGCCCTGTGGCACGAGCGCGACATTTCGCACTCGTCAGCCGAGCGCGTCATCCTGCCTGATTCGACCACGCTCATCGACTACCTGCTGAACAAGACCGCCAACTTGATCGACACCATGTTCGTCTATCCCGATCGCATGCGCGCCAACCTTGACAGCACGCGCGGCCTGATTTTCAGCGGACAACTTCTGCTCGACCTGGTCGAACATGGCGTGAGCCGCGAGGACGCTTATCGACTGGTGCAATCCCACGCCATGCGCGCCTGGAAAGAGGGCCTCGACTTTCGCGAGCTTATCTCTGCCGACAAAGAAATCGCGGCTCGCGTGCCGCGCAAGCAGGTCGAACGCGCCTTTGACCTCCAACGCCAGCTGAAAAATGTCGACAAGATTTTCGCCCGAGTGTTTGGGGCGAAGAAGCGTCGCGGCGCGGGCAGGGCTGGTAAGAAATCCAACCGGAAAGGCTAGAGGGGCCCCCCAAATTGGTTTCAAATGTTCCTGCGGGAACACATCTGCATTTTGCAGAAAATGTTCCTGCAGGAACGTTCTTATGTACACGGATGTATGTACAAAATGCTTGAAGTGCCAATAATTCAATCAGATACATATAATCGGAGATCCGCTCGATTCTATGAGATATAGTATTTTGACCTGTCCGAGAGACGCCAAAATGCTCCAGGCTGACGGTCTGACCTGACTATGGGAAAGATTTCGATGGCCCTGGTTAATCGAGCAGGGGTCGCGCCGATCCGCCCAGCAACGACGTGTTCATGTTGAAGATATTGTGGTGCCCTTCCGGGCCACCCCAGGCAAACATCATGGAGACCATGGGAAAGCCGCCGGCGCGCAAAGTTAGTCCCGCTGCGTAGCTATGTCGCAGGTGATCGAATCCGAGGTCGCCACGTGCC
>Ga0302326_10032087_pt1 | contig 10476 bp, 10 predicted proteins | sample Palsa_T0_3_FD_202264 | JGI IMG/M metagenome (GOLD analysis project Ga0302326, IMG submission 202264) | Peat permafrost microbial communities from Stordalen Mire near Abisko, Sweden - Palsa_T0_3 | ecosystem: Environmental > Terrestrial > Soil > Palsa > Peat permafrost | place: Sweden: Abisko... | reverse complement strand
GCCGGCGCGCTGATCCGTGCTGAGTTGCAGGTTGATTTTCTGGCTCACTTCAACCTGCTGGATGATCGCATCACTCTTGAGCAAACGATTCAAACGCTTCTCGCGGCCCTTGGCTTCCTTGGACCGCTGGCCGGCGCCGAATCTGCGGATGAATTCTTTCTGCTTCTCGATGTCGGCCTTTTGTTCCTCATATTGCCGCTGCTGGGTCAGTTCCTGAACCTGTCTTTGCTCGATGAAAGATGAATAGTTTCCCGGGTAACTGCTCAGCTGCCGGCGCGTGAGCCAGACGATGCGAGTTGCGAGCCGGTCCAGCAGATATCGATCGTGACTGATCAGCAGCACCGCTCCGCTGAATTCCAGCAGCCAGTTTTCCAGCCAATCGATGGCGACCAGGTCCAGATGATTCGTCGGCTCATCGAGCAGCAGCAAATCGGGCGCATTGATGAGCAGCTTGGCCAGCGCCAATCGCGATCGCTGTCCGCCGGAGAGGGTTCCTACATTTTGTTCCCAATGTTCGCGCCCCAAACCGACACCAAGCAAGGTTGCTTCCAGACGATGACGCCACGCGTAGCCGCCGCCGGATTCAAATTCGTGCTGGAGGACTTCATACCGCTTCAGCGTTTTTTCCAGCGCCTCGTCCTGATGCTCGGCCATCGCGTGTTCGAGCGTACGCATCTCGTGGGAAATCTGATGCAATTCAGCAAAGGCCAGCTCCGCCTCATCCATCACATCGTTGGCCGGATCAAAGACGGAATCCTGGGCGAGATGGCCAACCCGTGCTCCCTTTGCGATGGCGACCGCACCGGATTCGGCCGTGATTTCGCCTGTGATCGCCTTGAAGAGCGTGGTTTTCCCCGAGCCATTGTCGCCGATGAGACCGACGCGTTCGCCGCGCTCGATGGCAAAGTTCAGCCCATCGAAAAGCACGCGATCGCCGAACGATTTGTGAAGATTGTCCAGGGTGGCAAGGGCCATGGTTTACGACTCGGATTCTCGCGGCTCGGGCGGCGCTTCGACGTTGGCCAAACCTTCCAGGCGTTTGATCCTCTCCAGCAGTTCCGGAAGGTTTTTGAAAATCGCCGCGGCACGGCGATACCGGCGTATTTCCAACACCGGCGCACCGAGCATGACGCTTTTGGGTTCGATGTCGCCGCTGACGCCGGATTTGGCACCGATCGTCGCTCCGTCGCCGATGGTCAGGTGCCCCGCCACGCCGGTCTGGCCGCCGAGTGTCACGTGATTGCCGATGGTCACGCTGCCGGCAATTCCCACCTGTGCCACAAACAGGCAGTGCTCGCCGACTTTGGTTCCGTGCCCGACGACGACCGAATTATCGATCTTGGTCCCTCGTCCGATGACGGTGCTGTCCAGAGCCCCCCGCTCGATCGAGCAGTTGGCGCCGATCTCCACATCATCTTCGATGACGAGGTTGCCGATCTGTGGAATTTTATGGTGCACGCCCATCTCGGTGGCAAATCCGAAGCCATCCACTCCCAGGGTCGTTCCCGCATGCACGATCACCCGGTCGCCGATTCTGCAATCATCGTAGACGTTGACGTTGGAATAGAAGATGCAATCGCGGCCGATCCGCACCCTGGGCCCGATGAACACGCCGGGGTAGATGATGCAGCCTTCGCCGATGGTCGCCGTCGGATCGATATGCGTGGCCGGGTGCGCGCCTGCATGGGGGTGTTTGCGAAATCCATGCAGAAGAACGACCGCCTGTCGAAACGCAAAATACGGATTTTTCGCCTTCAGCAGCGCAAGCCGATCTGATTTAATCGCTGTGGAGACAACCGCCGCCGAGGCGTTGGTAGTGAGCAATTGCTTGGCATATTTGGGATTGGAAACGAAGCTCAATTGTCCCGCTTGGGCGGCCTCCAGCGTCGCGACGCCGCTTACCTCGATCGCGCCATCTCCCACGAGTTCCGCGTTGATTTTCCCAGCCAGCTCATCCAATCGCATCTTCGCAATCTACTGGATACGGCGAGCAAATTGAAACGCGACGGTCGAAGACGGCTGGGAATTCATGAAATGGGATCAGGCACTCATCGCCTTTTGTAAGCCGATCGCGATCAATTCCGCCCGCTTCAGATTTTTCGCACGGCAGTAGGCATCGGCCCGCCGGAGCAACCCGCCTTCGATGGTAACAAGCACGCGCTCGGCACCTTCGCCGATCCTTGGACGACCTTTTCCTCGGCGCGCCGCTCTCGCCAGTTCCCGTCGATCCGCTTTTGTCAACGGGGTACTGGGGACAAATTCCTGGTTGAAATGCCTCGACAACTCCTCCAACTCCGCGACGGTCATATTGGAGACTCGTTTGCGGCTGGAAAGTTTAGAGCTCTTGGTTGTTTTATTGTTCATTTTCATCTCCGGTTCGAGATCAATCGCCTCTTTTCTCTTTCAGTCAATGGTCGAGCGTGGAACACAAAGAGCGTTGACTCCGGCGCTGGATCCACCGCGTATGCGACCTGCAGGTAAACGCCTTCCTCGGTTCGCCCTAGGACGAGCTTGGAATGGTTGCGGTTGTGACGGGGATAACTGCGGGCCGGGTGCCTCACCACGTATTCCGCCTCCTCCGGCGAGACGCCGTGCTCGGCGATGTGATTGATGTTCCAAGCGTTCCACCGGAATTCGTATTTCAATCGACAAAAGTATATACTTTAGTTGGGGAATTGCAAATGCCCGGACTAATTTACGTCCGTCGCCGCAACATTCAAAAGCACAGAATTGGGAGTTGGCGGTTGCCGCCATATACTTTCCATCCCTTTTGCGAAAGACCACTCCATGCCCCATTTGCTCGGAATCGACATCGGCACCAGTGGAACCAAAACGCTCATCTGCGATGAAGAGGGCCGCGTGCTGGCGACGGCAATGTCCGAGCACGCAATCATTTCTCCCAAGCCGGGCTGGTCGGAGCAGTTGCCCAGCGATTGGTGGAAAGCCACTTGCCGGGCAACCAAAGCGGTTCTCAACAAGGCCGAAGTAGGACCTGGCGAGATCGGCGGCATCGGCCTGTCGGGCCAGATGCATGGCAGCGTGTTCCTTGGCGATGGTCTGGACGCGCTTCGCCCCGCCCTTCTCTGGAACGATCAGCGCACCGCCGAGCAATGTCAGGAAATCGAATCCAAAGCGGGGGGAAGAGCGGCACTGATCGATCTGGTCGCCAATCCCGCGCTTACGGGATTTACCGCGCCCAAGATTCTCTGGGTTCGCCAGCATGAGCCGCGCGTTTATGCAAAAACCAAGCACATTCTCCTGCCCAAGGACTACATCCGATATTTGATGACCGGCGAATACGCGACCGAAGTTTCCGATGCTAGCGGCACCCTCCTGCTCGATGTGGTCAATCGAACGTGGTCGGACAAATTGCTCGGATTACTGGAGATTGATCGATCGCTGTTGCCGAGTCTGCATGAATCGCCGCAAGTTACCGGCACGTTGAAAGCCCAGGCTGCTAGCAGCCTGGGCCTGCGCCCCGGCATCCCAGTCGTCGGCGGCGGCGGCGATCAGGCGGCCGGCGCGGTCGGCAACGGCATCGTCACTCGCGGCATCGTCTCGGCAACCCTCGGCACCAGCGGCGTGATGTTCGCCCATTCCGACCAGCCGGTGCGCGATCCGCAGGGCCGCGTGCACACGATGTGCCATGCCGTGCCGGGCAAATGGTGCGTCTTCGGCTGCATGCTATCAGCGGGCGGCAGTTTCCAATGGTTTCGCAACCATCTCGCCGCCGACGAGCTTGTTCTGGCAAAGAAAAAGAAAACCGATCCGTACGAACTGCTCGTCGCCCTCGCGGAAAAAGCGCCGCCCGGCTCCGAAGGATTGTTCTTCCTGCCCTATCTCACCGGCGAGCGTTGCCCCCATCCCGACCCCAACGCGCGCGGCGGCTGGATCGGCCTGACCGCCCGCAGCACGCGCGGCATGATGATTCGCGCACTGCTGGAAGGCGTCACCTTCGGCATGCGCGATGCCCTGGAAATCATGCGCGGCATGGACATCCCCACCAACGAAATCCGCGCCAGCGGCGGCGGAGCGCGCAGCGATTTCTGGCGGCACCTCCAAGCCGATATCTACAACACTCCGCTGGTCCTCACCAACGCCGCCGAAGGCCCAGCCTACGGCGTCGCCCTCCTGGCGGGCGTCGGCACCGGCGTCTGGAAAAATGTCGAAGAAGCCTGCCGAGCCTCCATCAAGAAGACGAGCAAGATCGCCCCGAACAAAAAGCTCTCCTCCAAATACGATCGCAGCTACGCCATCTACACCAAACTTTACGGCGATCTGGCCGAACGCTTCGGCGAAATCGCAACGCTGCCTGGTTGACGGCGATGTTCCCCCCGCAACTGCAATTAATTCAATACGGATTGTCCACGAATCTGCACAAATAGACACGAATAAGGCGAGGCCAGAGAAACTCTTCTCTTTGCTTTATTCGTGTGCATTCGTTCCCCTTCGTGGACAATCCTCTTTATTCAAACGGCGGCTCCCCGCCCAGCTCCAATAATTTGAGATTATTCACCCCAGTTAAATCAACTCCCGCTTTGATCCTGCCGAAGTTCAGTTTGTCGCCGCCATCGGGTGGCAAGTTGTAACACGGATACGAGAGGAGACTCACCATGCAGAAGATTCAACGTCAATGGCTGCCCTGGACGCTCGCGACAGTCGCCGCCGCCGGTTTGGTTTTGTCGCTCAGCACCCGCCCCGCCGCCGCCGACGAGCATGAGCACAACCCGCGAATCCACCGCGCGATTGAAGCGCTCTATGATGCGCACGCGGAGATCGATCATTCGCATCACATGTATCACGATCACAAGCGCGAAGCGCTCGATGCGATCGATCATGCGATCGACCGCCTGGAGCTGATCAAGGATTACGAAGATTAAGCTTCGAAGTCGGTCCGAAATTCAGATAACTCCGGCGGCACTCATGCCGCCGGAGTTTTTTTGTGGCGTGGGCGAAGATCAGCGCCAAGATCGCCAAGAGGCCAAGGACGCCAAGAAGAAGAATCCAGAAGCCTTGGCGAAGAGTTGGATGAGGCCTCGAACCTCCGATCTAGACCAGGTTCCCTGTTGGTGGAGCGTCACAACCGATCAGCGGCGTTGGTTGCTTAAGCAACCACGCCACAGGAGTCCGCCATACCTTCTTGAAACACGCTCCAATTGTCCTGTGTTTCTTCCTTGGCGCTCTTGGCGACTTGGCGGCCTTGGCGCTTTCTTGACCCCAGCCCCGCCGAGAGATTTGTATAAACCCGCTACCTATGGCCGATTCCCATTAAGTCATTTCGAGCCGCGCTCAAAGGACGCTGGATTTGCTGCATTTTCGGATGCCTGATCGTCGATAAGCGCCCACATGCGTACATCAATCGCATTAGGGGTGGCCTCGCTGGCAGCAGTGCTGGCGGGCGTGCCAATGAAGGCCGTGGCTGATGCTCCGCCTGAATACAGCGTGACCGATTTGGGGACACTGCCCGGTGGACATGACAGCGGGGCTGCCGCCATCAACAACGACGGGCAGATAGTGGGCGAGGTGTCTATCAGCGCCAATACAGGAGGTTACTATGCATTTCTTTACAGCAATGGGGGGATGACGAACCTTGGCGAAGGCCATGCTGCGGGCGTCAATGCAAGTGGGCAAGCGGTCGGTACGTCGAATGGAGAATCCGAACGGGACAGCCCTGACATAGGCAAATGTAGTCGCAGGGTGCGAGCGTCGTGCCAAACTGAATGGCGGGAATAGACGATATCCGCCGGAAACGACTCGCCGGACGGCGATAAATTCGTGGGCGGGTGGATTGATCTCAGCATCAGACCGGCGGTGGATTCGCGCTCACGACGCCCGCTTCCGCCGAAACTGCTTGAGCTCCGCGTCGAGCTTGTCGAACTCAGCCCTGATGATCAGCCGGCCGCCCAGCGCCTCGACGATGCGGGCGAGCGTTGAGATTTGCACGTCGTCCTGGTTCTCCAGTTTCGACAAACTCGGCTGTTTGATCCGCAGAGTGTGCGCAAGCTCCTTCTGGCTCATCCTCTTGAGCTTTCGCAGCTCGCTCAGAAGCATCGCGGCCAAGTAGCGCCGAGCGCGCCGCCTTGCACGCCCCTGCACCTCCTTGGAAGTCGTCCACGCAACCAGCTCGTCAAATGATTTTTCCATTTGTTTACCTTACCCCGGTCGCACTCGCACCCTCCACGGCTCGGCGGTAAGAATCGCGCTGGAGGCGAGGTCAAGTTCATAGGTTTCCAACAGCCGCACAATCGCAGCGCCCTGATCGTTCGCTCGGAAGCCCACCAGCCGGACCAATCCGACATGCACCATCCTTTGAACAATCACCAGTTCACCAAAGTCTTTGTCTATCGTGACCAATACCCGCGACTCGGCAGCGGCGCGGCGTAGGATTTCTTCATCGCCCGGGTCGTGCACCCAGTCGCCCGCCCAAGTCACGTCGTGACCGGCCGCCCGGAGAACTTGGACTGCCAAGCCGGCGACACAACTATCCAGCAGCACTCTCACGCTGCGGACCCTGCGGGAAACGGATCAACGCGCTCGTGCGCTACGAGCTTGTAAGCGTAGAGCAGGCAGGCACGGATGTCGTCGGGTTCGAGGAACGGGTAGGCGGCGAGAATGTCCTGAGCGTTGTCACCCGCGGCAAGCATGGACAGAACATGCTCGACGGCCAGTCGCCTCCCGCGCACGATCGGTTTGCCCCCAAAAATCGTGGGGTCGGAGGTAATGCGGCGGATCAGTTCCGGCTCGTTCATGATCCTTACATCATAACAGAGTTAAATCTTCGACGGAAACCGGCGGTCGGACGCAAATTCTCTAGCCGCCCTCACGACGCTCGCTTCCGTCGAAACTGAGGTCCGCGTCGAGCTGGCATGGGTGCCCCAATTTTACCGCAGCCGTGCGCGCCGGCGCCGGCGCAGGAACGCGGCAGCGCCTAATCCAAGCGCGAGCGCCGCGGAATTGGGCTCGGGCGTCTCATCCGCATTGATAGTCGCGTCGCCGTAGATCAGGGATGGGTCGTACGAATCGCCCGGCGCGGTCGTCGTGACCGACAGGCTGAACTGCAGCGATTGCAAACCGGAGATGGAGCCCAGGTCGATGGCGTTATCGGTGAAATACGTGTTCGCACCGGTGCTGCCCGATAGTGTGTTGAAGGTGACGTTCTGCAATACCATCGAGCCGTTTTCTGTCACTTCGAAAGTAAGCGAATCAAAACCGTTGCCGGTGGAAGTGGGAGCCAGCAAGCCGAGGATCAGGTCCTGCGATGAAAGGTTGCTGAGACTGAAATTCACCGTCGTCGAGCTTGTCCAGGTGTGCTGGATGCCATCGCCATCCGATCCGCCACCGAGAGTGATCAAGCCGAGCACGGTGCTGGCCGGGCCGTGCACGCCAGTGTCGCCCAGGTCGAAATCCTGTTGCACGTTGGGCGAACCGGCCATCGCCGCTTTGGCGTCGGAGTTGGATGGCAGGCCGGTGTTGATGGCCAGCGAGTGATAGCCGCTGGCGCCGGGCTGGCTGCTGATGGGCTGTGCCACGGCGGAGTAGCTTTCGACGTTGGTGTTGCTGCCGGCGGTTGGGCCGGAGGCTGCGGAGGTGATGGATTCGCCGGAGTTGGTGCCGCCGGCGATCGCTGTGGCGGTGGCGGAGCCGGATGATCCCCTGGCCTGCGCCTGGGCCAGCGAGGTTCCGGCCGAACCGAGCGTGCCGCCATCGTTCGTGGCGCCGGCATCGCCGGCGGTGGCGGTTGCCTGCGAAATGGTCTGTCCAAGGCCTAAGCCCGTCGCCCCCGCCGATGCGCTGCCGCCGTTGCCCGGACTCTCCTGGCCATTGCTCCCCCCGCTGGCCGTGGCGGTGCTGGTTGAACTAACGGCCGCGCCGCCCGAACTGGATTGCGCGGTTGCGCTGCTGCTGGCAGAACCGCCACTCCCGCCGTTAGAGGTAAACCCATCGCTGTTGACGCCGCCGCCATTGGCAACGGCAGTCACGTTTGCACTACCGCCGGAATTAGTTCCGCTTGCAATTGCGGTTCCCTGGGCCCCGCTCCCGTCCGCGCCCGCGCCCGCGCCGCCGCTGCCGCCCGCGCCAGTGACATTCAACGTGAGCGATGCGCAACTCGGCGAGACGGTAAGCGAACTGAACCCGGATCCGCCATTTCCTGCGCCGGGAGCCTGGCCGCCAGCCCCACCGCTGACATTCTGCGTCAGGGATAAAGCGCCGGAGGTCGAGCCCGAAATGCCGTTGGACAGAGACTGGGAAGCACCGCTGACGCCTCCTCCAGAGGCAGGTCCGGCCGCGCCTCCGGTCAGATTTGCCGTAACACTGACCGTTCCACTGCCGGAGGTTCCGCTAATGGTATTGAAGCTCGCGGTGCCGCCCGCGCCGCCGTATCCGTCGCCATCGTCATTTCCACCGCTGCCCCCTGTGGCGGACACATTCACGGTGACGGCGTTGTTGCCGCTGGCCTGGCCGATGCCGCCCGCGACTGCCGTGCCGCCCGCGCCGGCCGAGCCGTTCATCGCATCTTCGCTGGCTCCGCCGGTTCCGCCCTGGGCATTAACCATCACATTGACCGGACCGGCGGTGTCGGTTTCGCTTGAGGTCGCCGTGGCCGCTCCACCGGTGCCGGCGGTTCCGGGAGTGATGACGTTTGCTCCCTCACCGCCAGTGCCGCCCGTGGCGGTAATTTGATCCGAGAGCGTGCCGGTGCCGCTGTAGGTCTCGTTATCCGTCGCGGTTGCGGTTCCGCCGTTGCCGCCGTTGGGTTCAGTCTGGATATTGCCGTAGCCGCCGCCATTGCCGCCGGTGGCGCTGATGGAATTGGGGGTCTGGCCGGTGTTGGTCAGGCTCAGCGAAATGTTCTGGCCCGGCTGCCCCGTCGAACCGGTGGTGCCGGTTTGCGAAATACTCTCGGCCCAGAGGCGTTCGTTCGAAAGAAACGGCCCCATCGCAGCAACAGCCAGACCCAAGGTAGCGATGCGCAGACGAGTGCGCGATTTGTTCCCCATGATGCATTTCTCCTTCATCCTAAGCTGTCTCGGCCCGCACGATATGCCAGCGCGGTAAGCGTGAGCGAATCATACCGGGCGATCTGGCAAACGTGAAGCTAAATGTGATGCGGCGTCTGAGATGGCTCGATCATTTTCAAGGCGAGCCTTGCAACGTTTGCGGAGGCACCAGGGCGATCAAGCGTGGCGATCAGATCGGAGATTCCAGATGCTTGCTTGGAGAGCGTTTGCGGCTCTCTCAGTAGTTCTAAAACGCAGTTCGCTACCGGCTCATTTGATCCATACCACGGCACAAACTCGGGAACCAGATCGGTGTTCCCGGCAAGGATATTCACCAGCGCGATCTTCTTCGTCTTGATAACCCACCGCCCTATGCCATGCCACAGCAGCGGATTGATGCGGTAGACGACGATCATCGGCACGCCCCATGCTGCAACATGCAGTGTGCTGGTGCCGCTTTTGCAAAGCACCAGATCGCAACGGGGAATCAGGGAATCGAAGGCGTTTGGCGCGATCTCAATTTGAGATGATTGAATTGATTTGGAATCGTTCACGATTTGGCGAACCATCTGATCGACTGCCGATGTCGTTGGAAGCAGAAACTTCGTGGCGGGCAAATCGCCGAGCAATCGACCTGCAACCTCAAGAAGCGGCGGCAGATTTGCCTTTACCTCTCCTCGCCGGGAACCGGGAACGACGCCGATGACCGGCGGCACCTCCGGAAATCGTGGCCCCGGCGGGCGCGATCGGTCCGCGGGCAACTCATCAAACAGCGGATGCCCCACAAAGGTGGCATCCACATCATGACCGCGAAAGTAGCTCTCTTCAAACGGGAGGATGCACGCGAGCTTGTTCACATATTTCCGCATCTTCCGCATCCGCCCTTCGCGCGATGCCCAGAGCTGCGGGGCGATGTAATAGAGCACCGGCACGCCCATCGATCGGGCCATTTTCGCGAACGGAAGATTCATCGCCGAGGAATCGATGCATATGTGCAGATCGGGCTTATCGTGGTCATAGCTTCGCCGGGTTTGGCGGATCATCCGTGACACTTCCAATGCGCGCAGCGCTCCCCGCCACCCCATCGCCGCCTTGCCCACCGTCTCATATGAAAGTTGTGCTCCCGCCGCCAGCATCTTGGGGCCGCCGATGCCGCGAATGATAATTTGTGGATCGAGTTGTCGCAGTTCCTTGATCAACTCCGCCGCATGCTGATCGGCGCTAGCTTCGGCAACGGAAATAAAAACCGATCGCGGCATTGAGGTGATAGTGCAAGTGGCGATGGAGTAACTGTCAAGTAGAATCAAATTCAGCCCGTCGTGCCTTCCCGGCGCAGCCGGACTGTTCAGGTGCCGCGAAGAAACTATGAAGCCGAGCTCCTGCGGGTGTGAGTTTCCGGGATGGTAAAATCCCGGTGCTTAAAACGGGCTGGCCGGGTGGCCGCCCACAAACCCTTTTGCAGGAGCTCGGCGATGAA
>Ga0302326_10032086_pt1 | contig 10476 bp, 7 predicted proteins | sample Palsa_T0_3_FD_202264 | JGI IMG/M metagenome (GOLD analysis project Ga0302326, IMG submission 202264) | Peat permafrost microbial communities from Stordalen Mire near Abisko, Sweden - Palsa_T0_3 | ecosystem: Environmental > Terrestrial > Soil > Palsa > Peat permafrost | place: Sweden: Abisko... | reverse complement strand
AGACGCCCGAACCCTCGGATGCGCCGGCAAAATCGAAGCCGAGCCGGGGTAAGGATCAGCGCTTCGTCGTGCAAATGCATCGCGCCACGCGTCTGCATTACGACTTCCGCTTGGAAGACGAAGGCGTTCTCAAATCGTGGGCGATTCCAAAGGGGCCATCGCTCGATATGCATGAGAAGCGCCTCGCCATGCACGTGGAGGACCACCCGCTCGATTATCGCGATTTCGAAGGGATCATTCCCAAGGGCAACTACGGCGCGGGCGAAGTCGTCGTGTGGGACCGCGGGACGTATCGCTTAGCCGAAGGCACGAGCACGACCGAGCAGATCGCCAAAGGCTCGCTCAAGTTCGAACTCTTTGGGAAGAAACTGCACGGTATCTTCGCGCTCGTGCACATCAAGGGACGCGGCGGCGAAGAGAACGCGTGGCTGCTCATCAAGGAACGCGACGAGTTCGTCGATCCGAAATGGCGCATCGAAGACCATCCGGAATCGGTCAAGAGCGGCAAGACGCTCGCCGACTTCGCGAAGGATCCGAAAGCGCCGCATTGGATTTCCAATCGGCCGCTCGACGAGGCTCCCGCGAAGCCGAAACTCGCCGGACGCCGCGAAAAGATGCCGGATATCGAATCGCCGATGCTCGCCACCGCAATCGATGCGCCGTTCGACGATCCGAAATGGCTCTTCGAGCTGAAGTGGGACGGCTATCGCGCGCTCGCGCGCATCGATGCCGACGGCGACGTCGCGCTCGTGTCGCGCAACGGCCAGGATTTCACGCCGAAATTTCCCGAGCTCGTCTCGCTCGCCGATGCGTTCTCGGAGCGCCCGCTACTGCTCGACGGCGAAATTGCGGTCCTCGATGCGGAGGGCCGCCCATCGTTTTCCGCGCTGCAAGAACGTCTCGATCGGTTCGGCCGAATGCAACCCGAGAAGCGGCCCGTCACGTTCGTCGTGTTCGACGTGCTCTACGGGAACGGACGCGATCTACGCGACGAACCGCTCGAAAAACGCAAGACCACGCTCGCCGCGCTCTTGACGGGGCGCGGGCCCGTGATGCTGAGCAAGCACGTGGTGGGCGATGGGATCGGCTTGTTCGAAGTCGCGCGCTCGCGCGGCCTCGAAGGCATCGTCGGCAAGCGTACGGATTCGAAATACGTCGCGCGCCGGTCGCGCGATTGGGTAAAAATCAAGACGCAGCTGAGGCAAGAAACCGTCGTCGGCGGCTGGACCGAAGCGCGCGGGAGCCGCTCGCATTTTGGGGCGCTCCTAGTAGGCGTGCACGAACGCGGCGAGTTCGTGTACGCGGGATCGGTCGGCACGGGCTTTGACGGCAAGAAACTTGCATCGATCGCGGCGAAACTCGCTCCTCTCGAACGCAAGACCTCGCCGTTCGTGGAAGCGCCGAAGACGGACACGCGCGCACATTGGGTAACGCCCGAACTCGTGGCTGAGGTCTCGTTCGCGGAATGGACGCGCGACCGCTTGATGCGCCAGCCAGTGTTTGTGTCGTTGCGCGCGGATAAGGCTCCGGGCGACGTGACGCGCGAAATCACGAAATCGGTCGAGCACGTCGAAGCTGCCGCGACGCCCGCGAAGACGCTCAAGACCTCCGCGTCAAAGTCCAAGGGCTCCGTGACGCTCGAAATCGACGGCCACACGCTGTCGCTCTCCAATCCGGATAAGGTCTTGTGGCCGCAAGACGGCTACACCAAGTCGGATCTCGTCGCATACTATCGCGCGGCGGCACCGTACATGGTGCCGGAACTGCGCGGCCGGCCGCTCACCCTCGAGCGCTTCCCCGACGGGATCGACGAGTCGTCGTTCTTCGAAAAACACGCACCGAAATATCTCCCGGCTTGGATCGAAACCGTCCCCGTCCCGAGCGACTCGGGCCGCCGGCCGCCGATTCCGTTCATGATCTGCAACGACGAAGCCGCGCTCGTCTACGTGGCCAATCTCGCCGCGATCATTCTCCACGTATGGACGTCCCGGGCCGGTACGCTCGCCACGCCCGATTTTCTGTTTTTCGATCTCGACCCGTCCGAGGATTGCAAGCTCGCCACGCTCGCCAAGGTGGCGCTCGCCCTGCGCGCGTCCCTCACGGAAATCGGCCTGGTGCCGGTAATCAAATCTTCCGGCGGCTACGGCCTGCATGTGGCGGTGCCGCTCGTCCCAGAGTACGACTACGCTTTCGCGAAGGGCTTCGGGGAAATCGTCGCTCGCCACGTCCACGCCGCCGTTCCCGACCTGACGACGCTGGTTCGTATGCCCGACAAACGTCCGCCCGCGACCGTGTACCTCGACTATGTCCAAATCGGAAAGGGAAAAACCCTCGTCGCCCCCTATAGCGTGCGAGCCCGGGCCAAGGCCCCGATCTCGATGCCGCTCGACTGGTCGGAAATCGAAGCGATGCTCAAAAAGCGCGTCGTTGGGACCGAGGGAGAGTTCGCCCGTTTCACGATAAAGAACGGTCCGCCCATGTTCGCGGACCGATCCCCGCTATGGAACAGCCAAAAGTGGAAAGAACAACGTCTAGAACCCGCTCTGGAAAAGGCCCGCAAAGCCTGGACATAATTCAGTGCGGTCCGAGGGAGTCAAACTAGCTATGGCGCACGCAATCTGGTCGGGAGCGATCAACTTCGGACTCGTCACGATTCCCGTCAAGCTGCAGACGGCGATTCGCACGAACGATCTGCGCTTTAATTTTCTGCACAAGACCGACGAAGGCCGCATCAACAACGTGCGGCGCTGTTCGCTCGACGGCGAAGAGGTCGCCTACGACGACATCGTGCGCGGATACGAGTTCGAGAAGGGCCAATACGTGATCCTCACCGACGAGGATTTCAAGAGCGTCAATCCCGAGGCGACGCAATCGGTCGATATCGTGCAGTTCGTGGATCTGAGCGAGATCAATCCGATGTTCTTCGATAAGCCGTACTATCTCGAACCCGAGAAACGCGGCCGCCACGCCTACGCGCTCCTGCGCGAAGCACTCAAGGATTCGGGCAAGGTCGGGATCGCCAAGGTCGTGATTCGTTCGCGCGAACACCTGGCCGCCCTCAAACCCAACGGCGACGCGCTCGTGCTCGAGCTGATGCACTTCGTCGACGAGATCGTCGATCAAAAGACGCTCGATTTCCCCGAGACCGAAGTTCCGCATCCCAACGAGATGAAGGTCGCGAAAATGCTGATCGACACGATGACGGAAGCCTTCGATCCGGAGGCCTTCCACGATACGTATCGCGAGCAGACCCTCGCGATGATCGAAGCGCGCGCGGCCGGGAAAGAGACCGAAACCGCGCCCGCCAAAAAGCCGCGCAAGGACAACGTCGTCAATCTCATGGACGTGCTGCAGAAGAGCCTGGAGGCATCGAAGAAGGGCCGCGCCGGCGGTTCCTCCGAGGCGGAAGACGAGAAACCGAAACGCACGGCCAAGCGGAAAACGTCGGCGGCGTGATCGCGCTCGTCGCCGTCGCGGCGTTCGTGCTGAGCGGACACGTGCTCGATCGCACGACGGGCCAACCGCTCTCGGGCGTCGCCGTGCGCGCGGGCTCCGCGAAAGCAAAGACCGACGGCTCCGGACACTACACGTTACGCGGTCTCCACGTCGGCAAGGTGACGATCGTGCTCGAATCCGACGACGTCCCGCCGCAGAGCTTCGAAATCACGCTGCACCAGGCGAAAACGCAGCGCGATTTTGAAGCGTGCAGCACGACGCTCGACTATTCATGCGCCCCGCAGGTACCGCTGCCTAACCCGGGCACGTAAAAGGATTATTCGGGGTCGAACGCGGGTAAACGCCGGGATACGGCCCGCGGCGTAGCTCGCCGCCTCTGGAGGTAGCATCGTGGTTGCTCGTGCAGCGCAATACTGGTGGCTCGCCGTCATTCGCGGCGTGGTCGGCATCCTGTTCGGGGTCCTCGCCATTGCTTGGCCTGGACTGACGCTCGCGGTCCTCATCTTATTTTTCGGAGCGTACATGTTCGTCGACGGAGTCTTTGCGCTCGCGTCGGCGATACGGTTCCGGCACGAACGCGAGCAGTGGCTTCCGCTGTTGCTCGAGGGCATACTCGGCGTCGCGGTCGGCGCCGTAACGTATTTCTATCCGGGCATCACGGCGCTCGCGTGGATCTACACGATCGCCCTTTGGGCTTTCGTGACGGGCATGCTCGGGCTTACCGCGGCCTTTCGCATGGCGCGTCATGCGGGGAGCGCGAAAACGGAGGTGTTGCTGGGACTGAGCGGCCTCGTATCGATCGTGCTCGGCGTGTTCCTGGTCTTCATGCCCGTCGCGGGGTTGCTCGCCTGGGTCTGGGTGATTGGTACCTACGCGATCGTCTTCGGCGTGCTGCTGATCGGCTTCGGAATTCGCTTGCGCACGGCCGGGTCCGCGCATGCCGCGTCGGTCGGGGCGACGCCTCAAGTTTAGCTCTCGCCGACGGCCGTCAAGGTCTTGCGCCGTTGCGCGGAAATTCCGAGAACGAGCGCGACGAAGCAGAAGAATGCGGAGGTCGCACCCGTCCAGCTCGCGCCGTAGGTAGCGAGGATGGCGGCTGAAATCGTCGGCATGATGATGCCGGCCACGGCTTCGAGCGACGAGCCGACGCCGAGCACGGTGCCGCGCACGTGCACGGGTGACGCGTCGGTAAGCAGCGTGGCGAGCGTGGCGTTGAGCACCGAAAGCGCGAACGCGAACAGAACTTGGATGCAGAGCAACGCGACGACGGTGTGCATGAACGGAACGATGAGGAAGAAAGCGCAGGCACACGCGAGCCCGATATTCGAAGCCGCGCGCACGCCGATCTTCGCGGTGAGACGGCCGATCACGAAGAGTTGGAACACGACGCTCATCACGCCGAACGCGGCGAAGAAATAACTGGTTTCGCTCGGGCCGAAGCCCGCGACCGCGTTGAGTACGAGCGCGAAGACCGCGAACCACGCATAGAGTCCGAGGGAATACGCGAGCTTCTGCACGAGCACGGGCGACACGCGTGGGTCCCCGAAATAGCGCACGATATCGCCGAAATTTGCGGCCGGAGCTTTTTCGCCATGCTCGGCAACGTCTTCCGGCAACAGCCAGATCGTAACGACGAGCGTGACGACTTGCAAGGCCGCCGCGAGCAGGAACGGGACGCGATATCCGAAGTGCGCGAGCAGCAAACCGCCGGCAACGGGCCCAAGCACGAGCCCGGCGGAGAACGATGCACCGACGTACGCGAAAGCCTGCGCGCGCTGTTCCGGCTCCACGCGATCGGCCACGTAGGCTTGCGTCACGCTGATGTTTCCGCCCGAAATGCCCTCGACGATGCGCGCCACGAACACCCACAGGAGCGTCGGCGCAAAGGCGAGCCCGGCCCAGCCGATCGTCGCGCCGATCTGCGAAATAACGAGCACCCGTTTGCGCCCGATGCGATCGCTCACGTTGCCCCACAGCGGCCCCGCGAGAAATTGGCAAAGTGCGAAGGTCGCGAACAGGGCGCCGACCGCGATCGTGGATGCGCCGAAATGTTTGACGTAATACGGCAGGATCGGAATCAGAATGCTGAAGCCGAGGATGTCGATGAAGGTAATGCCGAGGATGGGAATGAGGCGAGCGAACACGGCTAACGCGCGACCACGTGAACCGGGGACGCCGGCATGGGCATGTACGTCACCTTTGCAAGGACGCTCGGGGAAACCCGGAAGTTTCGGCTGCGCGCGAGGAGCGGGCAGCGAGCCTTAGAGCAGCAGCGAGGCCTCTAGGTAAGAGCCGCGTTCGAGGTCATGGGCGATCGTCGGGGCTTTGGCGGCCCAGCCAAGATCGGTCTTGGCGCGCTGCGAGTTGATGATTTGATCGAGCGCGAGGCAATCTCCGAAGGCGCCCATCATCTCTTGGGGGAGGCAATTGACCGAGCCCTCAGCTCCGGCGCCGCGGCTCGCGGCCTCCGCGATGCGGCGCACTTGCGGCGTATCGTCGTTGACGGCGTTATACGCGCGGCCTGGCAGGCCGCGTTCCACGGCGAGTGCGACGAGCGCACCGAGATCGGTTACACCGATCGTAGCCCAGCGATTGGCTCCGTCGCCCACGATCGTCGCGGAGCCGCGCTCGCGAGCCGATTGGGCGAACATCGCGGCGATGCCGCCGGCGCGTCCGTAGACGATGCCGGGGCGGACGACGATGGCGCGGATGCCGACCTTCGTCATCTCGATCGTGAGGTGCTCGTGCTCGAGCCTGCGCAGCACGAAGGGCGGAGGATTGAGCGGGGAGTTTTCGGTAGCAGGCGCGTCGTAGCCGCACGAGCCGTACACCCACGCTCCGCTGATGTAGATGAACGTCTTTTCGGTGCCGGCCAAGCCCTTACGGATCGCGCGCAGCGCGTTTGCGCCGACGCTCCAGTTATCCGCATCGGTAATGCTCGCGCTGTAGACTACCGCATCGACATCTCGGGCAGGCGCCACGAGCGTCTGCGGTTTCGCAAGGTCCGCTTCGACGGCGACGGTGCCGCGCTGGGCAAGTTTCCGGCGGGACGCCTCGCTGCGCGCCACGCCGAAACTGCGGTGCCCGCGCGCAACCAGGGCTTCGTCGATGGCCGTACCGAGATAGCCGGTCGCTCCGATGATGAGGACGTTCATGTCCCTCCACTAATCGGCCCAAAGCCGGCGTGTAATGAGGAGAACACACGGAGTGATCCGGCAGGAATCCCCTGGAGCTCAGCGCTACGCGCAGGCGATGCAGATCGATTTGCCGGGCCGGGTTGCTCTCGTGAGCGGTGGGTCTCGCGGCATCGGTGCCCAGATCGTTCGCTCGCTCCACGCCTCGGGAGCGTCCGTCTTTTTCACCTGCCGCGACAGTCTCGAGGCCGCTGAAGCGCTCGCCGCGGAACTCGGCGCCGAGAGGGTCGCCTTCGAGCGCTGCGACATGGCGGACGGCGCCGCGCTTCCCCACGTGATTGCGAGCTGCGTCACACGCTTTGACCGCATCGACGTCCTGGTCAACAATGCCGCGATTTACGCGGAAAACCCATTCGACGGCAGCGATTACGAGACGTGGCGGGCCGGCTGGGCGCGGACGTTCGCCGTGAACGTCTTCGGACTGGCCGACCTCACGTGGCTTGCGCTGCGGGCCATGCGCGGGAACGAAACGGACCCGAGCGGGATTCGCGGGCGCGTGATCGGTATCACGTCGCGTGCGGCGCACCGCGGTGAGTTGACGTTCCCCGATTACGGCGCGAGCAAAGCGGCGGCCGCGAATGTGACGAAGTCGCTGGCGCGCTCGTGCGCCCGCGACGGCATCGTGGCGTTCTCGGTGGCGCCCGGTTTCATCGAGACCGATATGGCGGCCGAGGCCATCGCGTCGTACGGCGCGGCGATCCGCTCGGAGATCCCCGGCGGACGTATCGGGACGCCGCAAGACGTTGCGAGCATCGTGACCTTCTTAGCCGGCGGCGGCGCGGATTATGCGACCGGAACGACGATCGACGTCAACGGTGCGTCATACGTGCGCTGACGAACCAGGGGGGGCGGCCGGTCCGGCGAAAGACGGCGAGCTTGCCCTGGTGGCGGAATTGGTAGACGCGCTGGTTTCAGGTATCAGTGACTGCAAGGTCGTGGGGGTTCGAGTCCCTTCCTGGGCAAGAGAAATGGCGCGCCGGGCCGAGCCGTACGCCATCGCGAGAAGGGGCCGGCGTCCCGCCGGCCCCCCGTTCGCTGCTAGAGTTTTCGCGCCAGGTTGTAGAGGTTCGGCGTGCCGATTCCGGAGACTTGATCGAAGCCGGGAGCGGCGCAATACGGGCCCCCGCCCTGCACGCCGTTGCAGCCGCGCTTGATGTCGCGGAAGATGCCGTCGGTGTAGCCTTGCGCCGTGTAGAGCGAGTACAGCGCAGTGTTGACGATGCCGAGACGCGATCCGCCGATTTGCGCGATCTCTGCCAGGCCGCCCGTTAGCGGCGCGTTGTTGACGAAGGCGAAGCCGCCGATCCAGCCGCCGAAATCCGCGAAGTAGATGGACGGACCGACGCCGTTGATGGCGGCAGGTCCATCGAGATCGGGAAGATTGCGGCCGCTCGAAAGCGCGCCCGCGACGCCGCTCTGATAGCTCGGCTCGGCAAACAGTATCGATGCCCCCCCGCCCGAACCCGTGTTGGCGATCTGGGGCGACGTGAGGCCGGAGGACGGGTCGGCGAAGCTGTCGGCGCCTCCCACGGTGAGCACGTTCGGACTATCGCCGGGAGCCTGAACCGAGGGTCCGTTCGTGCCGCACGGATTCGAACCGCCGAACGTCACGACGGAGAACGTGATCCCCTCGGCCGCGCCGAGTGAAAACTCGCGATCGAACGTGAAGGCCGATTCGCCGATGAGCGTTTCGCAACCGGCGAACGCGATGTTGACGATGTCGGCGCGATCGTCGTTGACGATGGCGCTCAGGCCGTCCAGGATGCCGGCGTTGCTCAGCGACGGAATCTCATAGACGAAGTACGAGGCACCAGGCGCCACGCCCAAGACGCCCTGCGCGTCGAGTGCGGCCGAGAACGAGTCGAAACAGTCGTTCTCCCCGCCGCAGCCGCCGTCCACGACGACGGTCGTCGTGTGCGGCCCCGTGCGCGTCACCCCGAACTCCGCAAGATACGGATCGATGTCTTTTAGGTCGCCGAACGTGCCGTCGATGAGATCGGCTACGGCAACGCCGCTCCCGAAGTAGCCATGGCGCTCGGGGTAATTGAACGACGCGTCGATAAGTTGCGGTCCGTACCCTCCGTCAGGGCCGTTGGCCGGCGGAGGGGCCGGCGGCGTCGGAGCCGTGGTCTGCGACGGAGCGGCGTTCGGCGCAACCGTCAGCGCCCGCGCGGAGGCGCCACCCGTCTGATGGCCTGCGTACGCTTGTGATAGGGCAGTCTCATAGAGCGGTGCCGCGTCGAGACCGCTCACCGTCGAGACCCCGCTGCGCAGTTCGAGCGGCATCGTGGCCGGCGTCGCGTTCGCGAGCGCGGAGCGCCGGCCGTTGTAGATGACCGTATCGAGCCGCGTTCCAAAGTAGCGTTCGACGAGAGCCACCGGAGCTGCCGCGTCGACGATCGTGCGCAGCGGATCAGCGTGCACGCTGAACCCCGCGCTGCGTAAGCTCGCGAGCGTCGCGGCATACTGCGCTGCCGTCGCGCCGAAGGCGTCGCGAAGTTGTTGCGGACGCAAGAAGCTGCGGTAGATTGGGGAGCGAGGATTGGATTGCGCCGCAACGAGCGCGCGGAGTCCGCGCTCGTCCCGGAGCTTCATGCTGAAGACGAGGTGCACCGGCGCCGCTGCCGGCGCGCGGCCGAGATCGCGCGCGACGCGCAAATCGACGGGGGCTGCGACGACGCGCGTCGCAAGGGCTGGACGCGCGAGACCGATCGTTCCGAACGTAGCTGCGGCCAAGAACAGTGCGACCGGCACGCGAGATGGGCGATGGAAATGTATCATCGTAGTCCTTTCTCGATCACGGTACGTAGGGGTGGATGTTGCCGATGATTTCGGCTCCGATGCCGGTCATTTGGTCGTAGCCGACGAGCGCGGGATAGAACCCGTTGTTGCCCTCGGTGATGTCGCGGAAGAGCGGAACGCCGGCGCGCGCATATCCGTATTGCTTGAACGTACGGTAGATCGCCGGATTGACGAAGCCGCCTTCATGGCCGGCCAATTCGTTGAGCAGCGTCTGCGATGCGCCGAAGATCGGTGAGGAGAGCGACGTGCCGCCGATCGGTCCTTCGAAACTTCCGTCGTAGTAGAACGATTCGCCGGTACCGGGATCGGCATCGAAGGAAAGATCGGGCAGATTGCGGCCGCTCGTTATGACGTTGGCGACACCCTTTTGATAGCCGGGCAGCGGAAACAGCGACGAAACGCCGCCGCCGGTCGCCCCCTCTTGTCCGAGACCACCCCACCCGAGCTCCTCTTCAACGGCACCGGTGCTCGCGTTGAGGTACAGCGACGTTCCGCCGACGGCGATGAAATGCGGATCGGATGCCGGACTGTTGACGGTCGTCGACGAGCAGCCCGTTCCCTCGTTCCCGGCATCACCGGTCGAGGCGTGAAAGGTGATCCCGAGGGCGGCACCTTGCAGTGCGATGTCGTCCGACATCTGTGCGAAACCGCCGTCGTTGCCGAAGCCGAATTCACACCCGCCGAAGCTCGAGTTCACCGTGCCCGCGAAGTCGTCGTTCACGACTTGCGCGTACGCGTCCACGATGTACTGCGGATCCGAAAAGTTCGGAAATTCGTACACGTAGAGTGACGTCGCAGGCGCCAGCGACACGATCGTCTCGACATCGAGCGTCGTTTCGACGGAATCCCCGCTCTGAAGTCCCGGCGGCGGACCGCCGTCGATCTTTTCGCGCACCGTGGGCGGCCCGCTGCGTGCCACGCCGAAATAGTCGAGGTATCCCTTGAGATCGCTGTTGAGAAAATCCGCGTCGATGACGACGGCTGACACTTGCCCTTTTCCTTGCGCGCTCTTTTCGGGCAGTTG
>Ga0302326_10032085_pt1 | contig 10476 bp, 7 predicted proteins | sample Palsa_T0_3_FD_202264 | JGI IMG/M metagenome (GOLD analysis project Ga0302326, IMG submission 202264) | Peat permafrost microbial communities from Stordalen Mire near Abisko, Sweden - Palsa_T0_3 | ecosystem: Environmental > Terrestrial > Soil > Palsa > Peat permafrost | place: Sweden: Abisko... | reverse complement strand
ATGGAGGCGAACACCAGGGTGTGGGCGAGGCTCATGGCGGAGAAGGCGAGGGCGTAGACGCCGTAGTCGGCCGGCGAGAGCCAGCGCGTGAAGATGACGATGGAGAACAGGCCCACCACGCCCTGCACGATGTTCATCGGCAAGTAGCCGACCACCCCGCGCCAGAACATCAGCGGACGGCCTCGCTGTCGCCGATCAGGCAGGGGATCGTCCGCGCCATGATCATCAGGTCGAACATCAGCGATTGGCGCTCGATATATTCGATGTCGTAGGCGACGCGGCGGCGCACCAGCTCGGGCGTGTCGACCGGGCCGCGCGAGCCGTTGATCGCCGCCCAGCCGGTCATGCCGGGCTTGGTGCGATGGCGATGGGCGTATTCGGCCACCAGCTTGGAGCTTTCCGTGTCGCCGGTCTTCATGCCGATGGCGTGCGGGCGCGGCCCGACCAGCGACATCTCGCCCTTCAGCACATTGAACAGCTGCGGCAGTTCGTCGAGGCTGGTGCGGCGGATGATCCGGCCGACCCGCGTCACCCGCTCGTCGTCGTAGCGGATCTGCCGCGCGGCGCCCGTGGCGGGGTCCGACGTCCGCATCGAGCGGAACTTCCAGACCAGGACCTCCTCGTTGTTGAAGCCGTGGCGGCGCTGGCGGAAGAACACCGGACCTGGGCTGTCGAGCTTGATCGCGAGCGCAAGCAGCAGCATCACGGGCAGGAAGACCAGCAGGGCGAGGCCGCCGACGACCAGGTCCTGAAGCCTTTTCACCAGCGCGCGGCGCTCGTCGCTGGGCGCGCCGGCGACCGGCGCCAGCGGCGCGTCGACGATGCGCGACAGGGCCGCGGCGCGGCCGGCCTCGCCCTGGTCGACGAACAGCATCACCTGGTTGGGCAGCGCCTCCAGCCGCTCGATCAGCTGGCGCACGCGAGCATTGGCGTGCTGCGGCACGGTGATCACGATGCGGTCGACGTAGGGCATGATCCGGTGGCGCACGAGCGCCTCGGTGTCGCCCAGCACCGGCACGCCGGCCATGTGCGACGGAATGCGATCGGCACGGTCGTCGAAGACGCCCAGCACGGCGGCCTCGCCGCTCTGCATCGCCGCCTTGATCAGCTGCTCGGCGTTGGCGGTGGCGCCGACCACCATGATGTTGGGCGTCAGCCGCCCGGCCGCGCGCCAGCGGCGCACGATCGCCCACCAGAGCGCGTGCAGCGCGCCCAAGAGGACGAAACTGGTCAGGAACCAGAGCCCGAACGGGTGCGGGGCCACGGTCGCCGGCCTGAAGCCCGCCAGCACCAGCGCCAGGCCGAGCGCCGCCAGGCCGAAGCCGGCCGCCAGCCGGGTCAGATGCCCGCCGAGGCTCTCGCGCGGGGCAAAGTCGTAGGCGTGCAGGCTGGTCAGGCTCCAGAGCAGGATGATCGCGCCGACGACGAACGGGGCGAACGCAGCGGCGGTGAGCGCCCCGCCCGAGAAGGTGACGGCCGCGGCCAGGGCGATCAGCGCCAGCGCGGCCACGTCGGCGGCGCGGAAGATCGCGCCCAGCATCCAGCCGGTGAGCCGCGAGCGGGCCAGCGACAGCGCCGCGGGGCGCATCGGGCCGCGGCGATCCAGCGCCAGCGTCTCGGCCTGGGGCGGAGGGTCAGCCGCCGCCGCGCCGATTTGGGCCGCGCGCCCGGCGACGCCGCGCGCCGGCGTGTCGACCTGGGACGGTTCTAGAGCGTGGCCGAGGATCAGGGTCATGTCCCGCCGCACCTAGCAAGACGCGCACCGCCAAACCGTTAAGCCGCCGCATCCGCTGTCAGATTGCGCCCGGCGAGCGGACAGGCTATCGACGCGGCTCCCTTGGGGTGACGTGGCCGAGTGGCTGAAGGCGGCGGTTTGCTAAACCGTTGTACGGTATAAAGCCGTACCGAGGGTTCGAATCCCTCCGTCACCGCCAGCCTGCGCCGGACCGGGATGATCGTGCGCCGACGCTTCGCCAAAGGAAGGGGCCGCCCCGGTGGGGGAGCAGCCTTACGCGAGAGCGTCGCGTCAGGGCGGCGGCTGGCGCATGACGCCCTGAAGGCAGGGCGCGAGGTTCTGGTCTCGATCGGAGACTAGTTCGCGCTGGACTGGCCGCGCCGCCAGTTCCTTTTCACCTCATTGAATTCAAATACTTAGCATTCACCGAGCGCCGTACCCACACGCTATCCCACGTGCGGACACGCGGTCGCCAGAGGAGGGCCGCAGGAGGATTGACCAGCGACACGAAAATGGCGCCGTATGCTGCTACGGAACTTCAATTCCGGCAGGAGAGAAATAGATGAAGAAGCTCACGATCGCTTTTTGCGGGGCGCTGCTTGTCTCGTCGGCCGCGGCGCCGGCCCTCGCCCAGGGGACCGTGTGGAACCTCGACGCCCGGATAACTGAAACGATACGGGCGCTCGACAAGGGCGTCGCCGACGGCGCGATCACGCGGCCGGAATATTACAACTCGACGCACGGGGTGCACGAGGTTCAGGCGCATGAGCGCGAGTGGCTGAAGGCGCACGGCGGCCATCTGGATCCGGCCACGGAACACCAGTTCGACGGCGACCTCGACAACATCATCAACGGGGTCCACTGGGTGCGGCCGGAGTGGCATCATCCCTGGTAGCGTCGCCGGCGACGGTTGATCCTTCGGCGTCCGGCATCGCCGTGTCGCCGTTTGCTTGTGGAGTGGCGTCGCCCGAGGCGGCGCCACTTCCGATTCGGCGTCTTACCGCTGCATCCGCATGAGCTGGCTCATCGGGACCATGTTGTGGTTGAGGTTGGCCATGATCCACAGCGAGCCGACGATCACCAGGGTGACGATCAGGATGCCGAAGGCCAGCGCCAGGACGTTGTTGGTGTTGTCCGGCCCGGTGGTCAGGTGGAGGAAGAAGACCAGGTGGACGCCCATCTGGGCCACCGCCAGGGCGACCAGGGCGGCCGGGATGGCCGGGCCGTAGATCAGGCCGCTGCCGGCGAGGTAGAACGAGGCGGCGGTCAAGGCCGCCGCCAGCGCCAAGCCGATCAGATAGCCGCGCACGCCGTGGGCGACGCCGCTGCCGTCCAGCCGCTCTTCGCCCGGCGCGAGATCGCCGCCATGCGGCGCGCCGTCATCACGGGTCTCGCTCATCGGCCGGCTCCGATCAGATAGACGATGGTGAAGATGGCCACCCAGATGATGTCGAGAGCGTGCCAGAACAGGGTGAAGCAGAGGATGCGCCGCTGGATATCGGCGCGGAACCCCTTGGCGAGCACCTGCGCCATCATGGTCAGCAGCCACGCCAGGCCGGCGGTGATGTGGGCGCCGTGGCAGCCCACCAGGGTGAAGAAGGCGGAGAGGAAGGCGCTGCGCTGCGGGCCGTCGCCCTCAGCGGCCAGCCCCGCGAATTCCCTCAGTTCCAGCGACAGAAAGCCGGCGCCGAGGACGAAGGTGGCGGCCATCGCCACGTGGAACCAGAGCGCGTTGCGCGCACCGGCCGCCAGGCTGGCGAGGCCGCAGGCGAAGCTGGAGGCCAAGAGGCAGGCGGTCTCGATGGCCACATTGTTCAGGTCGAAGATCTGTTTCGCGCTCGGCCCGCCCGCCGTCGCGTCCGCCAGCACCGCATAGGCGGCGAAGAAGGCGGAGAACATCACCATGTCGCTGAGGATGAAGATCCAGAAGCCGTAGCCGACGACGATGCGCGTGGACGCCGGGCCGCCCAGGCCGCGGCCGGGGGCGTCGCCGCCCTCCAGCCCCAGGTCGCCGACCTGGTTCGGATCGAGAGGTTCGGCGAGGCTCATGACGCGCCGCCGACGGTGGCTGAGAGGCGCGCGGCGCGGTTCGCCCGGTCGATGCGCGCCACCGCCTCGGCCGGAATCTCGCTCTCGGTGCGGTCGCGCCAGGCGAAGACGACGAAGGTCGCCCAGGCGCCGAGGATGCCGGCGATCGCCAGCCACCAGATGTGCCAGATCAGCGCGAAGCCCATGACGGTGGCGAAGAAGGCGCAGACGAAGCCGGTGGGGGTGTTGCGCGGGACCTCGATCGCCGCATAGGCCGGCTCGGCCGCCGCTTCCTTCAGCGCGCGCTGCTTCATGTTCCAGTAGGCGTCCTCGCCGTGCACGTCGGGCAGCACCGCGAAGTTGAAGGCGGGCGGCGGCGAGGCGGTCGACCACTCCAGCGAGCGCCCGTCCCAGGGATCGCCGGTGACGTCGCGCAACGACTCGCGCCGGCGGATCGAGACCCAGAGCTGGGCGATCTGGCAGACGATGCCGACCAGAATCACGCAGGCGCCGGCCATCGCCACCCAGGTCCATGGCCGCCACTGCGGCACGTCATAGTGCTGCAGCCGCCGGGTCATGCCCATCAGCCCCAGCACATAGAGCGGCATGAAGGCCAGGTAGAAGCCGACGAACCAGCACCAGAACGCCGCCTGGCCCAGGCCCTCGTGCAGCTTGAAGCCGAACGCCTTGGGGAACCAGTAAGCGTAGCCGGCGAAGGCGCCGAACAGCACGCCGCCGATGATCACATTGTGGAAGTGCGCCACCAGGAAGAGGCTGTTGTGCAGCACGAAGTCCGCCGGCGGGATGGCCAGCAGCACGCCGGTCATGCCGCCGATGACGAAGGTGATCATGAAGCCGATCGCCCACAGCATCGGCGAGGTGAACCGCACCCGGCCGCCGTAGATGGTGAAGAGCCAGTTGAACACCTTCACCCCGGTGGGCACGGCGATGATCGTGCTCATGATGCCGAAGAAGGCGTTCACGTCGGCGCCGGCGCCCATGGTGAAGAAGTGGTGCAGCCAGACCATGAACGAGAGCAGGCAGATCGCCATGGTGGCCATCACCATCGAGCGATAGCCGAACAGCGGCTTGCCGGAGAAGGTCGAGACCACCTCGGAGAAGATGCCGAACGCCGGCAGGATCAGGATGTAGACCTCCGGGTGCCCCCAGGCCCAGATGAGGTTGACGAACATCATCATGTTGCCGCCGGCCTCGTTGGTGAAGAAGTGGAAGCCGAGGTAGCGGTCGAGGATCAGCATCGCCAAGGTGGCGGTCAGGATCGGGAAGGCGGCCACGATCAAGAGGCTCGAGGCGAGGCTGGTCCAGCAGAACATCGGCATGCGCAGATAGCCCATGCCGGGCGCGCGCAGCTTCAGGATGGTGGTGACGAAGTTGATCCCGGTCAGCAGCGTGCCGACGCCCGATATCTGCAATGACCACAGATAGTAGTCGACGCCGACGCCGGGCGAGTACTGCAGCTCCGACAGCGGCGGGTAGGGCAGCCAGCCGGTCCGCGCGAACTCGCCGATCACCAGCGAGATATTGACCAGCAGCGCGCCGGTGGCGGTGAGCCAGAAGCCGACCGAGTTCAGGGTCGGGAAGGCGACGTCGCGCACGCCCAGCTGCAGCGGCAGCACGAAGTTCATCAGCCCGATCAGGAACGGCATCGCCACGAAGAAGATCATGATCGTGCCGTGGGCGGAGAAGATCTGGTTGTAATGCTCCGGCGGCAGGTAGCCCATGGAGTGGAAGGCCAGCGCCTGCTGGGAGCGCATCATGATCGCATCGGAAAAGCCGCGCAGCAGCATCACCAGGGCCAACAGGCAGTACATCACCCCGATCCGCTTGTGGTCGACGCTGGTGATCCACTCGCGCCACAGGTAGGGCAGGCGGCCGCTCGCCACGATCCAGCCCAGCACCGCCAGGATGCCCAGCGCGACGACGCCGGACGCGGCCATCGGAATAGGCTGGTCGAGCGGGATCGCCGACCAGTCGAGATCGCCCAGCAGCTTCATGAGGCGGCCTTCGGCGCGGCGGGGTTGATGTGCGGGGCGTTGGCGGGGCCGGGCCCCGGCGCCTGCTTCCGCGAGACGATATCCTGGAACAGCGTCGGATCGACCGCGCGATAGGTGACGGGCGCGGACGTTCCGGGACGGCTGAGGGTGGCATAGGTCGCCGCGTCCAGCGCTGGGCCGCTCGCCCTGGCGCCTTGCGCCCACGCGGCGAACGCGGCCGGCGTCACGGCCTTCGTCTCGAAGTGCATCTCCGCGAAGCCGTCGCCGCTATACTGGCTGGAGAGGCCGTAGTAGGCGCCCGGCCGGTCGGCGCGCAGGTAGAGCTGGGTGACCATGCCGTTCATCGTGTAGATCATGCTGCCGAGCTGCGGCACGAAGAACGCGTTCATCACGCTGCTCGAGGTCAGCGACAGGTGGATCGGCGCGCCGACCGGCGCCACCAGCTCATTGACGCTGGCGATCCCCTGGTCGGGGTAGATGAAGAGCCACTTCCAGTCGAGCGAGACCACCTGCACTTCCAGCGGCTTGCCCTGGCCGGCCACCGGCTGCGCGGGATCGAGGTCGTGCGAGGCGATCCAGGCGAGGCCGCCCAGGAACATGATCACCAGCATCGGGATCGACCAGACGACCAGCTCGATGCGGCCGGAGAAGGCCCAGTCCGGCAGGTAGCGCGCCTTGGTGTTGGAAGCGCGGAACCACCACGCGAACAGCAGCGTCGCCAGGATCGTCGGCACGACGATCGCCAGCATGATCGCCAGCGAGTCGAGCAGGATCAGCTTCTCGCCGGCGCCCACCGGCCCTTGCGGGTCCAGCACCGCCGGATAGCAGCCGCAGAGTGTCGCCGCCGCGGCGCTGAGCGCCAGCCAGCGGCCTAAGTGGCGGATTAGGCCACCGGTTTTGACCCTGCGCCTGCGCACGCCTGAGGCCATCCCAGTCCCTCGAGCCGGCCAACTGGCGTCTCAATCGCACATTAGGCGGCGGCTGTCGTCTTCCCGCGCGCAACCAATCGCGGGCGCGGCTCAGAACACCTGGCGCAGCAGCCAGTAGAGCCCGCCCGCCAGCAGGATAGCGGCTGGCAGGGTCAGCACCCAGGCTAGGGCGATGTTGAGCAGGGTGCGGCCCTGCAATCCCGATCCGTTGGCCGCCATGGTGCCCGCCACGCCGCTGGAGAGGATGTGCGTCGTCGAGACGGGCAGGTGCAGCTGGTCCGCGCCCATGATGGTCACCGCCGCCACGATCTCGGCCGCCGCGCCCTGGGCGTAGGTCAGGTGGGTCTTGCCGATCTTCTCGCCGACGGTGACGACGATCCGCTTCCAGCCGACCATGGTGCCGAGGCCGAGCGCGATGGCGACCCCCACCTTCACCCACAGCGGGATGAAGCGGGTGCCGGCCTCCATGTCGCCCTGGAACTTCTTCAGCGTGGCCAGGGTGGGCTTGTCGAGGGTCGACTTGCCCTTGCTGATCAGGCGCAGGGAGTCGCCGACGAGGTACATCTCGTTGCGCAGGTTCGGCGTCTCGGCCGCGGGGACGGCCTTCAGCGAGTGGAACTGCTGCACCTGGGCCGAGATGTCGCCGCTGAGCACGCCGAGCGCGGCGTAGACCTGCGGGGTGGCGACCTTGCGGGTGCGAAGCGCGTCGCCGGCGATCTGGCGGGACTGCACGATGTTCGGCGGTGGGACGTTCGGCGTCTGGGCGAGCAGCGCCTTCTGCGCGGCGTTCGCGCTGGCGACGAACGCCGGCGTCGACGCGTCGGGCATGGTGCGGTTGAGCGCGTAGGCGGTCGGCGCGGCGCCGATCAGGATCAGCATGATCAGGCCCATGCCCTTCTGCCCGTCGTTGCTGCCGTGGGCGAAGGAGACACCGGTGCAGGTGAGGATCAGCAGGCTGCGGATCCACATCGGCGGCGGCGCGTCGGATTTCGGCTCCTGATAGAGCGCGGGCGAGCGGATGAGCAGCTTGAACAGCAGCAGCAGTCCGCCGGCGAGGAAGAAGCCCATCACCGGGCTCCAGAGCAGGGCGTTGAACACGTTCTGCGCCTGCGACCAGTCCACGCCGGACGTCGCCTGGCCTGCGGGCGCCATGAGCTGGTTGGCGAGGCCCACGCCCATCACCGAACCGATCAGCGCGTGCGACGAAGAATTCGGGATGCCCAGCCACCAGGTGCCCAGGTTCCAGATGATCGCCGCCAGCAGCAGGGCGAAGATCATCGAGTAGCCGGCCTGGTTGCCGACCTGCAGGATCAGTTCGACGGGCAAGAGCGTGATGATCGTGAAGGCCACCGCCCCGGAGGAGGTCAAGACGCCGATGAAGTTCCAGGCGCCGGACCAGACGACCGCGACCACCGGCGGAAGGCTGTGGGTGTAGATCACCGTGGCGACGGCGTTGGCGGTGTCGTGGAAGCCGTTGACGAATTCGAAGCCGAGCGCGATCAGCAGCGCGACGCCGAGCAGGGTGAAGACGCCGAGGTGGATCACCTCGCCGACCTGCGAGATGTCGGAGCGCAGGCCATAGATGCAGTAGCCGATGCCGGCCAGCAGCAGCAGCAGGAAGACGATGCGCGTGCCCAGCGACTGCGGCTCGTTCAGCTTCGGCCCACCCGGGCGCGCCGCGTCCGCGGCGATCGCCTGATTGGTTGTCATGGCTGCGTCCGTCATCGCGTCTGTTCCCCCGGTCCCCCGACCTCTTACGAGACGCTTAAGGGCGGGAATTCACAGTTTTATGACGCCGACGGAAGTTCAGGTTCGCGTCTAGGGCGCCGCAACGGAGCCGCTGTAGGCGCAGTCGTACAGGGCCGGATCGCCTTCGGACCCGGTGATCATGATCATCGCGTCCTGGATCGCAAGGGTCGAAGTCCAGGAGCCCTTCATGCAGTCCGAAATCGGGCAAACGCACTTGTCGAGCTTCAGCGCCTGCTTTGCGCCGCCGCGCCCAGGTCGCCGATCGCTTCCGCCGCGTAGAGGCGCGTGAGGTCGTCGCGATCGTGCAGCGTGGCGATCAGCAGCGGCAGGACGGTATGCTTGCAGCGACCGGGCACGGTGGCGGCGTATTATGTTCTTGTTTTGTTCGAGTCAAGGCAAAAGTCACTTGCGGTGCTGAGTTGGCCGTCGCTCGCCGCCTCACCAGGCGTCGATCCAGCGCAGCTTCTTGCCGGTCCGGGGCGGCGTCGGCGGCAGGCTCTTCAGGCCGCCCATGATCCAGCGGCGGGTGTCGGCGGGGTCGATCACGTCGTCCAGGTGGTAGGTGGTCGCCTGGTTGATCGCCTTGCCGGTTTCGTAGGCGCGGGCCACCATCTCGTCGAACTTGGCGCGGCGCCCGGCGGGGTCGGCGATGGCGGCCAGCTCGTTGCGGTAGCCGAGCTTCACCGAGCCCTCCAGCCCCATGCCGCCGAACTCGCCGGTGGGCCAGGCGACCGCGAACACCGAGGCCGAATAGCTGCCGCCGGTCATGGCGAGGGCGCCGAGACCGTAGCTCTTGCGCACGAAGACGCTGAAGATCGGCACCGTCAGGTTCGCGCCGATGATGAACAGCCGCGAGCAGTGGCGCACCAGGGCGGTCTTCTCGATCTCCGGCCCGACCATCATGCCGGGCGTGTCGGAGAGCGACAGGATCGGCACATCGAAGGCCTCGCAGATCTGCATGAACCGCGCGGCCTTGTCCGAGCCGTCGCTGTCGATCGCGCCGCCCAGCACCTTCGGATTGTTGGCGATGACGCCCATCGGCCGGCCCTCGATGCGGATCAGGGCGGTGACCATGGTGGCGCCGAATCTCGGCCGCAGCTCCAGCACCGAGCCCTCGTCGGCCAGGGTGCGGATCAGCTCGCGGATGTCGTAGACCCTGAGGCGGTTCTCCGGGACGATCCGGCGCAGCAGCCGCTGGTCGGCGCAGCTCCAGTCCGCGACCGGACCCTGGAAATAGGACAGGTACTGGCGGGCGACGGCGACGCCCTCGGCTTCGTCTTCGACCGCGATGTCGATGACGCCGTTCGGCTCCTGCACGCTGACGGGCCCGATGTCCTCCGGCCGATAGACGCCGAGGCCGCCTCCCTCGATCATCGCCGGACCGCCCATGCCGATGTTGGAGCCCTTGGCGGCGATGATCACGTCGCAGCAGCCCAGCACCGAGGCGTTGCCGGCGAAGCAGCGGCCCGAGGTGATGCCCACCATCGGCGCGACGCCCGACATCCGGCCCCAGAGCTCGAAGCCGCGCACGAAGCTGCCGCCGCCCTCGGTGTCACCGGGCCGGCCGCCGCCGCCTTCGCAGAAGAACACGGTCGGTAGCCGGAAGCGCTCGGCCAGCTCGATGATCCGGTCCATCTTGTGGTGGTTGTAGGCGCCCTGGGTGCCGGCCAGCACCGTATAGTCGTAGGCCATCACCGCGCAGCGCGCCGCTTCCTCGCCGACCAGGGCGCCGTTGACCCGGCCGAGGCCCCCGACCAAACCGTCGGCCGGGGTCTGGTCGATCAGCTCCTCCAGCGTGTTGCGGCGCCGGCGCGCGGCGACGGTGAGCGCGCCGTATTCGACGAAGGAGCCGGGGTCGAGCAGGTCGTCGACGTTCTCGCGCGTGGTGCGCTGGCCGGTCTTGCGCCGCCGGGCCACCGCGTCCGGCCGCGCCGCGTCGAGGGTCTTGGCGTGGCGGTCGAGGATCAGTTGCAGGTCCGGGCGGATGTCGTCGAGATCGACGTCCTCGACCTCGCCGGTC
>Ga0302326_10032083_pt1 | contig 10477 bp, 7 predicted proteins | sample Palsa_T0_3_FD_202264 | JGI IMG/M metagenome (GOLD analysis project Ga0302326, IMG submission 202264) | Peat permafrost microbial communities from Stordalen Mire near Abisko, Sweden - Palsa_T0_3 | ecosystem: Environmental > Terrestrial > Soil > Palsa > Peat permafrost | place: Sweden: Abisko... | reverse complement strand
TAAGCTTCCCGGCTCGCTCTAAGTTGAGTCAGAACCTATTTTTCGCCGCAACGGAGCGAAATTACAGGATATTGCGCAGGCGGCGATCAATGCTGTCTTCTTGTGCTTCTTCGGCTTCCGCATAATATACCCGGGAACATTTCATCCACTCTCTGCGTTATCCTCTCTGTGCAAACGCTGCCTCTCGCAATCGCCCGTCTGACGGAGAACCGCGCATGAAACGAGCGCATTGGCGTCCACACCCGTATGGTGTCCTGCTCGCAATCCCACTGCTTCTATCAGCTTCCGCGCTGATTGCGCAGTCACCTGCGGGCGCGGATTGGCCCAGCTATGGCAATGACCCGGGCGGCACGCGCTACTCTCTCTTGAAGCAGATCAGTCGCGACACCGTATCTCAGCTCAAGGTAGCATGGACCTTCCACACCGGAGACATCTCCGAAGGCAACAACGGCCAGAGGCGCAGCGGCTTTGAAACCACCCCCATCCTCGTTGATGGAACCCTCTATCTCACCACGCCCTTCAATCGCGTCATCGCGCTCGATCCCGCTACGGGCAAACAGCGCTGGGCCTACGACCCCCAGGTCGATCGCACCCTTGACTACGGGGACGGCCTGATCAATCGCGGAGTAGCAACGTGGAGCGAAACCTTACGGGGTTCCTCCAGCTCAAACCAGCATCCTTGCAGCCGGACCATCTTCGAGGCCACGCTCGATGCCCGTCTCCTTGCGCTCGACGCAGCCACCGGCAAGCTCTGTGCGGGCTTCGGCAACAAAGGTCAAGTCGATCTGCGCGACATCCCCGGCTATACTCATCGCAATCTCGGCGAACATCCTCTCGGCTGGTATCACATGACGTCGCCGCCGGCGATCATCGACGATCTTGTCGTCGTCGGCTCGGCCATCGACGACAACAACCGCATCGACATGCCAGCGGGCGTAGTACGCGCCTTCGACGCCCGAACCGGCCAACTTCGCTGGAGCTGGGACCCCATTCCCCTCAACGCGCCTTCGACAGACCCTTCCCCGGAATCCAGGAAATGGATCAGCGGCGCAGCCAACGCCTGGTCGGTCATGGTCGTCGACCCTAAGCGCGATCTGATCTTCATTCCCACTGGGAGCGCAAGCCCCGACTATTACGGCGGATTGCGCCCCGGCGACAACAAGTGGGCCAACTCCGTCGTGGCGCTGCACGCAAAAACAGGCAAGCTGGCCTGGGGATTTCAACTCGTTCACCACGATCTATGGGACTACGACTCCGCCTCGCCGCCGCTGCTCGCCACGATCCCTCATGACGGCAGGCAAGTCGACGTAGTTGTCCAAGGCAACAAGACGGGCTTCCTCTACGTCCTCAATCGCGATACTGGCGTTCCCATCTTTCCCGTCGAAGAACGCCCGGTCCCGAAGTCCGACATTCCCGGCGAACTCGCCTCGCCCACGCAGCCCTTTCCGACCGCGCCACCAGCCGTGACGCCACAGGCCATGACTGCCGATCAGGCCTGGGGTCCGACCCCGGCCGATCAGGATTTCTGCAAGAAAGAAATCGCCAAGCTGCGCAACGACGGCATCTTCACCCCACCCAGCATTCAGGGCACACTCGCAGATCCCGGCAATCTTGGCGGCATGACCTGGAGCGGATACGCCCTCGACCCTACCCAGAACCTGCTCTACGTCAACGCCAACAATCTACCCGGCCGCGTCCGCCTCATCCCGCGTGACAAGGTCGCCTCTGACAACGAGGATGGCGAGTACGGAGCGCAGCGCGGCACACCCTACGGCATGCTTCGCCGCTTCCTCCAGTCGCCATCCGACCTGCCGTGCAGCGCCCCACCCTGGGGCACGCTCACCGCAGTCGATCTCGCCGCCGGAAAAATCCGCTGGCAGATCCCGTTAGGCTCCATGGAAAACTTCGGCGGCCAGCACAAAGGTGTCCCACCTGGCTCAATTGCCTTGGGAGGGCCCATCGCGACGGCAGGCGGTCTCGTCTTTATCGCGGGCGCTACCGACCCGCACTTCCGCGCTTTCGATTCCACCACAGGCAAGCTGCTCTGGGAGGCAGAACTGCCCACCAGTGGCAACGCCACCCCCATGACCTATGAAAGCGGAGGCAAACAGTATCTCGTCATCGCAGCAGGAGGACACCAGCGCATCCCCGAAGAGCCTTTGGGAGACTCACTCGTAGCATTCACGCTGCCCTGAAAGCCCAAGATCGTCCGCAACGACCTCGACGGAACTGTCATCCTTGCGGCATCTTCGACCAACTGAACCCGGGCTGGATCAGTGCATCGCCCCGCCACCGCCGCCCTCGCCAGGCCGGTTCTTATTTAGCATGAACGCGAAGAAGATCATCCCAATCGCCATCCAGAACAGCATCTTATACACGTCCTGATAGCCCAGCATGCCCGACTGCTGATTCAGCTGCTGGTAGATCGCTCCCGAGGCCATCCCGGGGCTGTTCCCCTTGCCAAAGGCCTGCCCCAGACCCGCATTCAACCCCTGCAAAGACTGCTGATAGGGAATATTCAGCGCAGTCATGCTCTCCTGCAAGCGCGCTTGATGCCAGAGATCACGATTCGTTACCGCAGCTCCGGTAATCGCGATAAAAATGCTTCCGCCAATATTGCGAACAAAGTTGATCAATCCTGCGACCTGGTTGCTCTGCTGCCGCGGAATGCCGATGTATGCAGCCGTAGTGATCGGAATGAAGCAGAACGGAATCGGCGCCAGTTGCACCACGCGCAGCCAGCTTGCATTGCCAAAGCTCATGTCCAGGCTCAGATCGCGCGTCGTCAGCCAGAACGAAAATGCAAAGAAGCAAAACCCCACAGCTGCGATATTTCTTGCAGGAAACTTGCCAGTAAGGTAGCCCGCAAAAGGCATCACCACCACCAGCGAAAATCCACCGGCCGTCAACGCCAGTCCCGCATTCGTTGCTGTATACCCGAGCAGCTGCTGTAGAAACTGTGGCTGCAGCACCGTGCTCGCGTTCAGCACGCCGCCCACCAGCAACATCAGAAAACAACAAATGGCGAAATTCTTGTACTTGAATAACCGCAGATTGATCAGTGGATCTTTCTTCTGCAGTTCCCAATAGATCAACCCTGTTATGCCCACCAAGAACATCCCGCAGAAGAACCGAATGAAGTTCGATGAGAACCAGTCATTCTCCTCGCCCTTGTCCAGCATGATCTGCAACCCGCCCATCGCCAGGCCCAGGAAGGCAAGCCCCATGTAATCCATGTTGACTAGATGCTTGCGGTCCGGCTTGATCCACGGCGGATCTTCCACCAGCCGCGTCACCAGGATGTAGGCCAGAATGCCCACCGGGATGTTGATATAAAAGATCCATCGCCACGAATAACTGTCCGTAATCCATCCGCCCAGCGAAGGTCCGATCGATGGCGCCAGCACCGCCACCAGCCCATATAGCGCGAACGCCTGCCCGCGCTTGCGTTCATCGAACGAGTCCGCCATGATCGCCTGTGCCATCGGCTGCAAGCCACCGCCGCCCGCCCCCTGCAATACCCGGCAGAGCAGTAGAACCGGCAGCGAAGGCGCAATGCCGCATAAGAAACTCGCGACCGTAAAAATCGTGATGCACAACAGGAAGAAGTTCTTCCGCCCGATGACATTGGAGGCCCAGCCGCCCAGCGGAAGCACGATGGCGTTTGAGACCAGGTAGCTGGTCAGCACCCATGTTCCCTCATCCGTGCTCGTGCCCAGATTGCCGGCAATGTGGGGTAGCGCTACGTTCGCAATGGAGGTGTCCAATACCTCCATGAACGCGGCCAGCGCAACGGTCATCGCGATCAGCCAGGGGTTGACCCGCGGCTTCCAGTGCGCATGATCCTCAGTAGATACCGATGGATTCTCGACCGTTTTACTCGCGCTGCCCGATTCCGGCACTGAGTCTCCCGGATTCAGAACCCCAGCGTTACTTGCCATGCACTCCCCTTGTAAAAGCTGTAAGAACGGTGACTGCAGGTAGGAATTCGAGCCCCGCGCGACGCGCGGAATCGAAGAAGGAAATCACTCTAGTCCAGATGGCTCAGAGTCTCCGCTAGTTGCACAAATCGGACCTCTACCGCCAAATCTACCCAAAGGCAATTCGCAAAAGAGTCTCTTTTTGCGCTAATGCTTGGAGCGGCTGCGCATCCAGAGCCAAACCAGACTCTGCATCACCAGGCCCCCGGCGCAATCCACCATCACGTCCCAGATCGAGCCACTCCGGTTCGGCAAGAAAAGTTGGTGAATTTCATCGCACGAAGCAATCAGGAGAGTCCCCAGCATCGCAAGTCCATGCGCAGACAATCGAAGGCTGTTTCGATCTTCTGCAAAAGGCCAGGTCATCCAGAAGGCGCGAAACCATGCGATCGAAAGAATTCCATATCCGGTAAAGTGACCGCACTTGCGAATGATGATATGCAGGCGCCACCACTCCGGCTGCGTAAACCGCCGATGCAGCAGAAACTCGACAAACCTCTGCAATGGCGCGGAAGTGTGGTCCGCGCCAAAATAAACAGTAGATTCACACGCAATCACCAGCACGCACAAAAGCACTGGAATCCATGCACTGGCCTGCTGGCGCAGACCGCGTCCTCGCGAAGGGGGAGGGGCCGCAATGCTGCTACTCATGCAGATTACTCCACATGATAGTTAGGCGCCTCGCGGGTGATGATTACGTCATGCACATGGCTCTCGCGCAAACCAGCGCCCGTAATGCGCACAAACTTGGCATTCTCCTGCAGCTCTGCAATGGTCCCGCAGCCCAGGTAGCCCATGCCGGATCGCAATCCGCCTACCAACTGCAGCACCATGCCTTCCAACGGTCCGCGATAGGGCACGCGCCCTTCAATGCCTTCAGGCACAAACTTCGCCAGCCGGTTCTCACTTGAGCGCTCGCGCTGCACCACATTCTCCACGCTCTCCGCAGAAGACCCGGCATCGTCGCTCGCCTGAAAGTACCGTTCGCTCGATCCCAGCGCCATAGCCGTCAGCGAGCCCATGCCGCGATACGACTTGAACGACCGTCCCTGGTAGAGAATCGTCTCGCCCGGGCTCTCATCCACGCCGGCAAAGAGCGACCCGATCATCACTGAACTCGCGCCCGCGGCAATCGCCTTCGTCACTTCGCCCGAGTACTTGATGCCGCCATCGGCAATCACCGGGATGCCACGATCCCGAGCCGCGCGATAGGCCTCGGCAACAGCCGTTACCTGCGGCATGCCGGCGCCCGTCACCATGCGCGTCGTGCAGATCGACCCCGGTCCAAATCCCACCTTGATCGCATCCGCTCCCGCATCGATCAGCGCCAAAGCTCCATCATACGTAGCAACGTTCCCGGCCAGCAGTCCAACATTGGGAAAAGCCTTCTTCACCTCTCGCACCGCATCCAGCACGCGCGACGAGTGCCCGTGCGCCGAATCGATCGCCAGCACGTCGGCGCGTGCCCGAACCAACTCGGCTGCGCGCTCCAGAAAATCGCCAGTCGCTCCAATCGCACCGCCAACGCGCAAACGGCCTTTCGAGTCCTTGGAAGCATTAGGGTATTTCAGTTTCTTCTGAATATCCTTGACCGTGATGAGACCCTTGAGCTGGTACTGGTCATCGACCACCAGCAGCTTCTCCACGCGATGCTTGTGCAGGATGAGCTCCGCCTCTTCGAGCGTCGTCCCCACAGGTACAGTGATCAGGTCTTTCTTGGTCATCACATCGTCGATGGGAATATCCGACCGAGTCTCAAAGCGCAGATCGCGATTGGTTAAAATACCCACCAGCCGCTTGCCTCGAGTCACGGGCACGCCAGAGATCTTGTACCTCCGCATGACCTCAAGAGCCGCGGAAATTGGCTGATCCGGTTCAATCGTCACAGGATCGACAATCATCCCGCTCTCCGACCGCTTGACCTTGTCGATCTCGCCCGCCTGCTCCGCAATCGACAGATTGCGATGTACAATCCCGATCCCGCCCTGCTGCGCCATGGCAATCGCCATCCGCGACTCGGTCACCGTGTCCATGGCCGCAGAAATTAAAGGTGTATTCAAGGTGATGTCTTTTGTGAGCTGGGTCTGTGTGCTCACCTGCGTGGGAACAACATCCGAAAGGGCAGGCACCAGCAGTACATCATCAAAGGTCAAAGCTTCGGGTAGTGGCGTTATCAACATAAGAATCAGATGCTCCCAGCATCACGCACGCTTCATGCTCGGCAGCGGCAGGAGCTTCTGTGTATTGTAGCGGAGCCGTCAAGGCTCCTCGGTTGTAGTCCCGTCAATTGCGGCGAAAGGCAGTGACCGCGAAGATCAGCTCGCCTCTAGTACGATTCGCACCATCGCAGCCAGACTCATCTCCACGTCCCTCTCGGACGTCACCCACGAAGAAACACTGATCCGCATCGCCGTCTTCCCCTGCCAAACCGTCGATCCGCACCAGCAAGTCCCGTCCTCCTGAATCCGCCGAACCACCTCCAGCGTCCGTTCCGCCGACCCAAACGACACCAGCACCTGGTTGATGACAACCTCATTCAGCACTGCAAATCCCGCCGCCCGCAACCCCTCCGCAAACCGCCGCGCATGGGCCGACGTTCGCTCCACGATCTCCGCCATCCCCTTCCGCCCCAGCGAACGCAGCGCCGCCCAAAGCTCCACTCCCCGTGCCCGCCGCGACAGCTCCGGATTGTAGTGCGAAGGCTCCCGCAATTCCCCCTGCATCAGGTACGCCGCCTGGATCGACATCGCCGCCTTCAATGTCCGCGCATCGCGCACCAGCGCCACTCCGCAGTCGTAGCCCACGTTCGGCCACTTGTGCCCATCCGTAGCCCAGGAGTCGGCCAGCTCAAATCCCGCCGTCAAGTCTCGCAGCTTATCCGAAGTTGCCGCCCAAAGCCCAAACGCTCCATCCACATGGATCCACGCCCCAGCCGCCCGCGCAGCCGGGCAAATCGCTCCCGCTGGATCGAAGGCCCCTGTATTCACATTTCCCGCCTGCAGGCAGAGAATCGTCCGCGCATCCAGATGAGGCAGCGCGTCCACGCGCATCCGGCCCTGCCCATCCACCGGCACGCGAATCACCCGCCTCCGTCCCAATCCCAGCATTCCCAACGCTTTGACTAAGGAAGAATGCACCTCATCGCCCACCATAACGGTGATCGGAGGCGCCCCAAACAACCCGTCCTCCTCCACGTTCCAACCGTCCCGCTCCAGAATTGCGTGCCGCGCCGCGGCCAGCGCGCAGAAGTTGGCCATCGTCGCGCCCGTAACCACCGCCCCGCCCGTCCCCTCAGGCAGTCCCAGCAGCTCCGCAACCCAGCGCAGCGCTGTCGCCTCCAACTGTGCCGCCACCGGCGATTGCACTTGGAATGCGGCATTCTGGTCCCAGGTACTCACCAGCATCGCCGCTCCCAGCGCCGCCGGCACCATCCCGCCATTCACAAACCCGAAATACCGCCCACCGGAATTCGCCACAGTAGCCGGCGAACCGAGCGAATGCAGCAACTCCACGATCTTCAGAGGATCGGCAGCTTCATCCGGCAAATCTCCACACAAATCCGCCAGCCCAGCCACAGCCTCAGCAGAAGGCGCAACCGACCGCCCATCCACCCCAGCCAGATAATCGGCACAAAAAACAGCTGCCTCAGCTATCACGCGATCTCGCGACGCAAATCTGTCGTCAGACATAATTCAGCCAATCCCCCGATGGATAGAGGTCAGCATAGCAGCGGCATTGAATTTCCCGCAGTTTGGCCGTATTCTATATGTGCAGACGAATTTGTCCGCCGCGCCGTGCGTCCACCGGCTGGCGGAGAGAGGAGTGGGCTCACAGCCCACTTTTTCTTTGGACCGAACTTGGGTGGAATGGGCGGCACGGTCGCCCGCAAAAGCTGGGAGAAAATGGCAGTAAAGCTGGAGGAAATTCGCAAAGCCGCACAGCGCGTGGCATCCTCGCTCGGCCTTGATGTGGTGGACACTGAGTTCACCGGGACAGCGAAAAGCCGTACTTTGTGCATCTATCTGGAAAAGAACGCTGAGGGACGCGCTGTCCAGGCCGCCATTGCGGCAAAGGCAGCCGCCGATCCGGAAGCCGCTGCGGACGCCCAGGTCGTGGTGCCCGAGCGTTTCGCCAAGGGCGAGCTCAATCCAGACCAGCTTTCCTGGCTCACGCACGAAGATTGCGCCCAGTTCAGCCGTGATTTTGGTACGTTGCTCGACGTAGAAGATTTGGTTCCTGACGGGGAGTACACTCTGGAGGCCAGTTCTCCAGGACTCGATCGCAAGCTCAACCGCCCGGAAGATTTTGAACGGTTTCAAGGCAATCTGGTCAAACTCCAGAGCCTCGAACCCATCGCCAACAACCGCCACTGGCAAGGCCGGTTAACCGCAGTCGCGAATGGCTCTATAACGCTTGACCTGACCGCGACCAAGCAGAACAGCAAGGCCCGTAAGACCGGCGTGAGCACGGTAGAAATCGCCCTCAGCAACATCGAGAAGGCGCACCTGGTTCCGGAGTTTTAACCAGAGCCGAATTAACCTCGCTTCCGGCAGCAAGCCGCCGCAAGCCATCTCCCCAGAAAAGCCGCAAGCCACCGGTTGGCACGCGACAACCTGGGACGCTTCACGTAAGCCAAGGCAGGAAAACAGAAGCTATGTCCAGCGCGTTGTATCAAAGCATTGAGGCACTGAGCCGCGAAAAGAGCATCGACCCCGGCATCGTCGTATCCGCAGTTGAGGAGGCTATCGCCCTCGCTACCCGCAAGTACTACAAGACCCAGGAAAACATGCGCGGCGAGCTCAACAAGGACACCGGCGAAATCCAGGTCTATGCCTACAAGACCGTCATGGGTGAGGAAGACGAGATCGAAGATCCCGTCAACCAGATCACTCTCGACGAAGCCCAGGCCATGGCTGAGGGCGCTGAGCTCGAGCCCGGCAGCGAGATCCGCCTCTACAAAGACACGCGCCCGCTCGGCCGCATCGCCGCCCAGCTGGCCAAGCAGGTCATCTTCCAGAAGGTCCGCGAAGCTGAGCGCGACACAGTATTCAACGAGTACGCCCATCGCGAAAAGGAAGTCCTCTCCGCCGCCGTAAAGCGCGTCGAAGGCCAGGACATCATCATCGACCTCGGCAAGGCGGAAGCCCGCATGCCGAAGCGTGAGCAATCGCGCCTCGAGCAGTTCTCAGTCGGCGAGCGCATTCGCGTCGTACTGTTGAAGGTCGATCGTGCTGCCAAGGGCCCGCAGGTCATCGTTTCCCGCGCAGCGCCGGAGCTCGTCTCCAACCTCTTTCAGTCCGAAGTCCCCGAGATCTACGACAACACGGTGGTCATCCGCGCCATCGCCCGCGAAGCCGGCGAGCGCACCAAGATCGCCGTCATGTCCCGCGATAAGGATGTCGACCCCGTTGGCGCCTGCGTCGGCATGAAAGGCATGCGCGTGCAGTCCATCATTCGTGAGCTGCGCGGCGAAAAGATCGACATCATCGAGTACAACGAAGAGATCACCACCTTCGCCGAAAAGGCCCTGCAGCCGGCCAAGGTCAGCCGCGTCTCCATCGTTGATCTGGCCGACAAGCAACTCGAAGTGATTGTCGACGATACCCAGCTCTCCCTCGCCATCGGCAAGAAGGGCCAGAACGTCCGTCTCGCCGCCAAGCTCCTCGGCTGGAAGATCGACATCAAGAGCGAAGAAGAGAAGCGTCAGGAAGTCGAGCAGCAGATGTCCGGCTTCTCCAGCGGTCCTTCCACGCCGATCGAGCAAGTTTCCGAACTCGGCGAAACCATCATCCAGAAGCTCGTCGCCGCAGGCATCACCACCGTCGAAGGGCTCGCGGATATGACCCCCGAGCAGCTCGAAGAAATCCCCGGCATCGGCGAGAAAACCCTGGAGCGCATCAGCGTGGCCGTTCGTCACTACTTCGGCCAGTTCGAAGAGGGTGAAAACAACCCCAACGCCGCAGCCGAAGCATCGCCATCCGATGACGCCAAGGCAGTTGAAGAGGATGAGCCCGGTACACCCGACGAGCCCGTTGAAGAAGCCACCGCCGAGTTGACCGCGCATACCGAAGAAGGCCACGACCAGGACAGCGCGTCCACCGAAACCATGGAAGTAGAAAACGCCGCCGACCCGGAGCGTACGCATCCCGTCGACGCCGCGGACGTCACCCACACCCCGGACCCGCCGCACGAAGTGAACGCGGAAGCCGTCCTCGAAGAGACAGAAAAAGCAGAAGAAGCAGCAATTGATTCCGGCGAAGGGCAGGGCGGCGAGTAGTATGAGCCGCCCCGCAAACACAGTTTCAGAGGATAATAGCAATAGGCAGAGTTCAGATTGCCGCGAGGTTGCTATGACCAGTTAACCGACATAGGGTAAGACAACGAAAAGAGGCGGATGAGTAAGGTTCGAATTAACGATCTGGCGCGTGAGCTGGAAGTCAAGAGTAAACAAATCCTCGATGCTCTGGAATACATGGGCTTAGCCGAAGGCAAGACCC
>Ga0302326_10032082_pt1 | contig 10477 bp, 11 predicted proteins | sample Palsa_T0_3_FD_202264 | JGI IMG/M metagenome (GOLD analysis project Ga0302326, IMG submission 202264) | Peat permafrost microbial communities from Stordalen Mire near Abisko, Sweden - Palsa_T0_3 | ecosystem: Environmental > Terrestrial > Soil > Palsa > Peat permafrost | place: Sweden: Abisko... | reverse complement strand
CGGTGAGGCTGGCGGCGGCGGCGGCGGAGGGGGTGGCGGTGAGGCTGGCGGCGGGGGTGGCGGAGGCGGTGGGGACGCCGGCGGTGGGGGCGGGGGCGGCGACGCCGGCGGTGGCGGAGGAGGTGGCGGCGGCGACGCGGGCGGCGGCGGCGGGCTGGTGGCCGCCCCGAGCCCCAGCGTGGCGTCGTTGGCGCTGTAGGTGACGCTCTGGGAGAATCCGGCAGGGACCGGCTGGGTGGACGAGGCGTTGACCGTGGCGAAGGTCCCGGTCAGGCCCGCGGACGTCTGCAGAAAGGTGTAGGTCCTGGCCGAATAGGTCCCCGGCGCGTAGGCGAAGGTGACCGTGCCGTCGATGGTCGCGCTTCCCACCACGTTCAGCACCGAGGACGCCGTCGGCGTCACCGCGATCAGCAGGTCGCCGCTCGAGCGCTGGTCGAAAGCGACGCCGCTGGACTCGCCGGTGATGGTGTAGGTGTTGGCGCCCTGGAGCTGGAGCACGCCTTCGTTGGTGAAGGTGTCGAACACCGTCACGTCGTTGTCCAGCGCCAGGGTCCCGCTGAGAACGTTGAAAAAGGCGACGTCGACCGGCCCCTGCGTGGTGAAGGTTCCCGAGCCCATCTCCACATCCACCGTACCGGCGTTGGCGCCGTTGGCGGCGACATTGCCGTCGATGGCGCCGTCCAAGCTGCCCCCGAACAGCACCAGCGCGTCGCCGTGGCTGGAGAGCTCGACGTTGCCGCTGACGGCGCCGGCCAGCTCGATCCCGGTCTGGTCCTGGGCGCCCGAGTTGTCGATGCCGCCGCTCAAGGTGGCGTTGTCCACCAGGATGCCGACGGCGGAGTTCAGCGATCCGGTGTTCTTGATCCCGCCGGCGACCGTGGCGCCGTTGATGACATCGATGGCGACGCTGGCGGTGCCGATGCCCTGCACCAGGTTGGTGTTAACGATCCCGCCCTGCACCGTGCCGCCTTCCACCAGGATGCCGTACTGGCCGCCGATGCCGCCGCCGTTGCTGATGCCGCCGGTGACCTGGCCGTTGTTGATGACCTCGATGCCGGTGCCGCCGGCGCCGTCCTGAAGCACGCCGGTGTTGGTGATCCCTCCTTGCACCTGGGCGCCGCTCACGGCGATGCCTTTGCCGGCGCTGAGCGTGCCGACGTTGCTGACGCCGCCGGCCGCGGACGCATCGTCCAGCAGGTAGATGCCGACGCCGTTCGAGCCGGCATCCACGTCGCCGGTGTTGACGATGCCCTGTTCGACCGCGCCGCCGTCCACCGCGATGCCGACGGACGTGAGCAGGTTGCCGGAGTTGTTCACCGCGCCCTGGACGACGGCGCCGGCGTCGACCGCGATGCCGATGCTGCCGGTGCCGCCCGAGAGGCCGCCGATGTTGCCGGAATTGACGATGTTGCCGCTGACGGTGACGGTGGCCGTGCCCGTTCCGAGGAGCTGAATGCCGGTCTGTCCGGTGGGGATGACCAGCGCGTTGGCGTTCACCACCGAGCCGTTGAGTGTGGTGTTGCCGGTCTCCGACCCGGTGGCGCCGCTGGAGGAGAGCTCCAACACGCTTCCAGCGACTATCTGGATCCCGGGGCCGCTCAGGGACTGGACCTCGTCGTTGTTCGTGATGTTGCCCGTTATCGTGCTATCGGCCACCTGAATCCCCGTGCCGCCGCCGACGAGGCCGTTGTTCACCAACCCGCCGTTCAGGTTGGCGCCCACGAAGCCGATCCCGGCAAAGTCGCCGGTGATGGCGCCGTTGTTGGTGATCCCACCATTCACTGTCGCGCCTCCCCCGGCGGCGGGATTTCCGTTGAGAGCGATGCCGTCAAGTGCGCCGCCTGCGATGTTGCCGTCGTTGACAATGCCGCCGTTGACCGTGACGCCGACGCTGTTGGGGGCGCTCCCATCGAGGAAGAGCCCAACGCCTTCGCCGCTGATGACGCCGGTGCTGGTGTTGAGCACGCCGCCGTTGACGACCGTGGCGTTCTGGCTGGCGGCGGCGTTGGCGTTGGTCGTGACGAGGACCAGGCCGGCGCCGCTCTGGCCGGAGCTTCCGGTCAGACTTCCGCTGTTTTCGATGCCGCCGCCTGCGGTTCCATTGGTGACCTGGAGCGCAACGGTCGGCGCGGTGACATTGCCGGTGTTGACGATGCCGGCGGTGACCGTGCTGCTACCGACGAAGATGCCCTTCGCCTGCGGATCGGTCCCGAGCGTGATGTCGATGGTTCCGTTGTTGACGAGCGCGCCTGCGAGGGTCGTGCCGCCCACGATGAGGACGCCGCTGTTGGAAGAGGAGGCGATGTCGCCGGTCGCGGCGTTGGTGACGTTGCCCGGGTGGGTGGCCCCGTCGTCGAACTGCAAGCAGGCGATCGCGCCTGTGTTGGTATAGGGCGTCGCCGGATCGATCACGCACTGGGCCTCGGCGGCCCCGGCGATGGCCAGCCCCGACGTCGTCATCAGCAGCATGCGGGCAAGCCTCGAGCGGCTCCTCGAATCCGGCCCAAGCGTCGCCGACTCCAACGCGCTGACTTTCATTCCACCCCCCACAAACCGGCCCGCGTCCGGCCGCAGTTCCGATGGGGGAGCCTATCGGGGCGCCAGAATCCGCATATCATTCGGATGAATGAGATCGCCTCGACTCCGCGGATGACGGAGGGCAATAGTGTTGTTCCGGTGGCGCGCGGTGAAGGCGGCGGCGAACGATGAGCAATCCTGCGGGCCACGAAGGTTTTGTGGACCTGATCTATCAGGCGGCTGTCGACGCGGACCTTTGGACAGAAGTGCTCGATCGGCTGATCGAAAGCGTCGACGCTGAGGCCGCCACGCTGCACTGGTACGATCTGTTTACAGGCAGAAGCAACGGCATCGGCGCACGTGTCGACCAGGAGCGCCTCGACCGAGGTTTCGAATTATTTGGCGCTTGCAGTCCGCTGACCGAACATGATGTACTCAAGAAGCGCCGCCGTCTTCGCAACTACGTCCCAAGGATACGTCGCGATATTGACTGGTTGCCGAAGGAAGATTTCCTTAGAACAACTTACTACAACGACTTCTTCCAGGCATTCGGGTTTCACTCCGATGTCAGTCTCGGACTCATGGTTGAGGAGGTCGGCGACGGAGCATTCGAGGGCGCGGGGTTGAACATCTTTCGCCACAAGCGATTCGGCGAGTGGACGGACGACAACATGGCGCTGTTCGCCGCCCTGCACCCGCACCTGGTCCGCTCGTACCGGCTGGGGCGGCGCATCTCCGCCAACCAGGGCGTCGGGCAGAGCCTGATGCAGTTCCTGGACCGAGCGTCCTGGGGCGTGTTCATCCTGGATCGCGACGGGCGGGTGATCTATTTCAACCGCCAGGCGCAAGCCTTTCTGGCCGAGGAGGCGGGGCTGACGCTCGTCGGGCGTCGCCTCTCGGCGGGGGGATCCGCCGAGGCGCGGCGGCTGCACCAGCTTGTCGCGCGCGCCGCGACGCCGGACGGCAAGGATCGCACTGGCGGATCGATGACGCTCGCCACGCCGGATCGGCAACGGCCGCTGGCTCTGGTCGCCTACCCTCTCCGGGGAGAGCGCGCCACGCTCTTTCCCAGAACCTCGGCGGTCGTCGTCACGGTCACCGACCTCGACGCCTGCGTGAGCCTGCCCGAGAAGGAGTTGCGCGAGTTGTTCGGCCTGACGCAGACCGAGTCGCGGGTGGCGCTGGCGTTGTCGGAGGGCCTCGACCCGGCGTCGGTCGCCAAGCGATTCGGCCTGGCCATGCCCACCGTCCGCACCCATCTGTCCCACATCTTCGACAAGACCGAGACCAGCGGCCAGGCCGCGCTGAACGGGCTGCTTGCCCGTGTCGGCGCGACCCTGGGCCCTGCAAGGCGCTCATAGCGGGCGTTCGTCGCGGTGAGGGCGAAAAAGGGACGCAAGACCGAGGGTCAAGCCGCTTCCTCGCGGGGCGCATCCAGCCCGCCGAAGCGGCGGTTGCGGCGGCGGAACTCACCGACGGCGTCCGCCAGGTCGGTTCCGTCGAATTGCGGCCACATGCGATCGGTGAACCAGAGCTCGGCGTAGGCGCACTCCCAGAGCAGGAAGTCGGAGAGCCGCTTCTCACCGCCGGTGCGGATCAGGAGGTCGACGGCGCCGGCGTCCGGGCCGGCGATCAGGCGGTCGAGGTCTTCCACCGACGCTGTCGGTCCGAGCGCCAGGGCCGCCTGGGCGATGGCCTCGCGGGAGGAGTAGTCGAGAGCGATCCGGAGAATGAGGCGTTCATTCCGGGCGCTGGCGGCCTCGATGCTGGCGACGGCGGCGGCGAGATCCGCCGGCAGCCGGTCGCGGCGGCCGATCATCTCCAGTCGCGCGCCTTCCTCCACCAGCCGGGCGCCGTCGCTGGCCAGGTACGAGCGCAGCAACTCCATCAGCGTCTCGACCTCGGCGGCCGGCCGGCGCCAGTTGTCGCAGGAGAAGGCGAACAGGGTAAGGGTGGTAATGCCGAGGTCCGCTACGGCCTCGACGGTGCGGCGCACCGCGTCGGCGCCGGCGCGGTGACCGTCGGAGCGGCTCAGGCCCTGGCCGAGGCCCCAGCGGCCGTTGCCGTCCATGATGATCGCCACATGGAACGGCGCTCGCTCGCGGAAAGTCAGGGGAAGGTCTCCATCGTCAAGGGCGAGATCAAGCGGGCGCCCAGCCGGGCAGGGGGTCGTCGCCGGCTTGCGCCTTGGCGGCGGCGGCAGCGTCCCGGACCACCTGGTCGAGCACGGCCAGGTAGTCGAGGAACCGGCGTCGGCCGTCCTCGGTGATCCGGCAGAGGCTCTGCGGGCGGTTGCGCTCGACGCCCTTGACCACGTCCACCAGCCCCGCCTCCTGCAGCACCGCGAGGTGGCGGGAGAGATTGCCGTCGGTGAGGGCGCAGAGGCGCTTGAGGTCGGCGAAGGCCAGGCCCTTGGGGTGGGCGGCCAGCGAGGTCAGCACGCCGAGCCGGGCCCGCTCGTGGATCACCCGGTCGAGGCCCTCATAGGCGAAGGGGGCGGGCTCACTCATCGGTTTCACCGGCAAAACGCAGCACCGCCGCCACCAGCAGCTGGCCGAGGCCGAACGGGACGCCCATGGACCACGGGCTGAAGGCGTGATGGCCCTGGGCGAAGGCGAGGCAGCCGAGGCCGCAGGCGACGTACCAGGCGCCCACGATCGCCATCCAGCGGGGCAGGAAGCGGCAGGAGGCGAAGACCCCGAGCCCGAAGGCGATCTGCCAGAGGCCGGGCAGCATCCAGGCGCTCAGCGGCGCGAACCAGACCACGATGGCGGTCAGCAGCGCGCCGGTGGCGCCGGCCGGCAGGAACTGCAGCACCGCGGCGACGATCATCTCGTCGGCCAGGTGCGAGTGCATCCGCCGGGAGCGGAAGATCATCTCGAACCCGATCACGCCCACCGACACGGCGGCCACCGCGATCCAGAGGCCGAGGAAGGCTGGCAGCTGCGCGGCCGGCGCCGCGATCCAGCGCCACTGCAGGCCCGCGGCCAGGATCGCCAGCACGCCGGTGGCGGTGAAGGCGGTAGGGCCGAGGCCGTGGAAGCGGTCGCCCCTGGCCAGCTGGCTGCGGATGTGGCCGATCTCGGCCAAGGCGCGCTCCAGATCCGTCATTCGAACCCCAGTCCCTCGCTTTGCATTGCAAAGTATACGCGATCCGGCGGCCGACGCAACGCCTCGCCTTCATTCGGGCCGGCAAGGGTGCTAGGGACCCGCCCATGATCGGCAAGCTCAATCATGTCGGCGTCGCCACGCCCTCGATCGAGGACTCCTGGAAACTCTATCGCGACGTCCTCGGCGTCACCGACATCACCGAGAAGCACGCCCTGCCCGAGCAGGGGGTGTGGGTCAGCTTCGTCAACCTGCCCAACGCCCAGATCGAGCTGATCGAGCCCTATGGCGATGATTCGCCGATCGCCGCCTTCCTGGCCAAGAACCCGCGCGGCGGCCAGCACCACGTCTGCTTCGAGGTGCCGGACATCCTCGTCGCCCGCGACGAGATGCGGGCCAAGGGCGCCACGGTGCTGGGCACGGGCGAGCCGCGCATCGGCGCCCACGGCGTGCCGGTGATCTTCGTGCATCCGAAGGACATGGGCGGGGTGCTGGTGGAGCTGATGGCCGAGCCGAAGGGTGTCCACGCATGAGCCTGGACATGTCGCTGGCCCTCTATCTGATCGTCTGGTGGGTGGTGCTGTTCAGCGTGCTGCCGATGGGGGTGGTCAGCCACGCCGAGGCCGGCCTGAAGACGCCGGGCGGGGGCGATCCGGCCGCGCCGGTGAACCCCAACCTGAAGCGCAAGTTCATCACCACCACCTGGGTCTCGGCGCTGATCTTCGCGCCGTTCTGGATCGCGGCGTACTTCCACTGGATCTCGCTGGGCATGCTGAGGCAATCCGGCTGAGCGCCGCATGACCGATGCGCCCGCCCCGCCGTTCAGCGCCTGGGAGCGCGAGATCGCGGTCCGCTACCTGCGCGCCCGGCGCAGCGAGGGCGGCGTCGCGCTGATCTCGATCATCTCCTTCGTCGGCATCATGCTGGCGGTGGCGGTGCTGATCATCGTGATGTCGGTGATGAACGGCTTCCGCGCCGACCTTTCCAACATGATCCTCGGCTTCAACGGCCACAATTACGTCGTCGGCGGCGCCGACGGCCCAACCGAGCGCGCCGCCCAGCTGGCCCGGATCAGGGCCGTCCCGCACGTGGTGCAGGCCTACCCGGTGGTCGAATCCGAGACCCTGGCCCAGAGTCCAAGCGGCCAGGCCGGGGCGCTGGTGCGCGGCGTCACCCTCGCCGACCTGAAGGCGACGCCGCTGATCGCCGGCAACATCAAGGACGGCTCGCTGAGCGGGTTCGACGTCGGCGACGACGGCGGCGACCAGGTGCTGCTGGGGACGCGGCTGGCGCAGACCCTGGACGTCAAGCCCGGCGACACCCTCAGCCTGATCTCGCCGTCCAGCAACGCCACCGCCTTCGGCGCCGTGCCGGTGCAGAAGACCTACGTGGTCGGCGGCGTCTTCGAGGTCGGCATGAGCGAGTACGACGAGGGCTTCATCTACATGCCGCTGCGCCAGGCGCAGCTGTTCTTCGGCCGCGGCGACGACATCGACTATGTCGAGGTCAAGCTCGACAATCCCGACCTCGCGCCGTCGATGAAGCCGGCGCTGGCGGCCGCCGCTGGGCCAGGCGCCGTGGTCACCGACTGGACCGACAAGAACCAAGCCTACTTCGGCGCCCTGACCGTCGAGCACAACGTGATGTTCCTGATCCTGGCGCTCTTGGTGCTGATCGCCTCGCTGAACATCATCTCGGCGCTGGTGATGCTGGTGAAGAACAAGGGCCGCGACATCGCCATCCTGCGCACCATGGGGGCGGGGCAGGGGGCGATCCTGCGGGTGTTCTTCCTCTGCGGAGCAGCCGTCGGCGTGCTGGGCACGGCGGCGGGCCTGCTGATCGGGGTCGTCTTCTGCTGGCGGATCGGCGACATCCAGCGTTTCGTCGAGTGGGTCACCGGGACCCAGGTGTTCAACGCCCAGGTCTATTTCCTCTCGCGGGTGCCGGCCAAGATCGAGTGGAGCGAGGTGGCCGCCATCACCGTGATTGCGCTCGCCGCCTCGTTCCTGGCCACCCTGCCGCCGGCCTGGCGGGCCTCGCGCCTCGATCCGGTGGAGGCGCTGCGGTATGAGTGACCCGGTCCTCGTCGTCCGGGGACTGATGCGGACCTACATCACGGGCGAGCGGACCCTGGAGGTGCTGAAGGGCGCCGACCTGGAGGTGTTCCCGGGCGAGCTGGTGGGCCTGATCGGCCCATCCGGCTCGGGCAAGTCCTCGCTGCTGCACGCCGCGGGCCTCTTGGAGCACCCCACAGCGGGGACCATCGTCATCGACGGCGAGGACTGCTCGGACCTCTCCGACCGGGCCCGCACCCGCATCCGGCTGCGCGAGATCGGCTTCGTCTACCAGTTCCACCACCTGCTGCCCGAGCTCTCGGCCCTCGACAACGTCGCCCTGCCGCTGATGATCGCCGGCAAGCCGAGGCGCGAGGCCGAAGCGCGGGCCCGAAGCCTGCTCACCGATCTCGGCCTCGCCGAGCGCCTCACCCACCAGCCGGCGCGGCTTTCCGGCGGCGAGGCGCAGCGGGTCGCCGTCGCCCGGGCGCTGGCAAACGCGCCGCGCCTGCTGCTTTGCGACGAGCCCACCGGCAACCTCGACCCGGCCACGTCCCGCGCCGTCTTCCAGAGCCTGCACGATCTCGCCCGCCAGCGCGGCGTCGCGGCCCTGGTGGCCACCCACAACCTCGAGCTCACCGGCTTCATGGACCGGGTGCTGGCTATCCGCGACGGGCGGCCGGAGCCCTGGACGCCATCGTGAAAAGCCGCATCCAGGCCGTGGTGTTCGACGTCGGCGAGACCCTGGTCGACGAGACCCGCCACTGGGGCGATTGGGCCGACTGGCTGGACGTGCCCAAACTCACCTTCTTCGCCGCCATGGGCGTCGTCATCGAGCGTCGCTGGCCGCACCATCGGGTGTTCGACCTGGTGCGGCCGGGTCTCGACCTCGAGGCCGAGCGGCGCCGGCGCGAGGCCGCCGGCTGGCGCTACACCCTCGAACCGGGCGACTTCTATCCGGACGCGTTGCCCTGCCTGACGGCGCTGCAGGCGGCGGGATACCGGATCGGCATCGCCGGCAATCAGCCGCTGGCCGCCGAAGCCGCCCTGGCCGCCGTCGGCGTCACCGCCGATTTCATCGCCTCGTCCGCCAGATGGGGGGTCGAGAAGCCCGATCCGGCCTTCTTCGCCAAGGTCGCCGAGGCGGCCGGCGTCCCGACGAGCGCCATCGCCTATGTCGGCGACCGGCTCGACAACGACGTGCTGCCGGCCGGCCGGTCCGGAATGTGCTCGGTCTTCATCCGCCGCGGCCCCTGGGGCGTCGCCCACGCCGGCTGGCCGGAAGCGGCGGACGCCGCTTTGCGGATCGAGACCCTGCGCGGCCTGGCCGAGGCGCTCGGCTGACATGCGCGAACCGCCGCCGATCGGCTACGGCGGCGCGAAACTGGCCACCCACCTGGTCTTCTTCGCCGCCGGCTTCGCCATGGCCGCCTGGGCGCCGCTGGTCGCCTATGCGAAAGCCCGGATCGGCCTCGACAATGGGGGCCTCGGATTGCTGCTGCTCTGCTTCGGGCTCGGTTCCATCGTCACCCTGCCGCTGGCGGGGGGCCTGGCGCACCGGTTCGGCTGGCGCCTGCCGATCCTCGCCGGCGGTCTCGGCCTCTGCGTCCTGCTGCCGGTGCTAGCGACCGTCGCCAGCCCGCCGCTGGCCGCCCTGGCGCTGCTGCTGTTCGGCGCGTCGCTGAGCACCCTCGACGTGGCGATGAACCTGCACGCCGTCGAGGTCGAGCAGGTGACCGGCGGGACTCACATGTCGGGGTTCCACGGCCTCTTCAGCGTTGGCGGCCTCTTGGGCGCGGGCGCCGCCACCGCGCTGCTGAGCCTGGGCGCCTCGCCGCTGCAGACGACCTTCGCCGCCAGCGCCGTCACCCTGGCCGCGCTCGTCGTCGCCGCGCCGCGCCTGTTGCCCGACCGGCCGACCCAGGGCGGCGCGATGTTCGCCGCCCCTCGCGGGGCGGTGATCCTGCTAGGCGTCATGGCCTTCGCCTGCTTCCTGGTCGAGGGCGCCATGCTCGACTGGGGCGCGGTCTTCCTGGTGGAGGTCCGCCGCGTCGATCCGCGGTCGGCCGGGATCGGCTACGCGGTCTTCTCCGCCGCCATGGTGCTCGGGCGCCTCACCGGCGACCGCATCGTCGCGGCGCTGGGCGGTACGCAGGTGCTGCTGTGGGGCGGACTGCTCGCGGCGGCCGGCGTCGCCTGCCTGCTGGCCGCGCCGGCCGCGCCGCTGGCGTTGGCCGGCTTCGGGCTGATCGGGCTGGGCGCCGCCAATATCGTGCCGGTGCTGTTCTCCGCCGCCGGCCGCCAGCGGGCCATGCCCCCGTCGCTGGCCATCGCCTCGATGTCCACCTTCGGCTACGCCGGGATCCTGGCTGGCCCGGCGATCATCGGCGGCGTCGCCCACCTGGTCGGGCTGCCGCTGGCTATCGCCATGCTCGGCGGCCTGATCCTGCTGGCGCCGCTCGGCCGCCGCGCCGTCGCCGATTCGCGGCCTTGACATTCCGGAACAAAACGAGAATAACGACACGAGAACAAAACGGGCACGAGAGGGTATCCCCATGTTTCGACTGGCGCGCGAGGGACTGGCGCTTGCCTCGGTGGCGAGCTTCGTCTGGATGGTATGCCAGATGGCCAGTTTCGTCGGCTGAGTCGCGCGGCGGCGCCTGCGGACGGCGAGGGGAGGGACGATGACGCGGCTGAGCGACGGGTTCGTGCATCTGCGGACGCGCTCGGCCTATTCGCTGCTGGAGGGCGCGATCAAGGCCGATGCGATCGGCGTGCTGGCGCGGGACGCCGGGATG
>Ga0302326_10032081_pt1 | contig 10477 bp, 19 predicted proteins | sample Palsa_T0_3_FD_202264 | JGI IMG/M metagenome (GOLD analysis project Ga0302326, IMG submission 202264) | Peat permafrost microbial communities from Stordalen Mire near Abisko, Sweden - Palsa_T0_3 | ecosystem: Environmental > Terrestrial > Soil > Palsa > Peat permafrost | place: Sweden: Abisko... | reverse complement strand
GAACAACGTTGAGTTTCATCGCTTGTTACCACAATCGGAATCGCGCAGTCATGGTGTCGGAAGATTTAGTTTCCGTCGAGCACAACGGGGTGCACTCCGCACTCGCGGAGAAGGCGTCAAAGTTTCAGGTTGTAGAGTCGAAGTCCGGACCGATCTTTCTTGGCGCGATTGGTCGCTACGATCTTTCTCAAGAGTTGTTAATGGCGCGTGTTCCGAAGATGGTCGTAGGAGAAGCGATGGACTTTCTGTCGCTCCGCAATCGGCTGCCATCGGTTTTACAAATGCTCGTCGCCAATCGTCCGCCATCAACCATTGCTCCGGATAGAGATGGACTCCAAGCGTGTCTCGTTGGCTACGATCATTCCGAGCAACGTGTTCGCGCGTTTGTTTTTATCGTTGGAGATGGCTTCGCGGGAATCGAAACGACCATAGGCGACAACTGCACGTTCTGTCTTGGATGGCTACCCGATTCGGAGATGTCGAAGTTGAATGACTTTTCTTCAGTACTCGGAACATCCACGCCACGTTTGGGCATTGCATGGGCTGCACGCGAGTTGGGAAAGAAAATAAATCAACTTTCGGTTCTCTATCCGAATCAAGTCGGCAAGGCAAGTTACTACGCTGCGCTTGACGGTAAGGGACTGTTTGCGTTGCCGCCGGATCTGCCGCTTCCATCGATGCAGGAATCTACGGTTGCTGTAGGTGCGGAGATGGCGATGGAAGGCACGAATCGCTTTTTTGTCGGTTCGATCATGACGCCTTTAATGGGCGGAACCCCCACGACCGGCAATGACGATGGCGGCGCAGCAAGTACGCAGACGCAAAACAATCCGAGTGTGTTCCTTGGCGCGTACAGCGCGACGACCGACTATCTCATCGGCAATCAGGTCAGTTATGCCAACGGTCTGTATCAAGCGATTGCTCCGACGATCGGGAACTTGCCGACCAACACGTTGTATTGGGTTTTCGTCAACATTCTATTGCCAGCGGCGGTTACCACCACATCCGTCGTGACTTCTACCATCCCGCGTACGTCGTCGGGCTCGGTCAGCCTGTTCTCGACCTCAATCGCTATCCCGGCAGGCGGCGGACCGTATCGCATTCTTGTGAGTTACGCCGTCTATTTGTCGAGCAGTTTTTCGCAGAACGGTTGCGATGTCTGGGCATCGGATGGCACCGACACATTTGCGTTCTTCGAGTATTTTTTCGATTCCGGACAAAATGGCTCGACGATTTGCGCGTCGTGCTCGGGTTTTTCTCCGGTCTATAACGCGGGCGCGGGGACGATTACGATCATACTCTTCGGGCAAAACAACCAAGGGGGCTCGTCGACGTTGAACGTGGTGGGGTTCGCGCTCGAAGGTCCCGGAACTTCCGGTCTAACGCTTGCCGTCGTTCAGGCTGGCTAATACTCGGTTTTCATTGGCTTTGTGAAAGGAACCAAATGAACAACCAAACTCAACTCGTGCTCTCGCAGTCGGGATATTTCCAGACCGCGAAAAATGAGTCTCAAGATTCGGGAACCCTGCAAGCGCAATACGTGGTCAACGGGAATCCCGCAAGTTTGAAGGTCACGGTTGAAGGTCTGCTTAACGGAGACGTCGCGGTACTCGATACCTACACGGACACGACGAGTACAACGCGGAGCATCGCGCTAAACGGAGTGGCTTTTCACGCTTTTCGCTTCACGGCGATTTTCGCACCGACGAACGTAAGCGTCGCGGTCTCGGCTTCGACCCTTGGCGCGGGTCCCACATTCAACTCGGATTCACTTACGGCGGTGCAGACCTATTCGGCGGATTGATTAGGGGTGAGCCATGAACCTTCGAGAAATCGTCACATCGGCAGGCGCGGAGTTTCTGGGCGTTCAGGGTGTCTGCATTTATTTCCGAAATCCGAACGGTCGAACACTAAGTCTGTATCTCAAGGCTTGCACGGTTGAGAACGTTTCGTTGTCTCTCAAGTCCGACCGCGAACGTGTGCTGTCATTCGCGCCATATCTGCCCGAGCCCGAAGTTGTGACATCGGTACGGTAAAACTGTGAGACGCGGAGAGGGTTCGAAGCAGTACAAGACAGGCGCGGAGCGCACAGCGGCATGGCGACGGAACTGGGAACTTTTCATCGTTCGTTTACGAGCCGAGCGGGAGCGCGAGAAAAAAGAGCAGGCGATTCTCGCGGAGCAAAAGGAACAAATCCAAGCGGCTTTGCGGGCAGGGAAGTCGGTTCGTCAGTGCGCGGACCGATTCGGCTTATCGGATTGCACGGTGCGTCGATGCCTAATGGATATGGAGGCGGCGAACGACGGGTATAGCAGGGGACCCACAAGCCCGCTGCGGATTGAGCGTAAGCGGATTCGTGAACGTATTTATAAGCGCGAACGAGCAGAGCAGCGGCGCGGCGTAGTCGTAACAAAAACGAAACGCGCTAGAAAATAGTTACAGATAAATATATGACCGGTGCGTTTGGCTTCATAAGATTTAGACAGAAGGAGAAAAACAAAAATGAACAATATCTTCGATGCACCACCGCCAACGCCACTCGCCGAAATGCCGCCAGAACTCTCGAAAGCCTTATACGGCACCAAGACGGCGCCGGCAGTCGAACAGAGCGCCGAGGTAACGCCGCCCGTGAATCCTTGGACGAACGCGCCCGGGTCAAACGGTGCGATTGATTACATCGACGCGGACAGTGAGGAAAAATCGTATGGCGCGATTTTCTCGGAACCCGACAAAACGTTTTACGGGGATGGATCTTGCGCCACTGCACCGGCGAAGGCTTCGTTCCAGTTCTCTAAGCGCATCGCGGAGCCGGAACCGAAGGCGGAAGTCGAGCCGCAGAAGCGCCAAACGACATTGAGGTACGAGACGGAGCGGTCGGAGTCCGGGCTGCTTATCCGAAAGGGCTTCGACGCAGCGGGAGAGATGCAAAGTTACATGATCGTGTTCGACGAAACGGAATAATCAGATTTCCAGGAGCAAAACATATGACGCGCAGACAGCAAGACAGACAAAACGAAATCACCAAATGCGAAGCCGTTAGCAAGGCGGCGGGAACCATGCAGTCTGAGAATGACGCGCTCAGCAAGTGTTACGGAGAAATGCAAAAAGCGGCTGGCGATCCCGACGGCAAAATGTACGGCAAGATTGCCGACCATTTTTCAAAGGTAGCGGCGGCGTGTGGCGAAGTGGCAAAAGCGCATGACGCGTCCATCGAATACCACCAATCGGCAATGAAAACGGAAGCGGATGAAATCGAAAAGCGACTCGACAAAACAATCGTCCCGGACCGTTTCGGTTCGGTCTCGTTCAGCGATGCGCCAGCGGCAGGCTTCGGCTACACCGCGAAGGATGTCCGCGCTATTCCGCGAGCAGGTGCGCCGGAAACTGGAATAAATAAAGCGAAAGTGCCGGTCGAGTTTCGGCATCTAGTCGATTGCGATGACGTGTTTTAAAAGGTTTGCTCGAACGCTGACCATGCTGGCGGCGTCGGACAAAGCGGGACGCTCGAGCCTAATCCTCCCGAGCGCGTTCGCCCGGACACAAGGGCGGCGTTCTCATCCAACGTCCGCCCTGATCCCGCTCCAAGGAAATCTAAAAATGGCGACGGCCGTAGCAAACATATCGGGAACCATCGAGCGCCATTCGAAATCACGCAGAAAACCACGTTGCCGTATTTGCGCGTCACCCGAACTTGCCAAGACGGTTCTGGCGGACAGGGTTGCGGGCGCAAGTCAGATTGAAACAGCCGCGAAGATCGGTTGCTCTGAACAGTGGTTGCGGATTCATCTCCAGCGCCACGTCCCTGCTAAGACGGTGCCAGTCGTAAACAAAGGTACTAAGCGCCCGTGTAGCATTTGCATCGATGCGGTAGCGGCGATGGCGGTTTTGAACTGGTTGCGAGCGGGAAAACCATTGGCTGAGTTGGCTCGCGCACTTTGCAAAAATGCAAACACTTTGCGAAGCCACGTCTCGAAGCACCTACGCCCGTACCGTTTGGAAATCCAGCACGCAAGGCAGGAAGCCCGAGCCCGGGAGCGCAAAGAACGGGAACGCGCGATCGTAGACGGTCCGAACAAGTTCGATGCCCATGAAGCACGAATGCTAATGCGCCAGGTCGGGTACGAAGGTCGCACGCTTGAATCTGTTCGAAGTGAAATCACGATTTCGGATTCCGATGCAGAAAGCCTAGCAGGTACATTCGGAAGGGCATTCGCGTGGAGCGTTGTCCGACGGCGCGAAATGGTTGGCATTGCGTTTGACAGGCTAATCGTCGAAGGCATCGCGGAGAAGGAACGACTCGACGCCGCGAAGAAACGGCTTCGGCTGAAGGTGTACTACAAGGAACAAGAAGCGAAAGACCGTAAGCGGGAACGCGAACGCGCGGCGTACCGACGTAAGGAATCGGAAGCGAGCGATTGGGAGGTATGACACATGATCGGACTGGCACTTGGTAGCGAATCCGTTGAGACTTTGATTTTAAGTGTTGCCTTCCAGTTGAGAGAACTTAATCAAGACGCGAGCCCGAGCAAGGTTGCGTTTCATATTGCGAATACGTTGTTCACGGATCTAGACATTCCTGAACGCGCCATTGCGGAAGTCGAGTTGTACGCAATGTGCTTGGAAGTGCTCCGATGATTTTGTCTCGGATGTCGCCACGTCGGAAGCCTACCGACTTTTCTTCGAACGGAATCGCTAAGCGCGCCGACAACGCGAGAGACAAGAAGCGCGTCGACAAGCATGCCATCGAAAGTTGGAAGGCTGGCGTCCTACGCGGGAAAACTTTAGTTTTCTGTGCAGTTCATCGCGGAATGTTCGGTATCAAAAAACTCAGAGGTCGCAGAGCGCATCTAGTCTGCGGGTGCAGCACGGCATTGGTCTGTCCGAACGTCCCCGATTTTTACTAATCCCACAATCCGCTCGCGCAATGCGCGTGGAACTCTTCGCGCGTTCTGGTAATCTCTTCGGTGAGAGACACCTACCGGCGAACGCCGGAGCAATGTCAATCCTTGGAACCTACCGCTGACGCCGCGAAGAGATTCGCGGCGTTTTGCGTTTCAGGCGAAAAAAAGGCGTCCCAGTAAGAGACTCTTTTTCAGATGTTCTTTCGTCTCATTTTGGCAGCGGGATGGCGTCCGGAGAAATCCCAAGTAGCCGACGCCAAGAAGTTGCTTACCAATCCTGCTTGACAATCTGAGCCGATAGGACCATAACGTTTGCCCGACCTAGTAAACGTTTACGTCGAGCCAAGAAATCCGCGGAGCGCGCTCGCCGCAATACGGGTGACAAGATCGTGAACGGTCGACAAGATGTGAATGCCAGTCGTTACCTCTTTAGAGTCGCCGCTCCCTTGGAACATTCGACCTAGAGGAAAACTGATTACGATGTGGTCTGAGAAAGTGCTGATGGACGGTCTGATTCGGATCACCTCTCCGCCCTGGGGGCCGGGTACAGATTCCCAGCCGAAGTTACCGCGGAGCGCCGATAAAGCCGTCAGGAGACCGAGTGTCTTGATTCTTGTATGGTCATCAATGTCGTTAGTCTCGCTAAAACCAAGGAAGTCGATGAAAGCCGTGAACTGTTCTTCGTAGTCGCCTATCGTCACAGTGAGGTCAGTCAGTCATCGCTCGATTCCCCTTGGCGCGCCTAACGTTTACGCCGATTCCGCCGGAGCGTCAAGGAATCCATAATTGGGGACAAGCCGTACACGTTTACCTGGGATTAAAAAAGAGTAGACTTATGGGGCAATGTCTCAGGAAGCGCCAATCTTTTTGTCGGCGGTCTTTCACCAATGGATTGCTTACGTCTTTTTGTTGCCGGCGATCATCGGTGTCATTAACCTTACCCGCGCGAATCCCTTTCGTATTCCGCAAAGATTTTTAGTCCCGCTTGGACTGCTACTTCTTTTCCTTGCCTGCTATCGGGCGTGGTCGTCCGAGTATCAAAGCGCCGAAAGTTTGGCAACAGCGAATAGAATGTTGAAGAACGCGAACGATTCGCTTTCGTCCCAAGTCACGACGTTGCGAGCGCAACTAGCGGCTTGCCCGAAACAAATACCTTGTCCAAAACAAACTGGGATAAATGTGGGCAGGGACAACAATGGAATTGCCAACAACGGTCCGAATTACGGTACCCAGTCGGTCAAAGTCGTGACGCCGTCGCGGGTGCTGGATGACAAACAAGAGACCAAATTCTCGGAAGCACTGCAGGGCAGTCACGGTGGCGCTTGGATGTTTATGGACGGTACGGATTCGGACGTGATGCCACTTGCCACTCAACTTTGCAGGTTGTTCCATGCCGCCCATTTGAGAGTGAACTGCGTTGGTGTTCCAAACGAGGCGTCCCTGTCGCCGGTGGATTTGCCGAACAACCCAGTTGGCATTCATTGTTACGGCGTGAGTGATGAGATAAGAAAGGCATTTCAAGACTCAGGATTGGCGTGCGTCAATGAAGATGGAGCATTAACGTTTTCCACGGTACTCCCCGCAAACGCTGCTATCGTGATTGGGGATGCAAAAAAGAAGAATTGATCTAGCGCCGCCGCTTCTTAGCCTTCGACTTTTTCTCGTGCTAGCACGATCACCACGGGCGGCGCTTCGGCGTTGCCCGCCTTAATCGCCCCGATGGCTTATCTCGCTAGCCAAGTCTTGAATGTCTTTGCGGAGTTTCTTTATCTCAGCATGTACGTCCGTGAGAGTCTTGGCTATGATGTCTAAATACTTCTCATGCACGTCAGCGTCTAGCGGTTCCGTCGCCATCGGCTCACCTCTGCTAAACGTTTACGCCGATTCCGCCGGAGCGTCAAGCACCGGACGTGGTATGTGCGCCATGGGACCGACTTGATCTTTAGCAGTCGCTATCGTGACCGCCATTGGCACGATGATGAAAACTAAAATCCAGGCGTTCTCGACAAACGTTAGAGATTACCCGGAAAGCATGTCGTCCTACGAAAGAGAAAGCCTCGCGGCAGATGCGGTGCTTGCCGCTAGACGGACGGCAAAGAAGTATTCCAAGAAGAAATCACTTCTGAAAACGAAGGTGATGTAATCACGTTAGCAGCCAACTATACAGTCTTTGCCTTATTCCACTGCTCGTCTGATCTACGTACGGTTAACTGGTTGCTAAAGGTCACTAATGTCTATTCCGCGATGGGTTGTCGAATGCCGGAACTGCACGGTGATCTTTACTCATTCTGAAATCGAAGAAGAACGAAATCTCGCCGATTATCTATTTCCAACGAAGCCGGAAGTTCCTGCCAGCGGCCAGGAAATGGAATGTCCATCCTGCAAGACCAAGGCGATCTACATGCGCCACGATTTGCTCTACCGACATCGATAGAGAACTGCGCGGTTGTTTGTTACCTGCCCCTTATTTTCACTATGTCGGGAAGCGTGATCGTGACGGTGTCCGAAAACTTTTCCATCCCAAACGGTTGCAAGGCCAAACGAAAAACACCTGACGTGGTTTCGTTCGGAATCTTTCCGATGACTGTCCCTAAGCGGTCGCAGGCTTCCAGCACCATTTTATTGCCGCAGGTTAGATTCACAGACGCGGTGCCTTTCGGTAACTCCCTGCGGTGCCGCTCGATTATCTCCGCCAACCTATTCGAAAGCCGCGCGTAGACACGTTGCTATTCTGGTGTAGGTAAGGGCATGCCTATTCGGATTCGCTCCCGTCGCCTGCCAAGCGCAATCGCTTGGCCTCCAGCAAGTTGTTTATCTCAGTGATAAGCCAGAGCAACTTTTCCGGGTCTTGTTCTGTGGCCGCTTGCGAGCACAACTCTTCCCATCGTTCCTTGTTCTTGCCAATCATAGCCCCCCGCCCCCCGTAACCCGCGCAAGCATATCAGGCGTGTCAGTCGGATACCCAACGCTCCAAGCCGTTGGAGCATTCCGCGGTCGCACGTTCTAAAGTTCAAATGATGCACCCGGGGACGGAGACACCCGAGCCCGCCAGTGATAGACTCCGCCGCAGAGGTGAACCTTATGGAAGCAGCCCCGCCAGCACGGTACACCGTCACGCCAGTTAGGTGTTCTCATTGCGGAGAAAGGCAAGGGGTCCACGTTCGCATTGGCAGCAATCAAACCCAAATGGGGCAACAAGAGGTTATATGCTTGGCGTGTACAAACGTCTTTCTCGTTACGCTCATGGGCGAAATAATCGGCGGTCCGTTTCCCCCCGCCGCGCCGCGCCGCAATACCGCGTGACATCTTCAACCCCGCGTGCCTAGCGCCGTCTCTTCTTTGCCTTCGTTTCTTTTTCGTGCTTGTCGAAGCACCCAGACCGGCAGGCCGTCTAAAGCACAAAGTCGAAGATCCGGTTAACTAGATCACCCGCTTCTCGTTTATTCCCCTTGAGCCCCCCTAGTCCGACGCGCACAATGAGGTCAGTTTCCCTCCGCAAAGATACATGCTCGAATCGGGTCCTCGATGAAGGAGACCCCGTGGATATTTTGTTAGTTGAAGACAGTGAAGGTGACGTCCGGCTATTGCGAGAAGCCTTGGCCCAAGTCAACAAGACTGCGCGTCTTCACGTTGTCGGTGATGGCATTGAAGCAATGGCGTTCCTCAGATACCAAGGACAGTATCTGGATGCACCGCGCCCGAACGTCATCCTGTTGGATCTGCACATGCCCCGCATGGGGGGAATCGAAGTTTTGGCTCAAGTCAAAGCAGACCCCTGGTTTCATACGATTCCGATCATTGTCCTGACTTCATCTCCATCGGAAATGCACATTGCTCAATGTTATGGACTCAGGGCGAACTGCTATCTGGTCAAGCCCCGAGAATGGGATGAGTTCGAGAGGCTGGTTAAGAGCCTTAACGACTTCTGGCTAACCGAGGTTAAGTTCCACAAGGTGGGAAGACCTGCAGCCTGACCGGGGCCGTCGGTTTTACTTCGGCTTTCTCTTGTCCGCTTCGAGGAGCGCCTTATATTCATCCGACAGGACACGGATTTCCCATAGCAAATCATCCTGTTCGAGGGAACCCTCGTCCACTCCCTCTTGCTGGACCCACAGTTCCCGTATGCGCCGCAAAATATCGGCGATTGCCTTCTGCTGTTCCATTTTTTCAACCTCGACTGGAGGAGGTCTTGTAATGGAAATGATTTCAGCCAGAGTGTACGTTAGCGTACCTTCCTACCCTATCAATATTTGCGATCTTCCCCAGTCGGGAGGGCACGCATACCTAGCGTGCGTTGCACATATGGCAGAGCCGAGAGTCCTGCATCTCCGGCGCGGGCGGTTGATATTTGTGGTTCGTCATTGCGCTATTCAACAGTGGGACGCGGGCCGGGTGGTACCGGGCTTCTCCTTGCCCACAATACTTCCGTCGCCGTGGCATGCCGAGATTACGAAGTGCGGATTATTGCCACACCAGAACACCGGATACGGGCTATCCCAATGAACATCGAGATGGACATTTGCGATCCGCGTTCGCCTTTTGGCGTACGCGCCGACAATTTCATCGAATGTGAGACACGCCTTCGCCGTTAACGTTCGGACGAGCGCCCGCGCTTGGCTCGTGGTCAGTTGGCCCGCATCAACGCGCCTCTCATAGATTTTGGCCGTACTGTCAAAGCCTTGAATCAACCAATAGGGGGTGTTGTGTTTCTTTCGCATCATTGCGCCGCCTTAGGCTACGACAGAGAGCCCCGATTTGTGGCGCTTGGCGGCTTTCGCCATTAACTGCGCCATCTTCTTTTGACCGGCGACGCGCGCTTCACGGACAGACGCATCGGCCAGCCGCGCATAGATCATGGTGGACTGTAAGGAAGCGTGCCCGAGTATCGCGCCGATTTGCGGCAGAGATTGTCCGGCCATTGCCGCGTAACTCCCAGTCGTCCGGCGCAAATCGTGAAGGTGGATGGTCGGGATACCAGCGCGTTCTCGGAACAGATGCCAGGGCGCGTCCACATTTTCAACGTAGCCATTGCGCCCTTCTCCCGCGAACACATACTTCGCATCGGACGGCGCTTCTCGACGCCGGGCTTTCAGCGCGGCAAGCGATTTCGGTAACGTCGATAGTTGCACAAGGTAGGGAACTCGGTTCTTTGGGCGCGGTACGTTCCAAGTCTGAGACTCCCAATCAATATCCTGCCAGCGCATCGAAAGGATATCCGTCTTTCGGGCGCCGGTATCCAGTGCGAGGCGAAGGAACAGTTTTAGATCGGCGTGAGGTTCGTTGGCGAGCGCCTTTTCGAAGCGCACCAACTCTTCGGCGGACAGGAAACGGTCGCGCTTCGTTTCTTTCGTGCGAGAGATGGATGCGGCAGGATTGGCAACATTCCAAAAGTTCGCTTTCCCATCTTTCGAACCCGAGCACCAGTTGAATAGTCTGCGGACAAACTCAACGCATCGGTTCGCCTGAACCTTGTGCGACCCTTGAGCGTTCTTGACGGTGAGAACGTCGGCGGCGGTAATCGTGTCAATGGGCCGATCTGTCCACGCGCCGAACTTCGACTTCGCAAACCATCGGAC
>Ga0302326_10032079_pt1 | contig 10477 bp, 5 predicted proteins | sample Palsa_T0_3_FD_202264 | JGI IMG/M metagenome (GOLD analysis project Ga0302326, IMG submission 202264) | Peat permafrost microbial communities from Stordalen Mire near Abisko, Sweden - Palsa_T0_3 | ecosystem: Environmental > Terrestrial > Soil > Palsa > Peat permafrost | place: Sweden: Abisko... | reverse complement strand
GTGATCTTTGGTACGAGCGATTTCTTTGGGCACTCAGACGCGGGGCAATACCAGCGGGTCGTGTGACGTCAAACGCGGGCGCGCTCGAGCACAAGCCTGCGACATCGACGATCAACTGCACAGTGTCGGGGATCATCCGCGATTCGATGGATGACATCCTGCAGAAGGTCCATGAGGCCGGGCTTACGCTCAAGGCTGGCTGCGTTGCGCCCGGAACCTTGGTGCGCACCGAGCGTGGTCTCGTAACTGCGGATCTCGCAGTGGCCGAACGGCATCGCGAGATTTTGAGCTACGACTGCGAATCTGGCGAGTTCGAGATGCGCCCAATTCTTCGTCATCTGACGACGCGCGTGCCGCGCGAAGAAAATATCCGCATCACGTCAAATAAGACGACGCTCACGACATCGGTGAAGCATCCGGTGCTTGTGTATCGGGGTGATCAACTGAGCTACGTTCGTGCAGACGAAGTGCGTGTATCGGATGCGCTCGTGCAATACAGGGACCGACGGGAGTGCGACGGCGTCAATCGGGATGGCGCCTGGTTCGCCGGGGTGCATCCGGGCGATGGCAGCGTTCATGAGGGGCAGGATGCATATCGATCTAAGAGACAGGCGTTTGCTGCGCGCGCGAAACTCCTCGGTCGCCGGGTGGTATTCAAGGTCCGAGCGGCCGAGCGTGGCATCGTAGAGGCCTGCGGGTCATTGTTTGCCGCCTCGCGCGCAAAAATGATTGAAGCCACGATGACGCAAGGCACTGCCGCGCTGGATTATCCGGCGGCCAGTTTTGGCGCGAGCAGCGCAGCAGTCACAGGGCAGTATGACGTTTTTCAGATGCCAAAGAGTCTGCGTGAATCATTGCAGCGCGCGGCGGCCTCTTTGACGCATCGTGAAAAGCAGAAAATGGGTATCTACCATGGTCACCATCTGCAGGAACGAGTAAGTCGCGTATGGCTTGATCGCTGGATGGCGCGGCTTCCTGCGCTCGCCGAGCAGATCCGTTTTGCATTGACTTTGCGGCCAGTCGTTGCGATCGAGCGTGCATTGCCGCTGCCCGAGATATTTTTCGATTTTACGGTCGAGAAGCACAACAACTATCTCGCCGGAAATAACGGTCTTGCGGTGATTCACAATTGCGGCATCGGCTATGAATTTTCGACGCTGCGTCCGCGTGGCGCCTACGTGTCCGGCGCCGGCGCCTATACATCAGGCCCGCTGTCGTTCATGGATATCTACGACAAGATGTGTTTCACGGTGTCCTCGGCGGGCGGTCGGCGTGGCGCGCAGATGGGCACTTTTGACGTCGGACATCCCGACGTTCTGGAATTCATTCGCGCAAAACGCGAAAACGGCCGGCTGCGTCAATTCAACCTGTCCCTGCTCGTCACCGACGGATTTATACAGGCCGTGCGCAATGACGCCGATTGGAAGCTTGCGTTCCCGGTCAGGCGCAAGGAGCATGAGAGTGAGAATTTCGATCTAGACGACTCTACAAAGTTTCTCTGGCGCGAATGGCCGATTCACAAAGGCTATGTCGTGAACGACGAGGGCCTCGTCGCCTGCAAGATCTATAAGACTCTTCCGGCGCGGCGCATATGGGACATGATCATGACGTCCACATATGACTTTGCCGAACCAGGCTTCATTCTCATTGACCGTGTCAATGAGATGAACAACAACTGGTGGTGCGAGAATATTCGTGCGACCAATCCATGCGTTACAGCAGATACTCGCCTCGCGACGCAATACGGTGTGGTTCGCATTGGCGACCTGTATGACTCGCGCGTCGACATGCAGGTGACCGTTGATAGTCGCGCTTTGGGTGAATCCGAACGCGGCGTTACGGTCCGTCCGGCGGTCCCCGTCTTTATGACCGCAGCTTCGGCTGATGTGTACCGCGTCGAGACAAAGGACGGCTATGAGATCAAGGCCACCGAGTGGCATGATTTTTACACGGCTCGCGGCAAGATCAAATTGAAAGACCTGCAGCTGGGCGATGAGCTTCTAATCCAATCCGGCAAGGGGCAATTCGGCGGCTGCGGCGACGGCGAGCTTGGACTACTTCTTGGTCTGTTGACGGGCGATGGGCATTTTACGAGTCGCGGTAAGGGCCAGCAGGCCGCGGTAGTTGATCTTTGGGGCCAGGACCGCGACCTTGCCGCTACCATTGTGGCATCGATTAACGCTCTAATAGTTGGCCATGCACTAAAGCGTCGGGAGTACCGTGTGAGTGCGGTCGCGATACCCGAGCGCAATCTATTGCAGATCCGATCGGTACTCCTCGCTCGGGTTCTCGAGCAATACGGATTCACTGCGAAAACCAAACTTCAAGTGCCGGAAATCGTGTGGCGCGGCAATGAAGCGTGCGTCAAGGCGTATCTTCGCGCGTTATTTCAGACCGACGGCACGGTTAATACGTCTGGCAAAGACTTGACGAGCTGCTCGGTGCGTCTCGCGTCTAGTCACCCGTCATTACTCAAAGACGTTCAGATACTGCTCGCCAATTTCGGCGTCTTTTGCAGGGTAAAAAAGCGCCGTGACGCAGGTCGGCGGCTACTGCCGGACGGCAATGGTGGCCGCCGCGAGTATGCGTGCAAGGCGGATTACGAACTTATTATTGATGGCGAGTCGCGTGAGTATTTCATGGCTGAAATCGGCTTTCTGACCGCAGCCAAGAACGCCAAGTATCGCGAATGGGTACAAGGCAAAGCACTGCAGAAATCGCAACGCTTCACAAGTCAGATAAGCGAAATTTCTTATGTTGGCCGCGAAGCGGTGTTTGACACTACGCAAGAGGACGGCAATACCGTTATTTTCAACGGATTGGTAACGGGACAATGCGGCGAGCAGGCACTTCCGCCCTACGGTTCATGCCTCCTGGGTTCAATAAATTTGACACGCTTCGTGCGCCATCCGTTTTCCGAGTTTTCAGAATTTGACTGGTCCGAATTTCGAGAAGTCGTCAAGGTGTTTACGCGCCTGTTGGACAATGTTGTCGAAATCAACGGACTGCCGCTCGAGGAGCAACGAGCCGAAATCATCCGTAAGCGACGCCACGGCATGGGCTATTTGGGGCTCGGCAGCACGATTACGCTCCTCGGCATGAAGTATGGCTCCCCCGATTCCATAAAGTTCACCGAGGACGTGTCACGAGAGATGGCGGTCGCGGGCTGGGAAGCGGCTCTTGAATTGTCACGCGAGAAAGGGCCTGCGCCGATCATGAACGATGAATTCACCGTCACGAAGGAAATGCTGAGGAAGCGTCCCGAGATGACGCGCGACGGCTGGAAGGCGGGAGCCAAGATTCCCGGCCGTCTGCTGCACGCGAAATACAGCCGCTACATGCAACGCATTGCTGAGGTCGCGCCGCATCTCGTCCATGAGCTCGCCGAAGTCGGTGCGCGCTTTACGCATCACACCTCTATTGCGCCGACCGGTACGATCTCCTTGTCGCTCGCCAACAATGCCTCAAATGGCATCGAGCCATCCTTTGCGCATCACTATTTCCGCAACGTGATTCGGGATGGCAAGAAATCGAAGGAGAAAATTGACGTGTACTCCTTCGAGCTGCTCGCTTATCGGGAACTCGTCAATTTGAATGCGCAGCCGCGTTCGGAAGAGCCTTCCGAGAAGCTGCCCGATTACTTCATTGCGGCCGATGACGTTGCGCCCAATGCGCACGTCGACATCCAGGCCGCCGCGCAGAAGTGGGTGGATTCCTCGATCTCCAAAACCGCGAATGTGCCGACGGACTTCCCGTACGAGAAGTTCAAGGACATCTACATGTATGCCTATGAACAGGGACTAAAGGGTTGCACCACCTTTCGATTCAATCCTGAGGCGTTCCAGGGTGTGCTGGTGAAGGAACAAGATCTTAAGAATACGGTCTATAAGTTCACGCTCGAGGACGGCACGGTCGTCGAAGCACGCGGTGACGAGGAGATCGATTACGACGGTGAAATGCACACCGCGGCCAATTTGTTTGATTCGTTGAAAGAGGGGTATTTCGGACGCCATTGAGGCTTCGCGAGATCGTTGCCCGAGCGGATTAGGATGCAGAATCATGACCATCAAGATTGCTAAGAAAATCATCAAATACAACGTGCAGAAGCCGGACGACAAACCCGCGCTGGTGAAGCCCGCGCTGGTGGTCGATCCCGATGAATTCCAGGACAAGAATGGCCGCACCGCCAAAGTCATCCGGATGCACGAGAAGGTCGAGCGCCCGGACGTCCTCATCGGTTCGACGTACAAGATCAAGACGCCGGTGTCCGATCACGCGATGTACGTGACGATCAACGACATCGTGCTGAATGAAGACACGCAATACGAACAGCGTCGCCCGTTCGAGATCTTCGTCAATTCGAAGAACCTCGACCACTTCCAATGGATCGTCGCGCTGACGCGCATCATCTCGGCCGTCTTCAGAAAGGGCGGCGACGTCACTTTCCTGGTCGACGAGCTCAAAGCGGTGTTCGATCCGCGCGGCGGTTACTGGCAGCCCGGTGGCAAGTTCATGCCGTCAATCATCGCGGAGCTGGGCTACGTGATCGAACGGCACCTGCAAAGCATCGGTCTGCTGCGCAAGCCGATGGTCGATGAGCATCAGCAGAAGATCCTGGATGAGAAGCGTGCCGAGTTTGAGGCGCGCGCCAAGCAGGCGGACGCGTTCGCGAAGTCGCACTTCCCCGAGGGCGCTCAATTGTGCGCCAAATGCAGCACGGCGGCGGTCGTCATGATGGACAACTGCATGACGTGCCTGAATTGCGGCGACTCCAAGTGCGGTTAGCGCCGAAGAAGCCGGGTACGCGGGGGTTTCTGCTGGAGCGGGGCGCGACATCCTGATCGCGGCTCCCGGGCAGTGGCAGCCCCGAGGCGGCGTTCCGGGCCGCAAGGGTCGCGGATAGTATTCTCACGCCCCGTGCACGGTTTTGCCGTGACCGAGGGGCTCGACGATGCCGAGCGCTCCATGAATCGCACCATCAAAGTCCTGTTGCAGACGACGATTCCCACCACGGCCGATGACTGGTCGATTGCGCGCTTCGGTCGGCTGGCGAACTTTCTGCGCGCCGAGCGCGGTAGCGAAGGACAGCCGCTCTTTGACGTCGTAACGCGCGACCGCGAGCCACCCGGTAAGCCGGACTCCGTGTTGTCGAGGCTCGATCGCAGCGACTTCGATGAGATGTGGCTATTCGCCGTGGACGTCGGCGATGGGCTTACCCAGGCTGATTGCGACGGCATCTCAAACTTCCGTCGCAGTGGACGCGGCTTGATGGTTACGCGCGATCACATGGATCTCGGCTCATCAGTCTGCGCTCTGGACGGCGTCGGCGCGGCGCATCACTTCCATTCCAAAAACATCGACCCGGACAGTCCCCACGAAAGAGACGATCCGTACACGACGTATATTTCCTGGCCGAACTTTCATTCCGGAGCGAACGGCGACTATCAAGTGATCGAGGTGAAAGGACCGGTTCATCCCGTCCTTTCCAATCCCGCATCGCCCACGAGTGCGATCCGGTTTTTGCCGTCGCACCCTCACGAGGGCGACGTGAGCGCGCCTGCAGGCGAGGAGGCTCGTGTGATCGTCTCGGGCAGGAGCAAGGTTACCGGCAGGCCTTTCAACATCGCGGTCGCCTTCGAAGCACACGATGGCCGGGGACGCGCGATCGCTCAAAGCACGTTTCATCATTTCGTGGATTACAACTGGGACACCCGTTCAGGCGCCCCGAGCTTCGTCGATGAGCCGCCAGGAGATGCCCTTCTACGCGAGGCTGCGGCGATCGCCGACACCCACCGTTACGCCCGCAATGTAGCGCTGTGGCTCGGTGGAAAAGATTCCTGACCGCGAATCAGCAAGTCGCAGCAATGCGGGCGCGGACGCGCCAGAAAAAAGCCCCGCGGGTGCGGGGCTGATTAGTGTTTTTTGTTGTTAGAGGAAAACGGTTTTTTGTTGTTATTCAATGCGCCGATCGTCTGCGGGTGGAGTGCCGCATCAACCGACAATTTTTATCAACGTCGCTAGCGAGCTTCCTTCCTTACTTGGGCTTTTGGGCCCGATGTATGGATATAAGCAACGCCTGTGCCAGACAGGCGCGCGCGATCTGCCACATGACATGTCCTGACTGGGACGTGGATCAACTGTGACGCGGCGCGCGCTATGCGAGCATTAAGTCCGGTCGTGGGGCCTTCGCGCGTCGGGCTCGCACCCTCTCAATTGTCAGGATTGTCGACACGTTATTTGGATCGCGCGGCTTGCGCGCACAGCCACGTTACGTGCAAGCTATTGAATGTACATCGGAATTATCGTTCGCTTAGGGTGTAAATGAACTCGACAGGCTGTTTCGCACGGATCCCCAGGGCCCGAGGCCCGCTCGTCATGCTCGCGACCTGCGTGCTCGTCTGGCTGAGTGGCGCGCAGGCGCTCGCGGCCGAGAACCCGATGACACGCCCGCCGGAACTGGAGCGGGACGTGCAGTTCTGGATCAAGGTCTACTCGCAGGTCGACACCAACGCCGGCTTCATCCACGACGAGCAGAATCTCGGCGTCATCTACGAGACTCTGCATTTCGCCGCGGGCGCGCCGCCCCACGAGCGCGAGAAAATTGTCGATGCCGCGCGGCAGCGCTACAGCGAAGCCCTGCGCCGCCTTGCCTCGGCGACCGGCGTACAGTCGCCCGATGATCAGCGCATCCGCGAGATGTGGGGCACGGAAGGCTCGCCGGAGCGCTTCCTCGAGGCGACCGAGCACATCCGTTTTCAGCTCGGCCAGTCCGACCGCTTTCGCGAGGGGCTCAGACGCTCAGGCGCCTGGGAGGCGCACATCGCCGAGACGCTCGCCAATATGGGATTGCCCGCGGAACTCGCCGTGCTTCCGCACGTGGAGTCCTCGTTCAATCCGGCCGCCTATTCCAAGGTCGGTGCGGCGGGACTGTGGCAATTCATGCGCTCGACCGGCCGCCGCTATCTGCATATCGACAACACCGTGGATGACCGTCTCGATCCGTTCCGCTCGACGCAGGCGGCCGCTCAGCTTCTCGCGTTCAACTATCATCTGCTCGGGACATGGCCCCTGGCACTGACCGCCTACAACCACGGCGCCGAAGGCGTGCGGCGCGCGAAGGAGACACTCGGCACCGATAACATCGTGACCATCGTGCGCAACTACAAAGGCCGCACCTTCGGCTTCGCCTCGCGCAACTTCTACGTGTCGTTCCTCGCGGCGCTCGAGATCGATCACAACCCCGAGAAATATTTCGGCGCCATCGAGCCCAATCCCGAGGTCAAATTTCAGGAAGTCGTGCTGCCGGCATTCATACAGCTGACAGCACTCGAGCATGTGCTGAAAGTTGACCAGCAGAGACTCGAGGCGCTGAATCCGGCGCTGCGCCCCGTGGTGTGGAACGGCCAGCGGCACGTGCCGAAGGGCTATCACCTGCGTCTACCGCTCGACGGCGAGAAGTGGACGACCGAAACCTTGGCCGCGCGCCTCTCGCCGCACGAGCTGTACGCCTCGCAGCTTGAGCCGCGGCGCTACGTCGTGAAGAACACCGAGACGCTGGGATTGATTGCCACCCGCTATGGCATCAGCACGGTAGAGCTTGCGCAGCTGAATGGCATTTCGCAGAACGCGAAAATGCATCCCGGCCGATCACTTCTCGTGCCCTCGACGCAGCCACCGGCCGCGATCGCGGTGGTCGCGAAGACGGAGACCGTGGAGGCCACGGCACCGGCGGTGGCGAGTCCGACGCCGAGCGTGAGCCCCGCGACTGTTGCAAGCACGAATGCCCCGGCGCACGCGGCAGCGGCTCCCGCGAAGCCCGCTGTCGCGAGCACGACGACTCCGGCAACCGCGGCGCCGGGCGCGACAGCGCTCGCGAGCACCGGGACGGTTGCCAGTACGAGCGCTCCTTCCCATCCGGCGACTCCTCAGGCAAAGCCGGCTGTGGCGAGCACGGCGACCCCTCCGAGCATCGCGCCGCCCGCGAGCCTTGCACCCAAGACCCCCACGCGCCTGGCGGCTGCGGGCGTGACTGCGCCGACAGGAGCGATCCCTGTGGAAGCCGCCCGGCTTGAAAGCGACGAAGATGCCCAGGCGATCGCGAAGGTCGGCCGGCCGGCCGCGCGTGCCGAGCCGGTATCGGCGGCGCAGGCGGAAGCCTTGAGTCCGGCATTGGGCCCGGGAGCCGAAGTGTCACAGAGTCCGGATCCGACCGACTACTCGATCGGCAAGGACGATACGATCAAAGTTGCGACGGTCGAGACTCTCGGGCACTACGCGGATTGGCTCGAGACCAGCGCGCAACGCCTGCGCACCATCAACCATCTGCCTTTCAAGCGGCCGGTGATGATCGGTCACAAGATCAAACTTGAGTTTGTGAAAGTATCGCGCGAGGACTTCGAGCAGAAGCGCCGCGAATACCACCGCACGCAGCAGGCGGACTACTTCGCCGCGCACCGCATCCTCGGCACCGAGGTGTACATCGCACGGCGCGGCGACTCAGGCTGGACGATCACCAAGCGCAACACCGAACTGCCGCTTTGGCTCTTGCAGCAGTACAACCCGGACCTTGATCTGTCCGAGCTGCATCCGGGCACCCAGATCGTTGTGCCCAAGGTGGAAGAGGTGAGCGAGTCCGGGGACTGAGGACGAGTCAGTTCGCGCGGCGGGCGGCGAAGGTCTTCAGCACCGGAAAGCCCGCAGTGTCCTTCGCACTCTCGGCGATGAAGCGCAGGACCACATCGCGCGGCCCGGGAGTCTCGAGCGCAATCAGATGCGCTTGAGCCAGGCATTCGAGCACTTCCCGATCGAGCGCGAAGTACCATTGCGCGCCCCAGGGATCCGGCGGGGAATAGGGCGCATCGGCAAGTCCCATGTCAGCCAGGGGTCCCGTCTGCACGGGAAGCGTCACGATTTTGCCGTCGCACTGAATGACGGGCGGCACGGATCCGGAGGAATCCTTTGGCACCAGCACCCACAGGAAGAGCGAGCGCGTGCCCATCCGATCGACCTCAAACGGCGCGAGATACGCGAAAGTATCCGCACGCACGCCGACGTAGCGGTCGGTCAGAAGCTCCAGGGGGTCGGAGGCTACGCTCACCGTAGTACCGGTCTTCGTATCCAGATTGTCTAGAACGGTCGGCCCGGGAGCCGCGGCGCAGGCCGTGAGCAGCAGGAGCAGGGTGCTTGATAGGCGGTTGAGATTCACGCGAGTTCTCTTTCTGTGATCCTGATTATAGGAAGCAGGCTGTGACCGATGCACATCGCCGCAACCCCCCGAAGCGCTTATAATCCAGAATTGTTGTGCAAGTGCTTGTTTAACTTGAAGATGATATCAGCCCCGCGTCTATTCGCCGCCGTAATCGCCTGCGGCTGCCTGCAGGCGGCTGCGTACGCCGACGAGCCTGCCGGGCTCACTCCAGTGATGATCCGCTCGTCCGATTCGCTACCGATGGCCGATCGTATCGTGGTTCGAAAAGGCGAGCGACGCCTGGATCTCATGCGCGGCTACAGCGTGCTGCGTTCCTATAAGGTCGCCTTGGGTCTGAACCCGGTCGGACAGAAGGAACGCGCCGGGGACTTCCGTACACCCGAGGGGACATACTATCTGTCGCGGCGCAACTCGCGCAGCGACTTCTTCCTCTCGATCCAGGTGAGCTATCCGAACGATGCCGATCTGCGCCGTGCGCACCATAAGCATTGGGACACCGGCGGCAGCATCATGATTCACGGGCTGCCCAATTCCTTGAAGCACCCGCCGCAGTACTACGAAAACAACGACTGGACCGACGGCTGCATTGCTGTGACGAACGCCGACATGGTGGAGATCTGGCTTTTGACGCCGGACAACACGCCGATCGACATTCGCCCGTAACGCGCACGATTCAAGTTTGAGGGCCGAGCGCGTGGAAGCCACCATTGTCATTCCGGAATTCGTCGATGCGCGGGTTGGACCGCGCGGCAGCCTTGAGAATCTTTCCCAGGACGAAATCAGCAAACTCCTCGACTCAAGCCACGGCGGTCTCTACGCGCTGTTTCGCAAATGCGCGCTCGCCGTTCTGAACAGCGGCGCCGATACCGATAACGCCAAAGAGATCTTCGACCGCCATCGCGATTTTGATATTCAGATCGTGCCGCACGCCTGGGGTATCAAGCTCGAGATGCGCCACGCTCCGGCGTCCGCCTTCGTCGATGGAGAGATGATCGTCGGCATCAAGGAGCACCTGTTCGCGGTGCTGCGCGACGTCATCTACATCTCGAACGAGATCATGGCGAGCGGCCGCTTCGACCTCACTGATCCGACCTGCGTCACCAATGCCGTCTTCCAGATCCTGCGGCATGCGCGCCTCCTGGAAGTGAAGGCGCCGCCGAACCTGGTCGTCTGCTGGGGCGGCCATTCGATCGGCAGCGATGAGTACAAGTACACGAAGAAGGTCGGCTACGAGATGGGCCTGCGCGGTCTGGATGTCTGCACCGGCTG
>Ga0302326_10032077_pt1 | contig 10478 bp, 12 predicted proteins | sample Palsa_T0_3_FD_202264 | JGI IMG/M metagenome (GOLD analysis project Ga0302326, IMG submission 202264) | Peat permafrost microbial communities from Stordalen Mire near Abisko, Sweden - Palsa_T0_3 | ecosystem: Environmental > Terrestrial > Soil > Palsa > Peat permafrost | place: Sweden: Abisko... | reverse complement strand
TGTCGCGCATTTCGCCGATCAGGATCGTATCGGGGTCCTGACGCATCATCGAACGCAGCGCATATTCATAACTTTCGCTGTCCGTCCCGACTTCCACCTGGCTGACCAGGCTCTTGGCGTTTTCGTGTTGATATTCGATGGGGTCTTCAACCGTAATAATTCGCTCGCTGCGAGTGCGGTTGATTTTCCCGATGATGGCCGCCAATGTCGTCGATTTTCCGGACCCCGTGGTGCCCGAAACGATGACGATTCCGCGATGGTGGTCCGCCACCGCTTCCACCGACGGCGGAAGGTTCAGATCGTCGAACGCCGGAATCTTGGCGACGATTCGCCGCATGACCACCGCGAACTTCTGCCGGCTGTGGAAAATATTGGTGCGGAACCGCGCGGCCCCCGGCAGGATATACGCCACGTCCACCGCCCCCTTGTGGTCAAGCGCATGCCGTCGATCCTCGGGTTCGCCCTGCGCCGCGATGATCTGATCGACGTATTCCTTCATCGCCTCCGCCGTGGGCGGCGGGCAATCCAGAAAACGCGCCCGCCCATCCACGCGGATCATCGGAACGCTCGCTTCCTGCAAATGCAGGTCCGACCCCCCGATCTTCACGCACGTCTTGAGAAAATCGTGCAGCGAAAGCTTGCGCTCCTCCACATGAATCGCGGGCTGCGGCGTGTCGCGGTCAATATCGGCATTCTCGACAATCTGCCCGGTATGGCTGCTTTCAATCGACATAATGGATTTCCCTTCTCGCGAAACGAACTCGGTAGGCGAATTCCTTCAATTCTTCACTGCGATTCTTCACGCGAATTTTATTCCCCCCACCCTCTTTAGGCAACGAAAATTGATAAACTGCATCGCGTCGCCATGAAACCCACCACACTGATCCTTCGAGCCGCCGGCACCAACTGCGATGCGGAGGCCGCCCACGCATTCGAGCTGGCCGGAGCAAGAGCGCAATTCGTGCATATCAACCGCATTCTCGAATCCCCGGCCATCCTCGGCGATTGTCAGATCCTCGTTTTCCCCGGCGGCTTCAGCTACGGCGACGACATCGCCGCCGGCAAAATCCTCGCCAATCAGATCGTCCACCACCTCGGTGATGCCGTTCGCCGCTTCATCGACGCCGGCAAACCGGTCATCGGAATCTGCAACGGATTTCAGGTCCTGGTAAAGACCGACCTGCTTCCCGGCCCTCTCGCGGGCCAAACCGGACAAACCGCCACGCTGACCAGCAACGATTCCGGTCGATTTATCGACCGATGGGTGCATTTGCTGCCGGGGGAAAGCAAATGTATCTGGACCAGAGGCCTCGGACCGATCGACTTGCCGATTGCCCATGGAGAAGGAAAATTCGTGCCGGCGAGTGACGCCGTTCGCAAAGCGCTCCGCGATCAACGGCAGATCGCGCTAGTCTATGCGAGTGAAAATCCCAACGGATCGGTGGACGATATCGCCGGCGTTTGTGATTCGACCGGGCTGGTATTCGGCCTGATGCCGCATCCCGAGCGATATGTCGATCCCCAGCAGCATTACGCCTGGAGCAGCCGCGGCCCCCTGCCGGAGGAGGGTCAGGGCTTGCAGGTTTTCAGGAACGCGGTCGCGCACGTCGCCGAAGCCGTTGGCGCGGGCCTGTGAATTTTTCATGCCTGTCGCGCGCAGTGCTCCCAGAGCACTCTCCATTCCAATTGCTGCAATTGAACCGCGATCGGACGACGGACATCCGCTTCATCCGCGCCGACCGATTCCACGAAATCAACGAACGCATTCGGATTCCAGCCGTTGGCGACAATTCGAAGCAACGATTTATCCGCCGGCGCTCGATTGACCAGCGGCCCGACACTTCCGGCAAGCGTTGCGAGCACCGAATGCCCGGCCGCGCGGGCGTACCAGTATTTGCTGTTGGAGAAATCCCCTTCCCGGCGATGCATGATGGCGTGCCAGAACGAAAACGTCCGACCCGCGTCACTGTCCGGTGAGTTCTGAACGATCCGATGGCATTCCTCCAAACCATCATTCCAAAGCCACAGCCCCGCCAGCATCGCCTCAGCGTGCGCACCCGATTTTACAGGTGTCGCCAGCAACTGTTCCGACCTGACGCCTTGGAGCATCTCGCGCGACTCCGTCGGCGTCCCGCCTTCCACCACCAGCGCCTGATACGCGTTTGGATTGGCGTTGATGATCTTGCTGGCCAGCGATGACCCCGCGTCAATCATGACGGTATCTTAACCGCCGTCTGCCGGAAAATTCAGATCCGCGTCTTGATGCCGACCGCTCGCAACACACACCAGCCCTTCATCCCCTCAAAAATCTGGAAAAGACCACCCGCCAAAAGGCCCACGGCGATTGCGCCGACCCATGAAAAAATTTCAATCCTGAAATATGCGATTGCCGCGAGAATCAGCGCCGCCCCGCAACATGCCAACCCGCTGATAATCCTGGTCCGCCGCCCCCTCGCGTCGATGTTGCACTGCATGGGAAGAGTATAACTATATTTCAATTCGGCAACGCTCTTGCGTGGGTCAGTCGCCAGCACGGGACCGCGGCGGCCGCGCCGAGCATCGGGGCAATGAGATAAATCCAAAGGCTTGCCAGTGTTCCGCTCACGACGGCGGGAGCAAACGAGCGGGCTGGGTTCATTGATGCTCCGCAAATCGGGCCGGCAAACATCGCCTCCAGCGCAATCACGCCACCGATGGCCGTGCCGGCCATAACACCCACCTCCTTTGGACCGGTCGAAACGCTAAGAACCACAAACATAAGAAGCCATGTAAGCACGGCTTCAAGCCCGAACGACTGCCATGGTGAGCCGAGCGGCGCCGTTGCTCCAAGATGGGCGTGATTTCCGAAGAGCAGCAGCAAACCGAAGCTCGCAAGAAACGCACCGATGGTTTGGCTGACCATGTATGGAATAACGCAGCGTCCGGGGAGCCGACCGGCGAGAAAGAACCCAGCAGTGACTGCGGGGTTTAAGTGAGCGCCTGACACGTCCCCCACCGCATAAATCATTGCCATGACGACCAGCCCGAACGTAAATGCAATCCCCACATGCGTGACGCTTCCGCCGGTCACGTCGTTGATGACGATGGCTCCGGTGCCGGCAAACACCAGCGCAAACGTGCCCATCAATTCGGCCGCGTATTTTCTCATCGGCAGGTCCCCTCAGCGAGACAAAACCCGTCCGGCAAAGTCTCGATGAACGAGCGGATTTCATCTCGCACCCGGCGGTAGTGACCAAGCGCCTCGACTTCTGTTGCCGCGGTCTTCGCAAGGCTCGGCGGGTCGTCAAAGCCGATGTGAACCACCTTCGTTTTCCCCAGAAAAACCGGGCACGCTTCATGAGCGCTGTCGCAGACTGTAACGACGTAATCGAAATGCACTTCGCGAAGTTCGTCGACATGTTTCGAGCATTGGCCGGTAATATCAGCCCCGGCCTCTTTCATCACCGCGACGGCGTTCCTATTCATCCCATGCGGTTCAATGCCTGCGGAATAAGCCTCAATGGCGTCGCTCTTCAAGCGCCTGGCCCATCCTTCGGCCATCTGACTGCGGCATGAGTTTCCGGTACAGAGAAATAGAACCTTGAGCTTGTCCATAAATTCCAAATATATTCGCGTACAAGGATATACTTGGGCAACAAAACATCAGTCGCAGCACTTCGCCGTGTTGCAACAGCTGTCGGCCCGCCGCTTCGCGTCCTTCGCAAGTTCCGGCAGGTCGGCAAAGCAGCACGAAAGACACTCCATCAACTTCTCATGGAACTGACTCCTGGCCGGCGCGAGTTTGTAATACATCCAAAGCCCCTCCTTGCGTGCCGTCACGAGACCCGCTCTTCGCAAATACGCCAGATGACGCGAAATTTTCGGTTGCGGGCTCCCCAGCACCCGCACGAGGTCGCATACGCAAAGCTCCCCAGGCCTGAGCAAGTTCAGGATGCGAAGCCGCGTTCGATCCGAAAACGCTCGGAAAAGGCTATCCACGCGGTTTTTGGGGGTGGTCAACTTCATTCGCTTAGGCGAATAGAGTGGATTATAGTCGCCTGGTCAATATTCAATTTGTTACGCCGATTTCCGCTCGCCGGGTGGCCCGACTTCCCGCATCCGCGCCACCTGCTGGCGGCCCAGGTCCACTTTGCTGATGTCGGGACGGAAAAACAGCGCGATCGTCCAATCCGCGACAATCCGAATCCGCTGGGCCCAGCGCGGCATCACCATCAAATAATAAGTCCGCCGAAACCACCACGCGAAAAAACCGCGAACGCGAATGCCCAGGATCGTCCCCAAGCCCTTGTAATGTCCGAGCGCGGCCATCAGCCCGAGCATCTTAAAATCAAACGGCGCCGGAGGTTTGTTATCCATAGCCGCATAAAGATTGTCGGCTAAAGCCCCGGCCTGACGCATCGCGAACTGCGCAAGCTTGGGATACGGATGGCCCTGTGAATCGGGGACGGATGCGCAGTCGCCGGCCGCCCAGATTTCCGGCCGATCTTTGCAGCGCATCGTATTTTCCACCATGAGATGCCCGTGACGGTCCTTCGGCAGCGGCAGCTGCGCCACGACCGGAGCCGGTAGAATTCCCGCCGAAAGCACGATCGTTTCTGCTTCGATCACCTGATCCTTCAGATGAACCCGCCCGGGTTCGATGGATTGCACCGGAGCATCCGTCAGAATCCGCACCCCGATCCGCCGGGCGAGAATCCTCACCGCGTAATCGGCCAGCGTTTGCGGAACCTCCGGCATGATGCGCTCCCCGGCCTGGATCAGAAATAACCGCATTTCATCCCTGCGAACCCTCGGATAGTAACGAACGATCTCATCCATAAACGCCGTGACCTCGCCGAAAACCTCTGAGCCGACGAATCCACCCCCGATGACGGCAATCGCCAGCAATCGTCGCCGTATTGCCGGGTCGGTTTCAACGTCGGCGCGCTCGAGGCATTCGATGAGATGATTGCGCAGCACGATAACATCGGCCAATGTTTTGAACGGCAGGGCAAGGTCCGAGCCGGGGATTTGCCGCGTATTGGTGACTGCCCCCATGGCCAGGACCAGTTGATCGTAGGGCACCTCGTGTTCCTCGCCCTCTTCACCCCACACGGCCAGGACAACGCGGCGATCCAGATCAATTCGCTGAACGATCCCCTCAATAAACCGCGTTCGGCGCAGGAAGGCGCGAATGGATACCGAACAATGCCGCAACTCAAGAGTCCCCGAGCAGGCTTCGAACATCAGCGGGGTCATCAGAAGGAAATTGTCCCGGCTGACGAGCGTGATCTGCATTTCCGGCCGATTTTTGCAAAGACGCTCCAATCGCCGCGCGGTCAGCACACCGGCGAATCCGCCGCCGAGAATGACAATGCGCGTTGAATTTTCCATACGATTCCGATTTTCTATTTAGCGGCGGTGCGCAGCACTGCGATTCTCCATGATTGTAAAAACCAGCCCTATATTTCAATGAATTCCATACTCACCCCCGCCCGTTGGGCCGGCTGGTTTTCCGGCCGAACAAGCAAAGCATTCGCCCTCCCCAGCGTATACACATCCGCCGACCCAATCCATTTCAGCGGCGTCAGTGAATCCCCATCAAAAATCGCCGGCTGATAAAACGCGCGCGGCCCATTCGCTTCCAACGCCTCCGCGAGCAACGCAACGCGTTTCTTTTCCTCGACCGGCCCTCCCGCCATTCTCATGAGCAGGCGCGATACCAAACAGACCGTGCAAACAAACGCACTGACCGGATTTCCCGGCAAACCGAAGGCATATTTTCCCCCCGGCAATTCGGCGAAGACGAACGGCTTCCCCGGCTTGATCCGCAGCTTGGTGATCTTCAAATCCCCGCCAAGCCGCCGAAGAATCTCTGGAACAAAATCCCGCTCCCCCATGCTCATCCCACCCGTGACCAGCAGGACATCGTGCGACAATCCCAGCCTGATTTTTTCTTCGATCGCCCCCGGCTCATCGCGCACGATTCCCAGGTCAATCCCCCGGCAGGGAAACCGCCGCAGCAGCGCCATCAGCATCGCGTTGTTGCACGATCGAATCTGCGAGCCGGAGGGCGTCCGGTCCGGGGCGACCAGCTCATCGCCCGTGCCCAGCACCGCCACCGAAGGGGGCGAAAATATCGGAACGTTCACTACTCCGATGCTCGCCGCCGCCGCGATCTGCGCCGGTCCCAGCCGCATGCCGGATTGAAGCACGACCGATCCCCCCGCCGCATCGCTTCCCCGGCGAGCGATAAATCGACCGATCGCCGTTGTCTCCTGAATCATCACGCGATTCGATCCGCCAATTGTCCGCGTTGCCTCGACCGGCACAACCGCATCCGCGCCGGCCGGCAGCGGCGCTCCCGTCATGATGGCCATGGCTTGCCCCGGCTGCAAAACCGACGCAGCCGTCTCCCCCGCCGCCACCGTGCCGACCACCATCAGTTCGCACGGAACCTTCTCCACATCCTTCGCCCTGACGGCATAACCATCCATCAAGCTTTTATCAAAAGGGGGCGCATCGCGATCACTGCGCAAATCTTCCGCCAGAAATAAATCAAGACAATCTGCCAGCGGTATTCTCTTCGCGCGTGCCACAATCGCCGCCGCGTCAATGATCGCTTTCGCCTCTTCCACTTTAATGAGATTTGAAACTTCGGGGCCTGGCATGGTCGCCTGTCAATCGTCCACTACGGCGGCGGAAATGACAAATGACTTTTCATTTTTCATATAATCCCCTCATGCCAACCAGCCCGCCGCGCCGCATTTGGATTCCGCTCCTGGCGGCGGCGGTAATTGTGATGTTATACGCGGCGGCATCCTGGTCCAACCAGTTTGTCTACGACGACCATGAAGTGATCGAAAACCAGTATCCCATCGGGCATCTGAGCGATCTGGGCAGAATTTTCCGCGAGCCGCACTACCTCAATTTTCCGTATTATCGTCCGCTGACGCGCTCCACGTTCGCGCTGCAGATGTCCGGATGGGGTAGAAATCCGCGGGCGTATCACCTTTTCAACGCCCTTCTGGCCGGGATGGTGATGCTTGCAGCCTACGCGCTGCTCCGCAGGCCGATATTTGGATTAAGCGGATGGGCCGCCCTGCTCGCCGCGAGCTGGTTCGCGGTGCATCCGGCGATTTCTGAATGCGTCTACCCCGCCGCATCTGGACGCGAAACCCTCCTGCCGGCTCTCTTTATTATCCTGGCCACGTTCGCCTATCTGGGCCGCGGGCTTGCGTGGTTTTGCGTGGCCATGTTCTTGTTCATCGCCGCCCTGCTGTGCAAGGAGCAGGCCGCGGTCTTGCCGGGAATATTCGTGCTGGCGGATTTGCTGGGTTTGTCCGAACGTCCGCATTCTTTGGTCGCATGGATTCGCCGCTATCTGCCGATCGCGTGCATTTTCATTCTTTATTTCTTCGCCAGACACTTCATATTCGGACAATCGATGCTGCATTTCACGATCATGCAGCATCCGCTCGAGCCGCTGAAGTCGCTGCTCTACGGCCTGCAAACAGCGGTAACGCCCTACATGGCGCTTCGATACGAGCCGCCGTTTGAAACCTGGTTCGACTGGCGATTGAGCGTCATTTCATGCGCCGTCGCTCTCGCACTGGCCGCCATGGCCCTGTTCAGCAGCAAAGGCGTGCGGCACGCCGCGATCTTCTGGCTCGGTTGGTTTATCCTTCTGCAGCTTCCCACCGCGCACATCGTCGAGCAGGAAGCCGCCTATTCGGAGCGCTACGCCGCCGCGGCAATTTTGGCGTTTCCCGCGATCGTCGCCGCCGTATCGCTCGATCCCCTCGTCCGCCCACGTCTTCGCCCCGCCATCGTCGGCATGGCAATCCTCTGGATCGTGATTCTCGCTCGCGTCAGCTTTCTCCGCGGCGATTATTACACCAATGACGCATCCTTCTGCATCCAATGGCAAAACACCAGCCCGGACGCTGCCGGACCGCACGATGGTTTCGGCAGACTGGCGCAGCAGCGACACGAATGGTCCACCGCCATCGCGGAATATCAGAAAGCGCTCGTCATCCAGCCCGACGATGCGACCGCGCGCAACAATCTCGCGAATATTTTCGCCGAGCGCGGCGATTTCACCGGAGCATCGCAGCAATACGAATGGCTGCTGAGCCACGCCAGCTCCGGCGCCGATCCCGTCGCCACGATGACAAATTATGCCCAGCTCCTTGGCCAGGAAGCGTATGAACGCCACGACCCCGCCATGCGCGACCGCGCCCACGAATTGCTCGAACGGGCCATTGCATTTCGCTCGGATTACGCCCAGGCCCATCTCATCCTGGGCGAATGGAACATGGCGTTCGGCTCGCGCGACGCCGCCGTCCGCCAATTCAAACTCGCCTTGCAACTGCGGCCGGACTGGACAGAAGTGGAACAGAAACTACAAACATTGGAGCCAACCGCTACGCAACCATAGGCGTGCCGCCGCAATCGTCTCCACGTCTACCGCGTGTTGCTTCCCATCGGTACCACAACATTTTTCGTCCCCCGCCGGATCGTAATCGGCACGACGGATTCCGGAATGCATCGAGCGGCGAATTCATCGTAATATTTGTTGATGAACGTCCGCGTCACCCACGCCGTGCCATCCGCCAGGCCGCAGATCGTCGTGCCGGGCATGATTCCCTGCGTCTTTTCCAGCTCCATCAGCATATCCAGATCCTTCAATTGCCCCTGCCCTTCGAGAATCCGATCGAGGATTTTGCGCATCCAGGCGCTTCCCTCGCGGCACGGAGTGCATTGCCCGCACGATTCGTGGGCGTAAAATCGCACGCAATTCCGCAGGGCGCGCACCATGTCCGTGTGCTCGTTCATGACGATCATCCCGGCCGTCCCGAGGCCCAGGCATCCGCCGCGGAATCGCACATCGTCGAAATCCAGCTTGATATCCAGTTGATTCGGCCCCAGAACTCCCATGGAAATCCCGCCGCAGATCGAGCCTTTGTGCTTGCCGCCTTTCACTCCACCGGCCAATTTGTTGATCGCATAATCCAGCGTGATTCCAAGTTCGTCCTCGTACATGCCCGGCTTGTTGACGTGTCCCGACATGCCATAAAGTTTAGGGCCGGGACTGGATGGCGTGCCCATGCTTTTGAACCATGCCGGTCCGCGCTCGATAATCGGCGGCACGCAGCAAAGCGTCTCCACATTATTGATGACCGTCGGCCGGGCGAACGCCCCCGCGATGGCGGGAAACGGCGGCTTATTCCTGGGCCAGCCGCGCTTCCCCTCCAGCGCTTCCAGCAATCCCGTTTCCTCGCCGCAGATATACGCCCCCGCCCCGGCGTGGACATAGCACTCAAGTTTATATTGACTCCCGAAAATCCCGTTGGAACCGAATACTCCCTTGGCATACGCCTCTTTGATCGCGTGTTCGGTCACCTTGATCTCATGGTGATATTCCCCACGAATAAAAATGTACGCTACATCCACCTGCGTGGCGATCGACGAGATGGCGATCCCTTCCAACATGCTGTGCGGATCGTAATCCATGAGATAACGGTCCTTGAATGTGCCCGGCTCGGATTCATCCGCATTGACCGTCAAATAATGCGGCCCCTTTTTTTCCTTGGGAATAAACGACCATTTCTGCCCTGCCGAGAACCCCGCCCCGCCCCGGCCGCGCAGGCCGGATTCGGTCACCGTTTTGATGATCTCATCCGGCTTCATCTCCAGAGCTTTGCGGAGCGCCACATATCCACCCGTGGCGACATAATCATCGTACCAGTGGATCTTCCGCTTATCCGGATCGGGATCGATGCGTTTGACGAGAATAGGTTCCGAATAAGGCATAAACAGATTTCCTAACTAAAAACGTCTTTACCCATTTGCCGCCATGTGGCCACCAATTGTAATCCAGTAGATAACCGTTTTTAGCTCCGCCGACAAATACGCCTTAGCCCCGTTCCTTACCACGAATTTTCCGATTCCAGGAATCGACATCGACCAACTGCTCCGGATCCGGTAATGATTTTGGAGCCTCGCCCGTGTATCCGAACACTTCCATTCCGCTGAGAATCCCCTGCTTTTCATCGATGAAAATCCCATTAAGGTTAGCTTCATCGCCGAACACGAAGTCCGCGAGAATGTGGACTCCGGGCGGTGCATGGGGCATACCCCTGATTTTAAAATCGATAGTGGCGCATCCGCATTCACAACGAAACGGTGTGACTTCCGCAAGCTCTAATTGCGGCAAAAACTCCTTGGCCTCCGGGATGCCGTGCTCAAGCATCCAGCGGGCGAGATTCCGCTCCGACTTGGTGAGAGGCCTATTGTCTTCGATCGCGAACTGATCGCATTCCATATGTCCGCTATTGTAATATCACATTGTTAACGACACGATGATTTTCCTTGGAAGGTTGAGGGGAACTGGAAGTGGGTGGAGGGGGTGCGGGGGAGGCGGGCGGAACCGCGTGGGGGCCTATGCGGTGTGGCCCGCCGCCCCTCCATTGCGGATTAGCGATTCGAAAAATAAT
>Ga0302326_10032075_pt1 | contig 10478 bp, 9 predicted proteins | sample Palsa_T0_3_FD_202264 | JGI IMG/M metagenome (GOLD analysis project Ga0302326, IMG submission 202264) | Peat permafrost microbial communities from Stordalen Mire near Abisko, Sweden - Palsa_T0_3 | ecosystem: Environmental > Terrestrial > Soil > Palsa > Peat permafrost | place: Sweden: Abisko... | reverse complement strand
CATCGCAGTCTCTCCAGCTTCTAGACGATAAGAGGTTTCTTGAATACGAGGTGTCCCGGTGCCCAGCCGCCGCCCCATGACGCGCATGTTCCGGCTGGGCACCGGGAGTTTCACTTCGGCCGTTACGGCAGGATCAGGAACGGCGTGCTCTCGACGAAGGTCGCGTCGTAGTTGGGCGCGCCGGTGCCGATGAGCAGGTATCCGTGCACCTGGCACAGGTGCCCCTTGTGCCCGCTGAGCTCGACCGACGTGATCGTGTAGCGGAAGGTCGCCGCCGGGGTGTTCCAGGGCGCGGCGGACAGGCTGCCGTTCAGCACGGTGGTCGGCGCGAGGACGTACGGGATCACGCCGCCGTCCAGGTCCTTGACCGTGATGCCGAGGTGCCACTGCGCACCCAGGCCGTAGACCGTGCTCCCGGCCTCGACCTCGACGACCACCTCGGCGTCGACGCCGGGGTCGAGCGTGTTGTCCGCGACCGGACTGCCAGCCGCCCGCACGGATACGCGGATGATGTCGGCTTCATTCGGACCCATAAGGATCACTTTCCTTCTCTCGTTCTCGGATGGAGGATTTGCGAATACATCCCGACGGTGTGTTCCGCTGGCCCGCCAGATACGTCAAAATTCGATGTATCTGGCGGCCGTATGCCCCCTCCGAACCAGTAAGGGCAAGTGAGTTGCCGCCACCACGCCACAGGAGCCCTCCGTGCGTGATGATCCATATGTCGTGGCCCTCGTCGCCCGCGCTGCCGACGGCGACGAGGGCGCGTGGGACGAAATAGTCGATAGATACGCCCCACTTGTCTGGTCCATCTGCGCCCGTTACCGGCTATCGGCGGTCGACATCGAAGACGTCGGCCAGACGATCTGGGCGGGCCTGGTCACGCAGCTGGGAAAGCTTCGCGAGCCCGCCGCCCTGCCCGGCTGGCTGGCCACCACGACCCGGCGCGAATGCCTGCGGGTGCTGCGGGAGTCGCAGCGCTACGAGCCGTTCGGCGGCGAGCCGGATGACGACGTGCTGGCGGCGGAAGCCGACCCGGGGCTGGTCGAGGAGGAGATACTCAGGGCCGAACGGCACGCGCGGCTGCGCGCGGCCCTGGCCGAGCTGCCCGAGGACAGCCAGCGGCTGCTCACCCTGCTCGTCAGCGACCCGCCGCTGTCCTACGCGGAGATAAGCGACCGGCTCGGCATCCGGCCGGGGAGCATCGGCCCGATGCGAGGCCGCTGCCTGGACCGGCTCCGCCGGTCGACCCTGCTGGCCGGGCTCTCCGACACGCATAACACGGTTCCTTCGGGGGAAACGGGGCAGTCAGGTGCCCACGTCGCCAGCAGGAGGCGAGCCAGGTGAATGTGAATCAGAGCAACGCCGATGAGGAACTCCTTGCGGAGCTGCGTGAGGCCCTCGCGGCCCACGCAGCCGTTCCCCCGGAGTTCGTCGCCGTCGCGAAGAGCGCCTACGCCTGGCACCATATCGACGTTGAGCTCGCGCAGCTCATCTACGACTCCCGGCATGACACCGAGCTGACCGCGAGCCTACGGTCCGAGGCCGCGTCTATCCGCGCCCTCACCTTCGCATCGCGGCGGTTCTCGATCGAGGTCGAGGTCACCGAGGACGCCCTGCTCGGGCAGCTCATCCCGCCGCAGCCGGGCACGGTCGACCTACAGATGTCGGCGGGCGAGACCACCGACGCCGAGATCGACGAGGTTGGCTGCTTCAGCATCGAGCCGAAACCAGACGGCCGGTTCCGCCTCCGCTTCCGCGCCGACGGCCAACCCGACGTGCTCACCGGCTGGCTGACCCTCTTAATCACGAGCTGATGCGGATGGCTTGATCACGAGCCGAGGCAGACGAACGACCAGCCGGTCGCGGCCGCGACCGGGTCGGACTCTAGCCCTACCCGGGCGTCGCGCAGCGCCTGGGCCAGCGACGCGCCGCCGCGCAGCCCGTGGTGGAGCGCGATCATCAAAGGCACGACCGCGCGGTCGTTGACCGGCACCACGCTGGCCACGATCCCGGTGGTGCCGAGCGGGATGAGCGAGCTGGCCAGCCCGAGCACCTCGTCGGCGCCGGCCGGGGCGGCCACGCCGGAGTCGCAGCTCGACAGCACCAGACGGCGAGGCCCGCGGCTCAGCCGCTCCAGGTCGTAGACCGTGAGCTGGCCATCGTCGAGACGGAGCGAGGAGAACAGCGGGCTGTCCGCGCGGAACTCGCCGTGCGCCGCGATGTGCGCAAGCTCCGCGCCGTCGATCGCCTGCAGGACAGCCGCCACCGTCGCGGTGCCGTCCCCCAGCACCACCGGTTCGCTGGCGCCGAGCTCCCCGATCGGGTCGTACTCGGCCGCGAGCCGGGGCACTTCGGCTCCGCGGGAGGCCATGCCGGGTCCCCGGACGAGCACCACCCGGCCGCCTGACGACGCCGGGCGCGCGGGACCGGCGGCGGACTGCCGCGCCCGCAGCCAGGAAGCCGCCGAGGGGGCGACGCTGACTACCCGGGACCGGAGCCGGGGCAGCAGCCCCCAGGGCACGGCGTGCAGCCGTCCCGGTGGCACCACGACCAGGTTCCCGTCCCCCAACAGGTCGGCGGCCTCGCCGAGCAGCGCCCGCTCGAGCTGGGTGCCCATGGCCGTGAGCCAGTCGTGGACCACAGCGTCCGACGGCGACACCGGCGGTCCGTGCGCCACGCGCCGCAGCGCCAGCCGGGCGAACTGCACGGCCCGGGTGGCCTGCCCGGTCGGGCCGACGGCGATCCGCCGAACCCGCCCCCCGCCGCACACCAGGGCGTCCAGCGCGCCCCCGACATCGACAAGCTCGACCAGTGTGCCGTCGCCGAGCGCGTCGAGCAGCCCCTGCGCGCTGAACGCGCGATCGGCGTCGGACCCGGCGATACGGGGGCGGGGGACGGCAGCGGTGCGGGTCCCGTCTCGGCCATCGGCGCGCAGGTCAGCGGCAGCGTGCAGCGCCCGGGCGCGCACCGCCCGTTCCAGCCGTTGCCGTTCCTGTTCAAGCGACGCGGTCGGCAGCCCCAGGTCGCGGGTTCCCGCCAGCCTGCTCGTCACGTCGCGCAGGGCGGCCAGGTCCGCTTGGAGCAGCTCGTCGGCGGGCGGGCGGACGGCCGGGACCGCGAGCGCGACCGCGCGCCAGCGCTCGCTCCACTCGAGCATCAGCCGGGGTCGGCCAAGCCCGGCCGCGTGCCCCTGGCCGAGCGCGGCCAGCTCGGCGCCGTGCGCGGTCGACTGCGCGCGCAGCTCGGTCGACCCGAACACGCTGCGGTAATCGTCGATGACGGTCAGGCCACGACGGCACGCGTGCATGAGGGTGCGCGAGTCGCCCGCCGCCTGCGCCCGGTGCGCCTGGGCCAGCCACGCCACCGCCCGCGAGAGCGCGGGACCGCGGCCGCGCCCGGCTGCTGCGACGGCCAGATGAGCGTCCGCCTCTGCCAGCAACGGGCCCGCACGGGATGACGTGCGGCCCGGCCCGTCCGAACGCGACTTGGCCTCGGCGGCCGCCGCGAGCGCGAGGGCGATCCGGCCGGCCGCCAGCCGAGCCAGTGGCAGGTCGGGCGAGCCGATCTCGGTCAGTTCGCGTACGCACTGGCGAGCGTCTCGCAGCAGGGCGGCGCTGGTCGGCGCGTGCCCGAGGACTCCGGCCAGAGCCTCGGCCCTGATCCAGGCCAGCTGGGCATGCGCGCGCCACCATCGCCTGCGCTGCCGCCCGAACAACCGCGTCGCTTCGGCGGCCCGATCAGCGGCCGCCCCCGCTTCCCGCGCCGCCAGCGCGCAATCGGCCGCGACCAGCAGCAGCTCGGCGCGCTTGGTGGGCTGGCCGCCGATCGTCGCCAGGTGCCCGACTGCCGCGTCGGCCTCGCGTCTGGCGTCCGCCGCCAGGCCGGCTGCGGACAGCGCCGCGCACCGGTAGACGGCCAGGTCAGGCTCGGTTACCCGGAGCGCGGCGTACCGGTCGGCCGCCTCGTCGAAGCATGCCAGCGCGGCTGGCAGGTCACCGAGGCGGAACGAGACCACGCCGCGGAACAGGACGGCGTCGGCCGACTCCAGCTCCTGGCCGTTGCCCGCGTACAGTCCCTCGGCCCGCCGGAGGTCGGCGGCGGCAGGCCGCACCAGGCCCGCCGCCAGGAAACACTGCGAGCGCTGGGTCAGCGCGCGGGCCTCCCAGATCTGGTCGTCGGCCGCCCGCAGCACGCCGATAGCTTCGTTCAGGTCGTCCAGGGCGGGGCTATGCAGGCCAAGGAAGAGCAAGCCGGCGCCACGGCGCAGGAGGGTGCGGCCGCGCAGCAGGCCAGCTGACCCGCCGACGGCGGCGTTGAGCGCGTTGCGGCCGGCTCGCGCGCGCCCGGCGTAGACGAGCGTCACTCCCAGCGTGGCGAGCACGTCCGTCACGCGGTCCGGCACCCCGCTGCGGCGCGCCAGCCTAAGCGCCGTCCGCATTTCCCGCACGGCCGCGTCGATGTCGCCGAATTCCCGGAGCACCAGGCCGGTGGCCTGGTGCGCGACCGAGGCGGTCAGCGGCCCCGGTCGGGCGGCAAGTAGGGTCCGGGCTCGATCGGCGGCCTCGTTCGGGCGGGACAGCGCCAGCGCCAGCAGTCCGCTCGCCTCGTCCGGGGCCGGGGCGGATGATGCCCCCATGCTGCTGATCCTTGCCGACCACACCGATACGAGCAACCCAATTTTGACTGATTCGGCGGTAATGCCGTTGCCGGTGTATTTAGCGGCATTCCGCCCCCTCCGTGTTAGCGGATCGTCTCATCGGACGGCTTGGCGCGACGTGGGAGGACTTATATGAGCGAGCTGCACGAGTCGCAGTTCCGGGCCATGCAGGCCGCGTTTGCCCGCCAGGGCACCGGCATCGAGGTCGCCTATACCCCCAACGGGCGACCGGACTACATCTACCAGGTCGGTCGGCTGCTGGTCGACACCAGAGTTCCCGGTCTCGTCGGTGAGATTGAAGGCGTGCTGCCGGGGGTGGCGCCGGTCGACAAGGGCGAGCAGCCGCAGAGCGACTTCCTCCGCGTGTACTCCATCGAGGATCTGAACAATGGCCTCTTCGTGACCGTGCCCGAGGCGCTCGACCTGATCGATGCCCGTCTCCGGGAGCATCCCATTCTCCACGCGTATCCCGGTGAGCGCGGCGAAGAGCTGGCCCGGTCAGGGGAGTACTCGCCCGTCACCCCGGTCCACGTGCTGCACATCACCCAGGACACCGGCGACGGCGCGGGCCGGGTCTGCCAGGCCGCCGAACCCGAAGTCCCCTGCAGCTGCCCGCCGAACGTTAACTGCCCGCAGTGCTCGCCCTATCCGCCGGAGCCGCCGGCGGTCAGCAGCGCGGGAGCCGGCGTGCTGATCGGCGTCTGCGACACCGGGCTGCTCACGTGGAACGGGCCGGTGGCGCCATGGCCGTGGCTGCAGAACGTGACTGGCGACCCCGACCCGCTCGGCCCGGTGCTCGTCAGCGTCCCCCCGATCCCGCCCGGTCTGAACGCCATCCCGGTGTACACGGGTCACGGCACGTTCGTGGCCGGCGTCGCCCGTGGTCAGGCGCCAGGGGCCGGCGTCCAGGTATCGGGCGACCTCGTGATCGGAGGCGGCGTCCTCGAGACCACCATCGTCGCCAACCTCATGAATCTCCTCGCCAACTTCCCGGCGGTGAACGTGGTCAACCTGTCGGCCGGCGGCTACACCCGCCATGACTTCGTCCCGCTGTCGTTCACCGTGCTCGACCTGGACAAGGTCTACGGCGACGTCCCGCTGGTGGCGGCGGCCGGCAACGACGCCACCCACCGGAAGTTCTGGCCGGCCGCCTTCCACTGGGTGGTCGGGGTGGGCGCGCTCGGCGCCGACCAGCGTGACCGCGCCTGGTTCAGCAACTACGGCCGCTGGGTGAACGTCTACGCGCTGGGCGAGGGGCTGGTGAACGCCTACGCCACCGGCGTCTACACCTACCAGGAGCCCCCGAAGCGCCCGCATCAGCAGATCTTCAACGGGATGGCCCGGTGGAGCGGCACCTCGTTCGCCGCGCCGCTGGTCGCAGGCCAGATCGCCGCCATGATGACGACCGCCCCCGGGGGTCCCGTGTCCGCCGTCCAGGCCCAAACCGAGGTGCTGCAACTGGCTGCGCAGCAGGCCATCCCCGGCGTCGGCCCGGCGCTCTACCCCTGACACCCGTAGCAGCGGGCGTTCTCGGATAACAGCAAGATACTGATAACAGAAAGATCCCAATAACAGCTCGTGGCGGTGCCGTTACAAGCCTCTGACCAGGGATTATGGTGCGCCGGTGGTGTGTCAATGGTTGTTGCGCTTCGCAACTAGCACTGGCTATCGTCGGGGAATGCTTAATTTCCGGACCTCAGCCCGGCGGTTCGCCGTCGTGGCCGGCATAGCCTGCCTCGGCCTGACCGCCGCGGCCTGCAGCAGCTCGTCTTCGTCGTCTTCGTCGACCGCCGCCGCTACCTCCCCGTCTGCCTCGGCGACCGTGTCGGCATCCCCGTCCGCGAGCTCGTCGGCCAGCGTCTCCGGCACCGCGAACGTGGCCTACGCCTCGTCTCTCGAGTTCCTCAACGAGAATGTCGTCAAGCCCGCCTTCACCGCCGCCACCGGCTTGGGGTACTCCGGCACCGGAAACGCCTCGGGCACGCTCGAGTCCGACATCGCGGCCGGCGAGATCAGCCCGAACGTCTTCGAGTCGGTCGGCGGCGACAACATCACGCCGCTCGAGCCGAAGTTCACCCAGTGGTACATCCCGTACGCCGGCACCTCGATGGTCATCGCGTACAACCCGAAGTCCAAGTACGCCAGCGAGTTCAAGGCCTACGCCGACGGCTCGAAGCCGCTCAGCACGCTGTTCTCGTCGCTGCTGCAGACGCCCGGCCTCAAGCTGGGCCGCACCGACCCGAACACCGACCCGCAGGGTCGCGACTTCATCTACATGCTCGAGCTCGCGCAGAAGTACTACCACCTGCCCTCGGACACGGTGGCGAAGATCCTCGGCACCGGCGACTTCGGCACCTCCAACAGCTCGGAGATCTACGCCGAGTCCTCGCTCGACTCCACCCTCGAGTCCGGCCAGCTGGACGCCTCCAGTGCCTTCGTCACCCAGGCGATCGAGCTGCACCTGGACTACATCCCGCTGCCGACGGCGATCAACCTGGGCAGCGCCGCGCTCGCCACGACCTACGGGACGGCGACGGTCAAGCTCACCAGCGGCACCACCAAGAGCGGATCGCCGCAGGTCATCGACATCACGGCCATCGGCACGCCGACTCCGGCCGCGATCGCGTTCATCAAGTACACGCTGTCGCCGGCCGGCCTGGCGCAGTACAAGGCGGGAGGGTTCAAGCTGATCACGCCCACGGTCGTCGGCGACAAGAGCGCCGTCCCGGCCGATATCCTCAGTGAGCTGGGCTCCTAGCCCGCAGGCGGCTTCTTCCGGGGTGGTCAGGGACGGGGACAGCTCCCGTTCCTGGCCGCCCCGTTTCCGCTGGAACGGAACCGGAGGAGGCGGAGCACGCGTGCGTTCCATATCCTCTGGCTTTTCCCTCCTGGGCGCGGCGGTCATCTGGGTCGCCCTGCTCGGCCCCGTCATCACCCTGATCGGCCGGATGTCGCCCGGCGACCTCTGGGCCGCGCTGACCGGGCCGGGGAACCTGGACCCGCTGCTCACGTCGGTGGAGTCGGGCGGCGTGACCCTCGGGGTGCTGATCTGCGTCTGCACCCCGCTCGCGTGGATGCTGGCGCGCGGCCGGCTGCCGTTCCCTCGAGTCTGGGAGGCGGGCATCCTGTGCGCGCTGCTGCTGCCGCCGCTGGTGATCGGGCTGCTGCTGGTGTTCATGGTCGGCCCGTACACCTGGATCGGGTCGATTCTCAGCTGGCTGCACCAGTCGGCCACCAACACGTTCCTCGCCCTGGTGATCGCCGAGGTGTACGAGTCGGCGCCGTACTACGTGCTCGGCGCGCAGGCCGCCTTCGCCAGCGTGGACACCAGCCTCGAGCAGCAGGCGGGGCTGCTCGGTGACCGCCCGTCGCGGGTATTCCGGCGGATCACGCTGCCGCTGGCCGCGCCGGGGCTGGCGATGTCGCTCGCGGTCGCCTGGGCGCGGGCGATCGGCGCGTTCGGGGCGGTGGTGATCATCGCCTACCATCCGTTCGGCATACCGATGCAGATCTTCACCACGCTGCAGGAAACCGGGCTCTACACCGCGCTCCCGTACGCCCTCGTCCTGCTGGTGGTGGCGCTGCCGCTGCCGCTGGCCGCCTACGTCTGGAGCGCGCGTGCTGAACGTCGACGCCGAGGCTGACCGCCGCGACTTCACCGTCCGGGCGGCGCTCGACGTGGCCGACGGCGAGCGGGTCGCGCTGTTCGGCCCCTCCGGCGCGGGCAAGACGACCGTGCTCGAGGTGATCGCCGGCCTCGTCGCGCCCGGCCGCGGACGGGTCGAGCTGGGCGGCCGGGTGCTGACGTCCACCGGCACTGCGGCTGGCACCGCCGCGCCGACGGTCGCGGTGCCGCCGTGGCTGCGGCGGGTCGGGCTGCTGCGGCAGGACCCGGGGCTGTTCCCGCACCTGTCGGTGCGCGCCAACCTGACGTACGCGCGGTCAAGCTCAGCCGGCGGAAGGGCGGGCGGGACTGAGCTGGCCGAGATCGCCTCGTCGCTCGGGATTGACGGGCTGCTGGCGGCGATGCCGGCGCGGCTGTCGGGCGGGCAGCGGCACCGGGTGGCGCTCGGCCGCCTGCTGCTCGCGCACTGCGACGCGCTGCTGTTCGACGAGCCGTTCGCGTCGCTCGACGCCGCGCTCCGCCGGTCCCTGACCGCGCTGGTGAAGGACCTTTCGTCGCAGCGGTCGGTGCCGTCCGTCCTCGTCACCCACCAGCTCTCCGACGCGCAGGCGTTCGCCGACCGGCTGCTGGTGATGGACCGCGGCGCGATCCTGCAGGCGGGAGCGCCCGACGAAGTCGTGCTGCGGCCGGCCTCGAGGCGGGTCGCGGAACTGGTCGGCTACCTCGGCTTCGTGCCGGTTACCTGGTCCGATGGTGGCGGGTCTGGTGTTGGCGGGTCTGGCTTGACCGCGGTCGGCGAGGCGGGTGTGGTCGCGGGCGTGCATCCGGACCGGGTGGTGCCGGGCGCGGACCCGGTGCGCGGGCTCGTGGTGACCGGGACGGTCACTGCGGCCCGGCCGAGCGGCGCGGGCTGGGAGGCGGACGTCAGTGTCGGAGACGCCGCGTTCACCTGCCGCCTGCCGTCCCGCCCGCTCGGCGCGGAGCTATCAGTGACCGTGCTCGATCCCCCGTATTTCGGGCGGGCCGGCACGCTGCTCGCGCCGGACATCAATGCGCGATACGAGTAATTCAGCAGGGGGACGTTTCGCCGAATTGCGGCAGGTAGGCCAGCTGCGCGCGGAGAGCGCTGCGAATGCCGACGAGTTGCGGCGCCGCTATCACCAGCGAAGTCGCCGGCTCCTGCGCGACATTATCTGGGGCGGAGTAGACCAGCCCACCGCTCCCCGGGAGATGGTACACGATGCCGTCCGGGCCGGTCATCAGCTTTCCCGAGCCTGAATACGGTGACTCATCCATGACGTCTCCTCTTATAGGACAACTCTATTAAAAATGCCGCGAGTATAGTTTGTCAAGGCTCGTAGGATTGGGGTCTGGTGACTGAATGTGGCTGCTGCTGCGGATGCCTGGACCAGCGTCCCGGTAAAGTCGTATTGGTATTACCGAGAGTGGCTATGAAGCGGGGACGCGCCGGGGGCGCGTGCCATCTGCCCGGAGCCCATACCTCGGCCAGGACGGGGCGCTGCTCGCGCCAGCCAGCCGGGCGTAACCTGCCGACAGGCGGGCAGTTCGGGGTAGGCGTTTTTGGGATAACAGCAAGAAGGGGCTGCCAGGGACGCTTGTCAGCCGACCTCGGTGACGTTGCCGTCGGCGACGGCGAGGTGGCGGGTGACCGAGAGGCTTTCCAGCATCCGGCGGTCGTGGGTCACCAGCAGGAACGTTCCGGGGTAGCTGTCGAGGGCCGACTCGAGCTGCTCGATGGCCGGCAGGTCGAGGTGGTTAGTCGGCTCGTCGAGGATGAGCAGATTGACCCCGCGCGCCTGGAGCAGGGCAAGGCCGGCCCGGGTGCGCTCGCCGGGGGACAGGCTGCCCGCCGGGCGGGTGACGTGGTCCGCCCGGAGCCCGTACTTCGCCAGCAGGGTCCTCGCCTCGGCCGGAACCAGGTCGGGCACCTGGGCCGCGAACGCGTCGAGCAGCGGCTGCTGGCCGCGGAAGAGGCTGCGGGCCTGGTCCACCTCGCCCACCATGATGCCGCTGCCCAGCGCGGCCTGGCCCGACGCGAGCGGGACCCGGCCGAGCAGCGCGTCGATCAGCGTGGACTTGCCCGCGCCGTTCGGCCCCGTCACCGTGACCCGGTCGGCCCAGTCGATCTGCAGGCTGACCGGGCCGAGCCGGAACGAGCCGCGGTCGACGACG
>Ga0302326_10032074_pt1 | contig 10479 bp, 7 predicted proteins | sample Palsa_T0_3_FD_202264 | JGI IMG/M metagenome (GOLD analysis project Ga0302326, IMG submission 202264) | Peat permafrost microbial communities from Stordalen Mire near Abisko, Sweden - Palsa_T0_3 | ecosystem: Environmental > Terrestrial > Soil > Palsa > Peat permafrost | place: Sweden: Abisko... | reverse complement strand
ACAGGCACCGCCCTCACCGACTGAGTTCCGCGGTTCGCGCGTTCTTTATTGGCTTTGAGCGCTGCTCCGACCGAGCCATAAGCTCACACCCGATTGCCAGCTGCCGCAAACCCTTTACGCGTGGCAAGAGCTCGCGCCAACCAGGTTTGTTTGCTAGCGGCCCCTCGGACTTCGCAGGAAGCCGTGATACACCCCGCCCGAATCGATCTCATATCCGGTGATCGCCCCCTCGAGATTGTTCAGCAGCGGAAATGTGCCCTGACCGGCGCTGGTCCCCGCTCCCGGCGCGTCAAAGGTCGTAATGGCGCCGCGTGGAGAGCGCACAAAACCGTGGCTTACGCTATTTGAGTCAGTGTAGCCCCCGGTGATTGCCCCTTCCGCGTTCAGCCCCTGCGGAACCGTGCCTTGGCCAGCCCCGGTGCCCGCTCCGGAGACATCGAACTCGGTGAAAGTTCCGTCCAAGGCGCGCACGAAGCCGTGCAGCACATTGTTTGAGTCAACGTACACGCCAGGAATGATGCCGGCGAAATTGAGTCCGTCCGTATCAGTGCCCTGGCCAGGACCATTGCCCGCGCTGGGAGCATCGATCGAAATGATGGTGCCGTCCGGAGCGCGAACATAGCCATGCAGCGTGTTATTGGAATCGATGTAGGCTCCCGTGATCGTTCCGTCCGGGTTTAACCCGATGTTTGATGCTGTTCCCGTGCCCTGGCCTGCACCGGTCCCCGCGCCCGGAGCTTCGTAGGTAACGAAGGAACCCTCCCGAGAGCGCAGAAAAGCGTGCGCCACACCGCTGGAATCAAAGTCGTAGCCGGCGACCATGCCTTCCGGATTGATGTTGAGAGGCAAGGTGCCCTGCCCGGCCCCGCTGCCCGCGCCGGGAGCGTCGAAGGTCGTGAAGTTGCCGAAGAGATTCCGCAGGTAACCGTGCATGACGCCATTTCCGTCGACGTAGTATCCGGTAATGGTGCCTTCGGGATTCAGGCCGAAAGCGAACGTACCCTGCCCCGCTGCGGTGCCCGCCCCGGGCGCGGTGAAGGTTACGAAATAACCGTTCCAGACCCGCAGGAAACCATGCGCCACGCTGTTTCCATCGGTGTAATAGCCGAACGTTGTACCCAAGGGATCGATGCCCTGCGCAAGCGTACCTTGTCCCGCTGCCGTGCCTGCGCCGGGGGCCTCGAAAGTGATGGTATTTTGGGCGGCTGCCAGGCCGCCGGCGAGAAGCAGCACACTCATCAGTCTGCAAAATTGCTGTAGCCTCATAACGTTCTCCTCAGTTGATTTGAATTCGTCGCTGTGTGCCTTTCATTTGACCCGCTCCAGTTCGGGCTCTCGAGCTCTCGCCGGAAAGATTCCTGCGTTTCAGAAAAAGCACACGGTCCGAGAACAGCCATCTCTCTGGCGCTGTTAGAGCATGAACCCCGCCAAGCGCCCGATTCACCGGCGTGCACAGGTGCATTTCCGCGTCCATCTACGGCAAGGTCTGTGACTGTGTTACAGAACGACAAAAGAAAGGGTGCGGTCGTACAGGGATAAACAACAGATGGCGGGAACAAACTTTGCGCTCGAAGTCATTTTTCATTGCCGGATCAGCGGCATCTACCAGAAATGAAATTCCACCGATAGCGGGCTATGAAAAGACGGAGTTTTACTGGGTGTCGGTCACCAATGATCTGCTACTGCCGTGCTAATTCGAGATGTTTCACAAGTCACTTCTGTGGGGATGTTGCACGACGGTGGCGATCCTTGTTGTTTTTGGCGTGCGCGGGAGGCGCAATCCTCGGACGATGGGAACTAGTCTTTGGTGACGTATAAAATCGGCGAAACTGTGGCGTTCAGTCAGTAAGGAACGTTCCAGTTCCGATCCAGAACGCTGCAAGACCCCTAAGATTTTTCTTGTAAGTGCGCGTGACGGTATACTCTCTTCCATCCCTCACGCGAAGCTGGTATTCGCCTGTGGGGCAAGGGCGAATCTCTTGTACGAAAGAGGCATTCACCAACAACGACCGACGAATTCGAACAAATCCATATCCTTTGAGCTTTTCCGCAATAGTCGAAATCGATTCTCGCAGCAGATCCGAACCTGTCTCCCGCTCAAGCAAGACATAATTACCCTCGGCCTGCACCACAACGACGTCATGTGGATCGATGAAATGAATCCTCCCGTTGCTCTTGATTCCGATCTTGGACGAGTTTTGCTGGGTTAGCATCCGCAGATAGGGCATCAACTCAATTAGTTTCGCCGTACGCTCGGTCGCCCTTTTTCGATAGGCAAAGTCGAGAGATTGGTTCACCCGTTCAGCGGAGAAGGGTTTCAACACGTAGTCAACGGCGTGTCTTTCGAAGGCAGCCACGGCATACTGGGCGTGCGCGGTAACGATGACCACGGAGGGCAGCGGTCCCTCGTTTTGCTTCAGACGACCCAATAGCTCAAGCCCCGAAGGTATACTTATGTCGAGGAGCACAACGTCATAGCTGTCTCTAGAGAGACGCTCCTGAGCCTCGATCGCGTCGTTAGCGGAATCGAAACTTTCGACATCGGGATTAGCAGTCAAAATCTTCGCCAAGGCAGCGCGGGCTAGGGGTTCGTTATCGACGATCAAAACGCGCATGTTCAGCATTCCATTGCTTGCATTCGCCGCCATTTCGATCCATCCTTCCTCGCGTGATGACGCAATGCCATGGCGAATCGCATTTTCCACCAGCGGCTGAAGGATCATCTGTGGTACCACAAGCCACAGGTCTCCGGAACGACCAACCACTCGAGCATTTCGGCCTAGTTCGTTTAGGCGCCCAGCGGGGTGAACGCTGACGCAGGCGCGGGCTTGCACGCTGGAAAGCAAGTCTAGGAAGATTGTAAAATATTATTTAAAGTTTTACTATCTATGAATCGGCCCTACATCGTGACCTCGCTAGAGCAGCTTCTGGCGATCTCTTCTCCCGGACGAGAGGACATTATTGACGCGGTGGGCGTAATCGGCCCATGTACTGTTCCGGAGCTAGCTCGCTTTGTCGGACGGTCGCGCCATGCGCTCTACTACCATGTACGAGCACTTCGCGACAGCGGCCTGCTCCTAGAGACTCATCATTCGGGCGAGGGGAAGAGGACGACCGCCCGCTACGACCTGCCTGGTCGTCCTCTATCCGTCCGCTACGATCTCAGCACTGAGCGGGCGAGGCGAGCAGTCATTGCGTTGGCCCGCACGCGGCTGCGCAGTGCGGCTCGCGGCTTCGTGCGTGCCTGTCATCGAGATGTGGCTACAATCGATGGCCCTCAGCGAAACCTCTGGGTGGCGCGTTGGAAGGGATGGTTATCAGACCAAGAACTTCAGGAAGCTAACAAACTCCTGACACGGCTGATCAACCTTCTCCAGCACCACGCGGGAGCCTCCAACGCACGTCGAAGGTGTCACGAATTCACCTTCGCGCTCGCCCCGATTGTTCCGCAACCAGTACTGGTCGAGCCCATAGCGAAGAGAAAAAGGCGGGCGAACGGGCCGGAAAGATCAAATTAGACTTGCCTGATCAGAAGAGCAGACCGCTCTAGCCTTTTTCAGGCCGCGTGCGCGTCCGCAATGATCAGAACGATCTCATTGGCCACGCTGCGAGCCGCTTTCAACAACTGGGGCCAGCTGATCGTCGAGGTTCTCTGGCGCATCAACGAACAGCGCCTGCTTCTGGCACCGCAACCCAACGAGCTCCCGGAATTGCTTCTGCCATTTCCTTCTGAAACTGGAAACCCATAAAGCGATTATCCGTGCCCTCGGTATCGGACGTGCCCCCGTGCTGATCAAAGGGGAGAAGGAACAGTTCCTTTCCTGGCTTAGCTGGGGAGTCGAAAGTGAAGCCCGCTCTGCCGACCGAGACGAGTTCTCGCAGCAGGCGAGTGAGAATCGCATCTATGAAAACATTGTCAATCGCGGGCGTCAGCGGGGCCCTCCGTGTGCCGCGACTGCCCGGCGCAACGCCCCTTCCAGGTTCGATCCGTGTCGTCGCGCCCACATCAATTTCCTTTTCTCATGGTATGAGCGTCAATGACCACAAGCGCGTTTATCGTTACCTATGTGGTGAAACTTCCTACAAGCCGACTTCTGTCCCGGAAATGATTCTTGCTTAGCCCGTTTCTCGCGATCTATCCGGCTTAGCTAGCGGCGATGCGTCACTTTCGAGTAACATGCCGTCCCGCAAACCTGAGTCACTGCTTGACGCGCCTCAGTAGATGAGCTTTAGCGAAAACTGAACTTGCCGCGAAGTTCCCGCCGTCTTGCTGATCATGCCAAATCCTGTACCCTCGATGATATTGGCAGGCAGCCCCATGTTGACGATATTAAACAGATTAAAGAACTCCCCGCGGAATTGCAGGTCCGCTCGCTCCAAGCCATTTTCCCGGTGGCCAATCGGAGTCGTCTTAATGAGCGCAAAATCGAAATCATAATATGCCGGGCCGCGAAATGTATTACGGCCGAGCGTTCCAAAGAGCCCGGAGTTTGGTCCGGTCCCGCCCTGGATACCGATGGGAATGGAAAAGAAACTTGCGTTGTTTGCGCCCCGCCCAAAATAATCGTCGCGCGATCGGGTTGAGCTGCCAGCGCTCGATAGGTCCGGTATTCCGATCTGGTCCGGTCGGTCCGCGCCAATCGTTCCCGCACCCGTTTGCTGGATCCCCGAATACACCGTAAACGGCGAACCACTGGTGATCGTCGAGATGCTCAGCAACTCCCAGCCTTTCGTCACCAGTTGGATTCGATCCGACTGAAGTCCGAAATGCTCGAAATGCAAATCCTGGGCCGCGCTCAACGTGAAGGCGTCTGTCACATCAAAGCTTGACGGCCCTCGTTCCGCTTGTGTATCCAACGGGTTTTGCGGACTAAACAGCGTCACAGCCCCGGTGGATCCTGTTCCTCCCAGGATGCCGCTGACATCATCCAGCGATTTGCCCCAGGTGTAGCCTGCTTGCAATGACGGACCGCCGTGCCCGACGTTTCCCGATAACGAGGTCTGCAAGGCGTTGTACGACGAGTGCGACGTCGCTGTCATCACAGACTCGAATCCGAAACCACCCGTCACCGCGCCACTACCGTCGAAGTTTATAAACCGCGCAAATTCCGGATCTGCTCCCGGATACGCGTTTGGATATGACATTCTGGGAAGTCGGAACGCCGATGTTCCGACATACGCGACATCGACCGTGAGGCCGCCGAAAGCCCGTTCCAGCCCCAGCGTCCAAGTCTGCAAATAAGCATTGCCGAAGCGTCGGTCGATCCCGGCGAGACTCAGCAGCGAGAGCTGATGACTTGGCGCCAGCGCTGCCAAATCCTGTTGGTATCTATTCACGTCCATCACCGTGTTCGCCGGCACTTTTCTCGGATCGCCGCTGGCCAACACGTTCATGCCCCCTGTGTTGTAAACCTCTGGCAACTCGTCCGGTGTGATTTGGAACCCGTAGGAAATCTCCCCATTTTGCGCTGCATTGACGCGCGGATAAACAACGTAAGGCGTTGACCCTGTCAGAAGATTGTCCTGCCAGATATTGGGCGGAATCACTGTGATCGCCCCGCCCATGTGCACATGCACCGCCTGCGGCGCATTCCAGCCCACCTGCAAACGCGGCCCCCAGCCGTTCCAATTGGTCTGATAAGTAGGCTGCGGATTGATCAAGTATTCCTGGCCAACGCCCGTGGGTGGGAACGAATTCAGAAAACTCGACGTCCGGTACGCCCGCTCCGAAATCGGCGTGTAGATCTCATATCGCAGCCCATAGTCGAGCCTCCATTGTGGATTGATTTTCCATGTGTCCTCGACGTAGGCGTTCACATCATTCCGGTTGATTGCCGCGGGCCCAATGTGCGCGCCGTTCGACGAATAAGGGGGTGCCACTGCAACCGTGTAACCATAGGGATATCCGATCAGCAGGCTGCTCAGCGTGTCAGGCAGCGGATCGCCGACTTGCACGTTGTGCTGTCCGCTAGCGGAAGCAATAAACACCGGAGAATAAACCGTCCCACCCCCAAAATCGTACTCGCCGTTGGGGCTGATACCGAAGTATGTCGTGTCCCGGTTAAGGCGTGCCTCCGCGCCCCACTTCACGACGTGTCGCGCTGTCGTCCAGGAAGCATTCAAGTGTCCCTGGAACAAATTCCCGAACGCCGACATCACCGAGCCCGCCGCTCCATTGAACGCCTCATAGAGGCCATCGATGAACTTCAAAGCCGGATCGGTGTGGTTCGGCGTCACAAACGAAGGCGTCGTTCGCGTGAGACTCACCGACGTCGACCAGAGAAGGTGCGGAGACACGGTGCGCGTGTAAGTGATGACCCCGTTCCGCTGCCGATCCACATACTGCACACCGAAGCTCGAATCGAGCAGCGTCTGATCTGGATTTGTTGTCGGTCCCGTCAGATTGTCGTAATTGAATCGACCAAACAATTGTCCTTTTGGGCCAACTTTCTGATCGATGCGGATGGAAAACTGATCCGTATCCGTGTTTACGTTTGAAGGCGCAGCATAGGTTCGGGCACCATACGCGCCGGTTGGATTGTTCGGTAGGGGATAGCGGGCCAGCGCTGTCGCAATTGCCGGATTCACCGGTACCTGCAGCGTGTCCGTGCTGCCGTCCGGGTACGTCACCACGTCCTGGCCAGCCCGCTCGGCTCCCGTTGGAACGGCCAGAACCTGAGTTGTTCCAAGGACCTGCCTGAATCCCTGGTACTGCACAAAATAGAACGTGCGGTCGCGTCCGTCATACACGTTCGGCAACACGACTGGGCCGCCGTTCGTGAATCCAAACTCGCTCCGCCGGAACGGAGGGATTCGGCCCGGGTCCGCAATCGACGGGTGATCGAAATAATTCCGCGCATCGAGGGCAGAGTTCCTCAAAAACTCGAAGAATGACCCGTGAAAACCGCTTTTCCCGGACCGTGTCACGATGTTGGTGAAACCTGCCGCGCCGCGCCCGATGTCCGCCGGCATCCAGCCTGAGCTTGATTGCAGTTCCTGAATCGCGTCCACGTCGAAATTCGTGAACGTGCTCCCGCCCATCTCTGGATCGCTCACATCGGCACCGTCCATCGCGAACACAGCCTCGACGCCGCGCTGTCCGTTGATGGCGAACTGCTGGGTGAAATTTGTCTGCCCGTTCACGTCTGTCATCGTGCCCGCTGCCAACAACAGAAGCGTGCTGAAGTCACGTCCGTTCAACGGTAATTCGTTTACCTTTTGGTTGGAGAGTTTTTCTCCGCTCGCTCCGGCAATTCCAGTTGAACCTTCTGCTGCATTGGTTTGCTGAGTCGCAACTGACAGAGTGTTTTGATCGGATACCGTCAGCATAACCCTGGCACCCGTAACGCTCACTGCTATTGGTGCGGTCGGATGCAAACCCGGCAGTTCCACGGTGACCGTATGCGGCCCTTCTGCAACCGCCTCAATCACGAAGTTTCCGTCGGCTACTGTGACCGCCGTTTGCTGTTTCCCCTGCGTCGTGATGACCGTAACTTTCGCTCCGGCTACCGTTTGCCCAGCGGCCGTGCGCACAACCCCGGTCCACGTCGTCGCTGACGGTGCACTCTGTTGGGCGCTGAGCGAGACTGTCACCATCATTCCCAACGCCAAAACCGTTTCTGCGAAGCAGACGACTTTATGAAAGGTCCGAGCAGCTCTAGTTCCTTGCCGGTTGGTGGATTCAAGCATGAAAATTCCTTAGCTAAAAAAGTCGAACGCTTATCTGTGGCGTGAAGTACTTCAACGAACCGAGAGACTCGCGGTAAGGGGTGTGTTGTCCGAGGACGCCCCAACAAAGACTTCGTAGTTGCCCAGTGCGAGGTTCCAACGGTCAGACGCTTCGTCGAAAGTCTGCAAGACTTGCGGATCGATTGCCACCGTAACCGTCTGTGATTCACCGGGCACAAGCGCGACTCTCTTCCACCCCACCAGCCGTTTGAAGGATTCGTCTGCGCTTTTCGGAAGGCGTGCGTACACTTCCGCGATCTCAGTCCCTGCCCGCGTACCTGTGTTCTTGACGGTGAAGCGCGCAGTCTTCACGCTTGAGTCGACGCTCAGATCGGAATATGCGTAGGTCGTGTAGGACAAGCCGAACCCAAACGCAAATAATGGTTGTTTATGCTGCGTTTCATACCACTTGTAGCCAACTTCGGGACCTTCATCGTAGCGAACTGCATAACTCAAGGCTTGATCCCGAGGTGGCAATCGTGAAAGGACGGGATGTGGCAGATCCGTCTCGCTCTTCGGGAAAGTGATGGCCAATTTGCCTGTTGGATTAACGTCCCCAACGAGAATATTCGCCAATGCCTTGTGTCCGGCACTGCCTGCGTACCATGCCTCGACTACTGCTGCAACTTTGTCGAGCCATGGCATGGTGACGGCCGTACCGGTTTCAAGGACAACGATCGTGCGCGGATTTGCCGTTGCGACTTGCTCGATCAGAGCATCCTGCTTGTCAGGAAGAGAAAGACTCGGCAGGTCCATGTCTTCGGATATCCACTGATAGGCAAAGACGATTACAAGATCTGAACTCTTGGCGAGATTTACCGCGGAGTTCAAGTCAGCTCCGGAATCGAATCTGATTTTGGTATTCGGCAGTTTCGCTCGGAGAGCTTTCAGTGGAGAGGTCGGAAACCAGATGTGATCCTGCCAGTGTGTTTCACCTTTGCCCGGAGGCATGATAGCGTTGCCGCCCGGCGGGTCCACTTGCGCCGAACCGCCGCCGGAAAGCATGCCGACATCAGCATGGCCTCCGATTATCGCAATGCTGCGAGCGTCGGACGGATCGATTGGGAGCATCGCTTGACTGTTCTTCAGGAGAACAATACTTTTCTCTTCTGCTCGTTGCGCAACTTCCAACCCATTCTCGGCATCGACGACGCTTTTGCGAGGGGGATCATCAACCACTCCCGATAGAAACTCCGCATAGAGTACTCGTCTTGCATGATCGTCAATCTCTGACAGCGGTACGCTTCCTGCATCGATCGCTTCTTTCAATTTCGGACCAAAGTAGTCGGCCATCGGCTCTTCCTGATCCAAACCGGCTGCAGATGCCTTTTCCGTGCTGTGGGTCCCGGCCCAGTCCGAGATCACAAAGCCTTTGAATCCCCAATCTCTCTTTAGCACGTCCCTCAAGGTGTATGAGTTCTCGCAACCGAAATCGCCGTTGATCCGGTTGTAAGAGCACATTACCGCGCCTGGATTTGCTATGGAGATGGCAATGTGAAAAGTGAGAAGATCGGACTCCTGCATGGCCCGTTTCGAAATGATGGAATTGACGAAGTTGCGTCCGGTCTCCTGGTCATTCAGCGCATAGTGCTTGATGTCGCCGACGACGTGTTGTGCCTGTTCGCACTTCATCATGTTTCCGTCTAAGGTGCCAGCAAGCAGTGGATCTTCGCCGGCATACTCAAACGTGCGACCGTTCCGAGGCTCGCGAGTCAGGTTCACGCCGCCGCCAAGCGTCATATTGAAGCCCTGCGCTCGAAGTTCACGCCCAATCACTTCACCATATGCACAAGCGGATTCCAGGTCCCAGCCGGATGCCGCTCCTAGGTTGGAAGGCATTGCGGTTGCATACCGTCCATTCACTCCGCTGTCCCGCACTCCGTATGCGGCGTCCGAAATCACCAGAGGGGGAATCCCAAGGCGCTTGATGCCCTCCACATAACCGGCACCGCCGTTTGTGAGCGGGGTAAGCGGCATCGTCCACATCGGATTATTGGCCATGCCATTGCCATGCAGGAGCGCCAACTTCTCGTCGAGCGTCATCTGCTTCAGAACTAGCTCGGCACGCTCTTCTGGTGAAAGTTTGGGATTCATCCACGGCCGGTCCGTGTCTTGGGCTGCGAGTGAACTTGCTCCGGGGATGATTCCGATGACTGCAAGGAGCGAGAGGAGAAAAAAGGAGCCACGATTGCGATTGTTCATTTAGTCGAGTCCAAGTGTGGGGTCAGACATCCCCTAAGTCTCTAAGAAATCTTCGTATTGCGTGCCGCACTTTTCCCGGATCTTCAGTTTACGTACTTGTGACTTCTATGCCTTGGGAGCGGTAGGGATTCAGGACATCTTCGTCTGATGCATCGGTGATCAAACGTGTCAGTCGGGAAGCAGGACCGACCAGGTAAGGCAGAGATGTCCCCATTTTACCAAGTGAAATCAGGCCAACCACTTCCGTTGAAGCCCCTATCATCGCTTGCTTCACGTACGCTTGTTCTCGGTCGCCGACGGTTATTCCAACCTTCGGGTGCAAACTGCACATTCCGAGAAAACATAGATCAGCGCGAATGGATTCGACTCGACGAATGGTCTCGATGCCTGTCGTGACCCGATCCTCTTTAAGAAAATTTCCTCCGAGCATCAGCACGCTCAACTTCGGATGATCCGCCAACGCCAGCGCAAGCGGCGGGCTGTTGGTAACAATCGTCGCCGAACGCTCTCTTGAAAGGTAGGAGGCAATTCTTAGATTAGTGGTACCTC
>Ga0302326_10032073_pt1 | contig 10479 bp, 9 predicted proteins | sample Palsa_T0_3_FD_202264 | JGI IMG/M metagenome (GOLD analysis project Ga0302326, IMG submission 202264) | Peat permafrost microbial communities from Stordalen Mire near Abisko, Sweden - Palsa_T0_3 | ecosystem: Environmental > Terrestrial > Soil > Palsa > Peat permafrost | place: Sweden: Abisko... | reverse complement strand
CGCGTAGTCGCCCTGCCCGCCGGTGATCGAGCGGAGATCCGGGGCGTAGCTGAGCATCTCCGCCATCGGAACCTCGGCCTTGATCTCGGTCATGGCCCCAACCGGCTCCATGCCCTGCGGGCGTCCGCGCCGCCCGTTGAGATCGCCGATCACGTCGCCCACGTGAGCCTCGGGCACCGACACCGTCGCGAGCATGATCGGCTCCAGCAGCACGGGATCGGCCTGTTCGAGCGCCTGGCGCATGGCGATCGAGCCGGCGAGCTTGAACGCCACCTCGGAGGAGTCCACGCTGTGAAACGAACCGTCGGTGAGGGTGACGCGAACGTTCTTGACCGGATATCCCGCGGCCGCGCCGTGGTGCATCGCCTCGCGCACCCCCTTCTCCACCGCGGGGATGAACTGGTGCGGGATCACCCCGCCCTTGATGCGGTCGACGAACTCGAACCCGGTCGGGTGCTCTTCGCTCAGCGGCTCGATCTCGATGTGGCAGTCACCGAACTGCCCGCGCCCGCCCGTCTGCTTCTTGTGGCGCCCGTGAGCCTTGGCGGAGCGGCGGATGGTCTCCTGGTAGGGCACGCGGGGCGGCTTGAGCGTGACGTCGGCGCCGAAGCGTGAGTGCAGGCGATCGACGATCACCTCGACGTGTACCTGGGACAGGCCGGCGACGATCTGCTCGCCGGTCTGGGCGTCGCGGTGCAGGTCGATCGTCGGGTCCTCCTCCTGCAGGCGTCGCAGCGAGGTGAACACCTTGTCCTCGTCGCCCTTGTTCTTCGGCTCGATCGAGAACGCCATGACCGGCGCGGGGAGCTTGATGCTCGGCATCTCGATCGGCTCGTCCCGCGAGGCCAGCCAGTCGCCCGCGCGGGTCTCGCGCAGCTTGGCCACCGCGCCGATGTCGCCCGGGCCGAACTCGTCGACGTGGTCGGTCTGCTTGCCCCGGAACACGATCAGCTGCCCGACCCGCTCCTTGACGTGGCCGCGCGTGTTGAGCACCTGGCTGTCGGCGCGCAGCACGCCCTGGTAGACCCGGAACAGGTTGATCCGCCCGGCGAACGGGTCGGCGCGGGTCTTGAACACGTAGGCGAACAGCTCACGATCCTCGCTGGCCACCAGCTCGACCTCGCCGGCCTGCAGCGAGCCGTGCTTGACCGGCGACGGAAGGTCCTCGACGATCGCGTCGAGCAGCCGGTTGGTGCCCAGGTTGCGCGTCGCCACGCCGCACACCACCGGGAAGATGTGCCCGTGGTTGGTCCCCTCCTTCAGCGCGTCGACAATCTCGGCGTGGGAGATCTCCTCTCCCTCCAGGTAGCGCTCCATGAGCGGCTCGGACACCTCAGCCACCTCGTCCATGAGCTTCTCGCGATACTCGTGCGCCTGGTCGCGCAGCTCGTCGGGCACCGGGATCTCGCGCGCGTTGCCCCGCCCGGCTCCGTCGTACTCGAACGCCTTCATGTCCACCAGGTCGATCACGCCCCGGACCTCGTGCTCGCGACCGATGGGGATCTCGGTCGCCACCACGTGCTGGCCGAAGGCCGCCTTGAGCTGCTCAAGGGCTCGGAAGAAATCGGCCCGCTCGCGGTCGAGCATGTTCACGAACAACAGCCGGGCGATGTCGAGCTCGGCGGCTCGGGCCCACAGGCGGGTCGTGCTCACCTCTACGCCCATCACGGCGTTGATCACGAACACCGCGGACTCGCACACGCGCAGGGCGCCGAGCGCGTCGGCCACGAAGCTCGGCTCGCCCGGGGTGTCGATCAGGTTGATCTTGCGGTCCTCCCACTCAAACGAGTTCAGCGCCGCCGAGATCGACATCTGGCGCGCCTGCTCATCGGGATCGGTGTCGGACACCGTGCCGCCCTCGACCACCGATCCGAGCCGGTTGATCGCGCCGGCCTCGAACAGCAGTGCCTCGTGCAAGGACGTCTTACCGGTGCCGCGATGGCCGACCAGAGCCACGTTGCGGATACGGTCCGCAGACGGACGCATGCGTATCTCCTTCCCTCGGTGTCACTCGACCATACCGCCCGCGCCGCGTCAGCGCAGCCCTTTTGGCCAGGTTGCCGCGACCGGTCAGGCGAACGAGTCGCTCTGCATGCGCGAGCGCAGCCGCAGGACGGCTTTGGTGTGCAGCTGGGAGATCCGCGACTCGGTGACCCCGAGCACCTCGCCGATCTCTCGCAGGGTGAGATTCTCGTAGTAATAGAGCGCGATCACCAGCTTCTCGCGCTCGGGCAGACGGGCGATGGCGTCGGCGATGCGATCCTTCAGATCCCCGACGTCGACCACGCGCGCGGGATCGGGTGCGTTGGGATCCTCGAGCGTGTCCATGAGCGACACCTGATCACCGCTGGAGTCCGACACGTTCCACAGCTCGTCGAGCGCCGCCACGGAGGAGTGGGAGATCGCCAGCAGCGCGTCGTGGAACTCCGGCACGGTCAGATTGAGCTCGCCGGCCATCTCCTCGTCGTTGGGCGCGCGCTGGAGGCGATGCTCGAGCTTGGCGTTGGCCCGCTCGATCTCGCGGGCGCGGGCGCGGACGCTGCGGGGAACCCAGTCCATCGAGCGCAACTCGTCGATGATCGCCCCCTTGATCCGCGTGATCGCGTAGGTCTCGAACTTGATCTCGCGACCGAGGTCGAAGCGCTCGATGGCCGAGATCAGGCCCACCAGCCCGTAGGAGATGAGGTCGGCCTCCTCGACGTGCGGCGGCAATCCGGACGCCATCCGACCGGCGACGTATTTCACCAACGGCGAGTAGGCCACGACCAGGCGTTCACGGGCGCGCGTGTCCCCGTCGGCCTTATATCGCCGCCACAGGTCCCGCAGTTCAATCGCTTTTACGTTGGTTTCCAGGGGATTCTCCGGATCTAGGCGCGCGGATGACTACGCGCGTAGGCGCGGCGCAATCGGGCGGACTCTACCCGAGTGTAAACCTGGGTTGTGCTGATGCTCGAATGTCCCAACAGCTCTTGAATCGTACGAAGATCCGCGCCGCCGTCGAGCAGGTGGGTGGCGAACGTGTGGCGCAGGGCGTGCGGCGAGGCCGAACCGGCCACTCCCAGGCGCCCCTCCCAGACGTGCAGACGCCGCCGAACGTCGCTGGTCGACAGCCGCCGCCCGGATTTGCTGAGAAACAGCGCGGCCTCGGCCTCGCCGTGAACCAACGCCGGGCGGCCGCGTTGCAGGTAGGCCGCGACGGCGGCCAGCGCGAGCTCACCCACCGGCACGAAACGCGTACGGTTGCCCTTGCCCTCCACCCGCACCTGCTCGGCCTCGAATTCCACGCTCCCGCTCGGTAGCGACACGAGCTCCTCGGCCCGCAGGCCGCAGGCATAGGCCAGCTCGAACAACGCCCGGTCGCGCAACTCGAGCGCACTGGAGGCCGGCATCCGATCGAGCAGCTGGGCGATCTCGTCCTGCTTGAGCACGCGCGGCAGGTAGGTCGGTCGCTTGGGAGCGCTCAGCAGCTCGGCCGGGTTGTGCGCGATCCGGCCGTGCTCGCGCAGGCACCGGAAGAATGCCCGCATCGAGGCGAGTTTGCGCGCCGTGGTGGTGGCGGCATGGCGCCGGCAGGACAGCTCGGCGACATAGCGCCGCAGATGGCGCAGGGTGACCGCCTCGGGGCCGACCGATTGACGCTCACACCAGACCGCCAGTTGCCCGAGATCGACCGCGTAGGCGCGGCGCGTCTTCTCCGCGGCGCCCCGTCGCCGCAGATCTGCCCCGAAGAGGGCCAGGGCGTCCGCCCACGAGCCGCGGGAGGGCGGGGATTCGGCACCGGCGGCCCGGACGAGGGCGGAGCCCGACATACGTGCAGCGGTCATTCGCCGTCGACCGCGCGCGCCCTGCGTCGGCCGCGTCCCTACGCCGCCGGGTCCAGCGTGGTGCCGGTGTCGCCGAGCATCGGCTCGAGCACCCGCTCGAGCTCGGGCCAATCCCGCGCGCAGATCACCGGCTCGAGCTCGCACAGCTCCCGATTCCAGGGATGGGCGAGCGTCGCCGCCGCGATCCCGGCCGCGACCGCGAGGGCGAGGTTCTCCGGGCTGTCGTCGATGAGCACGTCGATCCGTTCGTCCCGACAGTGGCTGACCTTGTCGAAGTCGCAGTACAGAGCGTCGTAGGGCAGGCCGATGTCGGCCAGCCACGCGGCCGTCGCGGTGGCGCAGCGCGGGTCGCGGTGACTCGCCACGAGCACGTGATGGCCGGCCGTATGCCAGCGGCTGACCGCCTCCACCGCACCGGGGTAGGGACGGCCGGCCCGGATGTTCTCGTCGCTGTGAGTCTCGGTGATGCACAGCTCCAGCTGATCGGGCCGCAGCCGGGTGATCCCCCAGGTCACCTGCTCGTCGTAGGGCAGCTCGATGCCGAAGCGCCGCCGCGAGCTGTCGGACAGGACGTCCCAATAGTGATGCAAGGTGGAGTCGATGTCGATGGCAATTCGCATGCGGTGGACTACATTAGAGACCGTGCACGCGACAGCCACCCTCGAGTCTCCCCCCGTCACCCCGGACGCCTACGGGCCGAGCGCTCGTTCGGCCTGGATGGACATCGACTGGCGTGAGCATCAGCGCTGGGTGACGGTGGAGGATCGCCCGGTCAACGTGGTCGATCTCGGCGAGGGGCCGCCGCTGGTGTTCATCCACGGTCTGGCCGGCTCGTGGAACAACTGGCTCGAGCAGCTGCCGGCGTTCGCCGCCGAGCGTCGGGTGATCGCGATGGACCTGCCGGGCTTCGGCGAGTCGCCGATGCCGCGGGACAAGATCTCCATCGGCGGCTACGCGCGCATCGTCGATCAGCTGCTGGGGGAGCTCGGCGTGGACAACGGCGCGATCGTCGGAAATTCGATGGGCGGGTTCATCTCGGCCGAGCTGGCGATCAGCCACCCCGAGCGCGTGGAGCGACTGGTGCTCGTGTCAGCTGCCGGGATCACCAGCGAGCACGAGCGCACCGCGCACCTGATCCCGGCGCTGCGCGTGGCCAACCGGGGGCTGCTGATGGCCACGGCCTGGTTCGCGGCCAAGTCAGACGCGGTGGCTCGCCGCCCGCGCCTGCGGTATGTCACCCTCGCCGTGGTGACGGCCCACCCGAATGACTTGAGCGCGCCACTCGCCGCCGAGCTGCTGCGCGGCTCGGGCAAGCCGGGGTTCGTTGACGCCTTCTACACGCTGACGCACTACTCGATCCGCGATCGGCTGCCCAAGATCGCGGCGCCCACCCTGATCGTGTGGGGAGCCCGGGACCGGCTGGTGCCCCTGCGCGACGCCGACGTATTCGAGCAGCTGATCCCAAACGCCCGCAAGGTGGTCTACCCGGACACCGGTCATGTGGCGATGCTCGAGCGCCCGGAGCGCTTCAACGCGGACCTGCAGGCCTTCCTGCAGAGCTGACCGCCGCTCACCGGCCGGTCAGCGGTTCCTCGAGGCGCTCTCCGGCCGCCATCCGAGTGGGCTTGACCTCGCAGCAGCTGTCATTTCCGCCCCTCGTGGGTGGCCGGCGCAGCGATCGGTTAGGGGACTGGCGTTCAAATCCGCGCCGCCGCACCCCCGCGAGCGCGATTTCGTTGCGGGCCCGTGACCGAGCGCGTACATCCCGACCCGCTGTTGACACACCGCTGCCACACGCGCCCCAACCGGGCACCAGCCGTCGCCCCCGAGTCCCTACCCATGCACCACCCCGGGGGATCCGCGGGAGTCTGTCTGGTTAGCACCCCCGATCCGAAGGCCCGAGCGGGACCGAACCGCCCGCCCTTTCCGTCCTCCCGGGTGGCAGCGCAGCAGCCATGTACTGGTGTGGCGAGAAATCCTCCGTGGCGGCCAGTTTCTCGCCAAACGGGGGGTCGCGGGGAGCGGCGGGCCGGGGCGTGTGGCGAGAAATCCTCCGCATTGACCAGTTCCTCGCCAACCCCCCCGGCCCAATCCGGGCGAGTGATGCGGTGGCGTGCCAGAGGTGTCACGAGGGCACGGCTGTGTCACGGGACCGTCACATACGGCGCCCCGCGCACCCCACAACGACCCGCCGGGCCCTGATCTTGGTCAGCGCGTGGTGACGGCGCCGAACTCGGCGCCGGTGACCTGCCGGGCGTACTTGCCGAGCACCCCGGTGGCGTCTGGGTTGGGGGGCAGCTCGTACTCGTCGACTCGGCGGGCGATCTCCGCCTCGGAGAGCGCGACGTCCAGGCGGCGGCTGTCCACGTCGATGGTGACGGTGTCGCCCTCGCGCACCGCGGCGATGGGGCCGCCGCGGGCGGCCTCGGGGGCCACGTGCCCGACCATGAAGCCGTGGGTCGCGCCCGAGAAGCGCCCGTCGGTGATGAGCGCCACCGAGTCGCCGAGGCCGACGCCGACGAGCGCACCGGTGACGGCCAGCATCTCCCGCATGCCGGGGCCGCCCGCCGGTCCCTCATTGCGGATGACGATCACGTCGCCGGGCTCGATCCTTCCGCCGGTGACCGCGGCCATCGCCGCCTCCTCGCCCTCGAACACGCGGGCCGGGCCGCTGTGGTGGCGCCGCTCGTGTCCGGCCAGCTTGACCACCGACCCCTCGGGCGCCAGCGAGCCCTTGAGGATGGCCAGCCCGCCGGTCGGCTTCAGCGGCTCCGACAGCGGCCGCACCACCCGCTGGCCCTCGGTCTCCTCGGCCACGCGAGCGAGCTCGCCGATGGTCTGCCCGGTGACCGTGGGCACGTGCTCGTGCAGCAATCCGGCCTCCTGCAGGCGCTTGGCCACCACGCCCACGCCGCCGGCCCGGTACAGGTCGACGGCGACGTACTGGCCGCCGGGATGCAGGTCGCACAGCAGCGGCGTGCGTTCGCTGATGCGGTCGAAGTCGTCGATCGAGAGCGCCACGCCGGCCTCGTGGGCGACGGCGAGCAGGTGCAGCACGGCGTTGGTCGATCCGCCGCTCGTGGCCACCGCGGCGATGGCGTTCTCCAGGCCTTCGCGGGTGATGATCTGGCTCGGGAGCAGGCCGCGGCGCAGGACGTCGACCACCAGTTCCCCGGCGGCGTGAGCGACCTTGGCCTTGTTGGCGTCCACGGCCGGGACCATCGCCGAGCCCATCGGCGAGATGCCCATCACCTCGAAGGCCATGGCCATCGTGTTGGCCGTGAACTGGGCCCCGCAGGCGCCGGCACCGGGCGAGGCGACCGCCTCGAGCTCGGCCAGCTCCTCGTCGCTCATGGTGCCCGCGGCGTGCTTGCCCACCGCCTCGAACACGTCCTGGATCGTCACGTCATGACCCTGGAAGGTGCCGGGCAGAATCGATCCGCCGTAGAGCATGACCGCTGGGACGTCGAGCCTGGCCAGAGCCATCACCGTACCCGGGATTGTCTTGTCACAACCACTCAGCGCGATGACCGCATCAAACAGGTGACCTCGCGCGACGAGCTCGATCGAGTCGGCGATCACCTCGCGGGACACCAGTGACGTCTTCATCCCAGAGGTGCCCATGGTGATGCCGTCGGAGATGGCGATCGTGTTGAGCTCCATCGGCGTGCCCCCCGCCGCGCGGATGCCCTCCTTGACCTTCGCCGCCAGCACGCGCAGGTGGAAGTTGCACGGCATCGTCTCGATCCAGGTCGAGGCGACACCGATGATCGGCTTGGCCAGGTCCTCGTCGGTGTACCCGATGCCCTTCAGATAGGCGCGCGCGGCGGCCCGCTCGGGGCCATCGGTCAGGGCACGGCTCTTGTGCTTCAGGTCAAAGGTCATCGGCAACTCACGGGGTCAGATGGGGACACGGGGCGGGCCGCGCCCACTCTAGCCGCGGAACCGCTGACGACCGGGCGGCGGGCCGCGCCGGTCTAGGACGGGGTGTTTACGCCGCCGACGCGACGCTGATCGCGCAGCAGCCGCTCGCGTTCCCAGCGGCTGAGCCGCCACAGATCGCGGCGTACCTGATTGGGATCGACTTGGCGGCCGGGCAGATGCATGTTGGCGCTGGCCACCAGCCGCTCCTCGTCGCCGGTCAGCGCCATCCACTTGGCCAGCACGTCGTCGGAGTCCGGCAGCCGCGCGCTCCCGTAGGGCCGCGAGTGGTCGGGGAACTCCACGCAGTACTCGTTCAGGAGCGTCGAGGTCTGCGGCAGGTAGGCCACGATCGGCTTGTGCGGATAGATCAGGTACGCATAGGGAGCCCCGGACAGCGGAGCCACACCGGCGGTTCGGGGGCCGTCGCCGAGCTTCCCCCACACCCGCAGAAAGCCCAGCTCGCGGTACATGTCCCATTCCTCGTCGTTGACGCAGGACCGCAGCAGCACCCGCGCCCGCTGCTCGGCGCGGCGCTCGCGACCGGGGTCATAGTCGATGCCGGGGACCCGCTTGCGCCCGGCCCGGTAGCGGCCGATGGTCTCCTCCACGCGCGGCATCGCCACCTCCCACAGCAGGGCGACGATCACGATGGCGGTGGCGCTGAGGGCGAGGACCATGCGCGGTCAGCCGCCGGCCGCGCGGGGAAAGAAGATCACCCGCTCGGCGTCGCGAGGAATGTCCTCGAAGCGCTTCACCATCTCGGCCTCTCGACGACCGTCCGACTGCACCATCGGGACGGCGGCCCACATGCCGAGATCGAGCTGCGCGCGGAACGCCTCGATGAGCTCGCGCTCCTCGGCAGCGTCCTCGACGTCCCCCTCGGCGAGGAGCACCTCGCCGTGTCCCGGCTTGAGGCGAAGGAGCTTCATCTCCGGGATTATGGCAAACGGCTCAATCCCGGCGCCGAGCTGGCAGGTTGAGCACGTCGACCGGCCCCACCCCCTGTCCGAGGTCGCGCAGCCCGTGGGCCACGGCATCGGCACAGCGGGCGCGAGCCATCTCCGCCGCCGCCAGCGGCGAGAGACCGCGGGCGAGCTGGGCGGCCAGGACCGAGGAATGGGTGCAGCCCGAGCCGTGCGCGGCGCCGTCGGCGTGGCGTGCCCCCGTGAGCAGCCGAAGGTTGGTGCCGTCGTAGAAGACATCGGTGGCCTCGCGTCGATGCCCGCCGGTGAGCACGACGTTCGCGCTGCCGAGGGCGTGCAGCGCCCGCACGAGCGACACCGCCTCCTCATCGCCGTCGGCCGTGCCGGCTGACGGCTCGACACCGACCAGCACCCGCGCCTCCGGGAGATTGGGCGTGAGCACCGTGGCGCGGGGCAGGATCAACTCCACGAGCGCCTCGTGCGCGTCGAGGTCGAGCAGGCGGGCGCCGGACTCGGACACCATGACCGGGTCGACCACGATCGGCGTGCCGGCCGGCAGTTCCGCCAGTGCTCGCGCCACCACCCGCACGGTCGGGGCGGATCCGAGCATTCCCACCTTGACCGCGTCGATCCCGATGTCCGACGCCACCGCCCGCACCTGCGCGAGGATGATCTCCTCGGGGACCACGTGCACCGCGGTCACCTCGACCGTGTTCTGGGCGGTGATGGCCGTGATCGCCGTCATGCCGTGAACGCCGCAGGCCGCGAACGCCTTCAGATCGGCCTGGATGCCCGCTCCGCCGCCGGAGTCCGAGCCGGCGATTGACAGCACCCGTGGGGTGCGGGGTGGGTCGTCTTGCTGGAGTGACACGCCGCCGCGCAGGCTAGCCGAGCGGATGGGGATGCCCGAAGGCAGCGGCAGCACGCGTAGGTCGCTGACCGGCAGGTCACACAACCCTTTCACGCCCACACAGACCCGGTCAATCCGGGCTGCCTCCTGACTCGCCACGCCGTTTCGATCACCGTCCCCCAACGGCGCTCCGACCGGATCACCGTCTGGTTCGTCAATCAATGAATCAGGCGCCCGGCGATTCTGTCGCGATGTCGGGGCCCAGCCCCCAGGCCGCTCAAGCCGAGCTGGCCGAAATCCCCGAGCGCCACGGCACCGACAAGGGGCGCACCAGAACCGAGATGGCGCCCGGCCAGTTCTACACGGCCAAGTGGTACACCGACAGCTACGCGCGGCTGTTCAATCACCTGCGCGGCGAGCCGATCCGGCTGCTGGAGATCGGCGTGGCGTCGGGCAGCTCGCTGCGGATGTGGGCCGAGTTCCTGCCGCGGGCTCAGATCACCGGCATCGACATCCACGCGGCCCGCCGCCGCGAGGCGGCCGATCGCATTGACATTCACATCGGCGACCAGACCGACGCCGACTTCGTGGCGGCCGTCGCCGCGCAGGCCGGGCCGTTCGACGTCGTGATCGACGACGGCGGTCACACGATGTATCAGCAGCAGACCAGCCTGCAACTGTTGTGGCCGCACGTCGCGCCCGGCGGCTTCTACGCGATTGAGGACCTGCATACCGCGTATCACCCTCACCACGGCGGCGGCTACCTGGAGCCCAACTCGACCGTCGAGCGTGTCAAGCACCTGATCGACGCACTCAATCGACAGGAACAGGCGCCCCGCATCGCTGACGACGTCGCCGGGTTGTGGTTTGCCACCGGCCTCGTCGTGCTGCTGAAGCCCGGCGCTCACCCGCCCCGCAGCGCCAGGTAGCGTCCGCTCAGACCACGTCGCACCCGACC
>Ga0302326_10032072_pt1 | contig 10479 bp, 7 predicted proteins | sample Palsa_T0_3_FD_202264 | JGI IMG/M metagenome (GOLD analysis project Ga0302326, IMG submission 202264) | Peat permafrost microbial communities from Stordalen Mire near Abisko, Sweden - Palsa_T0_3 | ecosystem: Environmental > Terrestrial > Soil > Palsa > Peat permafrost | place: Sweden: Abisko... | reverse complement strand
TTCACGTTGGATGTACCAAGCGTGCTGCCCGACGCCGGTGTGGTCATCGTTGCCGGGACGTTCCCGGTAACCGACAGAGTCACCTTGGTGGATTCCGTCAACCCTCCGCCCGTGCCCTTAACCGTGATCGTGTACATCCCGATCGCCGTAGTTGAAGCCACTGCCAGCGTTAAGGTCGAATTGCCGGAACCCGGCGCTGCGATCGATGTGGGGTTGAAGGTTGCGGTTACGCCCGTGGGCTGGCCGGTTGCCGATAACGCAATGGCGGCATCAAAGCCGCCCGCGATGGCCGTAGTGATGGTAGAGACGCCACTCTTGCCCGGCGCCACTGAGACCGTAGTCGGCGAGGCGGAGATGGTGAAGTCAGGAGTGGGCGTTCCAACAAGCGCGTCGATCAGGGCGCTGCCTTTCGGGCTTCCCCAGCCGGTCGACAAATCGTACCCGGTGGTTGTCCCAAGGGTATTGCCGCCGCTGGTGATGTCGTGGAAGTCGAGACCGTAGTCCACGCCCAGCCCAATCGTATAAAGGGCTGGATTGATGAAACCGAGCGGGGGCTTGCCGTTCAATACTGCCTGCTGATTCACGAGAGCCATGTAGCCGGCCCACATGGGCGTCGCAAAGCTGGTTCCCCCATATTCGTTGGCCGTGCAAGCCGCCTGGTCTGCACAAACGTAAAAAGAAAAATCCGCATTGGCCGAAACATCGGGGCCATTGCGGTAGGTTTGGGAACAGGCGCCGCAGCCTGCGGCTGCAGTCACCTGCCAGGAGGGTATCGCAAAGTCGTCCGGCGAAATGCCGCCACCGCTGTCCGCCCAGCCTGTCTCCGAGGCCCAGGGGCCGGCGGCGCCGGTTGTCGCCAGGTCCGTCCCGCCCACCGACGTAACATAGACGCTATCCGCGGGCCAAACAAATTCCGCATGACTCCAATTACCGTCGTCGCCTGCGTCTACAAACAGATTTTGCCCCTGCGCCGCGAACTCCTCGAAGTAGACATTGTCGGTGCTGGAGTCCGCCGGCTTCCAATTCCACGAGCAGCTCAATTGATGGTTAAGCGGGCTGGCCGTGGCCATGGCGTTAAAGATGCCGGCGTCGTCAAGGGTCTGTCCCGACAAGCCGCCCGTTCCGATGTACATCACCAGGCTGGACATTCCTGGGGCCATGCCGAGCGCCTGGGTCATATCCAGAGTTTGTTCCGTATCGTCGCAGGTAGGTTCGGCACAACTCGTGCTCTGCGTGTCGACGGATTTGAGTGTGACGGGTACGTGATTGGTTTGGCCCGCGTTTGTATAGTAGGTTGCCAGATCAGTCAGATCGGTGCCGAGGAACTCGAACAACCCGATCGATTGGCCACTGCCGGTAAGCGCGGTTCCGCCGTAGTATGCCGCCCGCATGTCGCTGCCCAGGAACGAGGCGTCAGGGCCGGAGCCTGTGGTGGCATTCGGGTTCACGGTCAGAACACTCGCATCGCGACGCACCAGCCCTGGCTTTGGGATCGAATAGTTGTCAAGACCTGAAATGTGCCATAACTGCAGGGCCAAGTCCAGCGCAGGCTCACGGTCCGGTGCAAAGAAAGTGCGGTTTTCGGTGGGATGCTGGTAGACGCCCATGGCCAGATGGAGGGCTTTCTCAACGTTCGCCACCGAACCCGTCACATCCAGGTTCATGCGATTGCGAGAGGTTCCAACCACGGTAAAGCCGTTCGCCTCCGCGAAGCGAATCACGGAGTCATAATCTTCCTGGGTGGGGCCAAACCTGGCGGTGAACTCTTCCACCGTGAGGAACTTGCGGTATGACGCGCTTTGAGGATCGTAGAGTTCCTTCAGGAAGTCATCCAGCTCTGCCTGGTTACGGTGCGGCAGCACAAGAACCAGGCGCATGGACTGTGTCGCGGGCAGATGGCCGACCAAATGCGCTTGCCCATTACGAGTCACTTCTCGCACATGGCGCGTCAACAAGGGCTCTGGCTGTGCTTGGGAAATTATGGTCACGCCCGAAATGATCGCGACTATCGTGAGCAGAGATACACTAAGCCTTCCAATCACTAGATCTCCTTAAGAATTAGCCGGGCTCTCCCTGTCTCGGCGCCGGTTCGATGGAATTGTACGCCCCTGAGGCAGATTGCGAGGTCAAAAGAACATTTGCACCGAAAAAGCCAGCGATTGCGGAGGAAAGACCGGACGATTCGCTTCTGTCCACGCGTCGCCTGCCTCCTCAAGAACACTCCAAGCCATTTACGCCGACACAAATTTTCCAGGTTGTGAGCCAGCCCCGTTGTGAGCGAGCCCCGTTGTGAGCCAGCAAGGTTGTGAGCCAGAATGCTGAGCCGCAACCGGACCTCATTGCTCTGAAACCGGTGGGAACTCAACGTCGTTCCGGGCCGCGAGTTGCCACCGGCGGAGCCTCGCATTGCGTGATTGAAGCGGCTCCCGGGAGTCGAAAATCCGCTCGCGTAACGCTGCTGGTAGAATAGAAATTGCCGCGCTGTGTGGCAATTCGCCACCGTGGCGCCCCCCAACCTCATAGCCTCCTTCACCCGAAAAGGGGGCCTGAACAAAAAAGGAAAAAACTCCCTGTGACCCAGACGATACGCAATATCGCCATCATTGCCCATGTTGACCATGGAAAGACAACGCTCGTGGACGCCATGCTGCGCCAGTCGGGCACCTTCCGCGCCAATGAGCAGGTGGCCGACCGGGTGATGGATTCGAACGAACTGGAGCGGGAGCGCGGCATCACCATCCTGGCCAAGAACACGGCCATCGTCTTCGAAGGCGGCAAGATCAACATTGTGGATACCCCGGGCCACGCCGATTTTGGCGGCGAGGTGGAACGCGCGTTGAAGATGGTAGACGGTGTGATGCTCCTCGTGGACGCGGCCGAGGGCCCCCTGCCGCAAACTCGTTACGTGCTGGCCAAGGCGCTTGAAGCCAAGCTGCTGCCTATTGTGGTGATCAACAAGGTCGACCGTCCCGACGCGCGCCCGCAGGAAGTGTTGAACGAAATTTACGACCTGTTCATCGATCTGGACGCGGAAGAATCCCAACTTGATTTTCCGGTGCTCTACACTGTGGCCAAGTTGGGCACGGCCACACTCGATCTGGCAACGCCCGGAGTAGATTTGCAACCGCTGTTTGAGACCATCGTCTCCACGATTCCCGCAGCCACCGGCGACGCCGAAGGCACTCTTCAGATCCTGGTAACCAATCTCGACTACTCAGAATATTTTGGCCGTATCGCCATCTGCCGCGTCTTTCAGGGCACGCTGCACGCGGGTGACGATGTCACCATCAGCAAGCGCGACGGCACGCTGATGAAGACGCGCATTACTAAGCTTTTCACCTTCTCTGGCCTCAAGCGAATTGAGACCACCGAGACCACCATGGGCGACATTGTGGCCGTGGCCGGCGTGGAAGGAATCACCATCGGCGAAACCATCACCAGCGTTGAGAACCCTTCGCCGCTGCCGTTGATCGTGATTGACGAGCCGACGATTGCAATCCAGTTCAGCGTAAATAACTCGCCCTTTGCTGGCCGCGAAGGCAACTACGTAACCAGCCGCAACCTGCGCGAGCGGCTTGAAAAAGAGCTGCTCACCAACGTTAGCATTCGCGTGGAAGACACGGGCTCGCCGGACAGCTTCAAGGTGCTGGGCCGAGGCGAACTGCAACTGGCAATTCTCATCGAAATGATGCGTCGCGAGGGATTCGAGCTTTCGGCCGGCCGGCCTGAGATCGTCACCAAGACCGTGGACGGAGCTCGCATGGAGCCGGTCGAGCACCTGACCGTCGATGTCCCCGAAGCGTTCACCGGCGTGGTGATTGAAAAGCTGGGACCGCGCAAGGGCGAGATGACCAAGATGCACAATCATGGCTCGGGCCGCGTGCGCATGGAGTTTCGCGTGCCCAGCCGCGGGCTCATCGGCTTGCGCAGTGAGATGCTCACTGAGACGCGCGGCACCATCGTCATGAACGCGCTGTTCGACGGCTACATTCCGTATCAAGGTGACATTCCGCAGCGTCCCACGGGCGCCTTGATTGCCGACCGCCAGGGTCTCACCACCACATATTCACTGAATGGATTACAGGAACGCGGCATTCTGTTTGTCGGAGCAGGCGTTGAAGTCTACGAGGGAATGATTGTCGGCGAGCATTCGCGCGACAACGACCTCGACGTAAACGTAGTCCGCGAAAAGAAGATGACCAACATGCGCGCGTCGAGCGCGGATGAAGCCATCAGGCTTGTGCCCGTGAAGGCTCTGAATCTCGAACAGGCGATCGAGTTTATTGCTGAAGATGAAATGGTCGAGGTCACGCCGAAATCTCTGCGCTTGCGCAAGAGAGTCTTGCAAGCCAACCGCCGCCCCAAGCGGTGGGAAAAGGGCGCGTAAGCAACACGAACTGGGGTCGCCGCTTTTTTCCGTGTTGCTCAGCGTGTGATCCAAGTCAGCCATCGGCTTTAAGGTCATTGGATACGTCCGGATCATCAGGGCTCTGTGACTGCTTCATCTGCTTCTCCACCAAATGAATCAATGCAAGAATCACTATGATATCTATGAAACAAAAAGGGAGAATAACGAACGCAGGAACCCACTTACCTGTCCAGGGAACAAACAATATGAGCGGGACATGCAGAGCTACAATGACTGCTAATGTAGTCCAAAACCACACATGCTTCCTTAGTTCCCAGCGTACTTTTACGGCAATGAGAATCATGCCGGCGCTAAACCATGCGGCTCGTCCGTTTGCCGGTTCTCCGAAATGATTGAACAAAAGGAATAGTGGAAATGTGAGCACCAGTGCTGCGAAACTCCACAACCCAGTCCCTTTTTGCTGCATCTTCTCTGCCATCATTGGCTCCTGGCCTGAACGGACGCCCGCAGATCTGGATCCTGGCGCATGAAGCGCCGCTACAGCCGCCGCTTCGCCTCAAGCACGCGCTCCAGCGCCTCATCCGCCGTGGCACCTATTGCGGATAAGTGCCCCATCTTTCTCCCCCTCCGCGGCGTGTGCTTCTCATAAAGATGCAGGCGCACTCCGGGCACGGCCAGTGCTGCGGCAAAATCCGGTTTGCCCATTCGATCAATCCAAACTTCGCCCAGCAAGTTCACAATCGCGGCTGGGGCAATCAGCGACGTATCGCCCAGCGGCAAATTACACGTGGTGCGGACCAATTGCTCAAACTGGCTTGTGACACAACCGCGCTCGCTTTGGTGATAACTGTTGTGCGGGCGAGGCGCGAGTTCGTTCACCAACAACTCGCCCTGGCGAGTTACAAACAACTCTACACAAAGCAGGCCTTCCAAGCCGAGCCACGCAATGATTGCCGCGGCCAGCGATTCAGCCTTCGATTCAAGCTCGTCAGGAATACCGGCCGGTAACACGCTCCACGCCAGAATCTGATTCTCATGGTGATTACGAGCAGCGGGATAACTGCGCACCGCGCCAGCCGGATTCCGCGCAACCATTACGCTGATCTCAAAATCCAGATCGAGAGCCTGCTCGGCAACTGACGGCAGCGCGCCAATGCTCTGCCACGCCGCCGCGATGGCCTCTTCGGTGGCGGAACCATCCATACCGATGCGCGCCTGCCCACGGCCGTCGTACCCGCCACGGCCGATCTTCAGGAAGACTCGCCCGCCCAAAGCAGGCACCGCCTCCTGCAGTTCCACTTCGCTGCGCACCACGCGAAACGGGCCAACAGGAAAACCCTCATCGGCGAGCCATGTCTTTTGCAGCGTCTTGTCCTGGATGATGCGGATCGGTTCCACACCGGGGCGCAGAGGCGCCAGCCGGGCCACCTCGGAGAGAGCGTCCACGCCAATCTGCTCAATCTCCAGTGTGACGGCGTCGGCTCCCGTTGCCAGCCGCCGCGCCGCCGCCACATCGCCCCATCGGCCCACGATAGTTTCGTCCGCCACAAAACTGGCCGGGCACGCTGGCTCGGGGTCCATTACGCGCACTCGATAGCCCATGGTCCGCGCAGCCATCGCTGTCATGCGCCCCAACTGTCCGCCGCCAAGAATGGCCAGCAGCCCACCGGGGCCAACGATTGAAGTTTTCTCGTTGTCAGAGGGATTGCGAATGCCGCTCACCCAGCCAACTCCTCGCCCAACTTCTGATCGAGCACTTCCTGAGTGCGCGCCGCGCGCCATGCCGCCAAACGTTCGTAGAGGGCCGCATCCGTCGCAGCAAGAATTTCAGCCGCCAGCAGCGCCGCATTCGCCGCGCCCGGCTTGCCGATTGCCAACGTTCCAACGGGAACGCCCTTCGGCATCTGCACAATCGAGAGCAGTGCATCCAGGCCATTCAACTGTGTGGAAGCGACAGGCACTCCCAGCACCGGCACCAGCGTCTTGGCCGCAAGCATACCAGGCAGATGAGCCGCGCCGCCGGCTCCCGCAATGATTACCCGCAGTCCCCGCGCTCGAGCGGCTTCAGCGTATGCAAACAGACGGTCGGGAGTACGATGCGCACTCACGATGCGCGTCTCATGCGGAATATCCAGTGCGCGCAGAATCTCCACAGCCGCCGCGAGCACTTCGTAGTCGCTCTTGCTGCCCATCACCACGCCTACCAGCGGGCTGTCGCTCATAGCGTCGATTATACGATTGCGCGTTGTGTCTCCCTATCCTTCGCGCAAAAAGCAGTGTCCCGGGGGTGATCAGATGGTGCGGGCACGTGTTTCGATCGGATGCCCTCGCCATCAGTGCCGGTGCCACGCCTCCACAGCCACTTCGATTACCGCAAACAGCACGCTCACCGCTGCCAGAAACCCCTTCGCCCGCTGCCAACTTTGCTCATGGCTTTCCATGCGCCGTTCCAACTCGGCAATCCGCCCGCCGTTTCCGTCGCCCATCAAGTTGGTGTTCTGCGTCTTTAGAACGCTCAGGTCGCTCAGCACCTGCGCTTCGAATTCATTCATCATCCGCATTCACCGCGCTCCGTCTGCTTGCTGGACAAGCTTCCGCTCACGATCCCAGCGGCAGGTTAATGAATAGCGCCGTCGAGAACTCCGAATAGTTCGGCGGCGTCGATCCGTCATACATTCGAATGTAGAACCGGTCATTGGCGCTTACCCGGGAGAACGTAATATTGGGCAGTGTCGCCCGAATTACCAGGCCTGGATCCTCCCCCGGCATGAAGGCAAAGTCCCTGAGCCGTATTTCAAACCCGCCGCCGGTCGGAGGAGTTACTCCCGTGTTGAGGCCAACCGCCGTTCCACTAAGTGTGGTTACTGTAAGACTGGTCAAATTGGCAAGGTATGCAGGTGCGACCGCGGGGGGCAGCCAGGCATCGGCAGGCACGATCGTACTTGTCTTGATTGCCAGATCATCGGCCCAATCGTTGGCAAACTGAATCGCATACTCCACCAGATCCGGATAACTCGCTCTGTAACTCACCTTTACCGTCCGCACCACGACCTGCGCTTCAAGGCTGGTTGAGGGAGCATTCAAAAGCAGAGCGTCTCCCGGCCAAACGTCTGTGGCAAAGCTTGTTCTGTTCCCACTATAAGTGCCGCTCCAGAGCGCACTAACTCCAGCTGCCGCCTGCTCAATCGCCAGCGCCGCATTCAGGCAGTCGGCCGAGCTGCGCGCCGCAGGATTAGTGACTGAACCAATCCAAACGGACACGGCAGGCGAACCGGCCTCAGTAAGTGCCGCCTGGCTGGCGGTATTCACAGCCCGGCCCACAGCCCGGCCAATGGTGCGGTAATTCGCTGCTATCTGCTCGCCCGGCGCCGGCGTGGAGCCGGTATAAAATACCAGCTTGCCGGTGCGTTCCAAATGACACTCAGCCGCCTCGGCCGTTGTGCCCAGCCTCCGCGTATATGGGCCTCCGCCCGAAGGTGTGCTCACCACCCAGCCCGATCCAAGATTGGTCAGGTTGATGGCGCGCATAATTCCAATTAGGTTGATGCTGCTCGCTGCAAGTACATTGCACGCCGCCGGCAGACTTGCAACCGCGCCGTCATACAGTGTGATCGGCGTTCCGCCCACCCCATCTGCAAACTCCTGAACCTCCATCTGGATCTTGCCCGAGCTTGCGCTGGACTGGCCGCCTGTGGCTATTGCCCCACTATCTCCATAGCATCGATAGACAGCCAGGGTCCGTTCGCAGTCCGCGCAATGCATCCGAATCCGCAAAGTATATTGGCTGGTTGGATTCACGGCATAAGATGCTCCCGCTACTGTTCCCTGGATCAGAGGTTGCAATGTAACTGCCCCAGTACCCACCTGCGCCGTAACCCGAAACCCGGCAATGCACGAAGACTGCGTACCCAGTCCGACAAAAAAGCCCGCCAAAACCCCTGTGCTGCCGAGCGACAAACTCACCCCCACAGCCTCCAGCAGCAACGTTCCGCCCATCTCCACGGGATCAATCCAGCTCAGACGCGTCTCGCCATCGATTCCGTTGCCCCCGTCCATTACCAGGCCGCCCGCGCCCAGGCTGAGGTAGCCGTCCAGGCCCGTGTTGGCCCACACAGACTGGTTGATAGCAGCCTCATTGAAAAGTTCGCTGATAATTGTGGACTTTGAAGAAGCAGGAAAAAATGGATCGGCGGCCAGGTAAAATTGGGTGGTGACTCCATCACCCAGAAAGTACTCAGTTACATAAGCGACAGGTTCATGCTCCCCGCAAACTGTTACATCGTTAGCCAGCGCGCGTTTGACGCTGGCTGTGAATGAAAGGCCAGCAAGATTGAGGCTGCCGTCGGTCTCATTCAGTTCATGCACAGCGCTCGGTAGAGCGCTTAGCGCTAACACCCCGTTGAGTGCGCGATAAGCTGCTCGCGCCTGACTCGCTACTAATCCGGCACTCCTGCTCCACGACGCGCCTGGATCAGGGACAAAGTTACTTATCTGTGCATTCAACGAAAGAAATGCGGTAGATAGCGCCGCCGACCCTGAATGGGCCACAAGGTTAGTCAGCAGCGCCCCTGCTGTCTCGCCCGTTGTCCCCGTGCTGGGCGGCATTAGTAATTCGTCCAACAGCAGCTCGTCGCTTATTGCCTGGATAGCAATCCTGTAGCGCGGGCCCTCAAGCGCCAGCCCGGCATATTCAAGCAGAGGGCTTACCGCAATGTACCCCGTGAAATAGATCGTGCTGTCGTCGCCAGTCACGGCGAGATATTGGTTGCGCAAAGGCGATGTCAGGCTGCTGTTGGCCGGCAGGCTCAGCCATAACTCGCAGACGGAAGGCTCATTCAATTTGCGCTCTATGGTCATCGGTCGCGCAGCATCGAACGCCGCGGTGTAGTCTAGCCCTTGGATCGTAATCTTCATTGTGACTCTCTGACTTATTTCCTCGCTGACCTGTTGAACTTGTTACACCAGCGAGTTAGCCGCCGGCAGAAAGCTTCGATAGCACAGCACGCGCTCCCCATCCAATGGGTCGGTTACTGGAAGCGCCAGAAACTGCGCTTTCAGCAATACTCGCGCCTGCCCGCCGGGATTTTTGTTGCTCAGCGGAATTGACGCCTCCTCCGCGCTGGCCATGGTCTGCAATCGCGGATAGTGAAAGAAGACTCTCTCTCCCTGGCTTCCCTGCAATACAAACAGCGCCGACCATTCCTGATAGAAGCTGCCGCCCTCGCGGTCGACAAATCCCGTCAAAGCCTGCAGCTTCGCGCCCTCTGCCGGCGCGCCGCCCGGCAACGGTTCGGCGAGCGACAGCCCTGTGGAGTTAACTTGCGACACCAGCGCAACGTTAAAGGTGACGCGGCGGATATAGTCAATGTCCGCGAGTGCCTGTCGCACATACGCTCCAGAAATGGGTGCGCCCACAAACCCTGTCTGTCCGGTGTAATCGACGTCAAGTGCAATGATCGAGCCGGGCGCGAAGCTCGCCGCGTCGGTTGAGGTCAGCGACACGGAGCTAGCTGTCGATCCGCTCTGAACCGTAACTGCGGCGGCTGCGTGCGCTCCATCTGCGGCAGGTGGTGCGCCGCTCGCTGGTGCAAGCAAATTCATATGTTGCGCCCCCGTCGCCAAAGCCATGGTCAGCTTTGTCCAACTTAAAAACTGTAGGCTGACCTGCGCCTGCAGCGTCTCGCGCACCTGCTCCAGTGTTGCGGCCGGAATGCCGGATAGAATCGGAGAGCTCTTGCTGCCCGGCTTGCGAGAGAAATCCCGAATCCAACCCAGGCTGATCCAGGGTGCCGGCGGAGCATCGAGGTTGAATCCGCCTTGCTCCGCCGGGTCGAACACCGTCGGAGTCGCTGTCGCACGATTCACCGGTGCAAAGTATGCTCGAACTCGCCGTGCTACCGGCGCGGGAGCTGAGAACCAAGTCGTCATTTACTCCCCCTGCTCCTGGTAGCTGTAAATTGATACTTTTGCCAATCGGCTCACCAAGTCTCGTTGTGTCACGATCGGTGCGAAACCAGGCTCGTCCCAGAACACCTGTGTCAGCATCGCTGCCGGAGGCGTTGCAGTGTAGTTCAGCTTCGGCGTGTAGAAGGGTTGCAGCATGGCCACAA